>JAABUW010005447.1_pt1 | contig 16565 bp, 25 predicted proteins | sample 5560081 | NCBI WGS metagenome assembly JAABUW01 (sample SAMN10711882, study PRJNA513363) | rock metagenome | isolation source: Antarctica rocks | place: Antarctica: Victoria Land, Knobhead sud | reverse complement strand
TGAGGCACAGAGTGCTTTCTTTCCTGAGCCGGTGGATCGGTGTAAATTGAATCAGAGCACACGATGAAGCTGTGGTGCGAGTTGACGATTCGTAGTCTCTGATTCTTCGGCTGAACTTCGGCGCACAAAATGAGCGTACATAATTAGGCTAGGAAAATCATGCTTAAAGTTCGGATGATATAATCTTCCAATGAACAACCTGGCGTTGTAGCAAAGTGGTTAATGCGATTGACTAGAATTGCTTGGTTCGTCCAGCAACTGTCCATCAATTCCCTTCGGGGGCGTAGGTTCGAGTCCTGCCAACGTCGTTCGACGTGAGCGTAACCACGCTCATTAGTTTTTTTCCTTCGTTCGGAGGCTAGATCATTCGAGTCCAAGCCCTGGGTAAATTTTTAGACGTCGCTGTGCCGATTGGCGCCAGCATAGCTACAATGTAAAGGATAGTGCCAGGATATGCTGTAATTTTAGTTGTTCATGGATATGAATATGACCAAGAGAGAGACATGGTTGTCTACTCGACCCGAAGATGCTATCCGCTAACCTGACCGCCCACTACCTTAATTTAAGGCCAATGAGCTGAGCCTTATGACTCCTGGCACCCAAGCTACCACCTCCTCGCCTTCATAGCAAACGGCTCACCATCAAAGTCACCCCTATTCCACCTCCCAACATCCCGTCCACACATTTCCCACAGCTTTGCTTCCAACTCCGCCTTCCGCTGTGCTTCATCACGCTTCTTCTCAGATGAAGACGGCGACCGTGCCTTGAATATTCCACCGTCATCGTGCTTCGGCGTACTGAGTGCTCCAAAGAGCGGCATCCTAGGCGCACCCGGAGTGAAGAGATTATGCTTCAGCTTGCGTGGTGAAGGCGATCGGCTCGGCTCCATGAATGAAGAATCGACGAAAGGTGAATTTTCGGCCAACGGCTTCAGCTGGAGGTTCACTGGAGGCGTCAGGTTGCGGTCTCGCGCGGTGGCGGTCCGGCTGCTTTCTGCTCGATTTGAGTTGTCTGCGCTGTTTGACTGTTGTGGACGACGCTTGACTGGGCTTTTCCGTGGGCTGGGAGGATATTCTGCTTCGCCGCCGTCGTCGCTGATATCCGGTGATGTGTCGTCCAGTGTAAGTTCGCCCAGAGGAACTGGCGCTCCTTGTGGCCTTCTGGGGGTAGCGACTCTGGGAGTGGAAGCTTTGACCGGTGATCTCGCCTCGTCGTTCTCCTGATCTTCATCCATCATGCTGCTGTCGTCGTCCTCGTGGATTCTGGTCGTTTCTGGAAGCGGTCGTGAAGAGCTTCCAAAGACATCGTCGGTGCGGGGCTGGGCTACGAAAGGATTACTTGGAGGTGGTAGACGACGCCTTCGTACTACACCGCCAGTCGGAGAGCCATCGGACCTTCGTGGACCGGCCGTGCATCTCGTTGGTGCCCTTCTAGTCCTTGCTGGTGCCTCTGGCTGTTTTGCCGACTTCTTGCGATCGACATCGTCACTCCGTACCTCAACCCTCTTGTCCTGTCCTCTGCTCTGCGCTTCCTGTACATCATTGACCAGGTTTTGAGGTATCGCAGCTTGTATACTGGTCATCAGCTCCGCCCTCAGCGCAAATGCTCGGTAGTTCTCCTGTATCAAACCCCCAGCCTCCGCATTCAGCGCACTGTCCGGGTTCGGCTGGATAAGTAGACAGCTGATCGTCACCAGAACATCCCGTAATGTGAGCTTGCTGTCCCAGTCGCGCTTCAGCGTCTCTACACATACACCACCCGTCTGAGGATCCACATTCGGGTGAAAGATTGCGGTTCGGAAGTTTGCCGTTGGTGGCTGTTGCGGATATGTGGTGGGGATGGTCAGATGAAGCTTCCATACTCCTGCTGTGAATGGTGTATGTGTAGGTCCGGCGAGAAGGATGTCGAGTTGTGTTAGGTCGTCGTTGTTCGAGTCGTTTGGGGAAAACAGGTAGTTCGGTGGTAGAGGTTGGTTGTGTAGTGCGCCATGGTCCGCTGCAAGGCGGCGTAATGCTCGTGAGTTCTAAAACTGGTCAGTCTACTCTTGTTCGTCTTGAATACGCTGTGCTCATACCATCTCATCCAATGTTGATGCTGTATCCTACGTGGTGTATGGCTGTTTTGCTGTATTATACCCGTGATGCTGGACATGGCACAATACTTGAAGGAGTATGCGTGTTGTTCCGATGTTTCAGCAAGGTACAGATCCAATATATGTAGCGACGCAGAACTATGCCAGTGTTGTCATTTGAGTTCGTAGGTGGGATCTGCTTGTTCGAGGTTGACGCGACCACGCGATTCAGCCACATAGTCTACGCCACACCACACCAGAAGGACAACATCCTCACCTGTGCATCGAGTAACGGGCTTGCGATTGAAGACCGCGAGCCTTGCTGTGAAGCGAGAACTAGTGGATTATAGCGTACGTTACGGACACCTGTTGGCCGGCGGGTGACATCCTGACAGCTATGTTCAAACAACCCATAAAGCTACTTGCTCCATACCGCATCACGCACTACCAGTGGGTATCAAGCTCACTCCCTTGACACTCTTCCACTCCATCATCAAGCTCGACATAGCTGCCAGTCCGCCCACTGCGATCGGGAGGATGAAGGCTGTGGTGACAGCTGTGTTGTACGCTACGAGCACGCCAGAAAGCTGCTGCTGCGTCACCACGTCCCGAATATGCGTCGCTCCTGCTGCGATAAGGGCACTCGCATCGACGCTTGGTGCCTGTCTCGGAAGCTGCTGTATCAATGTGTTCGAAAATATGTTCTGCGCGATCGAGATGCTGATGGAGCCGCCCAAGGTGTTGAAGAAGATCGCTACCGCATTTCCAATCGGCATGTCCTTCTCTGGCAGAACGACCTGTACAGCGATGAACGGGATCTGAACGCAAGCTCCCGCCCCTACACCAGCCAGAATTTCGTATCCGATCCACTTCCCGACACTGGAGTCAACGTCTAGGGTGTACAGCATGCCAGAACCGATGGTAAAGATGACGACTCCTGCCCACATCGGTGGATTATATGGGCCCAAGTAGGTTATGGCACCGCCAACAACGATTGACGAGATGGTGATTGAGACCAGATATGGTATACACCGGATGCCGGAGCCTTCGGCGCTTGTTCCTTTCACGGCCTGGAAGTAGAACGGCAGATAGTAGATATGGCTGTCCTAATATCAGCTCCCTCATTCGAGAACGACTGATATAATAGGTGAACTTACGTATACAGTGCCATGGCCAGGAACGCCGAGAACAGAGCACAAGCGCCAACAGAACGCTGCTTAAGTAGAATCCTTGGAGGCATGGTGGCACGATCGCCAAGCCAGTACTGTATTCCGCAGAATATCACAATGAGTAGACCGAATCCAAGGAGGCTGCCCCAAACTGGACTACTATTCCAGGGATGAACCTACGAGAATGAATGGGCAGATTAGTCGATGTCTCAGACAGGAACCACGCGGTATCTTAGCGGGGGGTGTTATGATCATTGAACTTACCGAGCCACCCCACTGCAGTGCGAGGAGCAAGCATGAAATGGCGCCAATCAGGATGAAAGCTCCAAGAACGTCGATTTGTTTGAGCTTCTCCTTGGTTGTCATGTCGGTGTATCGTCTAGGTGGATTGCTGAAGAAGAAGAACACGGTTCCGAGAGCAACAGCGCCGAAGGGTAGGTTGATCCAGAAGCACTGAACAAGTACTTGTCAGCGAACGATCTGAGGCGAAGTCCGGCACAATTACATGCTCACCCATCGCCATGAAACGTTGTCAGTGAACGCGCCGCCTAGTATCGGACCAACGACACTGGCAACACCGAACATCGAACTAAGTGCCGCGATGTACATGGCACGTTTGCGTAACGGCACGCTGTAGCCGACGATGGTCATACCACCGCTGAAGAGAGCCGCAGCACCTGCACCAGCGACCGCTCGTCCGACAATAAGCATGTTTGAAGAGGTCGCCGAGGCACATATGATTGAGCCGACTGAGGGGATGTTAGTATTTGAACAATCTCACAGAGTGTATCAGAGTATACCTTCAAAGATGACCAACGCACTGAGATAAACCCACTTCACATCGAAGTATGCGTACACCTTGCCAAAAGAAGGCTGCAGCGACGTCGTTGTGAGCAAGTACGACGATCCATACCAGCCAACGTCGTTCAATGCGTTGAAGTCCGACGTGATTCGCGGTATAGCAGTGGCGATGATGGTCTTTTGTACGTGGTGGCAATCTGTCAGCAAATGTCTCATGTCTCGAGAGGAACGCCGCTCGTCGAACAACCTACATTGTCTAAAGCTATAACGAAGGTGGCCATTGCCAGACCGAATGTCAGGAGGGCCAGCTTCGTCCCGGTCGGATATTTGGAGTCGTCCGTAACCTCTTCGGTGGTGACTGTGGCAGCTCTTTTTGTCAACTCCTTGTCCGCCTGCTTGTCGTCCTTGGATCCAGTCTCGTCTGGACTTTGGGGTCTGTCCACCGGCGGGGGCGGTACAGCATCGCTCTGTTCATGACGGGTTGGGGGTGCATCGACTGGTGCATCGGTGCCTTTCTCATCCACTCTGTCCCTCTGAGATGTCGAAGTCAAATCGTGGAGTTGGATCGGAGCCGTTGGCTGAGGTGGATCATGGTGGTCTTGGCCCGAGCCAGTGGCGTTTCCTTTTTCGAAGGCCGTGCCCTGCTCCATCTCACTTCACCTCAAACTTTGTGCTTTCCTCCTCCCTCCGAGACGTTCTATCAAACGGTCAAGATGCTTATCAAGGTCATAAAACCGACTGGGGCAGACGTGCTTGAAGTCGTCGCTTATGTTGCTCTTCAGTTTAGCGACCGGAAGTGGTCTCTTCCGTGATCTTCTGATGAGGGATCGTCGTCACGAGCTCGGCTAGACAAATCTCGCTTCGACGACCTCGACCAGCGACTTTGCAGCGGTACTTTGACATGGCCTAGAATTACGTACTAAATAGGTAGGCATTGTCTGTGGACAGAATGATGGGACAAGTCCGAGGTAGGTCTGCTATACGCTAAACATTCAAACGAACAGAGCATGAACTTCCAAGCATGCCTCGTCAAGAAAAACGCTCACTGCGTACCCTCTACCGTAAGACGCTCCCCCTGCTGCAACACCATCTCACTCTACAACTTCACACAACCGAAATGAGCTTGCAAGCACCGTTCTGGTCGACTCCGCACCGGTGCTACCTCCCATGAATACCCTTGATGGCTGGCCTCCCATAGCGTGGCATACATGGCTCGGCATCAGCGCCGCACCCAACACACTCCGTCTCCATCTTCACGACCGTCCAGATAACCTTGTCTCGCCCTTCACACCTCCGCTGCGACAGCTGACCAGCAGTACAGTACGCGGCGAAGACCGGTTCGGCGTGGCCACAACGGTGGTTGTGAACGTAGTACTTGCACATTGTGAACCGGCGTTGGCTTGTGTTTGGGTTGTACTGCGTTGACAAGTTGGTGTTGCAGAACAATGATTCGTCTGGCTTGTTTTCTGTTTGGCTGAGGTAGGTTGAAGGACTGCTCGAGCTGTGTTGATGACCGACTGGTGTTCGACAAATGTTGTCACTGGGCAGGTTGGTCTTGGTGGTTGAGTTGGCACGAGTCTGCTGATGTTGATACAGTACACAGGTGCCACATCGCGCTCTTATACCTTTTGCCTCCACACTCAGGCTGACCACAAACAGTTCCTGACCTCTGTCATCGATACCTGTGATCATTGGTGAAACCGTGGAAGCATTGCTACTGTCGTCGTCAAGCCTGATGTTGCGGCTTGCAATTCCATGCGCGTCCAGCCGCCGGGGATGTCGGCGCGTGCCACAACTGGTTCATCCCACGAGTACAACAGCCGCCGGATCACTTCCGCCGCATACCAGAGGCCTGTAAGTGTGCATGAATGACAGCCTTGTCGAAATCACTCGACCCGACGAGCGAAACAAACATTTCGGGCCGGCGACCGGAACGTGTGGCTCTACAAGATATCGAGGGAATCTACCCGGCGGACACCTCCCCACGGCTAGGTACATATGTGAACGTGTAGCCTGATGTTACACAGCCAGTGACGAAGGCGAGTATCACCAATCGGATGTTCGGCCTGCCTCAGGGCTGCATCAATGGTTCGCGTGGTCTGATATTTGGCGAAGTATCGATCGGATTCTGAGCACCTGCGCTTGTCGATGTTTACCTACAACATCCGTAGAGTTATGTTCGTCCCAAGGTACTTGATTTGAGGTCCGTGATGGACCACGATCAGGATTGCTTCCGATGTAGACTTCCCCGAGCCACAGTGCATAGGCGACATCATGCCGGCATATTTGCACTTACCTTGCTGCCTTCGCAAGCTCGGCACACAAACACGCGCAGTCGTGTCCACAGTCTTATACTAGTCGACTCAACGACGATGTTTTCATATATTCTTGTCCATGCGGAGCGTGTCGTTAAAATCCTCGGGAGAGCAAACGGAACCAATCACAGGCCGAGATTTTGCTTCCTCACCGCCATCTCACTGGCTTCGAATATGCAGGCCTCTATTCTAATGTCAGACCATGGCCCCGCTAGCATACACAGGACGCCAATTTGGGGTCTAGCGGACACTGAGGCTTGCCGGTGGAGATGTTGTTGGTGTCTGCCCAGCCCGGAATTTGCTTCACCTACCTCCTTGGCCACGCTGAAGTCCATGATGTTTGCGCTGAAGAGAACTCGAAGGCCGTGGACCGACTTACGTTGGACCTCGAACAGTCAGGAATTTAGGTATCATCCAATGACTGCGGGCCCAAATGGGATCCAGCTACGCTTTTCTGATCGTAGGGTCGGCGTTGTTGCTGCATGCATCCTGCGCTTGCAGGACATTGCCGGGCCACCCTCGCGCATACGCTGCCTAGGCACGGAGAACGTGCGCACGCACTTCGAGGAGACTGTCTCCTTTTGCCGATGCGACAAGCCATGTTGATGAAGAGAATACAGTTCGAAGATGTGGTGGGGGGAAGTGGACATTGAGTTTGAAGTAGTGGCATACCGAGCTCGCTTAATCTAGTTGCGCCGGCAAGCTCCTTCTCTTCCTCCTCACTGCCAACACATCAACCTTCAGCGGGTCGCAATGCGTCGCTGCAAGACGGCGTCATTCTCAAGGTACGTCAGACCCGGCTAATGCGTCGCTCAGGTCAGCGTCCTCCACTGCCGAAGACTGTGCGTTGTCAGAAATTCGGGACTGGCCTGCCACGCACGCACACGTAGCACCATATATGCAGTCTAATGTAAGTTCCCGCTTTGTCGTCGAACTTACCATTTTCCTCGGTTTGTGTGCGCATAATCTCTCCTTCGTCCTTCTGCTACGTGTCGGGCACTGGAGTGATATTGGAGTTGGGCGGCGCTGGTGTTGGTCTAAAGAACGAGGCTGGCCTCGATTGCAAGCAGGAAGACCGCCCAAAGACCTCACACCGCGGCCAAACACCCACCGAACCTGTGTAGCGAGCGGACAGACTGTCCACACAAGAGTCGGAGAGGCGCATCTCTGCGGTCGATCGAACAACATCTACTCAAGCAGGAGTTCGCCACCGAGACGACGTGCGGTCTTTCACTCCCTGTCTGGTATCAATCACACTTCTAAGAGCGGGTACTCGAACACTGTCGCCAAAGCTTAAGTACACGCTGCAATACGACACCAGCCACTTCGAACGTCCTCCTACTCTTGAAGGTGACGTTCGCCTGTACCCACATACGCAGCCTCGACTGTTTTTGAGCTTGTCTTCGTCACTCATTGGTCCATCCGAATCCATATAGGACGAATAGCAGGCCGACTTTGCACTAGCACCTAAATTTCTTCCTTTGACAGGTTACAAGGTACTTCTTCTGCCTCCCGTTAGCTTTCGCTATACTAAAGGAATCAACCGACTAATGGCTCCTAGTGCTTGCGGTATAGCACTCTGCGTGAGCAGCCGCTCAAAACGTTGGCGTTGGTTTCGGCTGTCTGATTCATTACTTCGCTCTTTTCACAGGGACTGGACGTTCATCTCCATTATTGGCTGTACATTGCCCTGGCACGCTCCAATCTCCACGCTCTAATCTCACAGCCTGTGATCACCGAGTCCAGACTGACAAACGACAACGTGCACCTACCTCATCGGTATCGCCTCAAGTTTGGCGTCGCAGATCCTAGGTGGTCCTGCGGTTCGGCGCTTCGTCAGACACCCGCCATCGTCCTGGTACGGGCGGTGGACTTACTGCGATTTGAGTATTAGGCGAACTGCAATGTGTATATCTCTCAGAAGTCACTACGTACCTCCTCGACACCATTACAGCAGCCTTTACTCCGAGACCCGTCACGGTTGCAAACACCGCTGGTGCGGTCTTCTATATTGCCGCCATTTACCGTGCTTGTTGCCGACCGTGGTGGACAGCTGAAGGGTGCGTCGGAATCGGAGCTCGATGGCAGTAGCCAAGATCGAAGAGAAGATCCTGGGCAGACTTGCAAGACAGACAGCATCGACAAATGCACTTCTATCCGCCTCAATCTATCAGGTTCTTGGGCTCTCAATCCTTCTACAAGAAAGTCTCGGAAGAGCTCGACGACGTCGCAAACTCGATCCAACACGCGACACCAAGTCGCTTCAGCTATATCATCATATCATCTGGCTTGCGCGCGAAGGTCTCTCTATCACCGAGGTGTATATCTTGCCCTACTGTCAGGACGGAGAGCAGGGCCCAGAATGTCGCGTTATGGCAGCAATGCTACGCGCGGGCTTCTACCATGTCTTCTGCTTGTACCACAATCATCCTCCCGTCAGTCAAATCAGCCCTCGCTCGCGCGACTCTGGCAGCCCACCAACGAATGCACTCTCACCAAAAGCAAAGAACGGCGAGACGCAACGGTCGCCAGGCACGCCTTCTCGCAACGGACAAGGAAATGGCGAGAAGAGTAAACGATCCGGCATGGCAGCCCTACGAGATCCGATCCCTTCGATGAACTCAGACACCTCGTATGTCACCAACCCGTACGCTGGGCTGCCATCGCAAACACCTCCACCGAAAGGACCGCCACCACCAATACCATCAGAAACACGACGAACTCCGACACAACCTCCAGGATTGACACCCATCAACGTATCCCAATCACAATCGGCGGCGTCATTCTTACTACCGCCTCTGAACTTCGTCCCATTGGCGAGAGACCACTTTGCGACGGCGCAGCGTTTGGCAATCGACCTCCTTCCGCCCGTACACGCACTTCGTCTCTCGGTAGCGTTTGACTACGCAGTCTTTCTCTGGGACTGTGCAAAGGACAGCAAGCGATCGGTAAAGGTGGCTCGCAGGACGGTCGACGTTGTGTACGACTCGAGCGAGGGGCTCAGCGATGAAGAGTTTGCAGATGCAACAACGCTTGTTCAGTACCTTGGTGGCATCATAAGTCGCGGCACGAATGAGTCGACCCCGAGACCGAGTAAAGAAGACGTGGCCGGCGAAGACCAGCGGACGAGTCGAGGACTCCAAGTCGATCGCACTATTGCGGTCAGTCCACCCTATCAGCCAAACAGAAAACAGTCGCCAGCGCAGATCAGATCCATCATGAGGACTCCCGAGAGGCTCTCGACCGTCCCTGAGGTTGAGTCGGTCGAAGCAGACGGTGAGCAAAGCCAAAGCGCGAGAAGTCCACCAATGTCTCGACTCAGTAGTAGAAGCAGACAGCGGCGCAACTCATCGACGACATCAGACAAAGCGAGCAAAAGGCGAGCTGCGGAACAAGCAGAAGAGCTACACAGAGTGCGCAGTGCAAGCAACAAGAGCAATGCCAGCGGGAGCTCGCACAGCCGGCAGCCGACGCCACAAGAAGGGTACGTTCGTAAACCAAGACGGCGACCGAGTCGCAATGGTAACCGGTGAATCGACGACAGGTTCCTGACACCCTCACGCGTGCCTCCCACAACACAGCCACAGCCACCGAAGCAGCATCCTGTCGCTCCCGGACCAGCGACCAGCAACGAAAGATCGATAGTGGAAGAGCGGAGACTTGCTATATTAGCGGCTTTGGAGATCATCGCGTCTGTCTCTCGGGGGCTATGGGTGCCAGAGAAGTACCGTAATAGAATACACCACCGGATTGATCTTACTTGAGACTTCAAGCGCGGCGTTGGAGGTGCGACTGTTGGGGCGGCTGATGTGCCGGATGTTTGTACACAAGTATACCCCATTAGCATTTTTGAATAAGTGGCAAAACCTGCAGAGTGTGACTTGCAGCAAGCACGTTTTACTATTGCATGACCATCTTCTATCCGCGCTGCTTACATACTCAGGTCATAGGTATACACATTAGTCGCCAGTATTTCCATCCCATCGCTTGGGCCGAACACATTATAGCACAACCGCAATGAACCCCAAAACACCCAGTCCAGCTACACCAGCAGCAAGCCCAACCGAAGGTCTCGCCGCACCGCTGACATCCGTAGGAGGAGGATCTGGCGGACCTGTAGCTTCAGGCGGACCGATGATATCTGTTATGAACACAGGATCTGGGGGATTCACATCAGGAGGCTCTAGTGCAGGTAGACCGAGATCGGGGCCGCCAGTCTCAAGAGCTGGGAGTTCGGTAGTAAGGCCATCAACTCCACCGAGGAGGGTCATCACATCCGCTCCAGGTAAGTCGAGCTCGGGCGCTGTTACCTCTGGTAGCATTGTGGTCATTCCTAGAGGCCCTCCAAGCAGCGTCATGACATCGATCGAGGGCAGACTGACCCCAGGGAGTGTGATGTCGCTCGTGAGGCCTGCGGGAACTTTCACCATACTCGTGATTTCTGAGAGCATCGTAGTCATTCCGACTGGGCCACCGAGTAGTTCGAGGACCGAGATCGTTGGCGTTTGCGGCAGGTTCACCTGAATAAGAGGTAGCACGGTCGTGGCGCCAGGAGGAATTCGAACGACGCTCGAGTCTGGCAGTGTTGTGACCGTTCCCACCGGACCGCCAGTAACCGTGGTGACCGAGGGCGGAGCAGTCACATATACCGTGACAACACTCGTGGAGCTGGGAGGAACCGTGATCGTAACAGTACTTGGCTCCTGTGTGCTCCGAGCGACCGTGACAACACTTGTCGAGCTTGGAGGCACTGTGATTGTCGTCATGCTTGGACTCTGGCTTGGTGCATTCGTGTATGTGATTGTACTGGGCGGGCTGCTTGCTGGCAGTGTGAGAATGCTTTGCTGGCTTGGAGGAACCGTGATGATACTTCTCTGGCCAGGTCGCGCCATGGTCATGCCTAGGACGGTGAACGACCCGCCCGGCATTGTCAGAGTTGTTCCGCTTGGGCCGCCCGTGATGGTTGACAAGATGTAGGTGGTGCCGATTGTACTTGTAACGACATTGTTGGTACCATTCGTGGCGTTAGACCCGACAAGAACTGTTCGAACACTGCCGTCGGGCAGAGTGGTCACCATGCCTGTCCCACATACTGGGGACGGTGTTGGAGAGGTCGACGTGCTAGAGTTTGGCGGCACCTGAACGTAAACTTTCACGGTCACTGTTGTGTTTGAGCTCTGTGTGATGGTAGTTGGTGGTCCGCTGACCAGTGATGTGTTGTTCACGGTTGTAGTGACGGTAGCTGCCGCGCCGTTCAAGCCTGGCGTGAAGCCGGAGACCACACCAGGCGTGCTCGTCAAGACCGGCGGTGCAGCAACACTTGCTGGACTCATAGTGGAGTTGCATCCATCCGACATTGACGAATTTGAAGGAAGCGGCGCACTGCTTGATGACATCGGAGCTGCAGGTGCTGCGGGCGGTGGACTTGCGGATACAGGCGCTGAGCTGTTCTTGTCTTTGGGCGGAGCTGGCGCAGGAGCTGCGGCAGGTAGATTACCTCCTGGTCCTGGAGGTGGAATCGAGAGAGGAGTCTGTGCCTTCGACGCTGCCGTCGTAGTCGAATTTGATGAGCAGGGCGCAGATGAGGTGCTCTATACCCCAGCTGAGCTTTGTGCGGCAGGCGTCGCGACTGCTGGTGCATCTTTATCGGTACTCGCTACTGGGGCGACTACGTGGATCGCACTTCCAGCAGTGACGACTGGAGGTGGGCCAGATTGAGCCAGAGGCCGCGGCGCAGACGATGCGCCGTTCATCGAAAAGTCCGCGCAACAGAGTACCGTGAGAGTTGTGCCGTTTGCCATCGATACCACAAGGCTTCTGTTGCCGACGAAGGCAGGCGATCCCACGATCGTGGAGATGTAGAGGTCAATATAACTATCCGGCAATTAGCGCGTGGCAGTTGGGCAAGCACTGGATCTCACGTACTTAGCTGCGAAGTTTGGTCCTGGCATTGCGCCATGCTTTCCAGCAAGGTCGCCGATCAGGCAATTTGCGGGTTTGTCTGAATTGCATGGAATCGTGGTCTTCTCGTTGGTCGGATCTAGGACGGCGCCAGTGGAAGCACATGAACCGTTGGAAGCGACCGGGTTGGTGTTGATTGTATAGACTGTGCACATTAGCTCAGGTCGACCGCCAACGTGAATGTCTTTATCTTACCAAATGGGCCTCCCGGGCTTGGGAGTCCGGAGAGACTGACTTGAATACCAACGCCTGTGCCATTCGTGGCAGAGCTTGCAACTACTGAGCCGCTGGCAGAGCAGTCGCTCGGTAGCACAGCGATGTGTTGTGCGCCTTGTGGGTTATTGTTCGTGATGGGTGCTGTCGCAAGGGTCGTAGGTATGAGAGCGGCCAAGAGACCGGCGGTCGAAATACCCTGCCACCGCATCTTTTGCTGTTGGTGAGAGGCTTGCAGATGCTCAATGGGCCACTCGGTTGCTGATGTGATGTGATGCGTGGTATCGCTGTGCTTCGAAGGCGACTATTAGAGGTACAGTACGTCGAGGGAGGTATGCTGAAGGTCCGATGTGAACGACATGCGAGAAGAAGAGACGCAGCCGAGTGAAGCTGTTGAGTAGGGTTCTGCCTGCGGAGGAGATGCGACGTAAATGTGGCGGATGTAAGAGAGGTGGTGGAAGAGAAAGACAGCATCGCGAAGTGATTATGACTTGTTGAGCAGATGGAAGGCTTGAACGCCATGTGGCAAGAGCAAGGGCATCACGATCAGATCAGCGTTGAGGGCAGGAAGGAGACGCCGCAAATATGCTGATTCTTCCCTATCTTGCCGCTGATCTCATCCGCACCTTCTGACAGCACTTTCCACCATCCACCATACGCATTGTGGTATGCGTTTTGTGGCAGCTTCTTTAGTGAGGGACCATCCTCAAAGATACTTTGGAGGCAGAATCACGCTGGTCGTTGTCAACACAGGGAAGCATCGTCTCGGTTGATGAGTTCCATTCGAGTTCGTTCTTTGATGAGCATCAATGGACCGCCAGCTTACGGCATCTTTGACAAGTGCATGTTGATGGTGTGTGATGGAGTTGTCGTCCAGATACTCGACCTCGTTTCGCTCCCGAAACTTTATTCCCGTCCACCACCTCAAGCTCATGCTGCACCTCGGCAACGCGATCCAGACCTCGACGCGGCCATCATCCTCGGGCTAAGTACTGAGAACATTAGAAGAACATCGATATCCTGCCTTGTAGATCAACCTTTCCACACTGATCTCATTGACCCTCCCCTCCATCTCGCAAAACACAATGGCAGGTCCCTCAGTCCCCGTCCCCTTCAGCGAACCCCCCTTCATCGCCGGCCTGCCCTCTCCATACTACACCCCCGAGCTCCACCGATGGCAGAAAGCCTGCCGCGAATTCATAACAGAGCACCTCCACCAATACGCCTTCGAATGGGAAAAAGAAGAAACAGTCCCCGAACATGTCTTCCAAACCTTCGTCAAGCACAACATGCTCATCCCCACGCTACCCTCTCCGCTCCCAGTGCAAGAGCTCAAGGCAGCGGGGATACACGATATCCTGGGAGTGGTGAAGGTGGAGGACTTCACGTATTTCCATAACCTGGTGTACAGTGATGAGATGGCGAGGTCGGGGTTGAGTGGACCGTCGGGGAGTCTGACGACGGGGATGGCGTTTGGGGTGCCGTGTTTGATTAAGTTTGGGAGTAGGATGTTGAAGGATAAGTATTTGGCTGATATGTTTCATGGGAAGACGAGGGCGTGTATTGCTATTACTGGTAAGCATGCCAATCGTTTAAAAGCACACAACCTTGAGACAACACTGAGTCGGTTAATTAGAGCCGGACGCTGGATCAGATGTCGCGAACATAAAGACCGAGGCGAAGAAGAGCGCAGACGGCAAGAAATACATCATCAACGGCGCCAAGAAGTGGATTACCAACGGTGTATGGGCGGATTACGGCGCCATGGCTGTACGAACCGGCGGACCTGGTGCTGCTGGCTTGTCCATGATCTGGGTGCCGTTGAAAGGACACCCCGGAGTCGATATGCGTCGGTTGAAGGTCAGCGGACAGATCTCGGCCGGAACAACTTACATTGAGCTTGATGATGTCGAGGTGCCGGTGGAGAATCTTCTTGGTGTGGAGGGGATGGGTATGCGATATATTATGGTAAGCACAGAATACCGTCGTCACGCGGGTCTTTGCTAATTGTGTTTTAGACAAACTTCAACCACGAGCGACTCACCATAGCCATTTCCGGCACACGACAGGCTCGTGTCGCTCTGAGCTCTGCGTTTGCGTATTGCCTCAAGCGTGAGGCGTTCGGCAAGCCCCTCATGGACAATGCAGTCGTACGACAGCGATTGGCACGAGCTGGGTCATTGCTGGAAAGCCATTGGGCCTGGGTTGAGCAGTTCGTGTTTCAAATGTGCAACATGAAGAAAGAAGAGGCCGATGTCGAGCTCGGAGGTCTGACTGCAGCTGCCAAAGCGCAAACTGGTGTTGTGCTGATGGAATGTGCTAATGCTTGCGCTTTGCTCCACGGTGGTAACGGGTATACAAGAACGGGCCAGGGAGAGATTGCGGAGAGAATGTGGAGAGAGGTGAATGGGTTGAGAGTGCCGTGAGTGACACTTACCTTCAGTCCTTCGAATTGCGCTAACTTCACTGCAGAGGTGGTTCGGAAGATGTGATGATGGACCTCATGATCAGACAGCTGGCGAAGAACTTCCAGCGGAAGACGAAGGAGCTAGAGAGGCCATCTGGTTCATCGCGGTTGTGATCGATAAATGGCGCCTGCAATCAAACAAGATCGTCGAACGCAGTGCTTATGTTCTCCGCTGTATCGTTCTCGATGTCTTGAAGACCCATGTGCATGGGATAATGCATGATGGTCCTTACCTCGTTCGAACATGCGTTCTCCAAAGCGCGAAAGTAATGGTCGCCTGTTCGTGGCGAATGTTTGCGCCGCCTTCCATACGCAAACAAGTCGTCGCCTGCCACTTCTCCGCCACCTAAAGGTCGACAACTGACGACGGCCATACCGGACTGCGCAGTGGCGATCACGCATATTCCATCGCAGTGGCTGTGCGCAATTGGCAAACTCACCCATTTTCCATATCGCTTGGCCATAGTGAATATGTCGCGCATCGAAACCGCAAGAAAGGAGTCGCATTATCGTTTGATGAAGCCCAGATTCCGCCGCGCTGGCCACGCCACAAGCGGCTTTGTGCACGACTGGGCATTCGCGCGGCGGGCTTGGAGACTTGGATAATGACCACCGCTGGCGCGTGTTGTTTTAGGACAAGACCTTGCGATAAACTTTTACAGCAGCGCCATCCTGCAAGTCCAGTGACGAACGAGGCTTGTTTGCAACAAATCTTGTTATTCTATTTGATAATGGATTCATGATTCAGGCGGTGCCAAGGCGTCGTCCAGGAGTCTCATGGCGACGGCGAGGAACCTGGAATGATGAGCCTCTGCCATGGAGCTTGGCTAATTGATGTTGTTGCGGTGTTATCGTGCCATGCATTCGTCGTTGTCGTTCCCGACAAAGATGTTGGGCTTCATGCCGGTACAGTTGGCCTGACGGGCCTGACGAGCCTGACCAAAGGCAATGTAATCTTTAGGCCCCTTATGTTCCTTCGTTGCTGACCGTGGCTAGAGTAAGCTTATCGTTGCGGCCCCTGGATATTCGTCGCTCCAACACGGGTTTGATGTGGCATATGTACCTGTATATGCAGCTGGGTCATGTCGTTGGATTGTCCAGATCTATGTTGTCAAGGCCAATGTGCTCGAATGTCGAGGTTGTAGAAAGGCAGAGCCAGTGGCCAATCATAAGGTTCCTGCCGCAGAATGGTGCATTAGCTGCGGCCACTTCCGTAACCTTGCCGCAAAGTATCTTCGAAGTTCCATCTGAACACCATCGCATTCGGACGATGTTTGCTTGCACATTTCCGTATCTTGTTTACGAGAATCTCGCAAAATGTTCATGGATCTTCTCCTGGACGTTCGGACGCTTCTCATACTTCGTAAAACCCCCGTAAGCTCGTTCCACCCAACCAAGTCTCATGAAATGCACTGCCTCACTCAAGGCGCTTGGTCTCTTGGCGTTCTTTTGCTTGGGCTTCTGGGCCTCTATACTATAGCGACGGATGATGCTCTCGTTCATATCTCTCACCTTCCCGAGGCTCTAGCCATCGGCATCAAGAGGGCGGCTTTTTCTTGCCTTACGAT
>JAABUW010005443.1_pt1 | contig 16569 bp, 16 predicted proteins | sample 5560081 | NCBI WGS metagenome assembly JAABUW01 (sample SAMN10711882, study PRJNA513363) | rock metagenome | isolation source: Antarctica rocks | place: Antarctica: Victoria Land, Knobhead sud | reverse complement strand
AGATGGTACTTGTCTTCATCAAGGTTTGGCAGATATGCCCTCCACATATGAGGCCTCATGGACTCCGTGCAGAAGATGATCTTTTTCATCGCGCGCGCGAAGCGCACGTTGCTCGAAATAGCTAACAGAGTCCGGAGACTATGCTCGTAGCTAAGCAGAGTTGCGTAAGTCGAAAAGTGAACATCGAGGAAGACGTCAAAGGTTCTCTCCTGTACGGCACGACTGGCTAGACGGAAAGCAAGCAGGTCCCGAGGACAAGCGAAGCGCGCGACGGATTCGAACAATTCTGTCGGCAGGGACAGAATGGGTGCAGACATTGCGTTGGCAGCAAGTGCTCTGGCTAAGCAGACGAGTGATGGAGGCGTGGTGGACCACGGTGAAAAGTCGCGGTCGATATCGTGTCGAGAGAGAAGCATTGAGATACTTTCTATGCTTAGTCAGAGGTGTTCACAATTGCATGTGATATCAGCGGCGGCTTACTGACCTTTGCACGACGTGACCGTCCTTCTCGAACAAGACTAGTCCGTTGGGACTACGGCTGTGAGTAAAAAAGTATTTCTGCGACCAGCAGGATGCAGTCCCTTAGCTACACAAGCCTATCAAGCCAACTGGCCGCAGGTAATTCATAACGCCAACCCAATCACAACAGTGCTTAGGCTGTCTCGGCTCTTCATGTCTCAAGTCACTCAAGCCTCATCAACCAGCCGGTTACTGGGCGAGTGGTCCGTACACTCCCACACGACTGCCTGCCGCATCCTCCTTCATCGTATCACATCGGCCTGGCACCGAGTTTCGCCAGTATGCCATCTCGAACCTTCAGCCCCGGTACTAGATATAGCGTGGTGGAACGATCTTGACTCCGTCCTCTCGCGGCATCTGCCTGCATCGCGCATCACATTCGACAAGGACTAGCTCTTCAACATTCGTGCCCTCCTGCAAATACGGTCTGAGCTGGTCTTCGCGCTCCCAAGCGTACTTGCTCCCAAGCGCCGTTCTCACTGTGCCCAAAAGCGGTTGCGCAGTAGAGGATGATAGACTTCAGGTGTAGAGACCGAAGTTTCGGGTTCCGCTTGACGAAACGGAATAGCGTCTCACTGTCGATGAGTGCTTTATCAAGCTCAAGCCTATGCAAAGTCTGGATTTCACGGCACAGGTACTTGTTGAAGAAGGCAGTCTGCCGCTGTACGCATCTTCTTTGGCCCTCGGACTTCAGATAGGCCATTTTGTTGTAGATTGTGAGCGACTGCAGTGATGTAGCAAGGCCGACAAGCTCATCGACACGTTTGATATCTTGTTCTTCCGGATCCAAACCGTACCACCCGAGGGCTAGCTCGAGATGTGTAAGCTTGGGAAGCACGCAGCGCAGGGCCGAGGAAAGCTCTGGATGGTTGTCGGCAGCTGTTCGCAGGAATGTTGGAAGCCAAGTATATTGCAGGATAGATAGCTTCTGCTCTGGAAATTGAGTCTGCTCCAGAGCCCGAAGGAGCATCGTCGAGATCTTGATAATGTATGTTAGCTACATCTATGCTCTCAAACAGAGCCAGGGCTGTAGAGGCCCCAGGATAGCCCCGACGACAGCAACAGCGCACTTACTCGGTTGTTATCTGGTTCGAGAGTATGTGACTCGTACAGCGGTTGATCACACGATGTCTCGAGTGCAGTCAGATTCCACGGCTTTGGTATATCGCTCTTCGAACGGCCCTGGTCGTCCGACGGGTAGTTCGCAATCTGAACCTCGACGACTTTGCCTCGCTGAGCAAAAGTAGCAAAAACCTGGACAAGGAGCTCAAGATCCAGGCCCAGAAGAATCAGCCGATCTGATTCGGCCACAGCCAGCTTCTGACATTCGTGGATATCCGGTGGTGGGACATAACTCGACCCATCAGCTTCGTCATCGACGACGTTCGGGCAGAAGATGATCTTCCGCACTGCACGTGAGAAGAACAGTTCTTGTCGAGCGACCGATAGCAGAGTTCTCAGGCTGTCCTCGGACGAGAATAAGACCGCACAGGTGGAAAAGTGTACATCTCGGAAGACATCGTGTACTTTCTCACTTGCCTCTCGGCACACGAGGCGTAGCGCAAGGAGATCGCAGGGCTGTGCGAATCGCGCAACGAGGTCGAAGAGTTCAGGCGGTATGGTGAGGATGTTGTTAGACATTGTTGATGGCTTGCGACTGTTCGGTCGAGCAGGCAAGCGCGAAGGCGTGGTGGATCACTCGATAGGTGGTGCTTCAATGGTAGAGCTGTCATGTAGTAAAGAATCACGCAAATCGTGTTGTGCGACACGAAACGCAATGACCGTTTTGATCACTGTGCTTAGTCAGACGACATCGATTTGCATGTGATGATATGAGGGTTCCACTCACCTCACACCTCTGATTCAGACAGGTGAGTCGTGCAGGATCTGAAGTGGTCTTCCAAGTTGCCATCGAACACTATGCCGCTACGCGGTCCACTGAAAGTTGCTCGGCTCGATCAAAGTCCGAGATCATAGCTACGGCATGTAGCTACTGACCAGCTCGCCGTTCTGTGATTCCAGGTGAACGCCCAACGCCTCGCTAAAGCTACCGCAACACGAACACCCCGACCACGCTGAGATCTCCAAGCAGCCGAACTCTTTGTTTTCCATTCTTGTAATGCACTCGCTGCCGCCGCACCTCCTGCTCCGCTGTTCAGGCAATTTCTTTCCCACGGAGAACAGCTCTACGTCCTAGCCTTCTTATGACCATTCGCCACCACCTCCATCTCCTCATCCTCGTCCTCATCGTCCTCAATAGTCTTCCGCTTCCGTCCCTTGCCCTTCGGCGTAGCCCCCTCCACCGCCGTCGGACTACCACCACCATTCCCGTTCACCTTACCATACCCCTCCTTCTCCCGCTTTTCCACCTTCTCGATCATCTCCCCATAAGCCTCTTGCACCGCATCCAGCGCACTCTCCAGCTTCTCGATCCTCTCCTCCCGCTCCAGCTGCGCCAACTGATCGCGATTGAAGATATACAATCGCTGCTTCGCGTATAGCCGCCAGAAGAAGTACGCCTTGTCGTTCGGATTTGACGCCTTCTCGCGCTTTGTAGTGCGGGCGCGGTCACGGCTGAGGGTTGGGATGAAGGAGAGGGTGTGCATTTCAACGAGACGGTCGAATTGGCGCTGCATGAGTTTCGTGCGTTTCATGATCGCGTTCCGTGCTGCGATTGGAACGATGAGATCGGTGGGGAGGTCGTCTGCTGAGGCGAGTTTGTCGGCGGGAATATCGGTGGTGATGCGGAGGGCAGCGAATTCTGGGTCGTGAGCGCGTAGGTGAAGGAGGTCGCAGAGGTCTCGTAGATCGTCGAAAGCTTCATTTGGGTCTTCGACGGTGAACTCTCGAATGTTGGGTGGCGCGATCAGGGTGGTGTACATCGCACTGTAGAGCTCTTGTCCGTGGCCTTCTTTCTGAAAGGGCGGGAGAATGAGGAACTGTGAGAGGCGTTCGCGGCTGGGAAGGTCGACGGGCGAACCAACTTCGTTCGCACCTGTGGCGTCCTGTAAGGCGGTAGGGTCGATGTCCAGATCTGCTGGTGGAAGGAAGTCATCCGTTGACCGTGTTGATAGAGCGAAGGTGTCGATGTCAGATTGGAGAGGTTCCATGCGATCGGGAAAGGTGAAGACGCGGTACGATGTCCCGTAGCCGACCAAGGAGTACTGAGAATAGGTCGAGCCAGCGCTTGGTTTCGGCCTAATGGCGTAGAGAAGGAACAGTCTCCATCGCTGCGTAGTCCAGTCCTGCTCCAATTGCAGCATAGAGCCACCTTCGATGAAAATCGGCACGAGGGCCTCCATATTCTGAAGGAGCTGCCTCGCATCTGGGTCTGACAGATTCGCGCACCATATTTCGAAGCGCTGGCCGGATCTCGAATACTGGTGTATCCTCTCACCTGGCGGTTTGAAGCTCGCGGCATTGTCGTCTCGGAGAGCATCTTCCACATCTTCATTTGAAAACGCGAGAGCTGGCAAAAAGTCTCGTAGAGCCTCGTGAATGTCTGTCGGCTTCACGCCGCCCCGGTCTTCGAACTTGTCTTCGTAGCTGACGGCCAGATGGGGCCGGAGGTTATGCGCGGCGAAGGAGACGTTGATTTCGAGATCCTACAAAATAGCAGTGAGCAAGTGTCTCCGAGTTGATGTCGAGGTCAATGTGCCCAGAGAGGGCGGCATAGTGCGTGATAATGCCTCGGAGACGCCAGTTGCCCTTCAATCGGACCTACCTGGTACCCGAAAATCGCTTCCTCCTCGCCGAAGATGGGATATGTGAACTCTGGCCGGAAGGTGTCCTTTGACCCGTCACCGCGGACGATGTCAATGGCGAAGCACTCGTTGCTGTTGCTCGACCACTCATCCACCTCCGCCTTGATCTGGGCCTCCAGCTCTTGTAGTTGCTCTTCGTCCATTTTGGCTGGTTGTCTCGATGTTGGAGAATGGGCACAAACGCGACTGAGGTTCGCGGAAGACGCGTTTAGAGTTAAGAGCAGCGGCTCCTGCCGGTCGATCAAAGCTTGGCATAGCCTATTCCCTTCCTTTGTTCTTGCATGTGATTCTGAGATCTCGACTCCACGAAATACAGATTGACGAAGACGAGAACGCGGTCGCGAACGAACATGTGTTATATGTCGCGAACGGACTAGAAAAGGTTGAGCTATTGGACCAGACACCGCATCCAGGGAGGTGAAACTGACCTCAACCTGCAGTGCCAGTCAAGATGCGATTCGATGGACTTCCCGTGCTCATATTGCTATGTGTGGTCATGGCCGGCGCGTACGTATCATCCGACGTGTAGCAAACATTGACACGGCTCTGACATTCCTATAGCTGCTTCCTCGCCGGCATACTTCCACTATCACTCTCCCTTTCTCCGCGCCAGCTCCGCTTGATGACTGCTCTCGGCACGGGAGTTCTTGTTGGCACTTCCCTAATCGTAATTATACCCGAAGGAATAGAAACACTATATGAAGCGAGTGGGAGCAGTCATGGCCATGCCGAGCGATCTGTGGCCCTTGCAACACGCTCGTCAGGCATGCTCAGTACTTTCCGTGGACCTGGAGAGCACCATGTCTTGCGCCAGATCGCCGCGACTGTACGACTCGAAGCATGGGCAGCCGCGGAGGAGTGTCGCTCTGTCATCAGGAGGGACAACGTGGACAGGCTGGACGACGAGCAACAAGATGAAGACCATGAGAATGAACTACCGAAGGATGAGTCCAACGACCACCACGACGAAGAACACAATCCGCACGCCTGGGTCGGCATCTCGTTGATCTCAGGGTTCATTCTCATGTACCTCGTGGACACTCTCCCCCGCCACGCCAGCAGTGCTTCCCAACCGCAACGCTTCCACATCAGTCTGAACCAGTTCAGCCTTACCCGCAGTCGCACTTCTTCCGGTTCTGAACAGCCAGCAGCATCTACGGCGAATCACCAGTCATCTAGCGGGCGGCCTTCTTCGACCACAGTTGGTTTGGTGATTCACGCTATTGCCGACGGCGTGGCTCTCGGTGCCTCTTCCGCCACCACAAGTCGACTGAGCTTCATCATCTTCTTCGCACTGATGATCCACAAAGCTCCAGCAGCTTTCGGCTTGACCTCTGTTCTCCTGAAGCAAGGTCTCAGCAAACGCGCAGCGAGAGCACATCTCATCGTCTTCTCCCTCGCTGCACCGATCGGTGCTCTGTTTACCTGGGGCGCTGCACACGTTCTTGGCTACAGCTCAGCGGCACTTGGCCGGAACATGAGCGCCGAGTTCGCTACTGGGGTTCTACTGCTGTTCAGCGCTGGTACTTTCTTGTACGTGGCGATGCATACGATGCAAGAAGGCGGCCACAGTCATGGGAGCGAAAATGGGCAGACCAATGGCTACTCTTCTGTGCCGATGTCCGATATGTCGGACATGTACGCCTCTACAGCGCCGGGACCAGCCAAGGCAGAGGAAGCTGGCTTGACGGACACTATGGTCTGTGTGGCTGGGATGTTGTTGCCGCTCTTGACAACGATATGGGGTCACGGCCATTGATCTATACTCACATTGGAACGGTTTTGGAACGATCTACCTTGCCATGGCCTAATCGACCAATGTCGGATCTGGCTTGGCGCCTCCGACCCGCTACCGACACCGAGACCGCTAGATCGAAAGAACAAAGCCGACTTGTACAAGGGCATTGTGCTAAGGCACCTGCGACACACATCAGACGTTCTTTGTTCGTGACCGAATCCCCTGGGCTACAATAGCATTGTCAACACGGCCATAGTCTCGTGTCTCGTCAATTGGATTGTCGATACCTCCCTTGGTGTCGTCAGATAGCATAAGTGACGGTACTATGGCCTCCTAGAAGATGTTCTGCTTGATAAACAAACCACGCAACACACCTTCACGCTTCAACAGAAGCACCCACACACCAAGCAACCGCTACCATTCAGCCGAACACGACAACCAACAGACAAGAGTGCCAAGCAGCCGTCAATAGATTCTCACCACCGCATACGCGAAGAGACTCTACAACAACCTCCCCACAATGGGGTCATTCGGGACGAACACAACGCCCTACCGCAAGACCGCTCGCAACCACTTCCGCGAATCACACATCGAGATCCGGTATCTCGCCTCGGGAAGCAACGGCGAAACGTACCTAGCAATCGCGACCAAGGACTTCGACCAAGCCCACGAGGCCTATAAAGAGCATGGCTGCATGGACACGCTTGTTCGACAGCTCCGACAGTCCCTTGTTGTGGCAAAGTTCCTACATCCTCGCGGTCCAGCTGATGGCAACGACCTGCAAAATGAGATCAACGTTCTCAAGATGCTCGGAACCAGACCAAATATCACGAACCTTGTCGATTACCACGTTGACGGCGATTCACAGTGGTTTACGATGGAATATGTTCCTGAGGGTTCGCTCCGGCATTTCGTCAAGGCTTGCTATAGCAAGATTGACCTTGGGATGCAATGGGGGATCGCTCTGCAAATCGTCGAAACTTTTCTGTACCTGCACTTCGGCATCACGGATAGCAAGACCATGACGCCGCTCAACAAGAGCTGGGGGCTCTGGAGGTACGCTGACGTTCATTGTGGGAACATGCTGCTTCGGTACTCTGACTCTGATACAGGTCCTGAAGTTCGAATTGTTCTTGCCGACTTCGGAAGAATGCGCGAGTGCACCATCGAGGAGGACGAATTCAAGTACATCCGTTAGCGCGACTACCAGAACCTCGGCGGCTATGTTATGGCTGGAATTTTTGTCGCAGCGAAGATCGGGAAAGCTGGAGCGATGTGCAGACACTGCTCGTGCCCGAACTGCCTGGCCCAATGCCCAGATCCAGACTGCGAAGAATGCTTGCGGGTGACTCGTCGTTACGGCTTGCTGCCGAAGCTGACCGAAGCAGAGACTCCCCTGTGGGAGTGGGCCGAGAAACTCAACAAATACCAATTCGAGGGTGACTTCCAGCTACTGGAGTTCTTGAACGAGTTTCTGGAGGTCGCGAGAAAGGAGCAGGGACGTCACAAGAAGCATATGCCGTACATGATCAGCGAGTACCTGAGATGTCAACCTCCGACTAACAACGACATGCTCAGGCTTGTGGGTCAGCATCGGTATTAGAGGAGGTGGTGTGAGAGGGAGAAGGGGAGAGGTGAGGGGGAGGGGTCCCCAGGGTGGGTACGATAGCAGAAATATCAAGTATCATTAACCCAATCTTTTTGTCGTTCCACGTTTCCAGTTATTGTAAAGCAGCTTCATGCTCATCTTCAAGAAGTCGCTTCGTTATGGTCTGTTGCTAACTTTCGCAGGTATGTCTGCCATCAGTTTATCGCATTGGCCTTGGCCAAGAGCGCGTCTGTGCCATCGTAGTATCGTCCTCCGTACAACCGTAGACTTGAAGCCGATTTTGACTCCATATCCAGGCAACCCGCGCATCAGCCAGGCCTAGTGATCGACAAGATCTTCAACGGCACAGCAGTAGCATAGAAGAGAGCTTTCTGCTCCCGCATCGGCGGAGCTTGGAAGTCGACATCCTTGACTTCGAATTGATTCCGTGCTAGCACGAAACAGTTGTCAGCTTCCCGCAATCGTAGTCACAGCCGTGAGCAAAACATACCGCAAACCGCTTTGAGTAGATCGAATGTGTCTGCGTTCCGTACTGCGTGGGACAGCAGAACTTGGAGAGAAGGTCGAAGGTCGAATAGAAAGCGGAGTGTGCCTACTAGGGACGATATCATGGTTTTGTCGAATGTCTGTTGGAAGATTAGCAAAGCCTCTGCAGGCTACCGGCGTTAGTTGGTAGAACATACCACATCCGCCCCAACCACAATATCGTACGGCCAATCCTCGAGCTCCTCCTCCACCCACGTGTCTCTGAGCCCTCTGCCCCAGCGTAACACACTAGCGTTCACTCGGCTGTCGTCATCAAGGCCGTTAAGAAAGAGGTTCTCTCTTAGAGCTTCGACCACACTTTCGTCGCCATCGGTGGCCGTGACGTGCTTGGCTTCGAGGTGCTTCGCACATAGAATTGAGAGGAAGCCAGTGCCGGCTCCTGGCTCAAAGATGTTCTTATCTTTGATAAGGCTGGGATTGCTTAGCAGATAAGAGCCAAGATGTAATGCAGCCTCCCAGGTTCGATAGCCAGTTGTGGTGGAACCGGAGATGAGATTGCGGCGTTCGAGGATCGTGATGGTCGGCTCCTTGTCAGGAATATATTCTGAGTTTTGTGTAGGAGGGAGACATGAAAACGTGACGTATGACCTTTGTTGGACTGCTGTGAGTTCGGATGGCATTTCAGAGGCGATTAGAGAAGAGAGGTGGGTCATCAATTGGTCTGATATCTCCTGCATACAGACAGCAACATCAGACAGTGTTTGTAGTTGGAAGTAGACCGTAACAGACAAGCGGAAGAAGAGATAGTATAAATGAAAGCTTCCACCTACATCTTCGTCGGGATCTTCGATAGCCTGCTCGATCCTCGTGACTAAGGGCTTGAGCACCCGCCATTGGTATCTACTTGGAGGTAGGTAGACGTTCTCGTCGGCGTTGAAGAGTCTGTTATACAGCCATTCTTGAATATGAGGATCCTTCAGTAGCTGCTTTGGTGGCCAGGTGAGGAAGTCAGGCTCGAAGAGCTGGAAGTACTGCCGTCGGAAGAGTAGGAGCTGCGGGTCCATGGTTTTCATCAGTCACGATCGTACAGTACGGTGAAGGTCATGTTTTGTATTGATGTAGTTGATGAAAATAGTTTGGAAGGCAAGGCACGGTTTGCGGCGTTGATGCCTCAGGCTTCCACTCGGAAGTCTTGGCGGCCCCACGGACGAACGAGAATTATTGAGCTAACTTCAACCTCACCGACGACGACACTTCAGCGCTTCCACGCACCACTCGACAACAGCTCATCCGACAAGACAAAGTCGCAAACATGAGCGAATCCCAGGTCACTCTCCGAACGCGCAAGTTCATCCGGAACCCGCTGCTCGGGCGCAAGCAGATGGTCGTGTGCGTATACTCACTTCACCTCCGGCATCACGAATGCAGCACCATCCGCGCCATCAGAAGTGTATCAGATCAATCGGGAGACTAACGAGGGTATAACACAGTGACGTCCTCCACCCGAACCGCCCGAATGTCGCCAAAGACGAACTCCGCACCAAGCTCTCCGAACTCTACAAGGCCTCCAAGGACCAAGTCTCGTGCTTTGGCTTCCGCACACAATTCGGTGGCGGCAAGAGCACCGGCTTCGCGCTTGTCTACGATTCGGCCGAGGCGATGAAGAAGTTCGAGCCACACTACAGGCTGGTGCGATACGGCCAGGCGACCAAGATTGAGAAGGCGAGCAGGCAGCAGCGTACGTATACACATCAACACCTCCATCATTTGACGATGGCTTGGGCAGGAGAATTGGCAGAATGGATGCTGATATGTGTGGTCAATAGGTAAGCAGAGGAAGAACCGTGGCAAGGAGTCGCGGGGTACAGCGAAGACGAAGGGTGGCGACAAGAAGAAGAAATAAGCGGGCAGCTGCGAGCATCATGGCGATTCGACTGGTTCTCTCTGCGTTGGCATCGATCTGCTACTGGCGATGGTCACTCTACTGCGAGTAGTAAATGCACAAGGAAGGCGTTTCTCACGGTGGGATGTAGCTACATCAATGCAATAAGAGAACTTTCGACACCACCACATTCATCGCTCTGGCCATGCCTACGTCCAACCAATGAGTGGAAGGTTTCTCGGAGTCAGCACCAAGCACCACGAAACGCTTAAAGATCTTCTGAAACTTGACGTCAGCTTCGAGACACTTGCTAACCCTTATACCCAATATCGTCCAGCGGTCTTCTTGGGCCGTGCACGGGAAAAATCAAGCTTGTCGCTAATCATAAGAGTACGAAGCAGCGACCCTTCCGCCGGTCCTGCGCTCGATCCTCGCCACCTATCGGTCTGAAACCACCAGATGATGCATTCGCTTGCATTTTATTTTCTACCCAGGCCGTTCGAGTGTCGGTCTCAGCGGATATCGCTTGAACTGCCACAGTTCTCTTCCACCTTGTTCTCCACCTGAGCCTTTGCCGTGAAGCAGTGCGTGGAGGCGCTGCCCCTTCTCCAGTCTCGTCTCAAAAGCTGAGCGCCCTACCTTCTCCGGTTCTCGTTCTTTCACCCTTTCAACCCCCACTCTCCAAGCAGCCTCCTTACACGATATTCCTCGTACGCGTAAGGATATCTGAGCCTCGTTGTCGCTACAACCTCGTCGACGTTCACACCCATCTTCCTTATAGATGGCAAAACCTCCCGCTCAAGGTATTTACTATCCCTTTTCTTACGGTAGACGGTTCTCATGCTTCTGATCGAACCGGCATTGGTCAGGCCTATCCTCTCTAGCCAGGACTCGATCTTGCCGTCGTCGAAATCGCGATCGGAGAAGGCGAATAAGAACGACTGCTTGCCGTAGAATATGGGCAGCGTGTCTTGCCGAATCTAAGTATGGAAAGAAGAATTAGCAAGTGTCTCGAACCTGTCAGGTCTTGAGCCTGGTGTCTCACGGAGCGATATCTGCTTTGCTTTACTTCGTCTTCCCGCGTCGTCGCTTGCCCGGCGAATGGTACACCGCACGTACACCGAAGGTCGAGGCTATCCCACACAGTACTCGCAATAGGTGCAGGGAACGGGATACGTGCTAAGGTAATTCCTCCACTGCCGCCAGGGCTTGGTCAGTCCGCAGTCCCAGCTTCTCCATAGCCGAAGGCAGGTGCTGATCTGGTTTATTGCGAAAAATGATCTTGGGGTTCCCTGGCCTTGCAGGATTCGTGGGTCCGATCACATCTGGTAGCCACGAATTGATCCTCTCTCGCTGCTCTGTGGGAGATTTGAAGTGCATGCCGAAGTCTGCGCTCGCGAGTGTCGGGAGTGCTAAGGGGATTTGTGTTTAGTGTTGGAATGTGGGAGGGAGGGGAAGGAGATGGAGAGGGGTGTTTGAGGCTTTGAGGCATAGACGTGTTGCATGGATCAGAGGTACGAGCGTCTGTAGGTCGATTGCATATAACTCTGCAGAAAGCTTCGTGCTGTTCCACTCGCTCCAGAATGACAACAACGCAACCTTACCAACGCCAATCGACAGAGAGAGAAACTGTCGCCCTCTTAGATCTCTTTGAGCATGCTCGTGGTTGCCGATCGATGTTTGTTGGTGGGAGTACACCATACAGCTGGGTGGCTTTCGTACCCCTTGTAAATCATGTTTCGGATCACAACTCTTCCGACGGTCGCCCTCAGAGAGATCAGACGGCAATCAAGCTTTACTGCCAATGTGCGCCAAGCTTGAGGCTCGTATCGCAGGACCACGACCCATTTGGGGCATACGGTCGGTCCAAACCAACAAGATGGACATGTAGGGAGCTCAGTTTTCGACTGGGACACGAGTGGTCTGCGTGGAAAGCAACATCGTCCGTATTTGAGGTCGATTGTCAAGCTGCCGCCCAGTCGCCAGCTCATGGGTTCCGAGCCTAAGATCGCATCCTGGTCGTAACAGATTTCGCTGCTCGAGCAGTAGTCTGAAGTTACCTGATATGACGTATCATCATGTTCCATGTCGATATGGATGGATATGGATGGACATCGAAGAGGAGTGCTTTGAGCGCAATGCCGCATCGCTCAGGTCGCGGATCCATTACCGCGTGATTTAACGTGTTGTGGATATCCCGGACCCAGTATATTCATCTGGGAAGTGCCTTTTATCAATTTAAGTGTGATCTGTTACAATTCTCGAGATTGATGTAGAATTCGAAAACCAGAAGGGGCTCAAGCTCAAACGTGTGAGGTCGTATCTTGAGGGAGAAGATCGAACTTCCGCTAGCGCGCTTTAGCCCGCAGCCAATCAGCGCATTCCTAGCCTTATCATTGGCTAACTCAGTCGGCCGCTAGTTCGCATACTCCCGCACACCCGATTTCCAGTTAACGAAGAAATGGGGTGTGCAGCCTTGATGCCTTACCTGATGATCAACCTCACATGCTGAACTGTTTAACCTCGAAGCACTGTTTCCATCAGAACTCACGAAAACAAAACCAACATGTCGGACGACGAGCACTCCGACAGCGGCTCCGAGAGCGACGACCTCTCCCAGACTGGCCTCATCGCTACACGAGCAAAGCGCACCACCGCCGGCAACCTATATGCGACTCTGCGCGCCAACCTCGACGATGAAGAACTGCAGAAGGAATTGCTGGCCGAAGACGAGGACGACGTCGCAGACTACGAGAGCTCCGATAAGGAGGGCGGCGACGACGACGAGGCGTTCGACTCTTCCAGCGACGACGAAGATGCAGGCCCGCCACAGGATGGCCAGCAGGAGGAGTTGGAGGGAGAAAAGGCGCTGAAGAAGCAGGAGCGGAACGAGGCTAAGAAGAAGCGGAAGGCAACAGAAGCGAGGCTCAAGATTCCGGCGTTACGCAAGGTGGCGAAGCGAGTCAAGCTTGCGGACGATGTCAAGACTGAGGATGGGGGGATCGCTGAACGGCCCAAGAAAAAGAGCGAGCGCGTCAACTGGATCCCGAGCGGCGCTGATGCACCCACCCGCCAGTCCAGACGCTCGCTGGCGGTTCAGAATCGCGAGATCGTGCATGAGAACTTGAAACAGAGCGAGCAGCGGAGCAATTATCAGAAAAACATCATGAAGAATGCGGCAGAACGGCAGAAGACGGAGAAGGTCATGACGAACTTGACGCAGGAGGAGCGACTGAAGAAGTGCGAGAGGATCGAAAGGGAGACCGCGAAGGAGTTTGGCAAGTGGGAGCGTGATGAGGCGGAGAGGCAGAGGATCAGGGATGAGCAATTGGCTGCGAAGAGGAATAAGGGGTTCGATGGGCCGATGATCAGGCAGTGGAGTGGGAGTGTGCTGTGGGAGGGCGACAAGATTACGGTGAGGAGGGTGGAGCATGGCAGTCAGAAGGTGGAGGATATCAAAGAGAAGAAGGAAGAGGGAGACGATGTGGTTGAGACTGACGTGGACTCAAAGAACTCAGCCGTGGTCGAGAACTCGACTACTCCTTCCGATACTCCGCTCGCCACGCAAGCAACATCAACGCCTGCAACCGTATCGATACCACCTACAAATGGACCGCCAGCAGCTGCGCCGAAGCCGGATCAGACTATACCTGCCCAGCCACCTGAACCATGGCTACAAGGCATACAGGAGTACGCTGCCCAGCCCTCCCCAGCACCAGCTCTGCCGACATACACACCAAGCGCACCCGCTCTTAACAGCACGACACACACGCCACCACAGCAGCCACCAGTCTACCCTCCTCACCCACCACAACCGCAAACATACCACGGCTTCCCTCCAGGACTCCACCAATTCTCCGTGCAACCCCAACCACCTCCTCAAATACCTCAACCACCTCCCGCCCCCCTCCTCCGCGAACAAGCGCGACGCACCCTACTGACCCTCAGCGCCTTTGCCTCCCTCGAGAACTCCACTACCAGCGCAAAACGCGCCCCCAAGTCGAAGGCTGCCGATCTTCCTTCCGTGGACCCGCCGGCCCTCGCGAAAGAGCTCTTCGGCTACCCCTCGCACCCCATCTTCACATCTGACGAACGCACCTACCTCCTCACCCGGCCCCGCAAGCGCGCAATTCCAGGCGGTAATGGCAAGACCGAGATCCCGCTCCCACCCGTGCCGTCGAAGCAGAAATGCGCGGTCACGATGTGGCCGGCGAAGTTTCGGGATCCGAAGACTGGACTCGCGTACGCGGATATGCATCAGTACAAGGTCATTCAGCGAGTTCTGGCGGGCGGGACTGCTTATAGTGGTTTACTGGGGGCGTGGGTGGGGCCGAAGTATGGAGTGCTTGGAAGACCGGCGAAGGGTGTACCAGCTGGGTTTGGAGGGGAGAGTGTTACTACCGCAGTGAAGAAGGAGGTGGTATGAGATTTGTGGAATGATGTTTGATGAAGCATTGATGAGTCCTGGATAGCTATGCTGCCGTTGAGCTGCGCTGTAACCTGGACGATGATGCAATGAGTGCTTTGCAATGATGGAGACAGTAATGCAGTCACTGTCTTCTGCAGTCTCGTAAGTCAGCATCCTGGCAGAAGCCACGATCTCTCTGAGTCCTCCAACATGCAAGTTCTCCCTCCTCTTCTCTTCTCTATCTCTACTTCTCGATCGTCGGCATGACTTCTGCATGCTTGTCACCGTTCTCAGCGACGTTCTTCTCCCCGCCTGCCTGCTTCCCATTCTTATCTCCGCCCATCTTCTTCCCACCGTCGTTCTGCTTTCCGCCGCTCTTCTGCTCCTCGACCTTCTTCTGCTTCTCACCATTCTGCTCTCCGCCGCTCACCTGCCCCTTGTTCGGCGCGGTCCCACCACCATCCTTACGCCCCGCACGCCCAGCACGCCTTCCTCTGTGCCCGCCATGGCCGCGCGGAGTGAACTGGCGCCCATCCCTCGCCTTCTGGATCTCCCCGAATCGCTCCCAGAGCGCCACGTCGCCTTCAGGATCCATCACGTACTCCTCGATCGCAGCGACCTCCTCGCGAGTATACCCGCCCTTCTCGCCGTGCTGGAAGAACGACGTAACCGTACGGGTCACCACGCCATCTTCGAGAGGCAGGAGCTCGTGCACGGCCTTGAGAGTGTCGAGAGAGGGTGGTGTGCTCGAGACGAAGTCCATCACCTCGCGCTTGAGTGCCCTTGGATACGGACGGATGTCGAGGATGATGGTAGCGGCGTACACTTCGCAGAGGAAGCGGAAGTCGGTCTCGGTCGGGTCTGGGATGGCGCAGTCTGGAGGTGCGTCGCCGCGTGGAGTGGCCCTGGCGTTCTCCATCCATTCGAGGACGACGGTGACGGCTTCGCGAGAAGGCTGCTGCCAGAACCGGGAATCGTCGATGTCGAAGACCTTCTTGACTATCTCCGCAGCAGTGGTGACGTTCGTGTTCGGCTTCTGGACGCCAGCCTTGCGCACTTCGCCATTCGGGGACCCGTTCACGATGCCCGCCTGGCCGTTCTGGCCCGCAACGACCACCGCCTTCGCACGTGGGAACTTCACAGCAACCGTCTTGGAGAAGCGAGTGAGTGTGCGCTGGTCCATCTCCCGCACAACCTCGCCGTGGACCATGATCACCACAACATTCTGCTGCCTGGGCTGGTTCTTCTCGGGTCCGGGAGGAGCGCAACGGCCGTTCACTGTCTTGGAGCCGATCTTGACGTCGGGGGTGTCCATGATGTGGGAGTTCATGGTGGCGGGTTCGCAAGGTCTGGAGTATAAAGATTGGTGAAGGTGAGATGTGTTCTTTGGTGTGTGTGGTGAAGGCTCAGAAGGATACTGCCACCAGAAAGGATCCGTGGATCGTGAGTCGGTCTGGTTGTAAGCAGATGGGTGTCGAACAAGGTATGGCCCGTAGCAGGAGGTGGCTGGAGGAAGGCTCATCAAGTGTTTGAATGGTTTAGAGAAGGAGAAGATGGTTAAGATTGGCGATGAGGTTTGGTAAAGGTGGCAAGTTGATGGAAGGTTGAGATTGTGTTGTGAGGAAAGAGATGGAGGATGGCGAGGGAGGTAAACATTTTATATCCAGCAGCGCTGCCTTGATCTCGTGATGAGGCAGTGAATGGAGACATGGGGTGATTAGGCAGTGAACAGAACCAGATGAAGGCCATGTGAGAGTGAGTGAGTGTCAGACGGCAGTCATATGACCTCTCACACTAGTGTGTTCAGTACGACTCGGGCACGTGAACTCGGTTGCTGCGAAGTGAGCCGTTTGCTGGGAACAAGAGCAAGCGTGAGTCTTGCATTGATGCTACATGAACGGATCTGCATCTCCCTGCTTGCGCCGTTCTGCGCGGTATCCCGAACTGTCAGCCTTCTGGCATGATCAAGAAGCAATGTAGTCACTACCTTCCTGCAGTCTCGCCAACCAGTACTACGATCGAATCCCAATTCCGACCAAATCCTTCGATAGTTCAAACACCATTCCTCTCCGCAGTTCCCGCCTCTGCTACTAAAGCGCACCCTCGGCCATCGCAACCTCGACCGCTTTCTTGTCAGCCTCCAGCTCCTCCGTCATCCCTGCA
>JAABUW010005442.1_pt1 | contig 16569 bp, 20 predicted proteins | sample 5560081 | NCBI WGS metagenome assembly JAABUW01 (sample SAMN10711882, study PRJNA513363) | rock metagenome | isolation source: Antarctica rocks | place: Antarctica: Victoria Land, Knobhead sud | reverse complement strand
TGTGACAACACCACATATGGTACATTTGCCGTGAAAAGCCACAAACTGTCTAGCAAAACATCTTACACCATAAGATGTGAGGGTGTGGATATGCATTGACTGTCACCATGTGCAAGGGGAGTCAGCAATTTAGAGTCTGGCTGTTCAGCAGTGGCTTAGTGCTACCCTATGCATGCAGGCATCTCGATGGTGTTGGCAACAGTAGTGATCAAGGTGAGCCCTGGCTAGCCAGCGGGCAGGACTTCACAGACAGGATGGAGCGGTCTCGTGCTGCAGGTGAGTCACTGCTTGAACATGTGGCCCTGATGTCTCACTGACAGTCACACGCAAATCAGCACAATGATCTTAGGTTGTTCAACCTTGTACTGGTGTACTACTTCAAAAGCCAGCACCGCTGCACAGGAGGTGTTGGCTGATGACAGGCATTGCCTGCCTGATATGCCATGTTGGCTGTTTGTGTGTGCAGGAGTGGAGGAGCAGGTAGGCAAGGCTTCCCTGCGTCACTGGCGCCAGCACCATGCCAGAGCGGTGCAGGAGCAGCAGCGCATCCTTGCAGACTGTATGCCTCGCTTCCCCCAGGCACGCTCTCGCAGCAAGAAGCGCAACATCAGGTGCAAGCTCTTTTGGGCCTATGAGTGGGTATTTGGAGTTGTGGGCTCTGCCAATTTCTGCATTGCACTTCAGCCAGTGACTGCATCAGGACAGGTCTTGCCCTGATCCCCTGTTGACCAAGATGCAAGTCAGCACATTTGGGTCTACAGCAGCAGGGCAGAGTGTTGTCTTAATGTTTGCATGTAGCTCCAGTAGCAAGAAGACCATGCCTCTTGTCAGTACGGCCTGAAAGTTGTGTAAACTAAAAACACTCATCTGTTCAAGCCAATACGTACAAGATCACCTCACAAGCTTAGTCACTTTCACAATTCCTAGTGGTACACAGCCTAAAGGCACATGTGCAAGGCACCTTGCTGCGCATACAGGCCTGAATGGCACCAGGTCAAGCTGGCAAGCGGTCCACCACAACAGAAGCGAGGCAAATCCAAGCGCAAAGGTGATGGCCATCACCAGGCCCGGGCCCAGGAGCAGAGTCCTGGGCGACGCTACTTCACAGTTGCCCTGCCTCAGCAGACACCCAGTCCAGAGCCTGCAGACCGCACCAGGACAAGCCACAGCCCAGACAGTACCCGGCAAGCAGTCATTCCATCAGCTAAGGAGCACTGCTCACCCGAGCCTGCTGCAACTGTACAGGCTAAGCACAAAAGTGCACTTAAAGTGATTCTGAAGCCCAAGGCAGGTAGTGTCTTTGCCAAGCCAGCTTCCAGCTCAGCTATAGCAAGTCGAAAGACAGCTGGATCAGCCAAGCGCTGCTTGGTTGCCTTGAAGCCTGCACTCCCTGATGAGCTCCCAGTCACACTATCAAAGCCAGCGACCAGAAGTCTACTGCCTGGGGCAGTGAAAGAGCAAGCATGCGTCCTAAAGGCAAGCGCGACAGCAGTGTTGAAGGGTTTAGACTGGGCTGACTCCCAGCTCAGCTGCTCAAGCCCCCACCCAGCTGCCTCACCACCTGCACGCAACAGCAGCACAGCCAGCAGCAACCCATTTGAGCGATACAGGGCTGCAGCTGCAGCTGCAGCTGCAGGACGTGTTGTGGCTGCAGACACGGCTGAGGGTGACACAGCCGACGCAGTTGCAGAGCAGCATGAGCTTAGGCCCAGTGCAAGGTCACAGTATGGGACAGGGGTTGCTGCCCAAGGGGCTGTGACACTTGCTGTCACCGGCTTCCCTCAACAAACCAACATTAGTGCTGCTGGAAGCTGCTTGGAAGCAGAGCGGTCTGAGCAAGACAGCATGCCTGACAGTGCTGCAACCTGGAGTGACTCTGATCATGCTGGCGCCCGCCTTGCAAGCAGTCCTTGCTCAAGGCGCACTATAGTGTGTGGCACCAACAAGCAGCAGCTTCCTGGAACAGATCTGCCTGTGGTGAGTGCCTTAGCAACAGTGTCAGGTCATCTGAACATGTTATGACAGTAACTGATTGAGTGATGAGTCATCAAGCTTCATGTTGTATGTCAAGACGCAGTGCCCATCTGCTGGCCTTATGCTACTGTGTTGTAGATCCTGAGTCATGCACTCACCTCTCCTCCATATGGACTAGACCAGCTTGCAGACTTGTACACTTATATGATGCATATTCTACTGCTTCAGGTGATTGCACAGGGTCCTCCCACCAGCTCAAAGACTCAGTGCACAGCCTCAGACTCAGCCCTGGCCGCCCTGCCTGATTTGACTGCACTCGTGAATGAGGTAATCTCAGCCAGGGCGTCTCTTGATTGTGTTGTGGCTTGTTTGCCCTGCAAAGGCTTGCTGATATGTCAAATCTATGTTGTATCCAAAGTGTCAGCAGTGACTCTGCTGCCTTATGCAGTTGCTTGCTGCTGTTGTTGTTTTCTGAACACATCAGCTGTCATAAATTCTGTATTGCTGAGCATATCAGATGACAACTGTTGTTTGCCATTGCCAGGCAGCATCACTGAGCAAGACAGACTTGCTGCATGCTGAGTTGCTCCAATGCGTTTGATGTGCAGGATATCTTCCAGCATCACTTTACAGGGGAGGAGCAGCAGGCTCTGCTGCGGCTGCTGCCCAAGGCAGATCAGCAGGCCGCATGTGCAGGCCACAACCCGCTGGCCAGCACACACCTCAAGGCTGCAGCTGCCACCTACCTCCAGGCAAGCCACCACTGATGCCTCACTCTTTGACATGACTGCTCTGGGCTTGCATGACTTGCTTTCTGCTGCTTCCGTATCTGTGTCTCTGGTGTGACTGATAGCACACTCTGGAAACCCAGCAGGCAGCAGCTTTGGTGTGTATTGCTCAGCAGTGATTGCAGCAGACGCAACCACATCACATGACGCAGCTTCTGTGTTCGTGTGGAGCTGCTTGCAGCAATCAGAACCCACAGTTTTGTGTGTGGTGTAGCTATTGCAAGCGGGGCTTTTGGAAGATGAAGGGGCCAGTTGCTGGCTGCCCTCCCGCTGCAGATGCCCCGTGGATGAAAGACACAGGTTGTCTGCCTGTGCTATCGTATGGTGCTCCTTGTCAGCTCTGTCACTGAATTTGCTGTCATCTGTGGTGAGAATGCACAGTCATTAACACTGGAGACATGCAGTGCCTGTTGCATGCTCAGCTTAAGATGTGAGCTGCCCTGTCAGTGAGTGTTGGCACAATGCCGTCTGCTTGCCTGACAGCAATGTTGACATGGCATCCTGTGCAGGGAAGCCAGAGTGCAGCAGTGGGCCAGCAGGCACTTTGGGCAAGATGCAGCCCATGCACTGACTAATGGCCACACGACAGCTGTTGAGCTAGTGATGAATATACCCACGCCTGAGCATCAAGCCATGACGTCATAGCCACACTGTGCAGGTCCAGTGAATGCGCTATCCTGCTAGCACACTTTCAGCGCTGACAGCAGCCTCACTCCTTACTGGACAGCTTGGGTGTCCTGCGTATCTGATTCACAACATGTGATAGATGGTGGTCATATAGCCTGAGGCGCGTGCATCACTCTCAAAGGTCTTGTGACTGTGCACACCTGTGAGATGCTGGTCAATGCCGCTGCTTTGTGTTCAAGCTGGAGCACAGCCCTGAGTTAGTCATAGAGGTGACACATAAATGGGTTGTAGTCAAATTTCATGGTGACCAGTCTTGACAATTCCTCTATGTTGTCTGCATGACTTACTTGACTATGATTAGCAGAAGTCACTCAAAGATTAAGCACAGCAGTTAAGGATGAGGCGGCCTGTGATACCCGGACTGCGTTTATATATATGCCACCATGGATGTTAACATCGTTGCCTGGTACCGAGCGAAACAAATGGCACGTTGACAACCTCTGCGAATTGTGAACATTGCAGCAGCAATGTACTTGTTGGCGAAGCTAATATAACAAGCACAGCCTGAGCGCTTGGCCAAGATTGACTGTGTCAACTGTGCAATTGTTCAGCACAGTCCAATGCAGCTGTTGCACAAATTGAAGTTCAGAGCTACCCTTCAATCGCTTCATCACTTGCAATCACAAGGACTGCCGGCATCTTTCTACAACTCACTGCCATATACACTGCATGCAGAACTCCAAGCCTGAAGTACCATTTGCACTGCACTCAATGTTTCAGCTATCTAGTTGGTCTATATCATATGTGCATCTCTTGATTTTGCTGCTTGTAACCACTCTCTACGCTGTATTTGCGCATCAACACAGGTGGGGTCCACACACAGCAGGGCCACATAAGAGCAGAAGCAGCCGCAAATCGCTTTGCGTTGCACGCTTTGTGTAAATACAAACAACAACCTGTGTTGGCCAAAACTGAGATAGCAAGTATACAAAATTGATGAGTGCAAGTGTACAGATCTGAATCCTTGTAGCAGTGCCCAAAATCGATGCTGACTTAGCATCAGCAGCTTTGTTCCTTTGTCCCTACTGGGAAAAGGCTGATCTTGCAATGTTGCAAGATAAGCTCCAAAAATTACAACCCATTTCCAAAAACAGTCTATGCTACTGCCCACCAAGCAGCTGCTGCATAATGGTGCACAAGCTGTGGAACAGGCTCTCCCATGCTGACCAGCTTCCTACGTGGCCTGGTTTCTGCTAGCGCTTCTAGTGCTAGCAGCCTTTGACAGACAGATTTGCTAATGGTTCCATCTGGCACCTGCGCTTCCTGGCTAGCAGCATTCTCACGGGTGCATTGTTCCTTGCTCATTGGAGCATCTTTGACACCAGACTCCTGACTGGCACCCTTGTTGTGAGATGCAGCTTTCTTGCCTTCTGAGCTGTTTGAGACCTGCGCCTCCCTGCCAGCACGAGCCTTTGCCTCAATGCTTTCAGGATGCTGATTTCCATCATCCTTAACAACTGAAGGGTCTAGGTTATGACCCTGCTCTTTCAAGTCTAAGGCACCCTTCACCCTTTGAAACCGCTGATCTTTTCTAATCTGCTCAGCCTCGTCTTCCGTTTCCCTCCTGGCGGTCTGGATTTTTATTTGGGAATCTTTAACTTGCTGAAGCGCCTCATCGACCTTCTCTTTCACTTGTGCCTCAGCCGAGCTAGCTGTTGTACTACCGGACATTCCTGCTGATACCACCGCTGATTGCTTGCGGAAGACAAGACGTCCTCTGGATACAGATGGGTCCGGTAGTTGTAAATCTCGACCTCGCACCTGGGAGAAAGCAAGCATGTTACGACATCGATAAGACGAAATTGTCAGGCGCGACTAAGAGCGGGGGAACAGATGAATGATGTCAAAGAGTATTCTGGCATTACCTGGTTCACCTTGTGTAATGCCGTGACAGGAGCGCGTGCCTGAACACGGAATGAAGGGCAGCTCAACGTTTGCATGCTGTGTCCACAAATCAGTCACCTCCAGTGATATCGATAGCTGAGGTCTCAGGTAAGTGTGAAAGAAAATGCCGCACCAAATGCGTGACCAAAATGTCCTTGTCAAAAGCTGCAACTTAAAGACCTTGTCGAAAACGCTATCTGTGAGTTGATCATTGCGGCGTTAGCGGATTCTAGCGGTGCATTATTCATCTTATAGTCATATTGCCTAGGGCCGTTCTGAATTGGCTCTAGGCAATATGACTATAAGATGAATAAATGCACCGCTAGAATCCTTGTGACCGTGTGAGCGTGTGAGCACGGAAACGCTGCGAAGCTTTAGCCGATTGAGGTGACGCATGCAAAACTACAATTGGACTCTGCGGCGAAGCAAAGCTGAATTGCGCAGCAACCATAACACAAGGTCACCTCGGCTGAGGCAGCAAAGTGCAAGCTGAGGGGTTGCTGCAGTGCTGCCATATATACGTATTTGCGTACGGAATGAGCCTTAAAAGCCATAGTATTGTCAGCCTTGACAAGCAGTCCGCGTGCCTACAGAGGCGTCGGATCAGAAGTTTCAACGTACGGGTAAGCTTGTGACGTCTTCTTGTAGTCCTTTCAGTCGACAAGTGTGTGATCACGTTCGTGACTAGTATGTGCAACCAGGGACTTCGGTGTTTAAGCTTGCCGCCCGCTTACCGGGTTCCCACCGCCTCGCGTTGGCGTAGAGCATTCCAGCAGTACCGAGGCTGTTCAGCCACAACTCAAGTAGGGCTTGACCTAGAGAATGAACAAGTTGATCGAGGTGAAATTGTACAGGCTTTTTTTTGTGCCCGCTTGCTGTGATTGCACTGCTCAAGATGCTCTGTGAACACCCATACATGCCTTTGCACAGAAACTCTTGCAGTGCAGAGGGCAACTTGGTGCCAGAGCCAGCTGATGAATTGGGCTCATTCTCTTGGACAAAGCAGTGGTACCCTGTGGCCATAGTTGAGGACCTTGACGAATCAAAGCCAACTCCCGTGAACCTTTTTGGAAAGAGTCTTGTGCTGTGGCGTGACGCTGCTGCGCAGTGGAAGTGTTTTGCTGACACCTGCCCACACAGGTTACATGTCTGTCTGCACTGCATACACCGCAAGATGACAATCTCAACATGCAAGAAAGTGTATTGTGGGCCTTGCGATGCACCTTTATTTGAGATTGCAATTTATCAGTGTTGCATAAGATCCCTCATAACATGGTTGAGCAGTACTGTGATGGCTTGTCACTACCTTTCTGATCATAGACCACAGTGCTATTCAGGCTTGCGCCGTTCTCTGAGGGCAGGATTGCAGAAGATGGTACGCTGCAGTGCTCATATCATGGCTGGAAGTTTGACACTGAGGGTGCCTGCACCAGTGTGCCCCAGGCTGAGAGCCCTCAGCAGGCCCACCAGGCTGCAGCTCACCCCAGAGCCTGTGCCACTGTATATCCAAGCCAGGTCAGTCTGCAGCTTGTACAGCCAATCATGCACAACAAACACGTACTTGTCGTATCCTTGTCATACGCGTGTTTGCAAACATACACACATGTGAGGTTCACGAGTGTCTCCCAGCGCATGACTTTACAAGTGCCGCCAACCTGCAGGCTGCCATGGCGCAGATGATGGTCAACTTGTTCAATGACAGGATTCCGCAGTTCCATTATCATTAGGTTTTTACTTATAATGTTGTACTTACAGAGCAAATCCACTTGCTGGATTGCTCCTATATCCTGGTACAGATGCACAGTTGCATAAAATTAGCAAAAGAACCTGAGCCTTTGAGGTATGATGATGGGGCAAGCAGCCGGGAGGTGACACCATGGGCCACATTCAACAGGGCACATGTTGTTGTAAGTCTCATGCCTGTTCTTTGGTGGTACATGCAGGTGCAGCACAGGCTGTTATGGGTGTGGCCAGAGGCTGGCTCCACCGCCCACCTGGAAGCCATGTCCACAGAGGCTACAGTCATCCCAGACCTGCTGCACGAAGAGAACACTGCCTATGCCATTCCATGGTCAGCCTGTTCCTTTTCTTGTCTTTGCAATAGACTGTTTCAGGATGCTCCTGTAAAGTAAAGCGTTTGCCTTAACATAGAGCAGTGCATGCCACACAGCAATAAGCAGTAACCTGTCTATATTCAGAGCCACATGATTGCATGCACAAAATAGTCATGTCACAATAGTCATGTCAATGTGCAAGCTGTACTGCTTGGGGATAGCATGGAGCGTTACGGTAGCATCTGCAAATTTCTGTGATTGTCAGCAACCTTGGCACACTTGTACAGCATTGTGCAAACGTAGTCCAACATACTGTGCATGACAGCATACGGCAATGTGTGAGCACATTCCATGCATGGCAAACAATGAGTTGCGTGCAGGTTCATGCGGGAGCTGCCCTATGGACATGATGTGCTGATAGAGAATCTGCTGGACCCGGCTCACGTGCCCTTTGCACATCATGGCGTGTCAGGCGGGGGGGACCGCTACCAGGTGCCCCTCAGCAGCCTGGGCCAGCCACATATGCTTCAAGACAACCATGGCTTTGACACAGTCTTCAAGCAGGACATCAGCGGCAAGACTAATGGCAGCACACTGCTACAAGCTATGAGCAAGTCGCAAGATGCTCACATCATATTCAAAGCTCCAAACCTCATCAAGTGAGCTTCAGCTTCCCTCCTGATTGCTGTAGAAGTATCCTGGGCTGTGCAGCCAACTGAGTCATATGTGCTTGGAGGCATTGCGCCTTGTCAGTGCATGCTCAGAATCTACCCTTGGTCTTGTGCAGAATTCAAGCAGATTGCCTGCTGCTTAGCAAATGCTCTTTTGGGTGAAATGCTCACGTGAATCTCCAGAGATAGTGCTGACTCGTCTGGTGGGCGTTGCAGCTACAAATATGGGGGAGAGTTGGGTGTGCAGATAGTGAGCTACAGCACTCCCACCACTCCAGGCAACTGCCGTGTCCTCTTTGCTGTGGTCATGGACAGAAGGACAGCGCCCAAGAGGACCATGCAGCTGCTGGACCTCAAACCAGCCTGGCTCAAGTTCATGGACCACTATGAGCGCAACACGGTGCTGGACGGAGACAACTGCTTCCTCCACATGCAGGTCAGCCTATCTGGAGCATGTGACTTTGCATCTCATGCTCCAAGTATGCATGATTGTAATCATTGTCTATGCAATGTAGTGCAGTTGTCAGCATGCATTAGTGGAATGACACAAGATAGCACAAGATTGCTTGCACTGATGCAATGGCACGGTCATACTTGTGCAGCTGTAGTGCATTGCAGGCTGCAGTCTCTTGCCTCTGCCTTGCAGCCATCAACTGAGTTGGCAGTGACACTGTGTGTACTACTGGCTGCAGGACAGGAAGCTACATGGTGAGGAAGCAGAAGGGCAGTACTACATGCCCACCAGCATGGACCGAGCAGTTGCTGCCTTCCGGCGCTGGATGCGCGAGACAGCAGGGCCGGTGCCCTGGGCTATTCAGCTCGGCCCTGACACCTGGAAGGAAACTGCCAGCAGGCATGAGCTGCTGGACAGATACAATCAGCACACCAAGCACTGCAAGCACTGCTCAAAGGTCAGCTGCTTGCTTACCATGCAGGCATTGTAGGACTCTATACATGCTCACAAGAATTGTCACCCTGACAATTCATTGACAGTCCTCATCAATGGCACGTATCTCACTTGATCAGCCATCTGCTCAAAAAGCCATTGTCAAGGAACAGAAGTCTGGCACGGTGCTGTTGTGCTATGCTTGTGTAATGTAAATCTGGACTCACATGAGGCCCCCAGCGTAAGTATATGCAGTAATGCACCCTGTGTCTACTAGATCCGCTGCATGTAACAGCTGAGGATGCCTCATGATTGCAGGCTCTGGAGGTGTTCACGGTGGCACAGAGAGTGGCAGCAGGCGGGCTCGCAGCCGCCGCCTTGGCCGGGGCTGCTGCCCTTGGAGCTGGACAGACAGGCCCCTCCACCTGGCTTAACATTGCTTGTGGAACTCTGCTGCCAGCTGCTGCAATCTGGCAGCTGGATGTCCAGCGCCACAAGCTGCTGTTCGTTGACTACATACAATCAGAGCGATAGAACCTTTACAATAATGGCTTGTGCAGATGTTGGTGTTGTATCAGAGGATCTGTGCAAACCAGACTTGAACAGGTTCAGGCCCCTGTGATAGAAAGCGTCTGTCTGGTGTTCAGCGCAGGGATCACAGATGGTTTGCCAACAATGTTGTGCGGTTTGCTCCCATGATGCAGACTAAGCCTGCATGTATCGCCCCTTTGCTGAGGCTCTCTGTGTCCTTGATAGCTATCAATGTCTAGATTGCATCTCAGATACACATCCCCAGGCTTTCTCATTGTTTGTCGACTATTGTCTGACCCTGGTGCTTCTGTTACATTCATGCGTGATGCAGTTCATGCATACACAAGCAAGCTTGTCTTGTCATTTTAGTCGTGCAGCACAGGCTTCAAAGCAGTGAAGCTGACATGGTCGGACTGGCTCCAGCTTAACAGTTGCTTATGCAGAAGCACAGCAAGCTGGCAACTCAACTTTCAGCTCCGCACACCGGTGCAGGACAGGAGATGCTCAATAATGAGTTCAAATTGCTTCAGGGCCAAGCTCTTTTCCCCGCCCAGCTGGCCCGCGATGCATGTGCAAAACGTGGATCCCACATGGGTGTTGAATCGTGCAAATCAATGCTCACAGACCGACTGGGAAGTGCCAGTTGTTATGCACGCACTCGCCTAAACGTCTACCTCTTGAAGGAGCCTAAAGGTCACACTGCTCCAAGCTGCATGCCGACTCGGTGTGTGATAGGTCGCCTTTGTCACAGAGTCACTGTGTGTCAAGTTGCTCGTTACAGATCGTTTTTTACTGTCTAACAGCGTAAGGCGCCACAAATAGCGCGCTCTGGCCGGTTAGCCGTGCCTGTGAACTTCAACCAAAGTGCACAGACCGCTACATAGACAAACGTCCGACCTTTTCCTTTGGCTCCCTGCAGACCAGCTGTCCGTGATACAAACTTGCCTCGGTGGGGCGATACGACGGCCATCTGTGCTGCTGTTCTGTTCTACCGCGCGCAGATCCACGCTGAATATAGCCAAAAAGCCATCCCCACCAGCTGGCTTGGCTTGCTTCCGCTATGAGAGTCGTCCAAAACGTTGTGCTTGACCTGCTGTCGGAGAGCGGTGACAGCAAGGCAGAGCGCGTGCCCAGCAAAGCGCTTGCTTCACTCACTATTGCCATGCTGGACACAGAGCTCGTCACTAATATATCGTCCCTCAAAGTTGTGGCAGCTCACACAATTCTTGACACAGCGTGGGAGGGCAGTGCTGGCTCACCTAGTTCCAAAGCAACAAAGGCTTGGGATGCTCTACCTGCGCCAGCACTAGTAATCATTGGAGAATATTTGCCCAGCAGCAGTCTGGCAGCAGCCAGGATGGTGTGCAAAGCCTGGGCATCACACCTTAGCGAAGTCCTTAAGGAAGCTGCACCCGTCATGTTCCCAATGCTAGCGCAGCAAATGGCCCGCAAAGATGGTGAGCAGTGTGTGCACATGCAAAGCTTTCTTCTACTGCCTGCAGCATTGAACATGCACCTGTATTTGTCACTTTTTACTGCACAAATGTTGGCAAAAGGCTTGACAGCAACACATGATGTCTGCATTGCTTCATGCATTCATGCACACTTGATGATTGTGTTCAGCAGGAGACATGTGTCAATGTCAACAAACAAATCTGCAGCTGCAGGCAACAACACCATCATGACACATCTGATGAGAGAGGCCATCAGGTGTCACCAGCACTCCTCGCAAGGCAGCTTGAGTCAGATGCTGCAGAGTGTATCCAAGCATGCGGGCCTGCAGGCAGCCCTTCACCAACAAGTCTTTGACAGCGTAACCAGCTGGCATGCCGCCATCAACCAGCTGTTTGTATCCTGCCCTTTTCTTACCAAGCTGGATCTGTCCAAGTGCGCAGCAGTGGTGTCAGCAGAGGACTATGCAATCCTCACACTGCAGCCTTCTGCCACTGAGGCACACACCTCTGATCACACTGCTGCACCAACATCTTCTGGGTCCAGCGCAAGCATTCACCCATGTGCAAATGTGGTCATAAACCAACAGGCTCTGCCCATCAATATCAAGCATCTCCTCCCAATGCTGAGGCGATTGCCATGTCTAGCAGCATTGCATGTGCAACTCACAAAGGTATGCATCACCTACACTGTGTAGATTGTCGCGCTGTGATCAGCACCCTGTGATGGATTTGGATGACAAGTGACCTGTATGTTGTTTGACGTTGATTGCTGCATCATGCTGCCACCACCATTGCGTGGACTCACCACACATTGTCAACCTCAATGATAAAGGCGTGCAGTCATCATGTGGCTTTGTTCATGAAGCGCTCTCAGAAACACGGCTTCAATCGTGCAGTGTCAAGTTCCAGGACACAACCGCCTGACAAATGATTCACATGCCGCAGATTGCAGACAACAGCATACAGCTGATAGCCTGGGCCTTTAAGGTGGAGTGGCAGCGCCATCACTTTAGCTTGCCAGAGCTGCAGATCAGCTTTGCTCATCCTGGAGAGACTTTCGTAGGTACGCGGTGCGCTGTATGGGGTGTTGTGCAGCATGTTATACCATGCCATAGTTGATCAGCTGTATGCCTCTGGTGTCTCTTGCATCCCAAAGAAGCTTGTGTGTAGCTCATGAAATGCTGCAGCAGCAGCCTGGTATTGGTGATGAAGGACTCACTGTGTGTGCTGGCTTGTAGGACATCCAACCCTTCCTATTGTGACTGATGACATCATCGACTTCACAATCTACAGCGACGTCACCCACATCAACATTGCCAATCACATGGAGGTTGGGGACATGTCAATTGCTGCACTATCCCTGTTGCCCAAGCTGGAGGCAGTGCTGGCGTCAGGCAGCCCCATCACCAACCTGGGCCTCATCATGCTTGCTGCTGCAAAGACCATCACCACACTCAATCTATCAAGGTAGGCTTGCTTTGTAGCATGCATGTAGGACCCTGTGCATGTGGGGCCCTGTGCATGTAGGGGCTACTGCCAGGACTGCACCACCTCAAACTTTGCATGCTGGCCTTGGTCCAATTCCAAACTGCTTGAACAGGTGTTTGCACACCTAGGCAGTTGCTGGCGTATCAAAAATGCAGGCTGTACAAGTGCACAATGTTTGTCATGGTCATCTCAAGCTGGTCGGACTGCAGCAGACTCTATTTGCATCACTCAAAGTGTCATCACAAGGACCCTCTTTTGCGATGAGGAGCACAGCGCCTTTTGCACACTGACCTGTGCCTGATAACGCGTGCAGGTGTGTCCACCTCACAAATCAAGTGGCTGTCAGCTTGTCTCGCTTGCCACAGCTGGTACACCTGGACCTGAGTGACTGCAACAATCTAGCAGACACAGGCCTGCAAAGCATTTTAAGAGGCCTACCTCTGCTACAGAATCTGAGCCTGCAACACTGTGCCCACATCACAGACGCAGGTGCACTTTCATGTCATTACACTCGTGCTGCCAACTCTGACACTGTTGCAATGAGGAAATGCTTGGGCAGACTGCAAGTGCAATGTTGTCTGTGAGGCTTTGAGTGTGTGTTGTGTGCCCTTGAATGTTTGGCGCAATGTGTTGCCCTTCATCTTGTGAATTTGAAACTTACTGCACCCTTCACAGGTGATGTCTCCTGGCCTTGACAAACAGCTGTCTTGGGCACATGCAAACTTTTCTCTGCCACTAGCACAGCTGTGCTTTGAGCTCATGCGTGACATCAGTCAATCGCTGTCTTTGACATTTGGTTTCAGCAAGGAGCTTGGCAGTTTCTGACATCAGTCATAGATAAGCTACACCAGGTCAAAGTCATTATCTGATTTGATGACATGTGGCGCCACGTCTAGCTAGAACAGAGGGGTTCATCTGGATGATGGGTAGAAGTGCATTGCTATCCAGCATTTACGTTTGACTGAAGGATGTGTGCTGTGTGCAGGGATTGCTGCTCTGAAGGAAAATAGTCATCTGACCAAGTTGAACGTGGCAGTGTGTCGGGAGTTTAGTGATGAGGGCGTAGCAGCTGTGGCGGCTCTCTCCATGCTGCAGAGTCTGGACCTCACCTTCTGTGACCGCATCACTGACGCTGCTGTTGCGCATCTTTCCAGGTGTTTATTCTGCCTGTGGCTTGGCCTCTTTAGGCATGCCTGATTGCGCAACTCCGCAACATGCTTGCTGCTTTAGTATGATGGCATGTTGCTGTGTCTGAGGCTTTCTCATGAGCTGCCACAACAAGGTATGTTGTTGCTGACATAGCCAGTACTGGTGCAGATTGAGGCAGCTAGATGATCTGACACTAGCCTGCTGCAAACTGAGTAGCAGTGGGATTGGGGCACTGGGGCGCTTGTCTGGGCTGACTAGCTTGGACCTGGTGGGGTGTGTGGACGGGGTCACCCCTGATGCCATGCAACTCCTCTCCCAGGTAAGCTCTTTGCAAGCGTACTGAGTGTGAGCCCTATGCAAATGCCGTGACCAAGAATATTCTGCCTGGTAGGCCTGAATTTATTTACATATTGTATCCTTTGGGGTTTGTTGCCAAGAAAGTCTCCATGCTTGCTGCTCAGCCTGAAGCCATTCACACATCACTTGTTGAGAAGAGTGGCATTGCAATTAAGATATTGTAGAATGTTTTCCAATGTGTGGCTTGTTTGTGTGCAGGCCCCGCGCTTGAAAAGCCTAAACCTGGCCTTCTGCTCCTCGCTGCTAGACTCTGGAGTGCGGGCTTTAGCATGTATCAGCACCCTCACGGACCTAAACCTGGCCTATTGCAAATGGATCAGCAATGATGGCATCTCTGAACTGTCTGCCCTCACCGCCCTCACTTCCCTCAATCTGCAGGGCTGTTCTCAGACGGTCCCTCACCTGAGTCAAGGTCTCACAGCGCTGCACTGCATGCGCAACCTGGCCAGTCTGAACCTGGGCAGTTGCAAGCTCAGGCCACATGCACTATCAGCACTTGCGCAGCTCACTCGGCTCACTGAGCTGAGTCTGAGATTCTGCAAAGGAGTGGTACCATCTGACCTATCTGCACTCAGCTGTCTTGAGAGGCTCAAGTCTCTGGACATCAACGGGTGCCTGGCATGTACAGATGCCAGTTTGGGTTGTTTGCACCCTTTGAAAGGGCTCAGGCAGCTCAACATAGGCTTCAACAAACAGTTGACAGATGCCGCCTTGAAGCAACTCGTAGGCTTGACGCATCTACAGCATTTGCTGCTCAACAACTGCCCTTTGTTGACTGAGGCTGCATTGGATCTGCTGCTGACAGCCTTGCCCAGTCTGGCAAAGATGACAACAACTGAAAGTCATGATGCAGAGCAGTTGCTCATGTTGCACACTAAGCGAGTTGCCACTTATGGAAACATTCAGTTGAGTCATCTTGAGCAGGATCAGGTACTTGAGCACCAATGATTTATGAAGACATGGACTAGTTTTCGTTTTGCTTCCTTTGTTGAACGAACACATATCTAGAACCCAACATTAGTATAGTCAGGCTCGTTCAACATGAAGAGAACGGATTGTCTAAGCCATTATTGTGTATACTTTTGGCGTTGGCTGATACAGCTCTCCGCTTACTAGGTCCCAAGTCATGTCAAAATAAGGGCGGTCTGGAATGCAAAATGGTATCATACTGTTGCAAGGGCTCAACAAAAACTTCCCAAAGTTTGTTTTCTGCACATGAAGTCTTCTTTGAAGAGTTCATTTGTTTAGGGTTCCAAACTTATGTAATGCGTCGAGCCAAACCCTGACATCGTTTGAGACCTCCTGCGACCAAGCCACACAAGGCATCCCGGCAATCCTTCTGGCTTTGGCGCTCAGAGCTGCGAAGCGCCAGCACCCTCAGGCTACGACACGCGCAACGCAGGTTTTTGGCTTACGTGCTGATTGAAGCTAAGTCACATTTCGCCGCGCTGCAGGAGGCTTGGCTCGACTGCGATTTCGGGCTATTGCGAACAAGAGACGTGCGCAAGATATTCTTGGACTCATGGATGACTGACGCTGTCAAGCAGCGGAGATAGCCTGACCGACTGTTGACGTGCTGCAGTGGATGTCAGCACATTCACTTAAACAATCTGTAAACATCATGCCAAGCAATGCATCGGGCGGCCCACCAACTTGCTGTTTATGAGCATACTTTGTCTGCTTCAGAAGGTCTGTGTGGGGAGTTGCGTCTGGTTGAGAGTGTGTTGAAAACTCATTTCTAGTTGCTGTTCTGGCCAAATCCACAACCCTACTTGACAATGTCTTGGTGTTTTTTTTTTTTTTTTTTTTTTGGACATCACGATGACAGCTGTGCCCTTGTGACAAAATTTCGAGCTTTGAGAATTTTATTTTTCACTGCCCCACTAGGGGTGAAAGGTACTGACCGGAATTGCATGAGTGATGCGGGTGCAAATTCAAACTTTGAGCTTCTGCTGAACTTGTTGCCGTCAATATCTGCGGCTTCTGCTGAACTTGTTGCCGTCAATATCTGCGGCGAAGTCAAGGGGCGAGGCGAGGCCCTTCACTAGAGACAGAGGGAAGCGACCGTCATGACACTTTAGCTCGTTGGTATGGCACTTGGCTGGGATGTGCTTTGTGCAAGTTGGCAGGCTTGAGCGGTGTTGTTGCTGCTTACATGGCCTTCTCTGTGACAGCTCTGATACCAACTGTGCTTTATGGATGGTGATCATCCTTTTCTATCAGGATGTGTTGTTAGCTACAGCCTCACGGCATGCAGTGGACATCACGTTTGTTACCGTTGCTGCGTGTAATGAATATCTCTCCCTCCCATAAAAAAAAACCCCCATCATGACACCGCCGTGCCTGCCGCTGGGGTTTTGTTGGTGCCTGCATTTGGATTATAATGACTTTGATGACTTAAGTTTCGAAAGAATGTTGAGTCAACAGGCTACCCAAAAACTGTCTGGCGCTAGCAGTCATGCACTCTGGTGGATGCCCATATTCTCTGATCCTTGCCTTATCCCTCTCCAGAGGACTCTTCACTTGAGGCGTCCGCGGGTGTTGTTGCTGGAAGTGATGGGGATGTAGTCACTGCCTCACATGCACCTACCAGAACTGATGATCAAACCAGGTTCGTTCGGTACCTTCATCATCTGACGGAGGTTG
>JAABUW010005438.1_pt1 | contig 16572 bp, 11 predicted proteins | sample 5560081 | NCBI WGS metagenome assembly JAABUW01 (sample SAMN10711882, study PRJNA513363) | rock metagenome | isolation source: Antarctica rocks | place: Antarctica: Victoria Land, Knobhead sud | reverse complement strand
AGTCAAGCTGAGCCTACCGGAATAGGCTTGAAGCCGGGCTTGGCGTTTTGGCCCGGCTGATGGCGAGTTGCGCGGCCAGCCGGGCAAATCTGTTGGGTTGAACCTGATGGGAGAACGCCGCCTGCATTGTCCGCCAACCCTGCCGTTTGCGCTCCAGCATCGCCGCGGCGGCGACCAGGGTAAGCAAACCTATGCCGTTGACGGCCGCTTGCACCAGGAGGCCATCCCCGGCGGTTGAGAAGGTGAGCCGGCCGACCAGCGAAAGGACGCTGCCAAGCCCAAATATCGCGAGGGAATGCCGACCGCAGGTCTCGATGCCGATCAGGCGGCCGGAACCAGCCAGCCGGTCGAACCGCTCCGAGGTCAGCACCAGGTACATGACTGATAGCCCGCTCAGAAGGCGCAGAAGGTGCGGGATCGTGGTGGCGGCTTCGTCCAGGCAGAGACCGGAAACGCTTGGCGGCGGCCAATCGACGCACCAGATTCGGATCCATGCTTCGATCAAGAAAATCCAGCAGGCTGCAGTGATCCAAGGCTGACGCCGAAGCGGCGATTGCTGGGACGCGCTCGCCGCCGCGGCGGCTGCGCCGAGGACGAACAAGAACTGCCATTCGAGCGGGTTGAAGGACCACCTTCCCTGGCTGAGCCACTCCGGCAGGTTGAGGCTGCGGTCCAGGTTCACCACTAGCCACTTGCCGGCCGACGCGAGCACGGTGGCACAGGGCCACCGGCGCAGGCCAGCCCACACGAGCGGGAAAACAGACAGCAGGCAGACATACAAGGGCAGAACATCGAAGTATGTTGGTTGTGCGGCCAGGACGAGAGTTCTGGCGACGGTAGCGCCATCAAGCGGCATCAAGCGGTAAGGCTCCAGACCGGCGGCTTGGAACCAAGCGGCGGTGATGGCGATGCACGTCGCTATGACCGCGACCTGCATCGCATAAACGCGCACGCAGCGGTCCAGGAGGCGCCGTGTTCCGGTCCAGGCGCCGCCATGTTCGGATGCGCGCGTGTAGGCAATCCAGGCCGAGTAGCCTGCCAGGAAGACGAAGATGTCCGCTGCATCCGAGAGCGCGTTTCCCTGCAAGGTGATCGCGTGCAGCGCATTTCCGGGCACGTGGTCAATGAATACGGCGAGCAGGGCGAGGCCACGCAGCAGGTCAATCCGCCGGTCGCGGGCACCGGAACCTGGGAGCTCAGCGAGTGCGAGCGGCATTCTGCACCTCGGCCCTGCAAGGTTCGCATCCGTCATGTCCCCACGCGGACGAAGGCACGGGATTACTGCTATGATCCCTGTTTGCTGTGATTTGCTGGTGACGCTTGGCCTCGAACTGTGGCGCCGGAGGCGCCAACAGCGCAGTTGCTGGCGCCGTGCCGCGCAGCTGAGCCGCAGGAATGGGCGGTCTGCCTGTGTTCAGGGCGATCCAGCTGGGCTGACCTCCCCCGTCCTGCGGATTGCGGGATGGCCAGCGCGTAGGTTGCGGTCCGATGGGCCAAAGCCTGCTGCTTCCGGGTAAACCACCGATTCCAGCATCATTGTACCCCTCGCCCTTACAGTTGCCGGATGTTCGCCACCCTTACAGAGAGGCCGACGCCTACGCGCAGAGGCTGCGGACCCGATCCCCAACAAAGCTATCCGACTCCTGATTCGATTACCAGGTGGAACATATTAAAATATGAGAAATATGTAAATTTTCCGGCGCCGCATGATGACTCCTGCTTCAGGACCGGCGATGCGTATCATGTCGCGCTGAGAGCGTCGGCTAGTGCTTTCGCTCCCCTTGGGCCTTCCCGGTCCCATGCATTGGTGCGCTGCGATGTGCCCGAAGCGGGGTGCAGCGCGGGGGCGCCGGCATCCCGCTGTTGCGCCTGGGGGACATGCGCTGTTGCATGGAGCTGGGCAGCGACTACGCGTCAGTAATGGCGGCACTGGCGCCGGATCATCGCTCTCGTCACACCGGCACGGTTACCAGGGGCATCGTCGGATCAAACATGCATGCATCCGATGATAATGGCTGCAAAACAGGGTTCTCAGCGAGATTGGTGCCTGCAATCGCATCAAACCCGCTCAAGGGTGGTGAGGGCCGGGCGGTCCTGAACCATGGGCGGACCAGCTGCCGCGCGATGCGTCGGGCCTGGACGGCTCCGGACGCGTCGTGTGGGGCCGGAGGCAACGGTATCCGGCCCGTCCGATGCTGCACGGCGCCGCAACCCCGCCTCCCCGTAACCTGCTGATGGATGACGGTGTCCTTTGACGCTGACCCCGTGCTGCCGGGGTTGGCGCGCAGAGGCCCAGCGCTCCGGCGGCTGCAAGTGCGGACCTGCCGGACCGGGAATCGCCAGACCGCGACCGGTCTGCGTTGACGGCGCGCTTGCGGACGGTCTGAACGGGGTGCTGCCGGTGGAAGGCCGCTCAGAGATACTTGCCGCGTTCCATGATCTCCAGGCTGTAGTCGCGGTAGGTCATGCCGAGCTCCTCCGCCCGCGCCAGGCGGCGCAGCGCGACCTCCCTTGGAACCGACCATGCCCGCTGGCGTGCCCGGCGCCAGCACCACAGCCGCCACGATGCGCCGGGATCGTGTTCCTCCAGGGCGGGGCCGCCGTTGTGCCCGGCCTGCGGCGGAGGGGCCGCGTCCACCGTCACCCTGCCGCGCCGTCAGCGCGCCCGTGCGGGCCAAGCGCCTTGTAGAACAGGGTCGTCTCCGCCAGGCGACCATCCGGCCGAAAGGAATGGTCCGGCACCCGGCCGCATTCGGTCCAGCCGCAACTCCGGTATAGCGAGTCCCCGGCGCTGCCCGTCTCGGTGTCCAGCATGAGCAACGTGCGCCCGGCCTCGCGCGCCATGTCCTCCGCCGCCACCAAGAGCCGCCGGCCCACGCCACGGCGCCGGGCCGAGGACAGCACCAGCATCTTGCCGACTTCCGCCCGGTGCAGGGCGTTCGGCTGGTGCGCAAGGGTCAGCAGCAGCGTCCCCAGCAGCCGCCCACCGTCCTCGGCGACGAGGAGCCGCTTGCTGCCATCCGCCACGCCGGGACGCTGGCTGCGCCAAAACGCCGCGGCCTCCTCCTCCGTAATCCCGGCCATGAAGTTCACCGAGGCGCCATGCGCCACGGCGTCCATCAGGATCACGGCCAGGTTGCCGAGGCGCTCGGTGATCCCGGCAGCGTCGAGGCAGCGGATCAGGGGCTGGGTCATGTCCTTGCGGGTCCCGTGCTGATGACGACGGCGTAGCGGACGGGCCGCGCCGTCGGGTTGCGGAAGGTGAGGGGCTGGCCGAACCGCATCATCAGGCAGTCGCCCGCCTGCAGCCGGAACGTCTCGCCGGCGACGTCCAGCTCCAGCGTCCCATCCAGCACCCAGACATGCTGGTCCGTGCCGGCGGCACGCCGGTTGTCGAAGGCGACGCTGGCGCCGGGCGGGAACTCGACCTCGGCAATGTCCACGGACGAGCCAGTGCCGGCTGGGGACACGTTGCGGCGGACGTAGCCGGTGGCCGGGTCGCGCCAGGTGGGTTGGCTCGCGTAGCGGGACAGCGGGTTGGGGGGCGTCTCCGCCGCGGCGAACAGGGCGGACAAGGTGATGCCGAGGCCGCCGCAGATCTTCACCAGCAGTTGGGCGGTGGGACTGGAGTCGCCACGCTCGATCCTGGACAGCATGGCCCGGCTGACCCCGGCCAGCCCGGCCAATGCATCGAGCGTGAGGCTCCGCTCGGCACGGAGCGTGCGGATGCGGGCGCCCATGCGGCGGTCAATGCCGGCAGCATCGTTCATATATACATCATAGCGTCCACTATATTGGAAGCAAGTGGGACGATGCGGGTGGCTCGACGATGGACTGGATGAGCAGCATGGCGCCTCCCAACGTCCTCCACGCCTGCGCGCCCGCTTTGACAATCCCCGGCGCCTGGCGCTAGGCCAATTGCATGACCGCAGCACCTGCTCCCCGCCCGATGACCGCCGTCCTACTGGCCGCCGGGCTGGGCACGCGCATGAGGTCTGTCCTTCCCAAGGCCCTGCATCCGATCGCGGGTAAGCCGATGCTGCGCCACCTGGCGGATAGCTGCGTCGAGGCGTTCGGCCGCGTCGTGGTCGTCATCGGCCCGGATATGGACGCCCTGGCCGCCGCCGCCGCGCCGCATCCCGTGGTCGTGCAGCGCGAACGCCTGGGCACCGCCCATGCCGCGCTGCAAGCTGCCGCGCATTTCGGCGAGGGCGATGTGGCGGTGCTGTATGCCGACAACCCGCTGATCCGCCCGGACACGTTGCGCCGCCTAGGTGCGGCCCGGCGGGATGCCGGCCTGGCGCTGCTGGCCATGCGCCCCGCCGACCCCGGGCACTACGGCCGCGTCATCGCCAACGGCGCAGACGTGGAACGCATCGTCGAGTGGGCCGATGCGACGGAGGCCGAGCGCGCCGTGGGCCTATGCAACGCCGGCGTGCTGTGCGCGGATGCCGGCGACTTCACACGCTGGCTGCGCGCCGTGCAGCCCAGTGCGGCCAAGGGTGAGTATTACCTCACGGACTGCGTCGCCCTGGCCCGTGCAGAGGGCGCCCGCGTGGTCGCCGTCGAGGCGCCGGAGGCCGAGCTGCGCGGCGTCAACTCCCGTGCCGAACTCTCGGAGGCGGAGGCCACCGTCCAGGGCTGGCTGCGCCGGGCCGCAATGGACGGCGGCGCCACCCTGCAGGCGCCGCACACCGTGTTCCTGCAGGCCGACACGCGCCTGGCGCCGGACGTGGTGGTCGGTCCGCACGTGGTGTTCGGCCCCGGTGTGAGCGTCGGCGCCGGTGCCGAGATCCTACCCTTCTGCCACCTGGAGGGCTGCGAGGTCGCGCCCGGCGCCCGGGTCGGCCCGCACGCCCGGCTGCGCCCCGGCACCCTGGTCGGCCCCGGCGCGCACGTGGGCAACTTCGTGGAACTGAAGGCCGCGCGGCTGGAGGCCGGGGTGAAGGTCGGGCACCTGACCTACCTGGGCGACTGTTCCGTGGGGGCGCGGACCAACGTCGGCGCGGGGACCATCACCTGCAACTACGACGGGTTGAACAAGCACCGTACGACCATCGGTGCCGACGTGTTCGTGGGGTCGAACGCCACTCTGGTCGCGCCGGTGTCGCTGGGCGACGGCGCTTTCGTCGCGGCCGGCAGCACCATCACGCGGGACCTGGGCGCCGGGGACCTGGCGTTCGGCCGGGCGCCGCAGGTGGACAAGCCCGGACGCGCGCCGCGGCGGACACGACGGGCCTGAGCCGGTGGTGGCCTCGATCTTCGGGCTGTTGCTGGTTGGTACGCTGCTGATGCTGGGCGGCGGCTATGCCTACGGCAATGCGACGATGGTCGTGATGGATGGGCTGAACCCCGCGGTCGCCGCCGCGGTCCGGCGGCAGCGGCGGTTCTATGCCGGGTGCATGGGGCTGGCCGGGTTGGGCGTGCTGCTGCTGTGCGCGGGGATCTGGGTGTTCGCGGTTGAGGGCGCCGAGGCGGGATGGCCGGTGCTGGCGGGTGCGGGAGCGTTTGCCGCTGCCGGGGCCGCGGCGGCGGTGTGCGGCGCGCTGCGGTTGCTGGGCTGAACAGCGCAGGCGCGGGCGGCGTCACCCCCAGCAGCCTTACGCAGACATGTGCCTAGCCTCCGGCCGGCGTCGTCAGGCGGACGAGCCGGCGAACACGTTCTTCTTGATGATGGCGTGAACGCCCCAGTTGCCGTCAACGACCTGGGTGACCATCCCTCGTTACGGTGGCTCGAGCTGCTCAAACGGTAAAGCTACGGCCGGGCCAGCTTCGACCTGCTGCGCCGGCGCGTTCTGATGGCGGCATGATCCACGCGAAGTGCGGGAGAACCACCGTAACGGGGGATGGTCATTCTGTCCCCGCACCCTGTTACAGAATTAGACCGGCTCGGGTCCAAACTGGACGCAAACCGGTCTAGCTTTTTTGCCTGCCCGCAAAGGCTTGCAGCAGGGGGTAGTGTCTCAGTTTGAAATTGCTGCCTTGGCGGCACTGTTCGTAGAGACGTAGCATCATACGCCTTGACTCGGCCACACGACGCGATTCGCCACGGAGCGTACAATACCGTGTCAAGCCGGCTTACCAACATCCCCGCAAGAATCCTGTGGATAACTTATCACAGATTGCGTGATTGTGACATGAGAGTCTTGCTTCCACTCTTGCAAATAAGCATTTTCACGTCGGCACCTGGGGACAGCCATCAGGCTGTAAGCCTGATGGCTGCTCCAAGCACCACCGAGGCTGCAAGAGGTAGGAGGCGTGATGCCAAGAGGACCAAGGGGCGAGAACCGCCCGGCGGACGTAATCGGCTGCGCCGTCAACGTGGCACGGATAGCGACTGGGGAGGTGGAGGATGAGCGATATTCTGCGCCCGGTCGCCAACGGAGCGGTCGGGCCGGAAGCCAAGTACGTGCGGACAAGCTCTCACCTGAGAGACGATCCGAGATTGCAAGGAAGGCCGCAAGTGTGCGGTGGGGATAGAAGGTGTGACATGTCAATGAGTGAGCGGGAGAAGCTCTCCGCTGTCCTGTTCGGGGACAGCGGCCGGGAATTGGTAAACATTAGGTTCTTCAAGGGTAATTCCCCAACGCTGACCGCAGATGATCTGTGTGCTACCGCGCGGGGTGCGCTGGAGAAGTTCTGGAGTGTTGACCATAGACAACATCAGAGCAAGTTCCCTACGAATGGGCGCGTTCAGCGCGAGGCAAGGGACATACTTGCTGGATATTAACTGCATCCAAGTATAGTCTCAATTTAGGGGGGCAGTGCCCCCATTTTTTTGGTTGGAATTAATGTCCGTAGGAAAACTAATCACTTTTTCTCGACTTTTACTCGACTTCCAGTTTACATCGAGGATGTTCGTGATCAGATGATTGAGATGGGAGTTCAAGCTGATTAAGCACTACGGCGCACCCGTGGGCGCGTTGGGCCGCTATAGCCCCGGTGAATGCACAGGCATTGAGTTGCGCCGGGTGGAAGGCCGGCCCGTCCTGGGACATGTCAGCACGTCCTATACCGAGCGGCAGAACCTTACCATGCGCATGTCCATGCGCCGGTTCACGCGCCTGACCAACGCATTCAGCAAGAAAGCAGAGAACCACACGCACGCGCTGGCTCTCTACTTCACCTTCTACAACTTCGTGCGCCAGCATAAGACGCTGCGGTGCAGCCCGGCGATGGCGGCTGGCCTGTCCACCACGCTTTGGAGCATGGCGGACGTGGTGGCGCTGATTGACGCCGCGGCAGAGCCGACCAAGGTGCGCGGACCCTACAAGCCGCGGGTAGCTAAGGTTGGGTGATCGCGCGTTCACCTGCGTTCTGCCGGAACGCTGGAAGTGCAGCAAACACGTCTGCTAGGCGCATTGCAGCCTCGTAGGAGGCCGCCTTACCTAGAATCTCAATCCCGCCTGTCGTTAGCTCGTTGTCAAACTCGTATATAAAGTAGCCTGTGTCATCGCCTAGATTATGAGCCTGATTCGCCTCATAGGCATCAAGCGAGACTGGGGCGACGCGTACCTCACGCCCATCAGGCAGGTGCGCCGAGAAGAGGAAGTGTTGCATAAGCGATCCCAACATAAAGTGGCGAGTGAACATCAGGCCGCGCTTCACGGTCCTAGAGCTTGGCGAGTACATGGCCGCTGATGACGGCCCGCGCGAGACCTTGCTCCGTGACATGCGCTACGAGCGACTTGCCCGCACCTTCATCTACCGCCAACTCCGACCGGCTGTCGCGGCCTTTCTTGCCAGCCCAACACGCGACCGTGGCATACTTGCCCGCTGTCGGGCACGGCTTGAACATGATCGGGATGGTGCCAGCAACCCGCAGAAACGCGAGAACTTCAGCTACGAACTAAGGGCACTGGACGCCTTCGAGAGGAGTCTAAACGCTCTTGGGGTGCAGGGCATGAGTTTTGAGGCCGCCCCTCCCGCCGCACCTCTCAAGATTGAGGGCGTTGTGGTAAGCGTTCAGCCAACGGCTCACGTCAGGCAGCGTCGGCCCCGGGGTTGTGATCTAGTAGGTGCCCTGATCGTGGACCTAGCAAAAGGGATCACACCCAAGACAGATGAAACCAAGGCCCGCATTGAGTCCGCAATGCGTCACGGTGCCATCCTCATACACCAGTACGTATGTGCAACGCTCTCTGACGAGGATTCGAAGCCATCACCTGACCATGCAATCATCTATCATGCGCACCGGCAAGAGCGTGTATGTGCGCCCGTCGCAGGTAAGAAGCTAAGCAGGAACATTGAAGCTGTCTGCCGGAACATCGCCAGGAGCTGGGAGGGCATCAAGCCACCAGCTAACTTTGACCCGGCCTTCGCCGTGCAGCGCCGATAGCGCAATTTCAAACTGAGACACCACCCAGCAGGGTCCGATATTGCACGCCCGGACCCTGCTGCACTCTACTTTAGACGAACTTGTAGTCGGTGTTGGCCACAAGGGTGATGTTGCCGTTCAGTTGGAACGTGTTCACCGTGGCGCCGGCGACCTGCACGGCGTAGCTCGTCGGGGTCGTCCCCGCGCCGGGAGCGGTCTTGACTAGTATCACGTCGGGGGTGGCGCCGTAGCCGGAGAAGTTGATGAAGTCGTGGTTTGCCCCCGCCGTGGTGACGAAGTCGGTGATCCGGTCGCCGTTCGCATCGCCCTTCGCCAGGTTGAAGGTATCCGCCCCGCCGCCGCCCGTCAGGATATCCGCCCCGGCACCGCCGGTGATCGCATTGGCCCCGGAGTTGCCGGTGCCGGTGAACACCCCGGTGCCGATAAAGGTCAGGTTCTCCAGGTTGGTGCCGAGGGTGTAGCTGTTCAGCGTTGTCTGCACCGTGTCCGCCGTGCCGCCGGTCGCCGTTTCGGTGATGATGTCGCCGGCATTACGGACGATGTAGGTGTCGTCGCCGGCGCCGCCGATCAGCTTGTCCGCCGCACCCACGCCGCCATCGTCCAGCACGTCGTTGCCGGCGCCGCCGGTAATTGTGTTGGCCCCGGCGTTGCCGGTGAGGGTGAAGTTGCCGGCACCGACCGAGGTGAGGTTCTCCACCTCCGCACTCAACGTTTAGCTGAGGGCCGTGGTCCGCACCGTGTCGGTGCCGCCCCCTGCCAGCTCGGTGATGATGTCACCCGCGTTGGCGACGAGGTAGGTGTCGTTGCCCGCCCCGCCGATCAGCGTATCCGCGCCACCCTTGCCGCCGTCACTTAGCGTGTCGTTGCCGACGCCGCCGATGATCATGTTGGCGAGCACGTTGCCCGTTCCCGTGAAACCGACCGTGCCGGTGTAGGTGAGGTTCTCCACGTTGTCGCCCAGCGTATAGGTCCCGAGCGCAGTCTTCACCGTGTCAATGCCGTTACCCGAGTCCTCCGTCACCGCATCGCCGGCATTGCGGATGAGGTAGGTGTCGTCGCCCCCGCCGCCGAACAGCTTGTCGTTACCGCCGTTACCGCCGTCGAGCGTGTCGTTGCCGTTGCCGCCGGTGATGATGTTGGACAGGTTGTTGCCCGTGCCGATGAAGTTGCCCGTCCCCTTGTAGGTCAGGTTCTCGACGCCGGCCGTCAGCGTGTAGCTGACAGTGTTGGTGCCAAGCGGATCGCCGTTGATGAACACCTGCACCTCGTCGGTGCCGCCACCGGCCTCCGTCACCACGTCGCCCACGTTGCGGACGAGGTAGGTGTCGTTGCCCGCACCGCCCACCAGCGTGTCCACACCAGCACCTTTAGCATTGACGCCGCCATCCAGCGTGTCCGCCCCGGCACCGCCGTTGATGTTGTTGGCAAGTTCGTTGCCGGTGCCGGTGAAGGCGGCCGCACCGGTGTAGTCCAGATTCTCCAAGTTCGCGCCCAGGATGTAGCTGGTAAGCGTCGTGCTCACCTTGTCCGTGCCGCCACCTGCCTTCTCAGTGATGATGTCGCCGACGACGGACACTACGTAGGTGTCGTCACCTGCGCCGCCGACCAGAGTGTCCATGCCGGCCCCGCCGCCGTCGTTCAGCGTGTCGTTGCCGACGCCGCCGGTGATCACGTTAGCGAGCACGTTGCCCGTCCCGGTGAAGTTGCCCGCGCCGGTGTAGGTCAGGTTCTCGACCTCCGGTGACAGGGTGTAGTTGACACTGGCCAGCACCGTATCCGTGCCGTTGTTCGGCGCCTCGTGCACGGTGTCACCGGTTGCATCCACGACGTAGGTGTCGTCGCCACCCACGCCGCTCATGTTATCGCTGCCGGCGCCGCCGTCGAGGATGTCGTTGCCCGAGCCGCCAATCAGTATGTCGTTCCCAGCCAGGCCGAGCAGCAGGTTGGCGCCCGTCGAGGCTGGAGGGTTCAGCGTCTGGACGCCCGCCGTGCCGACGTTGACGCCCGCCGTCGCCGTGCCTCCGGCCGAGGTGTTGCCGGCGACATCGGTGGCGAGCGCCGTCAGCGCGGTCAAGAAGTTGCTGGTCTGGCCCGGCGTGACACCCAGCGACCAGGTGCCGTCGGGCGCGGCCGTGGCGGTGCCGAGCGCCGTCGTAACCCCGTTCGTGAGGCCCGAGACGCTGACGACGCTGCTAGCCTCCGCAGTGCCGAGCAGCTTGTAGCTGGTCAGCGCCGTGGCCGTGGACACGTAGGCGAAGCCGGTCACGACCGGCGCCACCGGCTTCGTATTGTCGAGCGTGAACGTCAGGCTCGCCGATCCGATGTTGCCGGCCAGGTCCTGGGGGGTTGTGACGTTCACGATGTGCGGGCCGTCCTTCAAGCCCGTTGGCGCGTAGGACCACTTTCCCGCGGCATCGGTCGTCTTCGTGACGCCTGCCGGGGCCGCTCCCGCAGGAATTACGGCGGGAGGGTCTATCACGATGATCACCGACGAGTTGGGGTCGCTGATGCCGGTGAGTGCCGGGTCCTGGGTGATGTTGTCGGTCTTGGAGATCCCGGTGTCGTTGCTCAGCAGCACCGTGACTGGCGGCGGTATCGTGTCCAGGGTGAAGCTGACCGTGATCGTGTCGGTCTTGCCGAAGGTCTTGCCCGGAGTGCCGTCGGTCTCGCTGATGAGGATGCTATCTAGGCCCTCGGGCAGCGCGCCCTTGGCGAAGGTGCCGGTCCAGACGCCGGCAGCGTCGACGGTGCCGATCTTGAACGCCGCGCCGGTGCCGAACGTGGCGAACACCGCCGCGTTGGCGAAGCCGGTGCCGACGAGCGTGGGGTCGTTGGTGATCTTGTCGTTCTTCGCTCCGGTGTCGTTCTTCAGCGTGGCCGACAGCGGGTGGATAACCGGGTCCACGGTGATGGTCACCGTCGCCGTGTTGCTCGGCTTGAGGAAGCTGTCGTTCGCGACGTAGGTGAACGTGTCGGTCCCGAAGAAGTCCACGGTCGGCGTGTAGATGAAGGTGCCGTTGGTGTTCAGCGTCAGCGCGCCGTGCGCCGGGCCGGTCACCAACTGCGCCGTCAGCCGGTCGCCGAGGTCCGGGTCGGTGTCGTTGGCCAGCACGCCCACCGTGTTCGGCGGGGTGACGGTGGCCGCCGGCCCCTGCTTGGCCAGGCTGATGTTGAGCGACGCGTTCTCAAGGATGGAGTAGGCGTCGTCCTTCGCCGTCGGCGCCCCATCGGCCGGCAGGATGTTGATGAAGAAGTTGCTGTTGGCCGACAGCGGCTGGCCGGGGCCGGCGTCGGTGGCCGTGACGCGGACGGCGAGCTGCCCGGCGGATTGCGCCGTGAAGGTGCCGGTCTTCGGATCGGTAAAGCCGATTCCGCTCGGACCACTCTTGAACTCGCCACTGAGGACGTTGGTGGTGAGGTCCAGGCTGGGCGTGAACGTCAGCCCGGCGTTGATCAGCGCGGAGCCGTCGGCCAGCGTCGCCGTGTAGATCAGCGCCGTCGAGGGAGTCTGCTCGTCGGTAAAGATCGAGGACAGCGGGGAGAAGAAGTCGAACGGCTGCCCCAGCAGCGCCGTCGTGTTGCCGACGCTGTTGAACTGCTGCGCCACCACGATCTTGGGCGCGGTGTTGACGTTGCCCGGCAGCGTGACCACCGCGGTCTGCGCCGAGATGACGGTCTCTTTGTAGCCCTTGCCGTCCACGTAGCTCGCCTTCACCCGCAGGCCCGGCGCGCCGTCCTGGAAGGTGGTGGGGACGAACGTCGCAGCGTTGGCTCCGGCGATGTCCACCCACACGCCGCGCAGCAGGTCGAGCACCTGCCATTGCAGGGTGAACGGTGTGGCGATGCCGTCGGCGTCGGTAACGGTCGCCACGCTGGCGGTCAGCGTCTCACCGACCGTCACGGTGGTGGCCGGGTTGAGGCCGTTGCTCTCGGTGAGCGTGGGCGTGCCGATCGGCACTGCATCGTAGTTCGGATTGTTGACCTTCGGATCGAGGAAGTTGCCCTGGTTGTCGATGGCCACCGTGATGTCGGCGAACTGCAGCCGCTCGATTTTGCGGACAAGGTCGGTGCCGTCGTCAATAGTGCCGACTGCCCCAACTCCGCCCCGGACGTGCTGGATGGTGAGGAAGCCCTGCGCGTCCGCGCCGAACAGCGCGACGTTGTAGTTCGCGAGATTGTCGGTGAAGACGGCGGTGTCCACATTGGCGGCGTGGACGTTGTTCGATGTGTTTCCGTTCGGGTCGAAGTTGATCTGCCGGATGATCTGCCCGTCAGCCGAGTAGCTGGTGAGCGCCACGTGCAGCCAGGCGTCGCCGTCAATGATGTCGTCGCCGCCGCCGCCGGTGATGGTGTCGTTGCCGCTGCCGCCCAGGAGGATGTTGCCGCCGCCGAAGTTGACCGGGCCGGTGGCGAAGAAGCCGGCCAGTCCGGTGATCAGGTTGACGTTGTCCAGCGAGTCCTTGGTCGCCAGCAGCTTGGTGTCGTTGGTGCCGAGGATGACGTCGTCGAACGCCGAGCCGCTGGCGCCCTCCGTGTGCTGCCAGACGTCTCGGATGGTGTCCTCGGCGCCGTTCGGCGAGATGAACTCCTTGCGATTCATGTCCTCGCTGACGCCGTGCGTGGCGAACTCGTAGGAACCCCAGTCGAAGCCGAGGCCGCCGATGAACTTGGTGAAGCTGCCGCCGCCGACCATGATGTCGTCGCCGCTGAAGCCCTTCATGACGTCGCCGCCGGCCACGCCGCCGATCATGACGTCGTTGCCGCTATACAGCGGCTGCCCGCCGGTCGGCGCGCCGGAGTCGCCGAACATCAGGTCGCCCTGGCCGCCGCGGCTTTCGAGCCAGTCGTCGCCGCCGCCGCCGGTTAGCTCGTCGGCGCCCTCGTTGCCGATGATGATGTCGTTGCCGAGGCCGCCCAGGATGACGTCGTTGCCGCGGCCGCCCTCGATATAGTCGTTGCCGTCGCCGCCGAAGATCGTGTCAATGCCGTCGCCGCCAAGGATCGTGTCGTTGCCGGCGTCGCCGTGCAAGGTGTCGTCGCCCTGGCCGCCGATCAGGGTGTCGTTGCCCTCGCCGCCATACAGGAAGTCCGCGCCGCCGCCGCCGTTGAGGATGTCATTGCCGCCATAGCCCCAGAGCGTGTCGTCGTCGGCCGCCCCGGCGGTCAGCCGGTCGTTGCCCTCCGTGCCGCCCATCACGATGGTGTTGCCGAGGAAGTTGTCGTCGCCGAGGTACTGGATCGTGTGGCCGCCGTCGGCATCGGTCGTGACGTTGACCAGCAGCTTCCCGGTCTGCGGGTTGTGCAGCCACGATGCGCCGCTCGGGTCCTTGGGGTTTCCGTTCGCATCCACGTAGCTGGCCGCGTCAATCGTGTATTCCGGCGTCAGGAAGATGTTGCCGGGCAGGTTCTTGGCGCCCGTGTCCGCCTGGATCATCGAGGCGAAAGAGTTATCCTGCAGCGACTCCTCGTAATCCATGCCCTCGATGCGCGGCAGGTAATACAGCCGGTCGCCGTCCTGCAGCGCCTCCATCTGCGTGCGGAACACATACTCGAACGTGGAGCCGAGCTTGCCGCCGAACAGGTTGATCTTCTCGGCCAGGCCGCCGATCCACATGTCAATGTTGTCAACACCGGTGACCGAGCCGGTGCTCCAGGGCGCCGGCGCCCCGGCCGCGTTGTGGATGGCGCGGGCGTCGTTCGTGTTGTTGCCGTAGATGCCGGCGCTGTGCATGAAGTCGAAGGCGTCGCGGTTGGCCGGATCGAACAGCGGGTCGCCGATCGTCCCGGCGTGCACGAGCACCGTCGCGGCATCGCGACGCTCCTGCGCCGTCCTGTCGCGAAGCTTGCTTGTGATGACGCCGGTGACCGGGTCGGTGATAGTGTCGGTGACCTGGTCACTGATGGACTTGTGGATGCCGTAGGCCGCCACGAAATTGATCAATGAGGCGGGATGCTTGAGCTGGCTGCCGAAATCCGTCCAGTTGGCATAGGCCTTGAGCTGCGCCTCGCTGGTCTGGGCGAACAGCTGGTTGCGGATCAGGTTGAGCGGCGGCACGCCGGTGTCCCGGCCGCGGGCGATGTTCAGCGCGGCCAGGTCGAGCGGCAAGCCCAGCAGGTTGTTGCGCAGCGACCCGGTGACGAACTCGTCAATCGAGTTGCTGACCTGGTTGGTCGTGCCGAGCACAAGGTCGGCTGTCATGTCGGCCCTGCTGTTGAACAGGTCCGGGTTGGTGAAGGCCTGGATCAGGCCGGCCTTGGTCAGCACCGGCTGACCGTTCGCGCCGATGACCGCCTTCCCGTCGGCGCCGACCTGATAGATGTTGACGTTCTCGTCCAGCATCGAGTGGCCGAAGCGATAGACGACGTTGGCGAACTCCGACGTGATCGCCGGGTCAATGTGTACGTTGACGCCGCCGAAGAGGCGGATCGAGGGCGCCACGTAACGGGCGAACTCCTCGAACACCATATGCATGTATTCGGTCTCAGTGCCGAACTTCGCCGCCTGGAACAGCCGCTCGCCGTTCCACTCGTTGGCCCCAATCTGGTGCGGCGCCAGGTTCGCGCCGGGGATCAGCCAGTTTCCCGCGAAACCGCTGTCGCCGGCATTGAGCTGGTTCTGGACCGTCTGCTTGATCTGCGCGACCAGGCGGTCGTGCTCGGTGTGGAAGATGTCCTGCACTGCGGTCAGGCCGACGTTCTCGTTCACCCGGCCGTCGCCGCCCATGTAGTGCCGGTCGAGCAGGGAACCGTCATAGGAGCCGGCCGGCGGCTGGGCGCCGAGGGCCACGTTGTCGGCGCGCGCCAGGGGGCGGCCGAAGTCATCGGTCGGTGACGCGCTGTGCGCCATGTCGTTGATGAAGGCGTGGCCGGTGCGCAGCACGGTATACGGCGGCGGAGTGCCGGCCGGGCGCAGGTTGACCGGGTTGGCGAGGTCGCCCTCGACCAGGCTGCTGGTGCCGTCGGCCAAACGGACGACGACCTGCGGCAGGCCGCGGGCGAGGCCGGGGATGTAGTTGCCGTAATCGTCGGTGGCGAGCAGCGGCACGTTGCCCACGTCGGCGTCGGTCAGCAGGATGCCGAACTTGGTCGCGGCCTGCGCCTTCAGATCGCCCCAGTTCGCCATGCCGTCCGCGCCGTTGGCCTTCGCATGGCCGAGCAGGGCGCCCGAGGAGTGCAGGTGGCCGTCAATGCCGGTCATGTAATCGCGCAGGAAGACCTGGTGCGACGGATCGGACGCATAGGTCTGGCTCTGGTCCACGAAGGGCGAGGTCTGGTTGGTGAACTTGTGCACGTCGTCGGCGGTGCCCAGGACCCCGTCCGGGCCGGGCTGGTCGGTGGCGCGGCTCAGGACCATGAAGTTGGCGTGGCCGCCAACGACGTACAGCGGGTCGTCAGGCTGCAGCGGGATGAAGACGAAGTTGTTCGGGTCGCTGCTCTTGTTGATCATGTCGAGGCCATGATCGAAGAACTGGCCGAAGAAGGTGAACCAGCTGTTCGCCGGCGCCGATAGGCCGTTGTCGGGCGTCACGTTGTTGATGAACGTGCTTTGCTTGAGGGTCGGAATCGCCAAGCTGCTGGCCGACGCGTCGGTCGGGGTCGCGAGGTTGCCGAAGGTGATGAGGTCGTCCGGCGTACCTATTTTGCCGTCCGGACCCGCAAAGGTGGTCGGCGTGTCATCCGCCGTGCCGAAGATGCCGTCCGATCCGGCCTGCGTGGAGTTCTGGTAGCCCGCGCCGAGGAAGGAGGCTTCCTGCTGCTGCGCGGCGATGGCGGCCGGGTTGGCTAAGGTCTGGTCGGAGATCAGGTTGCTGATCAGCCGCGGCTGCGCGTCGGTGACGATCCCGGTCGTTGACTGATACGTCGAGCCCGCCTGCGCCGGCTGCAGCAGCGGGTCGGCAATGGTCGGAAACGCCTGGTCCGTGGCCCCGAAGGTGCTCTGGCCCTGCACCAGGTTGTTCTTCACCCCCGACACCGTGCGAAGGCCGAACGACAGCAGCGGGTTCACGGGCGGCTGCGCGGCCTCGGCCATCTTGATCTGGACCAGGATATAGTTGAGGTCGAGTGGGGTGAGCTTGACGGCCATGATGCGTTCCTTCGGGATCGAGGTCGCTTAGGACCTGTAAAAAACCAACAGAATTGGTTTGATCCGTAGGATTCCCGTGGGGATCATGGTGCCGTAGTTTGGCGGGATGGTTGACTCTGCCCTGATCCGTTCGCGTTTTGCGTTGTTGTCG
>JAABUW010005433.1_pt1 | contig 16580 bp, 18 predicted proteins | sample 5560081 | NCBI WGS metagenome assembly JAABUW01 (sample SAMN10711882, study PRJNA513363) | rock metagenome | isolation source: Antarctica rocks | place: Antarctica: Victoria Land, Knobhead sud | reverse complement strand
TTGGCATCTTGTATCATCGCAGCCGCCTTCTCTCGATCCGTACGAAAACCACGCTTAGCAACTCCGTTCATGTGGTGCGTATACGGAACCGTAGGTTCTACGGTGATGCCGTGCTTTCGAACCTAGTCCTTGAAAGAGTTGTGCGCCTAGATCTCGTCGTCCATCCGATAGGACTTGATCTTGGTGTCGTATTTACGTTTAATCATGTTGTGAAGATCCTTTAGTAGTCCTGGAAGCTGATCTTTGTATCCAAAACCGGTTTTCCACGTTCGGCGCGTAGCATCATCGGTAAGTACCAGGATCGAGAAATCACCACTCTATCAGGCTATAGGATATGGTCCTCAGGTGTCGACATGAATAAGTTCTCCCAGAACCTTGGCACGCCGAGATGCTGGCTCGCGGGGGGTCTACTTCACCGCTCTTGTCGTGTAGCAGACAGGGCAGTCTGCTCCAAGCAAAGCCACAATCTGCTTGTCAGTGATGTCAATGCCCGTACTCATCTTGAGCAACTTGCGCATATTGCCGAGACCGAGATGGCCAGTCTTCCTATGCCATATCCATACTGGGTTCTTGTCCATAGTCTCGACTGCGACGACATCGGGCGGGACAACGCCTTCTGCTTCCATGGCGCCTTCTTCAGGGTCGGTATCGCTCAAGTCCTGATCCGCGGCGTCGTCATCGTCGTCAGCGTCAGCTTTAGCATCTTCTTCAGCGTTGTCTGAATCGTGGTCTGCGTCGTTGCCATCTGTGAGCATAACGAGTGGAGTTTAGTCTTCGACAATTACTTTGGTGTTCACGAATGGCGCGAGCTGCAGATAATATAATCCATCGATAAGTGGCGCAACACCGATGACCTCATCTTTCGTATGGCTATCATCGAAACAGTTACAGATTGTCATGTTACTCCTGTTCTAGGCCCCGTGCAGGTTCGCTTTCTCCGCAAGCTACGACGTGCTAATGATGTTGCACCGAGCTATTGGTGCGTATACAACCGTAGTAAGTGCGATGTCTACGGTCTCTTCTCCGTTGACACACAAGTGAAGGGTAACAGTAACCCCTTCAGAAATCTGAAGCTGGGCATCTTCTTCTGCAGTGCCGATGGGCATGTGGAGTTCGCGAAAGTCATCGAAAAGGTTCTTGTTATTCACAATGCATATGTTCGCACTAGAGTCCATGATAGTAGTCGTAGTTGATACATCAGCATTGTGCAGCATCATCATCGTACTACGGCTGATGTCCGCTACTGAGAAAACCTGCATGCATCTATCCAACAGCCCATCACAACCACCCGGTCCATCTCCAACCCTTCCCCCCTTTGCCTCCTCCCCCTCGGCCTTAGACTGTGCCTGGAGAGGGAGGTTAGCTGGGAAAGAAAGGTCAACAGAAGAGGACGTACGGGTGAACGGCTCGGTGGCCTTGTTGTGTGGCGTGGTGATGCCTAAGGTGGAGGAGCTCTTTGGAGCGCTCTCGCGGATCTTGGTGAGGTTTGCGGCGAACTCATGGTCGTCCGTCGTGTGGAGACCGGTAGTACCGCAGATGTTGCAAGAGGTCGTGTTCTCCGTGGGAGTGCGAAAAGCGGTGTTTAGCTTGTCGATAAACTCCTTGCGATCGACAGTGACTGTAGCAGCGATGACAAGCTTCTTCTTGGTCTTGGCCACGAGCTCACCAGCATCCGCCTCTACCACGTTCGCCTGCTTCGGCTTGTCCTACGGCTTCGCCTTGTCCTTGTTCTCAGGGTTGACGTAGCAGTTCTTCTCCTTGTGCTTCACCATCTTGTTGCAGTGCTTACACATGTGAAGCTCGTCGCCGCCGCCCTCCTTGGACTTGTCCTTGTCCTTGTCCTTGCTCTTGTCCTTGGATGAGTTGCCCTTCTTGGTGAGCTTGCCAGCGGCCTTGAGCTGAGCCTCCTCATGCATGAGTTGCGAGTGCATCGTGGTGACGCTGCGCGGGAGTGTGGCGGAGCCGGCGGCGAAGTTCCAGAAACGCTTCCATTCGCCATATTCGGTTGGCAGGAGGGTGAGGACTTTGGAGATGATCTGCTCGTCGCCGTACGTCTCGCCGAGAGCGGTGAGCTCGTGCTGGAATGACGTAAGGGAGTGAATCAGATCGCTGATGCTGTCGAAGTCGGTGTACTTCAGTGCGTCGAGGTGCTGATACACTAAGGACTTTGCGTGCTCGTCGTTCATCTTGCACATGTCCTTGAGTGCATCCATCAAGTCGGATGGCAGCAGGTGATGGCTAATCGTGAAACGGATCGCCGGGTTGATGGTGGAGAGTAGCAGCGTGCGCGCATCGCGCAGCCGCTCTTGCTGGTCTTTGTAGGCATCCTGATCGAGCTTGAACTCACTGATGTTGAGTGAATACGCGTTCGAGTCGGTGCGAAAGACTTCTTGCTTGGCGGCCACTTCCTTAGGTTTGGATGTAACCCGCGTGTTGTAGCGCGCCGCGGTGCTATCCGGCTTGGTGGGTCGAGATGGCTTAATTAGGATAGCCTCTTGCTTGTCGACAGCACTTAGTGGTGAGATGAGGTTCCAGATGTCTTTGCCTTCTGCGGCGATCTGAAGGGTGCGGAACCAGCGCGTGAAGTTGCTGTGGCTCTAGAGAATCTCGATCTTCATGCCTGTGCTGTGGTCGGTATAGTGGATGGTGTCCTCTGCTGTATTTGAGGGCGCCATCTTGTTGTTGTTTGCGAAGCACTCGTAGTTTCCACTGTAGGCAGTGAGAGAGCGCACAAGACTGTAAATCTGTTGGTTTTTGGTGACTATGTCCCAAAGTGCTTGAGGTTTCTATCTAGGTGAAAGGAACGACCTATATCTAAATCGATGTGGCCCGTGCCCCCTTCTCTCATTCACTTGCTGTCACATGAAAGTGCCTCAGGTTTCTGCTACCTAAATTCAATAGTTGCCCCGGTCCAAGTAATTGAGTAGGTAGATGAACGCACAGAGGGGTAGGAAGCGAAGATCGACCTTTCGACGGAGATACTTGCTGCGCTGTTTGTCTTCAATGAAGTCGGGGTTGAGTGTCACGATAGGCTCCTCATGAGCTCGCGGTGCCTTCTCGTTGTGTTTCTGTGGCACCGTATCAATACATCCGACGAGTAAAAGAGAAGTACTGTACGCACTGCATTGTCGCTGCCCTCCGAGGGGGTTATCTCTAGATGTTCGATCTCGTCTTTCATCATGATTGCGAAGGGACGAGCTGCCAGCTCGACCTCTTGGAGAGTATTGGATACTTCAAAGAAAGGAATGAATACTTGGGATGAGAGCATTGGAAGAGTGACCGGGAAGATACTTATGCTATCTGTCGATTCAGGTTCGTGCTGCAGCCCCTCTGGCAATAGGCCGGCAGTACAGCTGGTACAAGGTTGCCCGCTTCCTGCTGGTCGGAGGTCCCTCGATAGAGCTTTCCGTAGTTTCTTGGGGTCTTGGTTGCTACATGTAGTTGTCTTGGTCGTCCTTGAAACCAGATTGCGGGGTTTGTGTGGAGGAGGCGGGGTGAACTCCCGTGGAGAAGCGTGTTGTATGGTGGTCTATTGGTATACATGGGCCAATATGGGGTGGTTGTTTTTGGGAAGCTGGCAATTGAAGTTGAGATGCTCTCACTTACATCTATTGGCCACGATGTTCGTGGCGGCAAGTAGCGATGAGCCTTTCGTCTGCCCAAGAAGTGGCCCATCATCTAGCGTGGGCTCATAGTACTGAAGACTCCATGTCTCGGACCGCCACACCCTCTCGATGCACCAGCCTGCATCCGACATGGTCGCGCAAGAGGCAAGACCTGTTCAGCACAGTCCGAGTAGATGGATGTGACGCGGGGCGAGCTCGGGATGTCAACGATGATGTAAAGAAGCCGAGACTCAGGGGAGGTCGGTAAGCAGCGGTCCATAGACAATAATCCGAGCGCAGGCCTAAGAGCAAGTGTATCGTTCGCAGGGCACCGGCGGCCAGAGAATGCGCACCGTCTCGGCAGAGCGTATATCGCCGGTGGCTACAACAGTAGCATAGTGTATCAGGAGGCTGGAAGAGCGACAGAAGTACTCAGGTACCTTATCGAGAGCCGGCATGGGAGGCACGTTTCGTCAACATCCGCACAACTCTCATGATATTCAACAAAAGTCATGAAAGATCTCAGCGTCATTCGATTCAGACGAGGTCTGAAGCACTGGAAGAGTCGACGTGCACACGATACATCCCGCTTTCTGAGCTGGACACGTTGTCTTTGCGTTTCTCAAGACAGCAGAGGCATCTTAACTCAACTCCTAGTTCTACCACCTACTGTTCGCAGGAAGCGACATGAGCAACACGCGTCCGAGTTGCTCTCATCGTACGCAAAATGCAGCGATACCATTATCTCATCACTGCCTGGGGCGCCATCTGTATCGCCACTCTGGTCATGGTGTCGACACAATCAACCAAACTTCCCGTGGACTCTCTCGAACGACGGAAACTGCTTTATCAGTCGCCAGCAAGCGTCATGAACGCCTACAAGGCTCCCTTGCACCTCTGTGACAACCCGATGCGCCGACTGAACGAATACATAGTCTTCCTCCACCAAGGCTACTCGCTGGAGCAGCACAAGCAGGCGGTCGGTAACGGGACTGACTTCGACTCGGCCCTTGTGCATATCATTCCGGAGCGCAAGATGCATGGTCTTTACTATAGCGCGGATCTGGATGCTGCCAGCCTGACTAGTGTGCGTGCAGATATTGGTGTCGATATGGTGGAGTGCGAAGTCCAAGGCTTTTTCATCAAGGACGTAGCGCCGCCCATGCCCTATGACTACTACATGCCTAGAGATGACGAACTAGAAGCCCTGCTTTTTCAGTACTAAAACCCGATCATACAAAGCAGTGACCGAAACCATTCGCCAACGATACAACAGATAATGATGGCACTCATTTTTGACCCTGAAGTTTACAGTCTGCCTTACAACAAGGGCTGGAGAGGGTCACTCGACTCGTATGCGCATACTGGCTCGGCTGGCAACTCTTTAGAAGAGAGCAGCTTGTAGCATCACGCCACGGATGCAGACCAAGGCTTTTCTCCAGTTACATCTACACTATATGATTTCTTAACATGACTCAAAGTCGGGCCTATGATGGTAACACAACACATCAAGAGGCTGGGTGAGCGCCAGAAGGTATCAAGATATGGAGAGGACGTTTGAAAGGCACAGTTTGCGATCGCTTGCAGACCTCTGTGCCGCTCTACACAACTGACATAAGATCGTCTCTACGCTCTTCCTCGGCCGCCTGCTGATATGTCACATATGTTAAGCGAGTTTCGATTCGGGTCGCACGACATTTTTTTGCATCAAGCCCGGACCACCTTAGCCTGACAGAGCTCCCCGTTCTTTACTTCTGCTTCAAACACAGGAGTTTGTTCTCATCGTGCCCAAATCACAAGATCATCTCTCTCAGGATGTCCGCCGCCAGCCCAACTCATCTTATGGATTTACCTCTGGAACTCAGACTCCATATCTACGACTACGTCTGCCATCTGGCTCTCGATGTTCAATTGCTTGCCGTCGACCAACGTCCAGATTCAAAACTGCTTCGTTCGAAGAGGAATCACAGGATCAGAATGATCAAAATGGTCCCCATTACGGAGGTCAACATAGCCTGGATCAGTCTCCTCAACTGCTGCAAATCTATCCGGGTCGAACTGACAGATCACATGAAATCTACCACGTTCCTTTCGAATCACTGGAACCGTACCTATACCCTTGAAAAGCAGCTTACGCAGACCGGAGACATTTTGACGACTTGGTGCCAAATCCCGTGCCCAATGTCTGCTGTAAGAAGACTGGTCATCAACGGCCCTCTAGACGAGGAACACATCACCGAGACCTTGCACTCCGTCGAACATACTCTCCGCCGGTTCGTGAAGTGTGGTCTTTCCTTCGATCATGGCAGACCTCTGTCCTACAAGCTGGAGCTAGACGAGCTGCAGGTCGAGTTCTCAGAAGATGCAGTACCGCTCGATCCTCGCATTTTGGCCTCTGGGGAGTACAGTACATTCGAGCAACGCAAATTAGCCCTCACCAGTTTGTGTATCAGAGACACAGAAGTTTCTCGTTGGGTTGACACAGTTAGAGGTGGGAGATTTGACAAGATTGTGAAGAGAGTCACGGTTCGCAGCGGAACGGTAGTATGGCAGACACAGGCGAGATGAAGGCTGTGGTTCGAGTCGGGAAAATGCTTCAGACTTTCATCCAGCTCCCATATAAGGCAATCTCAAATCAGGTGGACACTGAGACAAAACTCCCGGATCACGTTGAGCTCTCGTCAGGACAATGTTCGCTTCCGTTGGGTGACACTGGCAGAGCTGGAGGGCTTCGAGTTGCGTGGGAACTGCTTCGTGAGAAAGGCTGTCGAGGCAGAAGGAGCGGTGGTTTGCGACTTATGCTGAGGAGCGACGTGAGCGAGACCTTAGACCAGGGCGATGCACATACTCTCCGGGTCGTGATCAGGAGCGAAGACCTCCGTCGGGTCGAGGGGGCAACAGGATCGGACATGGAACGAGCGAGTCTAGATGGGACATATCATACATTTGGGACTGTGATCGATGAAAGAGAATTTGAACAGCTATCTGATCGTTCCTGTAGTGTGAACGAAGGACCCTTGGTGATGAGACGAAATTTGATCGAAACGAGTCCGTGCTTTTCCGGGCTCCTTCCTATTTGGGACATGCCGCAAAGTCTTCAAATTCCTTCTCTTTCCTTCATCACACGTTCAAACTTCGCCATCTCCAAGCCTGCTTCAATGACTCGTGCTGCTATACAACGCGACGGTACCACATTCGTTCCAACTGTCACGCAGTCCACGGCACATGCTGGAGTACGTTGAGCTTCTTGGAATTCCTTGGTCTTGCGCAGTCACTGGCTTGTCGCCCCATCGTACTCCGCAACTCCCCCGCATAGTCGCTCCAGAACTTGTCACGATCTTTTGCGTTTAGGAGTTTGCAAGTTGTCGACTCCCGTCAGTTGATCTCCATGCTGGTCTGGGAAGGTACGGCTGTGTTGAATCAAGTACTCGCTCATGCGATACCACTGTCCATGTTGCATTCCAGGGCGTCCGACGTGAATGCAGCTACTTCAAGCGCTCCCCACGACTCCGCTCGATTCGCCAGTACCTTCGGTAGCTAAGGAAGACTTATGTATCCAAGACCTTGTGCGAGATGGGTACATCGGCTCGTTCTCGGGTGTGCGAGGAGAGCACTTTACATAAGAAGGTAATGCATCATCTCTATTTCTTCCTTTTCTTTGCTTGTGACAGTTCTACACATTATTCCTTCCTGCAAAAGAGGTCCCAGCATATTGGCAATACCCAAACGTCCACAGCAAGGCTACAATGAGCGAGAAAGCTACCGATCAGTATGTCGACGATGTGCTCGAACCAAGCGACAAAGAAAGCCAGCCACCAACACACGAGATCGAGTTCAACGATGCAGAGACAAAAAGACTGCTTCGAAAGGTAGATTGGCGACTACTACCTGTCCTCACGGCCCTATATCTCATGAGCTTCCTCGACCGTTCGAACAGTATGTGCACCTAGCGTTCGATCACGAAGAAGACACTGACCTCAAGCTAGTTGGAAATGCCAGAGTCGCAGGACTCGATGTGTCTCTCGGCTTGAGCGATGCACAGTACAACATGTGCCTCACGATCTTCTTCTTCCCTTACGCCTTGTTTGAGGTACCTTCGAATATCGTCCTCAAAAAGTTGAAACCGAGGGTCTGGCTCACCATCATCGTGCTTGCTTGGGGTACCGTGATGACGCTCATGGGACTGGTCCAAAGCTACAGTGGTTTGCTTGCGGCTCGCTTCTTCCTTGGTCTCACAGAGGTAAGTCTTGTCTCCCAGAACCCGTATTCATCTGCAGGCTAACGAACGGCCAGGCTGGCCTGTTCCCAGCCGCTAGTTTCATCCTCACGACATTCTACTGTCGACATGAGCTCCAGATCCGTCTCGCTCTTTTCTACTCCGCCGCAAGCATCGCTGGTGCCTTTTCTGGACTGCTTGCTTTTGCGCTGGACAAAATGGAGGGCGTGGGAGGGCTCGACGTAAGTGCCAGTCGAAAGAAGAAGTTCTGATGTTTCAAACCGCTCTTGTTGAAGACATGCTGACTCTTCTTATCTGCAGGGATGGCGTTGGATCTTCATAATCGAGGGCTTGATGACTGTCCTCCTTGGTGTCTTGCTTCCATTCGTAATGTGGGACTCTCCTCAAGCCTGCACCTTCTTATCTACGGACGAAAGGGCCTACTTTATTCGCCGACTTCAACTGGATTATAGTACTGGTGGTAAAGACGGCACTAAATTCAAGTGGAAGTATCTTTGGCAAGCATTGAGCGACTGGAAGATCTATCTGTCAGTCGTAATCTTCTGGGGCAACACGATTACAGGTTATGGGTAAGTGACCCTCTTGTCTATGAGCACCCAGCAACTGATAGCAGTAGTTTTATCTTCTCACTCCCGACCATTGTCAATGATCTGGGATATTCCGCATCAAGCGCTGTAAGCATGGATCTATCGCGGAGCGTGCATTAATGACTGACGATGGGCAGCAACTAATGACGATCCCGATTTATGTGACCGCCATGATCTTCGTCGTGGTGACCTCAATATACGCAGACCGCATGAAGAGTCGAGCACCTTTTGTGATCTATCCATATGCCCTTTGCGGAATTAGCTTTATCATACTCATGGCTTTACCCAAGGACAAATGGCCTGGAGCTCGATACACAGTCCTTTTCCCGGTTGCTGTCGGACTGTACACACCTCTATGTGCAGTGGTGGCGTGGAACGCGAACAATCTCAGCGGTTCTTGGAAACGGGCCATCGGCATGGGTCTACAAATCACTTTAGGCAACCTGGGAGGTGCTGTCGGATCCAATATCTACCTAAGCAGGGAAGCGCCTCAGTACTGGACCGGGTATACGGTCTCGCTTGTCATCTTGGTTGCTGCTGTTATGTCTGGCATTCTGCTGAGGATCTTCCTGCGGCAAAGCAATGCCAAGAGGGAGCTCATGACGGAGGACGAAGTCTATGCAAAGTACTCGGCAGAGGATCTGGCGGATATGGGCGACAAGAGTCCGCTGTACCGCTATACGCTCTGAGGTGAAGGGGCGACCATGCGGTCAAAAGGCTTCTGGGGCCGACACGAGGCTCGATCAGAGGCTCTGGTGGCATAGTGAGAGAATAACTTTGAGCTCATGATTGCTACGCTCGATCTTGCATGCTAAGATCCAACCTTCTTTCGTACCCACTCTCCAATCCGTTTGAGCGAGTCGATAGCCTCGGGCGCGTTGCCAGCCATGAATTCCATGACATGCTGTTGACCTTCATGTATCTCCAGCACGATCTCCGCACCCTGCTTCTTTGCCTTCTCGGCAAGTAGCACACCTTGGTCTCTCAACATATCATAGCCTGCGCACGAGATCCATGTGGGAGGTAGTCCGGATAGATCTGCAAATATGGGGCTGACCAACGGATGCTCTGGAGAAGTACCGCCAGCGATATATCGATCGGTGATGACCTTCATATCTTCCTGCGTGCCGAGAACATCTTTGTCCAAGTTGCTGGTGAACGACTCGCCACCGCCAGTCTTGTCATACCACGGAGATAGAGACACAGCGGCACCCGGATTTGGTAGACCTCGCTCCACTGCTGCTAACGGCACAGTTGTCGAAAACCCGCCACCGCAAGAGTCGCCAGCAACGACAATGTGCTCTGCTTTATATCCTTGGTCCAAGAGCCATTTGTAGGCCGCCACGCAGTCATCCAGGGGAACTGGAAAAGCATGTTCGGGGGTAAGCCTGTAGTCGGTTGATAGGCACATGCAGTTGCAAGCTTTCGCCAGGTGGGCTGCCAGTTTGCGATGGCCATTCGGAGAGCCAAACGAATAGCCACCTGTAGATGAATAGGCAGCTTAGCATTTGTTCCATAACCTACTGCCTGGTCCGGATGAGTGCCCTCTCGGACTTACCACCGTGCATGAACAAGAGGACGTGTTGCTTCGAAGCACCTTCCGGCTTCAACCATATTCCAGGTCGTCCGCCCGCTGTAATGCTTTCGTAGCTGACCTATCTCGCAAATCACAATCAGTAGATGATAAATGCAGTAGTGCGTTCGATGCGTTACGCACTCCTGATGCCTCAGTCGCTAAGGTATGGACTTGGTCGTACAGGCAGCGTTGTAGGTAGATATCACCAGTGGGGTTTGACACTGAGAGGATCTTGAAGAAGTCGGCGAGTGCCTGGGACTCTTTGCTGGGCGCCATGCTATCGAGAGTGTAGGACAGTCGTCGCTCGAATATTGAACAATCTCAATGTATTCTCTGTGCATCGATGAGGTCAAGCTTCCATTTCGTTGACCTCCCCACTCCACCAAGCCTCGGCCATGGCCTGAAGACTTTCTGGACGTCTAAAACATAGCAGGAATAGCGAGCAGTGATGTAATAATGCCTTGCTTTCGACGGGCGATACTCGATCTCTGGGTGCAATACTACTGTAAGAATATGATGTGGCGATAGCGTGGAGAAAGAAGTCTATCGAAGATCGTTGGGTCCTCGACTAGATGTAGATAACAGAATGAAAAAGATGGAAGAGGCCACGCCATCGCCATAGATGTATGTTGTGACCCGGAAGTATATGAGATGAGCCCGTTAGCGACTGTCTTGAATGTTTGAGAAGGAGGACGACTCGAGGATGTGGCCGACCAGAGCCCTACAGCCATCCATGAATCGTGCAGGCCCACGTCTATGCCCTTGGTCCTTCCAGTGCTGCTGAGTAATGTTGCAATACTCAAGGCGTGTGTCTTGGTAAGTTTCGTTCGACGTTAAGACGGGGCATGCACTTCGGATGTACATCTCAGTTGTCATTTTACGCCCTGCCACGATCGTCACTGTAAACTCGAGCCAATTTCGAACCTTCAAAATGTGTCAAAAGTCCAGTCACTCCATCATTGAGGCCTGCGCATGATATCTTGAGGTCCTTCGATTGGGCTTGAAATTGTGTTATAACCACATCATACTTTTCGCTATTCGCACATAACATACGCCTTTTTCACGATCGCCAGCTCATCGGCGCTCGCCGTGATCAATGTTCCTTCCGACATTGGATCCATGATCAAGGGCAAGTCGCTTGCGCCAGATGCCTTCCGGGCTGCCAGTCTGATCCCAAAGCTTGAGAAGGCCGGCTACCAGGTTACCGAAAGGAACGCACTGCCCGACGGACCAAGAACCTGGACATTCGACGCCTCGACCGAACCAAATGGCGCTCGAAATGAAGCCGCGAATGTGGAAGTGAACCAGAAAGTCAAGCAGACAATCTCAGATGCCTTAGTGACCGGTCAACCAAAACATCCGTTCTTGTTTGTCATTGGAGGCGAGTGCAACATGGTGCCAGCGATTATGTCGGCGCTTTAGTCTGGCTTAGCATCCAAACGAATCGGTCTGATGTACGTGGACGGCGATGCAGATCTCACAAAACCCGGCGAACCAGGTTCATCTGGTAATCTCGCCAGCATGACATTCACGCACTTAGCCATGGCATCAGGCGCATCGGAGAGCATGCAGCCCTTCCCTCGACCAGACGGCTCAGGGGTGGTGGATCCCAGTAATGTTGTTATCTTCGGGCTGAATGCGGATCTGCAAGGCAATACAAGAAGCCGGATGGGGTACTTGATGGACGAAGGATATCGTGTCTTCACCTCGGCTGCCGTGGCCAAAGATTCGGAGCTCTGAGCGAAGCAGGCCTTGCAGTGTCTCGAAGAGCGCGTCGACCAGATTTTAAAAAATTGTGCTTTGAAAGGATCGGATATCACAGCTCGAGCCGTGTCCATAAGAGAGTGAACATCGCTATCGTCGATGTCTCTGAACTGCTGGAAGATCTTCTGGCGAGTATGGAGTTCATCTGACGCTGCGTTGGCGGTGGGGCGGCACGTCAAGGCGAATGGAAGAACATCATCGTCCGGCAAAAAAGAACAGATGTAGATAAGAAGCTCAGTCGCCAGTGCAAGCAGCTGGGGCACTTCCATCGCGATCGCGGTTTCGACTTCGTTGTACAAAGTTTACAAGATGTAACCGTGGGAAGAAGGCGCGAAGTCGAAGGCGCGATTTTTCGCTAAGTCAGCCAGCTGCTGCACGTGACCAACCATGAACTAATTTGTGTCGTTGAAGCGTCTTGTAGCCAGCAACGCCAGACTACGGAAATCGTTACGAAGGCCTCCACGGTATATGCAGCAATGAGATCGTCTGGTTGACAAGAGCACACTGATATGAACTTTTGATTAGGTGGAGTATAGAGTATATACCATTTTGCCGGACGCATTCAGCCTCCAGGTCAACTATCTCCCAAATTACTAGAAGCTACCATTTGTTCGAGTGCCTTGAGCCTGGTCGATGCTGCCCTTTTTGCGGCGGAGACATAGTTCAAGGGCGATGACCGAGATCAGCCTGCCCCCTTTGTCAATCAGACTCCTTCCGCCGATCCGACTCTGAATCCCCGCGCCGACTATACTCCCTTTCGCCCACCAAACTCCCCTTACCGAACAGCTTCCCTTACTGCAACCACCATCATTCCTCCGTATCCAACGGCCCTCCCACAATGATGGTAAGCAGCTCTGGCTGCATGCTCGAGACCGTTCCAGACTGATCGACATCATTCGCAGGGTTGACGTCGTCGTATGCGAAAGCGTAACCCTTCCCATCCACCTGGTGCTCATGCACAAATTTGTTGTAGTAATTGGATGGCTCTGACGAATAGTAGTTCTCCGCGCTGGGGCCAGGCTGAATGTTTCCACCTTCCATCAGCAACGTACCGCGATGATATGCAGCGCAGAATCTTGCAGTAACAGGCTTGTGGAGGTTGCTGTTGGAGTCAACGTTGCTGAAAGGCCCGCTGTTACACCCGAAGATTTCTTGTGCAGTGGGCTTGCTATAACCCTTGTCGTCGCCATCGCACAGCATTTGTTCGCCGGAGACTCTGCATTTCACCTCGCCTTCTACACCCCCAGTGTTGATGATGAGCTCATTGGCGGCGTAGCGTTCCCAGACCTTGTTGTTGTAGTCGGTCCAGTAGTCTTCGAAAGCGCTCGAATTGGCGGACAACAGCTGGGTTGGACTGAGTACTCGTAGGACTCGACCATCATCGCCAGTCTTACAGAGATCGCCCCAGGGCTGACGGTCGATTTTGCTTTGCGCCTTCAACTCCGCGCAGATTGTCGAGGTAGCATTGGCCAGCAGCCCAGGCACTGTTTGCTCGGTCCCATCGGCGCCCTTCAGCTTCAAGCCCAGCTCGAGTCCGACAAAGTCAACGTTCGTGAGGTCTGCGTACAACCCGTCTTTTTCCGTGTATGTGAGCTCTAGGAAGCCCCAGTTGATTCCAGAGTTTGGATCTGTAGGATTAATGAGATCAAGTTGGACGAGAGTTGGTCCTCCAAGAGCATCGATATGGACCGTATGGAACGATAGCTCGTTTCCCTCTGAAACCCAAACGCGTGCCGCCGAGATGTAGTCAGGGACGGCAATGTTCGTAGTACTTCCCCGGGCGCCTAATCGTATAGCTATATCTGCAGCCACCGGTTGTGGCGTAGCGATGCTTTTATCGGCAGTCGGATAGCAGAAGGTGCCATCTGGTGAGAGCATAACAGCATGGCCATGTCGATCGAAGCCCATGACGTAGGCGTAGATAGTGCCATTGGGGAAGTTGTTGACCAAGGCGAGTTGCAGCCTGCCACTGTCAGACCAGTTGTCGATTCCTGCAGCGTTGGGAGTGTCCGAGATATGCGGAGCAGGCTTCGTGGCGTTCAGAGTGTTCGCGCTCGTGATGACGATGTCTGTTGCGTTGCCGGGGTCGACAGTCACCCACTCGCCCGTGGGCGCGGAAGAGACTGAAATAATCATCCCGGCCGCCGCCAGCATAAAGGTAAGGAGGACCTTCATCTTCGTGGTAGCGATTTGCTGATTGATCTGGAAGGATTACTGATTGATCTGGAAGGACAGTAGCAGTAGTAGAGTAGGCCTGCACAAACGAGTGACTGTGGTGGAAGAAATGAAACAGACAGCAGGGACAAAAAAATCGAGTAGGGAACAGCAGAAAAGGGGTGAAGGAATATTCTGAATGTTGAATCGAGTGCTTATCATTCACGCGAGAAGGAGTCGTATATGCTTTGCCTCCCAATACTGTTCAACCTGGTTCGGAGTCGAGCGATATCTCCACTCGTCCCTTAACACAGCGGAGGTTTGCAGCATGGGTCGACCCCTGGCGCCCCATCTCGGTGAGGGAGAAAATTCCATCGCTGGCTGTGAGGGTGCCCACACTGCTGCTTTGCAATGCGTGCAACGAGAGTGGACAGGACGATCGGCGCCGAACATGGCTCTGGATTTCCAGCTTCGCGTATCATGCTGTTGTATATTCCAAGCTGGCGGTGAAGCTTAGCCATGAGCACAGCCATGCCTGCATCAACAATACGGCCAGATTGTTGGAATTGAAATGCAGTTAATGCAGATGGTTCTTGATATCGATGAAAATGCGTGTAAAGATGGCCGTCCGTGCAGTGGAGATGCATACGCTGTTCGAATGCCAGCTCTACTCATGATGGTAATCATATCTGTGGAGCTGGCTCCTCCGGTCCACTTTTTGTTATCGAAAAACCTGTTGAGCCAATGTCAACCACAAAAAAAGGCTGCCAACGAAAATTGAGGCAAGAAGGAACCTCTCGCCGCAAAGGTTAGAGTAACAAAGGGGGGAAGGTTGCCATGAAGTCGCCGACAAACCACGGGGCAATCCGAAAGAGGCTTGGGAATGTTCTCGCCTTATGGAGCCCTGAATTCGGTTCTTCAAGGTACCGCATCTGCGTATCCTTACGTTGTTGCACAATCTGAGAATTGCGTCCGAAGTTAGACGCAGGTTGCCATTTCAGAGTGGAATCATGGATTGGCTGTTGGCCGATTGACTTCGGAAGCATTCCTTCACCATCGATCGGTGGAATCTATCAAGGCAAACGGGCCCGTCGCATCGTGTCTGCTGCCGCTCGACGGTTTCCGTGGTACAACGAGCGGACTCTACCTCTCGTCCCTAATACGATTTGCAATGAGGAGATGTGTATACAGTCAAGGAAAGGAGAGAGTTGCGCTTGCAAAATCTAAACGACCAGGGTTGCCAAGCCCTCGCTGACTCATGGCTCACAAAACATCAATATCAATTCCATTCATTCGACACGTCTGTAAATATCCCCATTCTTGTCTCTAGGTCATCAAAATGGGAGACCAGATCCAAGAATGGAAGCAGCGAGCAGAGGCACTCAAACTCACAAATCCAAAGCAGGTCGAAGGTCCACTTGGCGAGCTCAACGACCACCTCACACTCCGGTCACACATTGTCGGCTATAGCCTCACCGAAGCAGACACAGCCGTTTGGACCGTCCTCAAAGCAAATCATGCTGCCACCTCTGCCTTCATCAAGAGTGGCCGCATGGTCAACGTGGCTCGCTGGTTCAACTTCATTGCAGACACGGCTCAGCCCGCTATCGATCTACCATCACGAACGAAAGGTGGCGCTGTCGACGAAGGTGCCAGCTATGACATTGGCCTGCCCGACACCGAGAAAGGGGTAGTCACCAGGTTTCCACCTGAGCCCTCTGGCTACTTGCACATTGGACATGCCAAGGCCGCCTACCTCAACTACTATTTTGCCCACATTAAGTATGATGGTAAGATGATAGTGCGGTTCGATGACACCAACCCGTCCAAGGAGAAGCAGGAGTACCAGGATGCGATTCTCGAGGATTGCGAGCTTCTAGGCGTGAAGTACGATCAGGTGACTTACACGAGCGACTACTTCCAGGACCTCTACGAACGCTGCGTGCAGATGATCAAGGATGGCAATGCTTACGCAGACAATACACCGCAGGAGCAGCTTAGAAAGGAGCGCGAGGAGCGGATTGAAAGTTCTCACCGCGGCGATGCTGTCGATGACAATTTGGCACACTTCGAGGAGATGAAGAAAGGCACCGAGGAGGGCACCAAGTGGTTCATCAGAGCCAAAATCGACATGAGCAGTAACAACGGCGCCATGCGTGATCCAGTCATCTATCGGTGCAACCCGCAGGCTCACCATCGCACCGGCAGCACCTGGAAAATCTACCCTACGTACGACTTCGCTTGTCCCATCGTTGACTCCGTTGAAGGTGTCACGCATGCTCTCAGGACCACTGAGTACAACGACCGCGACATCCAGTATCAATGGTTCATCAAGACACTCGGCCTTCGCAAAGTCCACAACTGGAACTTCTCACGCATGAACTTCATCCGCACACTGCTATCCAAGCGCAAGCTCACCAAATTAGTCGACACCGGCAAAGTCTGGGGCTGGGACGACCCTCGTATGGCTACTGTTCGTGGTATCAACCGGCGTGGCATGACCGTTCCTGCTCTGCAAGAGTTCATCCTCAAGCAAGGACCAAGCAAGAACATCAATTTGATGGACTGGGCAAGCTTCTGGGCTACGAACAAGAAGTTCATCGACCCGGTGGCAGCACGATACACCGCAGTTGAGACTGACAACAAAGTCGCCTGCA
>JAABUW010005431.1_pt1 | contig 16581 bp, 20 predicted proteins | sample 5560081 | NCBI WGS metagenome assembly JAABUW01 (sample SAMN10711882, study PRJNA513363) | rock metagenome | isolation source: Antarctica rocks | place: Antarctica: Victoria Land, Knobhead sud | reverse complement strand
CCCGGCTCGGAGAACACGGGCGTCCCTAGGGGCCCGGGCGCCCCGAAGACGGCGGACGACTTCTTGGCGCGAACCGGTCAAGGAGCGACCGGGACCCGGACGCCGCCGTCGAACAAGGGCGACGTGATGGTCACCGACACACCCGCCGACGGCACTGGCAAGACGGGCGCCGGCCGGCCGGCTGTCGGCTGAGTCGGGCTCGGTGACCAGGGACTGCCGATGGCCACCGCGATCGCCCGCGCCAGCTTCCCGCTGCACGTGTGGGCCGGCGCCCGACGTCGCTGGCCGGCCTGGGCGACGTCGAGCACACGTGCGCCACGGTGAACACCCGAGCACACCTGAAACGTACCGAAAACGCCAAGCGACGCCGCGATTCCCCGGCGGTGTTTCAACACGTCTTCCGGCACGGCCGCCACCGGCGTGTCCCCGTGCCGTGCAAGTCGTGTCGGTAACGATGGCGGTCTCAGGGGGTCAGAGCAACGGCTGGTGAGCTGGGGTTCTGTCTTGAGGGGGTCGGTGTTGAGTCGTTCGGGTTGTCGGTGGAGCAGCAGGAGTACGTGTGGGCGCGGTGGCGTGCGGGGGAGTCGCTGCGGGCGGTCGCTGCGGTGGTGAGCCCGCGCCGGCGGGCCTCGGTAACCGAGTTCGTGAAGTCGACCGGTGGGGTTCGTCGGCCGGTGCCGCGGCGGTGGGCGGGGCATCTGTCGGTGCTCAAGCGGGAGGAGATCAGCCGCGGGATCGCGGCTGGGGAGGGTGTCCCCCGGGCGGTGCTGGTGCAGCTACCAGTCGGCGCGGCGAGCTGGCTGCTGCTCAACGGAGCGGCTCGGTCCGGCATCCCGGCCGACCTCGCTGTGCGACTGGTCATCGCGATCTCGTTGTGGGCAACGGTCGGGCTGCTGTTGGCCCGGCTGGCCGCCGATGCCGCCACCGACCCCCTGACCGGGCTGGGAAACAGGCGCTCCCTGGAACGCTGCTCTCCGACGTGCGGGTCGGGGATGCGGTCGTCCTCATCGATGTAGACCGCTTCCCGGAGATCAACACCCGACGCGGCCACAGCGGCGGCGGCGCCGTGCTCGCTGCGTTCGGCCGTATCGTCCGAGTCGGATTACGCGGCGGTGACCTTGGGGTCCGCCCCGGCGGGGACAGGTTTGCGCTCGTCCTCCGTCAGGTCCAGGACACCCGCGTGCTATCCGTCCTCGGCCGGGCCCGTGACCGGTGGCAGCACGAGCGCGGACAGGTCACCTTCTCCGCCGGCGTCGCGGTCTGCGGACCGGGCCAGACCGGCCCACAGCTCCTACGGCGCGCCGACACCCACTGCTACACCGCAAAAGCCGCCGGCCAGGACCAGTGGGTCCTCGATGACACCGACGCCCCCGACCAATCGTCGTCACCCCACTCGCAACTCCGTCGGAGGCCCGACGGCCCACCTCCGGCCCTGACCTACCGGTTCGCCCGTGCGGGGGCTCATCCGACCGGCGCGGCGGCGGCCGAGAGCTCCTGATGGGTCGGGACGCCACGGCGCATGATGACGGTCAAGGTCAGCGCGCCGAGAGCGAAGATGCCCGCTCCCCACCAGAAGACCGTCGTGTAGCCGTGGACCGCAGCGGCTGCTGCGACCTCGGGTGAGCGGCCGTTGCTGACGACGTAGTCGCTGACGGCGCTGGAGAAGAACGTCGTCAGCAGCGCGATCCCGATGGATCCGCCCAGCTGCTGGCCGGTGTTGACCATGGCCGAGGCCACCCCAGAGTCGGAGTCGTCGACGCCGAGCGTGGCGAGAGCAAGCGCGGGCGCGATGATCAGCCCGAAGCCGACGCCGAGCACGACCAGCCACGGCAGCACGTCAGCGGCATACGAAGACTCGACGGAAAGCTGCGCCAACAGGGTGAGCGCGATGGCCCCCAAAGCCATCCCGGCCACAAGCAGCGGTTTACCGCCGACGCGGGGCACCCCCTGCGTCTGGGCGGTGGCCGCCACGACGACAATGACCGCCGACAGCGGCAGGAACGCCAAGCCGCACTCCACCGGGCTGAAGCCGAGAGTCTGCTGCAGGAAGTACGTCAGGAAGAGGTTGACCCCGAAGATGGCGGCGCTGCTCAGGCCGATGGCCAGGTAGGCGCCGCCTCGATTGCGGTCCAGGACGACGTGGAGCGGGAGCAGCGGGTGCGCGCTGCGGCGCTCGACGAACACGAAGGACACCAGGAGGACCAACCCGACGGCGATCAGGCCGAGCACGAGCGTCGAACCCCAGCCATGCGAGGTGGCCTGCGAGAAGGCGTAGACCAGGGCGAAGAGCCCGCCGGTGGCGGTCGCGGTGCCCGCGACGTCGATGCGGGGGCGCTGGTCGGGCAGCAGGTTGGACAGCAGGGGCAGCGCTCCGGCGATCGCCACCCCGGCGAAACCGAGGTTGACGAACAGGCACCAGCGCCAGGTCAGGTACTCCGTGAGGATCCCGCCGAGCAGCAGCCCCACCGCAGCGCCCGCTCCGGAGATGGCGCCGAAGATCCCGAAGGCGCGGTTGCGCTCGACCGCATCGGTGAAGGTGGTCGCCAGAAGCGACAGTGCGGCGGGCGCAAGCAAGGCCCCAAACGCGCCTTGGAGGGCCCGCGCGGCGACGAGGGCCTCGAAGCTCTGGGCCGCGCCACCGAGCGCCGACGCGACGCCGAAGCCGAGCAGACCTCCGATGAAGGCCCACTTGCGGCCGAAGAGGTCAGAGACACGACCGCCGACCAGTAGCAGTGAGCCGAAGGCGAGCGCGTAGGCGCTGACCACCCACTGGCGGTCCCCGTCGTTGAAGTGCAGCACGCGCTGAGCGCTCGGGAGCGCGATGTTCACGATGGTCGAGTCGAGGATGACCGTGAGCTGTGCAAGCCCGAGCACGGCGAGGATGAGCCATCGGCGCCGATCGTGCGGGTTCTGGCTCTGGACAGCGGTGGTGGTCATGAGGCTCCCGACGACTGCGTGTGCTCGAGCAGGAGGGCCGGCCGCGGAGGCGGCCAGCCGTTAGCTCGACTGGTAGATGATGCGTCAACCTAACGAATATGCCACCACACTGTCCAGTCGAGCTACGATCCGTTGCCATGCCTCCTGGCCCTCGACCCGCCGCTATCGGCCGACGTGGCGACGGGCCGCTCGCCGAGCGGCGTACTCACGTCCCCGCCGCCGCCACCGGCCGACTGGGCTTCCTGCTGGTCGCCCTCGCCGACCACCTCGGACGCCAAGCCGAGCGGCCGCTCGCGCAGATCGGGCTCGACGGCCACGACTACACCGTGCTGGCGATACTGAACGCCGATGGCCCCGGCACGCAGAACGACATCGCCCGGTTGATGCACAAGGCGCCGACGGTCATCGTCGCCGCCGTCGACCAGCTCGAGCGCAAGGGCTTCGTCAAGCGTCGGCGCGACCCCGCCGACCGACGGCGTTCTCGCGTTGACCCGACCGCAGCCGGCCTCGCGGCGTTGTCGGCCGCGGACGCCCTCGGTGACCGGTCCGTGGCCGAGACCCTCGACGGGTTAGACGCTGCGGAACTCGCCTCGCTCCACGACACCCTCCGGCGGGGGCTCCGCCTCGACCGGTCAGGCGACGAGGGCTGAACGCTGCGGCGAGCGCGGGTCGGGGTGCTAGGGGCCGAGGCGCCGTCTGAGCGCGTCGAACTGCGCGCGGACCTCGTCGGGGAGCTCGTCGTCGAAGGCGGCCAGGTGCTCCTCGATCTGCAAGAGCTTGGCGCGGTCGGCGTTCTCGTCGACCCGTAGGACTCGACGAGTTGGGCCGGTGTGATGTCCACGCCGTCGAGCTTCAGGTCGCCTTCGACCGGGAGCAGCCCGATGGGCGACTCGACAGCCTCGGCCCGGTCCTCGTAGCGGCGGAAGATCCACTCGAGCACGCGCGAGTTGTCGCCCAATCCGGGTCGCCGAGCAGATCCGCGGAATGGACCCACCAGAGCGCGCACTCTCGCGGCTGGTCAAAGCAGTCGACGCCTGAGCACTTTCCAGCTCCGCGACGTGCCAGCCCGAGGGGACCCACAGGGCCGGACAGGGCGCCGGAAGGACTCACCGGACCGCCCCAAACCAGGACCAAGACCGACCCGCCACCGGGACGGCCTGAGCCCGGTCAGTACACCTAGCCGCCGGATGGCCGCGTGGTACTGCTGAGTTAGCGCGGACCGGCGATCCGTCGGGCCGTGTCCTTGACGGCCGCTCGGCGTGCAGTGCGCGAGTCCCCGGCTTCGTCCTCGCTGGCGATCATCCGCGCGAGCTGGGGGGCCGATGCCCACCAGCTGGAGATCGAGAGCGGCAGGAACAGCAGGTGCGGCGCGGAGACGGCGTCGGTGACGAGCCTCGCCTCCTGTGCAGTGCGGATCGTTTGGACCTTCCGCCGGTAGAGCGCTGAACGTTCTGCCTCGTCGGGCAGTGCGCCCGTGTCCGTGAGCCCCTCCCAGATCACCAGGCGACCGAGCTCAGGGTGTTGGAGCTGGTAGTCGAACGTGCGGGTGGCGAACTCACCCACGTCGTTGAGGGAGGTGATCACGAGGGGTACCGCATCGGCGATCTGTCCGAGCTGCTCGGCGAGGACACTGCTGAAGAGCTGGCGCTTGTCGCCGAAGTAGTTGTAGAGCCGTTCCTTGTTGACACCCGCCCGGCTGGCGTGGGTGCAGACCGAGCTCGGCGGACCTGGAGCCGAGTTAACCGTCGACCAAAGTATCCGCGGTGTCGCCGCCACGATCGAAGCCCACTCCGGGGAGCCCGGTCTTCACTTCCTCGACCGTCGGGACAACGTCGTCCCCTGGTGACCGCTCGCCGAGAGGCGGTTCAGCGAGGGGGTGCTGAGTCGAGTCACGACCTTAGTGATGGCAGCGGCTGACATGACGTGCTAGCGTGAATGGCAGCGAGTGACATCGCAACGCATCGCCCCGATGGGGAGAGCGGCCGAGTTCTGGAGGTCTTCGTGCGCGTGTTCGTCACCGGCGCGTCCGGCTGGATCGGCTCCGCTGTCGTGCCCGAACTGCTGGCAACCGGCCACCAGGTCACCGGACTGGCCCGCTCCGACGCCAGCGCCGCTGCCCTTGCGGCCGCGGGCGTCCAGGTCATACGCGGCACCATCGACGACCTGGATGTGCTGCGCGAGGCGGCCAGCGCCGCAGACGGCGTCGCCCACCTGGCCTTCAAGCACGATCTCGCCTTCACGGGCGACATGCAGGGCGCCGCCGATGCCGACCGTGCCGCGGTCGACGCGCTAGGGGAAGCGCTTGCCGGCACGGACCGGCCGTTCGTCGTCGCCTCCGGGCTTCTGGGACTCGCCCCGGGGCGGGTGGCCACCGAGCGCGACGGGATCACCGGTGACACGGCAGGCCTCGTGAACCCCCGGCTGATGACCGCGCAGGCCACGCTGGCCCTCGCCGGGCGCGGGGTGCGTTCCAGTGTGCTCCGGCTGCCCCCGACCGTGCACGGCGACGGCGACTACGGGTTCCTGGCCACAATCGTCGGCCTCGCCCGGCAGACCGGCGTCTCGGGCTACATCGGCGATGGCGCCCAGCGCTGGCCGGCCGTGCACCGCTCAGACGCCGCACACCTGTTCCGGCTCGCGCTCGAGCAGGCACCGGCCGCCTCGGCGTTGCACGCCGTCGCCGACGAGGGAGTCCCCATGCGGTTGGTGGCCGAGGTCATCGGGCGAAAGCTCGACCTGCCGGTCGCGTCCGTCGCACCGGAGCAGCTGAGCTGGATCGGCAGCTTCATGGCGATCGACAGCCCCGCCTCAGCGACGCTGACCCGCGACCTGCTCGGTTGGGCGCCGACCGGGCCGAGCCTGCTCGAAGACCTCGAGGCCGGTCACTACACCGCCCGCGTGTGACCGCAAGGCCCACCCCGCAGAGGGTGAAGATCGCCAGTCCCAGCGCGCCGCCGACCTGATGCATCGTGTTGACCATGGCGGACGCGGCGCCGGAGTCGTCCTGGTCGACCCTGTCCCAGTAGCCGACGGCGGATTCAGGTGGTCGTGGCAACGACGGACGGGTTGGAGTCTTGCAGGAGGCGGTTCATCGCTTCGGCTGGTTTGGCCCAGCCGAGGGTCTTGCGGGGTCGGCCGTTGAGTTCGGCCGCGACGGCGGTGAGCCGTTCTGGGGTGTGCTGGGACAGGTCGCTGCCCTTGGGGAAGTACTGGCGGAGCAGGCCGTTGGTGTTCTCGTTGCTGCCGCGCTGCCAGGGTGAGTGGGGGTCGCAGAAGTAGATGTCGAGGTCGGTGGCCAGCGTGATGGCCCGGTGGCGGGCGAGCTCGGTGCCCTGGTCCCAGGTCAGGGAGCGTCGCAGCTGGCCCGGCAGGGTGTGGATCGTGGCGGTCAGGGCCGTGGCAACGGTGAACGCGTCGTGCGCGCCGCCGGGAAGGTGCACGAGCACGACGTAGCGGGTGGACCGCTCGACCAGGGTCGCGATCGCTGACCGGCAGTTGCTCCCGAGGATCAGGTCTCCTTCCCAGTGCCCCGGGACGGCGCGGTCGGCGGCTTCGGCGGGTCGTTCGCTGATCGAGATCATCCCGGGGACCCGGGGTGGTCGGCTCCGCCCGACCGGTCCACGGGGCCGGCGGACCGCTCGGCCCGTCCGGAGCTGGCGGTGCAGGTCAGCGCGGAGCTGGCCGCGGCCCTGAACGAACAGGGCCTGGTAGATCGTCTCGTGGGACACCTGCATCTCCGGCTGGTCCGGGTGCGCCCGGCCCAGCTCCTGGCTGATCTGGGCCGGGCTCCACCGCAGCATCAGTCTGGTTTCGACGAAGGACCGCAGCTCGGGGTGTTCCAGCTTGCGGACCCGGGAACGGCGAGCCCGGACCCCGGCCCGCTGGTGGGCCGCGTAGGGCGCGTAGGACCCCCCGGGCGCCCTGGCCGGGCGGGTCGCGCCGGCGGACCGGCCGCGAGTGAGCTCCCGGCTGATCGTCGCCGGGGACCGGCCCAGCTCGGCCGCGATCCCCGCCTGGCTCATCCCCGCCAGCCGCAGATCACCCAGCCGCAGCCGTTCCTGAAGGCTCAGATACCGCCCCGACACCACCCGGGGTGCTCGCGGGATCCGCCCGCCCGCCGCACGCCGCCACCGGTACCCCTGCCGCCTGTCCACGCCGGCAGCCTCACAGGCCGCCGTGTGCGTCGACCCACGCCGGATCAGCGCCCAGAACCTGGCCTGACCAGCGAGTAGTTCCTCTGGTGATCGCACCGCAACACCTCTCAGCAGGAGAGTTGCGACGACAACCTGAACCCGAGGACCCCTCACTGGGACAGGTTCGCGGGCGGGTCCACTGGTACCCACCGACCAGGGCCGACGCCACCGGCGCCGCCACAATCGGGCTGTCCCGGTAGGGGAACGGCTGACGGGACGATTTCGAGTCCTTTGACGTCGAGCCTGTAGCTACGCGGTGAGGACGCGCACCTGCTCCTCAGACAAAACGCGGTCGGCGTATAGCAAGAGCTCTGAGCTCGGGTCGGGGTCCTTGTTGTCCGGGCCACGCCACACCTTGCTGAGCCCTGCCCGCTCGATGGCCCGCTGTGATCGCCTGTTGCGTGAGGCCACCACGGCCGTGATCGGTAAATCTGGTCGCAGTCCTTGAGCGCATCGACGGCCCGCTGCCGCGACCTCTTGGGCGTACCCCTGCCCCCACACCTCGGCCGAAGGCTGAAGGCCAAGTTCCACGCCGTCGTCGTCGGCAGACTGCAGCCGCCCACCCCGACCAACTGTCCTGCAGACGGCCCAAGCAGGGTTCGCAGCACCCACGGCCCGACGCTGTGCTGGCGCCAGCCCGCGGCCCAACGCTCGACCCAGCTCTCGGTCTGCGCGATCGAGGTATGACGCAGCAGCGGGTCGCCTTCCCAGCCGCGGCGGTCCGAGTACCAAGACCCGAGCCACGAGCCGACGACGACCTTCAGCGGTCAACGGAGCGTTGGCGTGCACGGGACGGGTCTCCTTCGGACGGGCAGTGGTTGCTGTGGTAGCTCCACACCCAACCGGGCAGACCCGTCCCCGTTCAACCCACGCCGCTGAACCCGCTGGACACAACCTCATGACATGCAACACCTAGGCGTTGACGGCTCCCCGAGTCCCGGAGCAGGTCGAGCACGTGGCCCTGCCGCGGCCGTCGCACTGTTTGCAAGGCCCAAGGCGACGAACTGCTCCGCCACGAGTCAGGCGTCGGCGCGTAGCGTGTCCCGAACGACTCCCTCCCTCGGATCCGCCTACGACTCTCCCGCTAGCCGACCTTCACGGCCGGGCGAAGCAAGTAGTATTCCTATCTATAAGTTTCCTATGAGAGGCCCTCCTTCATGCCCTCCACCGTCCCCGTCCGCGTCTTCGGCGGCCCCACCACGCTCATCGAGTACGCCGGTCTCCGCCTGCTGACCGACCCAACATTCGACGAGCCGCGCGAGTATGAGAACGGCGGCTTGCCGCTGAGGAAGACGGCCCCGTCTGCCATCACGCCGGCCGAGCTCGGCCAAGTCGACGCCGTTCTGCTTTCGCACGACGAGCACCCCGACAACCTAGACATCTCCGGCCGCGCCATGCTCGGTGACGTCCCGGTGGTCCTGACCACCGCCACCGGCGCCAGGCGGCTCGCTGGTGAGTTGGGCGAGAAGGCCCGCGGCCTCGTGCCATGGACTGCATTTGAACTAACCAGCCCGGACGGCACCACGATCACCGTTACCGGGCTGCCGGCGCAGCACGGCCCCACCGGCTCTGAGCCGATTGTCGGCGAGGTCATCGGGTTTCTGGTGACCGCCGACGGCCATCCGACCGTGTACATTAGCGGCGATAACGCCTCCCTCGACGTGGTACGTACCATCGGTAAGCGCGTCGGCAAGATAGACACCGCCGTCATCTTTGCCGGCGCCGTTCGCACACCATTGTTCGACGGCGCGCTCCTCACCCTCGACGGCGCGCTCGCTGCTAAAGCCGTGCAGATCCTTGGCGCCGAGCAAGTCGTCGGGGTGCACACCGACAGCTGGGCCCATTTCACCGAGACCCGCGAGCAGCTGAAGGCAGCATTCGAGGTCGCTGGAATCGCGGACCGGCTGCAGCACGGCTGACCGGCACGGCTCGCGAGTCTGGCAGTTTTGCCTCGCGGACCCATCCTCCGTCTGTGGAACAGTTACAACGCGCTTGCACGGTTCCACCATCAAATGTTGTTGGAACCGTGGCCCATTGGGAGCGACGGGCCGTCGCGAGACTGTCCAAAAGTCGCGTGTCCGACGCGCGTTTTCCGACTCGTTGAGGGACCAGCAGGACGTCCGGATGGTCACTGCCTGCCCGGTCGGACGAGGGGCTCGGCGTCAATTCTCCACTGCCAGCCGGACGCCAAAGCCGATCAAGACCACACCGGTGATCCGGTCGAGCCTTTGCCGAACGGCGGGACGGTGAAGAACGCCGGCGAGCCGGTCGGCGAGCAGCAAAAGCACTGCAAAGTACAGAGCGCCCTCGGCTATAAATAGACCGCCCAGCAGCAGGGAAGTCAGCGCCGCCGGGGCCGCCGTAGGTATAAAGCCGGGTAGGAAGCTGACGAAAAAGATCCCGATCTTGGGATTGAGCAAGTTGGTCATCAAACCGGCGCGGTACCCGCTGCCGAGCAGTCCCTGGCCGGGCTGCCCCCCGGCAACACCACGGGATCGCAGGGCCTTCACGCCAAGCATCACCAGGTAGGTCGCGCCGACGATCTTGAACACCTGGTACCCGAGCTCGCTAGCGCGCAGCAAGGCTGACAGGCCAACGGCGGCAGCCACCACCCAGATCGCCAACCCGGTCAGCACCCCGGCCACGGTGGCAAGCCCGGCTCGCCGTCCACGCACCACGATGGCGCGCAGCACCAGCAGACTGTCCGGTCCAGGCGTCACCGCCAACACTGCAGCGGTTAACACAAACGTCACCAACACACCGATCGTCACGAGCACAATGATCACACGCCCGGGAGCAACGACGACGAGTCGACGCCACCGCCTCGCGACATCCAGGCATCTCGGCAGCGGGAAGCCCCCTCCACAACGACATCCCAGTGCCGCGGGCGCGCTGGCGCCCGGGTCCCGTAACGAACCGGGTTACGGCGGTGTTGGGCGCCGGGATGCCGTCAAGTGTGCGGTGGTGACGACGGTAGCGAACTCCTGGTGCAGGTTGGTTGCCGTCGCCCGGGTGAGTTCGTCGGCGGTCAGGACCGTCCCGTCGGGGCCTGTCCTGTCGAAAGTGTGGGTGGCGTCGAGGACGAAGAGCACCTGGTGGCCCAGATTGCCCCCGATGCGGGCGGTAGTCTCGCAACAATGGTTGGTAGTGATCCCTGCGATGACGATGCCGTCCAGGTCCTGGGCGCGCAGCCAGCTGTCGAGGTTAGGCGTGCCGTGGAAGCAAGAGTTGACGGTCTTGGTGATCAGCAGGTCCGGCTGGTCGGTGAGGACCGGCTTGAAGGTGTTGCCGGGCTGCCCGGGGTGCAAAGGTGACTTTGGGTCGGTCGAGTCGTGGCGGACGAAGACTACCGGGCGGTGGTGCTCCCGCCAGGTGCGAAGCAGCAAGGCGATGTTGCTCTCGCAGCTGCGGTTGTTGCGTACACCCCAGCGACGGGTGTCGTCAAAGCCCTGCTGCACGTCGACGAGGAGCAACGCCAACCGATTGAGATCGGGCAGGGCAACCTCCGGGATGTCCACCGGCCCCAGGGTACTCCTGCGCGACCATGGTCAGGGTGAGCCTGGGGCCGACTTCTGTAACCCAGCTGTCGGACGCCGCACGTTTAGGCGAAGTGGTGCTGAACGCGGAGCCGAGGCCTACCAGCTTTGCCAGCACCAGGGAGGGCGTCGACGTTTGCACCACTCCTTTCCCCGTATTTCACTTCGGCGATACGTCGCGGCTCACGGACGTCAACGTCGTTTCGCGAGTCGGCACGTCCACCCTGGCTCGCCGATACGCAGACGAGTATCCGGGGTGCCCCCGGCTCGATCTCGACAGGCGGACGGGACTCAGCGGTGGTTGGCGCGAGGACATCTCCGCTGCCGTGAACACGGCCTGGCCCCTAGGGTTTGGCGATGGCCATAGGCGACCCTCCCGGACGGATACGACGTGATCGTGCCGCAACTCGAGGCCAGCCATGACACCGTCCCCGGCCTAGACGACGTAGCCCGCGGAACCGCTGCTACCTACATCGAGGTGGCCACCCTGGTGGAGGTGGACGAACACACCCTACGGCTTACGCAGCAGCTAGCCGGGCAACAACATCGAGGCGCCCATTAAAGGAGTCTTCCGATGACCCCGAAGAGCAACTTGGTCAGTCGGATTCGCCAGCCTCTGGCGGAGGACCTGGTAGGTCGTCCAGAAACTATCCGATTTGACCGCCACCGGGGCCAGGCGGGCAGGTCAGTCGCCGCAGGGCGTCCATGTTCCGCTCGAGGATGACGGCCAAGTCTTTCCCGTCCGCCTCGATCCATTGGAGTATGGAAAGCCGCATCATAGACACGGCCGCGTCACCGGCCAGTGCCGCCGTCGTGTCGTCGACGCCCCGTCTCTGGAGCCCTCCCGCGATCGCGTCGGAGACATCAGCTAGCTTACGCAGCTCACGCTCCTTGAGGCCCTCGTCGCGCTCAATGATCGTCCGCCGGCTGGCCAGGTCGTCGTACCGGTCCTGGAATAGCGCCGCCATCACGCGGAGCCCCCGGGCGACCACCTCCATGACTGCCAGTTCCGGGGATGCCGTGGCGATCAGGTGGGCCGCCAGGACAGGGATTTGCTGCTCGCCGGCGAACAGCACCTCGCGCTTGTCGGCGAAGTACCGGAAGAACGTCCGAGTCGTGAGGCCAGCCCGCGCGGCGATCTCCGAGACGGTCACTTGCTCGAAGCCCTGGTTAAGAAACAGCTCCAAGGCCGACTGCTCTAGCCGCTGCCGCGCGTCCGGTCGCCAGCGAGCCATGCGGCAGGGTACCCATGACACGACATGCCGTAACCGCGTATCCCGCGGCCCCTGTCCCTTGCCGGCGTGCGACGACCCGCGCCGCGTTGGCAGCAGAAGCTTGTGGCGGACAACCCTGTGACGGACGCAGCATTGACCTTGCCTAGTGCCCGATCATCATATCGCGAAAAGTGCAGCGCTCGCAGGTGGCGGTCGGGACGACCGCGTCGCGTGGCGCCGCACACATCGACTTGGTGTTGCGGACGTACTCCTGGTGGATAGGACTGCGGATCGGTGAGGGCACTTCGGTGAACTGAGTGAGCGCATACCGCGTGACCATGCCGGTAAGGAGCCCGGATCCGACGTGGTGAATAGGGCCCGACTATGCCTTAGGTCGATCCCTATGTCGCGTCTTGGAGAACGCGGCCCGGTAGGTGGTTGGGGTGGTGGCGTGGGAGCGGCGTAGGTGGAGTCGGAGGTTGGCGGCGGTGCCGAGCCCTGCTCGGGCCGCGATCTGGTCGACAGTAAGATCGCTGCGTTCCAAAAGCCGGGTGGCAAGCTGCACGCGCTGGGTGGTGAGCCAGGCGTGTGGGCTGGTGCCGAGCCGTTCGGTGAACCGGCGGGCGAGGGTTCGGGGGGAGCACAAGGCCTGGGTGGCGAGGTCGGCGGTGGTGATGCGGTTGGCGAGGTGGTTAGTGGCCCACCGGGTGACGGCGGCCAGGTCGGGGTCCTCGGCCGGGTCGGCGGCGGGCAGATGCTGGGCCTGCCCACCGGTGCGGTGCAGCGGGGCGACCATCTGCCGGGCCCGTTGGGCCGCGACGTCGGCCCCGTGGTCGAGCCCGACCAGGTAGAGGCACAGGTCCAGTCCGGCGGCCATCCCAGCGCTGGTGAGCACCTGTCCCTCGTCGACATACAGCACGCCCGGGTCGACCCGGACGGCAGGATGGGCCTGGGCCAGTTCCGGGGCATGGGCCCAGTGGGTGGTGGCCCGGCGCCCGTCGAGCAGCCCGGCCTCGGCGAGGGCAAATGCGCCGGTGCAGATCGAGACCATCCGCGACCCGGCAGTACTGGCCCCGACGAGCGCGTCGCGCAATGCCAGGGGAGTGGGCGCACGGGCGAACCCTGGGACTAGGACGGTGTCCGCACCGGTCAGCGCCGACAGGTCCGCCTCGACAACGATCGCGAACCCAGACGTGGTCGTGACGGTCCCGGCCGTCAGCCCGCAGACGATGACCTCGTACCGGTCGGTTCCGTCGTGGCCGAACACTTGGGTGGCGATGGCCAGGTCAAAGGCGACCACCCCAGGGGGCGCCACCACGGCGACCCGGTGCGATCGGTTGGCGAGATCCTGACGCACAGGGGCAACTTAGCCACTCGCCGCCGACCAGTGGACGCGACAGCGTGGACCAATGCGCATCGAGATCCTGCTGTTCGACGGGTTCGACGAGCTCGACGCTTTCGGTCCATTCGAGGTGCTGTCGGGGGCCTTCGACGTCGAACTGGTCACCCTGAACGCGCCGGGACCAGTGACGACCAGCCGCGGCGTGCAGCTCACCACCCGCTCGGCGCTGGGCCAGCCGGACGGGGTGATCGTCCCGGGCGGTGGCTGGCTGGACCACGCACCCGAGGGTTCCTGGGCGCAGGCCCAACGCGGCCACCTACCCACCGCACTCGGCGACCTCGCGCCACAGCTGCGGTGGGTGGCTTCGGTGTGCACCGGGTCACTGCTGCTCGCAGCCGCCGGACTTCTGACCGACCGCTACGCCACCACCAACCGCAACGCCTTTACCGAACTGCGCCCGCACGTCCGAGAGGTCCTCGACGAGCGGGTGGTCCAAGACGGTGACCGCATTACTTCCGGCGGGCTAACCGCCGGCCTGGACCTCGGACTGTGGCTCGTCGAACGCCACCACGGCACCGCAGCCGCCGACCGGGCCGCAGCCAGCATCGAGTACCAGCGACAGGGCCGGGTCTGGCAGGCACCGACGCCGATCTGACCACTGAAATCACGGTCACGGGGGAGTGGGCCCCAACGGACCTAGCGGTTGCATTCCACGGCAACTACGCGCCCTACATGTTCGCCGTCACCCGCCTGGCGTAGGGCCCCCCGAACCCGCGCCTACGCCGCCGAACGCCGCTCCGAGGGCAAGATCACCAAAGAGATCACCCGCTGCGTCAAACGGCACATCGTCCGCGAGGTCTACCGACTCCTAGAGCCACTGCCAACAACCCCGGAGACCGCAACCGCCCCCTCTTGACAGCCATAGGAGCTGCGGGAAGGTCGAGCTCTACAACCGCACTCTCGGCGCAAGAGTTCGCCTTACGCCCGGCCCTCGACCTGCGAACCCCAGCGCGCCGACTACCTCGCCCCCTGGCTCATCCACTACAATACCACCGAGCCCACACCGCCATCGGAAATCAGCCCCCCGGCCACCCGCGCCCCAGCCACTGTCACCAACGTCTTGTCGCGCGGCACCTAGCCTGGCTAAGTTGTCCTTCGACGATCACGGGTATTCAGCCCAAGCCCTCCGCGTGGGGGACTAGCGCATCTCCCAGCCGTCCTGGACGGTTCTACGTTTAGCGATCGGGCACCCGGTTGGGGTCCTCAGTCAAGTACTCGAGGTCTGGGCGGCATCGCAGTTGCCACCGCCGCGGCGCGTTTACCTCACTCAGCGATGGGATCGGTGGCGTGGGACCATCCACAGCGCCAGCGGTCGCCGGTATCCCCCAGGTAACTGTCGAGGTGCCAGCATTCAAGATGTCCCGCCACCACCGAGAGTCTTGACGTCGATAAGCGACGGGTACTGGATGATCGGCGGTAATCGTAACAGTTCGACGTGATGTCGGGCTGGGCTTCGAAGCGGGTGCAGTCGATGGGCCTGGTTGCGCCAAAATTGACTAGTCGCGTCAATGCTGCGCGGCTGCGGCGAGGATCCAGGTGCGGAACTCGACCGCGAAGTGCTCCAGGTGCTGCTCGATCACCGCGGGCCCGCAGGTCGCCGGGAGCGTCACCGAGAGGCGAGCGGTGAACCCGTTGCCCCCCTCCTCGGTGAACGAGTTCGAGACCGAGCCGACGACGGTTCCGTCCGCGAGCGCCATGCGGGATCGGCGGCCCTGCGCCGCGCCGTCGGACGGAGGGGTGTCCGCCTGCGGAGTCCGCGACTCGTCCCAGTCGCGCATGTGGAACGAGCAGACGTGTTCGCCGGGGGTCTCGACGATGTTGACGTCGCCGCCAACGGCGTGGATCGCGTAGTGCTCCGGGTGGCCGGCGAGCAGGATGTCCTGCCGGCCGAACGCGCGCGAGAGCCAGGCGGTGAACCGGGCGGCACCGATGCCCTGCGCTCGCAGGGTCGTCGTGCCGGTCGTCTCCCGCCCGGCGGATCTCTCGACCTCGGTGCGGAGGAACTCGGTCCCGGCTGCGATCTCGTCGTGGAGGAGGTCCAGGAGCCGCTCGCGACCGAGCTTGCGCTTCACCAACTCCAGGGCGCGCCGTGCCGAGGTCAGTTCGTACCGGTCAATGTCGGTGTCACCGGCCAGCCCCGCCAACCGCACCCACGCCTGCGGTGCCGGTGGGGTGTCCGTCTCGTCCGCGCTGCTCATCGCGCTCCCTCGCTGGTGGGTCGTGCCAGGTGTGCCAATGACGACCCGGAGAGCGGTGCTCCGTTCGGTAGCCCTGTTCCGGTCATCGCGTCTGGACAGGGAGTCGCAGCTGCGAGGGGTACCTGCCGCCGGTGTGAATGACGTGTCGTCCCGTGTTCGCGCCCACGTACTCACGGACCCCGGGCATCAGCGTCCCGAGCAGGTTCTGCGAGCTGACCACGAACCGGAGCTGTTCACCGGGGTGGAACACCAACCCGACGGGGAGCAGGTCGATCTGCACGTCGACGATTTCGCCGGCGGCGAGTTTCTGGACGCGGTCGAAGGTGTGGGCGGGCACGTCGTCGGTGGACAGGTCCTCGTCGAGGTGGCGGGCGGAGACCCGCAGCCTGCCATCGGAGCCCTTGTACCGCAGGACGGTGGCGCCGTGGTCGGTGAGGTCGTGGACCGTGGCGGTCTGGTTTGGGACGGTGAACTGCTGCAGCGGCGTGCCCCACCGGTCGAGCTTCTGCAGCAGGACGAACAGGTCCATGTCGTCCGCCCCCTGCGCCTCGACCCACAGGTGCGCCTTCGGGTAGCCGACGAGGACGGTCTCGGTCTCGAACCGGGTGAGGAACGACACGGCATCCGGGTTTGCGTCGACGTCGTAGCCGGCGCTCGCCTCCTGAGCGGGGACCGTCGTGGACAGGGTCCGCGATCCGGCGTCGAGGTGGAAGGCGGTCGGGGTGACACCGGCCGGCGGGAACTGGTCGGCGGCGAGGTCGACCCGGTCCCCGCCCTGGAGGTCCAGCAGTGCGTACCGGACGCGGGGGGTCCGCCCCCACCCGTTGTCCTCGGCCTTGAGGTAGTGGTCGAAGAAGCGCCGCAGGTCCTCGCGGTTGGTCTCGTCGTAGTAGTCCGGCCACTCCTGGCTGTTGTGGACACGCAGCCACTTCTCCTGCGAGGAGATCCTCGACGCCGAGCACCCCAACCCGTGGATCGCCGACAAAGGCTACCTCGGATCCGACACGATCCGGCCAATCCGCAAACCCGCCTTCCGCAATCTCCTCGACTGGGAAAAAGAACTGAACACCGCAGTCAACCGGATCCGGTGGCGGATCGAGC
>JAABUW010005430.1_pt1 | contig 16586 bp, 16 predicted proteins | sample 5560081 | NCBI WGS metagenome assembly JAABUW01 (sample SAMN10711882, study PRJNA513363) | rock metagenome | isolation source: Antarctica rocks | place: Antarctica: Victoria Land, Knobhead sud | reverse complement strand
GGATGCGGGGATGCAGCCTTTTAAAAGGCAAGGTCGGATGATGTTGACCAACCTATCTTCCGATAGGCTATTTGTGAAGCGGTGATTTTGAAACTCTGCGAACATGTCCATGATGTACAGAATGAAGTAGTAATTGTAGAATGGCAAAGTCTTAAACAAGTCTGCCAATGCTGTGACGGCGGCTTGGCAAGAAACGTTACATAATCGCGGTTCAGAAGCATGATTAGAGCCATCCTCGTAGAACGCTAATATGGGGTGAAGGTGACAGACCGAAAGCAGTGCATCGTGGTTTTCAATACCTATCAGAGGCCCCGGGAGACGACTCAGGTAGCGGAGCTAAACACTTGCGGCATCATGGACTGTGTAGCCTGACCAATCGAAGTTGAGGCCGTAAGATTGGCCTGTATCAAATGCCTTTTAAATCATCTTCATTCGTTTTATGGATCCGCTAATCCTGAAGAGACCTTCCGTATTCACAGCTGGAAACAACAACGTCAGCTTTAAAATGAGTCCGACAAAGGAAGCGATATCTGACCACTCAGTTTCAAATAGGATCCACATTTAGCCAAGACGATAGGTATTTCGTAGATATGGCTGGTCCCTGTTTTGTTGTGCCATGAAGTTTGGACGTGGGCAGATTCCATCGTCTGTGCCAATGAAAGACCAAAGACTTGAGTTCTACGGCCTCTCACGCCAGATGACACGCGAGATATACCGTCCTGTTCGTTACTAGACCGCTTCAAGCCCTTCGGTACGGACCGGAGATCGTTACGTGGCGCTGTCGTCGTTTCCATATCGAATCTCAAGGGCTCCTGAGGAACATCGCCGAAGTGGTAATATTGGCTATTTTTGATATCCGTCGGATATATTGGTAAAGCATACACGGCTAGCATAGACACGTCTCCCATGCTGAGACCAGAAAGGACCGATGATGCCGTCGAGCGGGCTGCACTGGACACGAGCGAGCTTTCCGATCGATTGAACAAGGCCTTTTTGTAGACTGCAGATGCGTCTAGATCTTCCTCAAAGGCGAACCGGCCAGGCCGATGATTAACCTCTTGGCGTGTCTGCTGCCCTTCTGGTCGCTGCCTGACTTGGTAATTGACGTCGAGTTGTAGACTCGCAGCAGTCGAATCTGCTCGCGCCTTTTGCTCGCTTTCTATTCCTCGTATTCGATTGGCCATGTTATCATGGTTCTCTAATACCCGTTCGACAAGTACATACAAACAACCCACAGACTCGTTGGCTTCGGCGCGCGTTGTGGCACTTCGGTCTCGTTAATACCTGGGCTAGGAATCTCTTCGCTCTCAAGGGAATTACGTACCTCGCAAGAATGGTTAGCATCAAATTCATGGATACCTTATGATTCTGCAACCTCTGCACCAACCCGGCGATAGTCGAGTCCTTTCGTACCCACTTGAATTCGATCGATGGTATCCAATGGGCCATCGGTCTTCAGGCTGTTCAAGACGGTCTCCGGCTCGGAAAACGTCATGACGCATCCGGCAAATACCACGATCACCTGTTCGATTAGAATACTTGATGCGCCATTCCTATTGATTGCTTTACTCCCATTGAGGAATAATTGCACTTGATGGAGAATGATGGTAATCTCAGTAACCTCGTTGAGGACGATCTGAGCTTGCATAGGCGCATCTCTAATATCTTTGGTAAATCTGATTAGGGTTGAGGTTACTTGGGCGGCTGCTGTGAGCAGTCCAACAACGCCGACTGAGATGGACAGAGGATCCATGAAGTTTGATTCGAAAGCAGATAACTTTGGAGCTAGAAGGGTTCACCCCCAAATGGTCCATACCCCTAAATGGTCCAACCTTATCCGGTTGATCACCCGGAGCTTATACTCCCGAGCTCCAGGGTAAGCTCTAGGGTACTCTAGGGCTTATATACTAAGTTCCCATAACTTAATGACTAAGCGGATTCTCAGAAATATTTCGCCGTATAAATTAGTTAGTTAAAGGAGTACTATAAGTTTATAGGCGAAAGTAAACCACTAAAGTCTATAATTAGGGAGGGAATAAGCGTGGACCATTTGGGGGTATAAACCATTTGGGGGTGAACCCTTCTAGATGTTGGTAGAATAGGCGAAATGACTTACCACAATGCAGACAACAACAGACGGCGACTATCAGACAGCCTCTCCCTAAGTAGTACGGTAATGAAAGCGGCAGCCCCAGGAGGGCTCCATTTGTCTTCTCCTGCCAAGCCATGAGGCTGAGACCCTTCAACTCGGCAGCATCCGTCTTTAGCTCGATTAGATCGTTGGAGGCAACTCGAGATCGCTACATCCAACCAGCAGTCTTCGAGCACCGCAATGGACAACGGTTGACGGAATCGCACTCAGATCGAAGCTCCTTGAAAGCCTCGGTTGCAAGACAAGTGACCTGGAAAAGAACTCCTTTCAATCTCAACGTAGAAGCCGATGGAAAACCTTTCTTTACAAGATCTGCCACCGGCAGGGGGTCCGAACCATGTACAGCCGGCACCAGGAGGACCTCCGCAGCTACCACCGCAGGTAGAAAGGCTGACCGATCTCAGAAGTTGTAATCACTGCTAACGACTTAGATGTTCACAACTGCTGCTCAACTCCTGGATTTGACTGACAGTGAGACCTCCTCTGGGCTCACGCGTACAGGCTGGCATGGCTGACCGAGGAAAACTTGAGTGAGCTGATAGAGAAGCTTGTGCTTGTTCTACGTGATGGGAAGAAGCTCATTGGTGTGTTGAGAAGCTGGGACCAATTCGGTAGGTAGGACTACATCTACATGGAGATGGCTTGCTCTAACTGGCCTCACTCTCGCCTAGCAAACCTCGTTCTTCAGGATACAATTGAGCGCATGTTCGTCAAGGACGTCTACGCAGACATCAATCGCGGGATCTTCCTAGTCAGAGGGGAGAATGTTCTTCTGCTGGGCGAGGTTGTAGGTCTAAGATGTGTAAGCTGCGGCATTTCTAATCCTCTGTCACTAGGACCTTGACAAAGATGACTACATTCCCGAGCCATTCCGCAAGGTATCCGCCGAGGAGATTCACGAGCTCGACATAGCGGAGAGAGAAGGAAAGAAAAAGACGGACAAATTAAGGGCTAAGAAGCTACAGGGACTTGGGTTCGATGTAGAGCACGCTGGAGAGGTCTTGTTTTGAAATACGCGAGACTTTATGATGCTCTGTTTTCGCTGTCATTGAATGCATTCGAAGCCAAAGGCAACGAATGAGGGAGAGTCGAGCAGAAGCAGAATATTGTGAAATGCTTCTGCCGGCATATGGAAGCATTGGCTCTGATTGGTCCGTTTTCAAGCAACGAAGATAGCATTTTTTTGCTCAATGATCTTGCGTGAATATACTAGGAGTGTTGTTATGTCGTGTGCTTCTCTGACCTTTGCTTCCCGTCGCACAAATGCTAATAACGTTTTAGCAAAGCTAGCTTGCCCACGATGGTCCAGCTCTACTGGGGTGCCATGCCATGTAGGCCTAATCTCCGGGCACTTTAGGGTTCATGCAGGGGCCGGAGCTAGGCGTACGGGTGCCTGTAGATCGCCCAAGGCTCGTCGCTGAACGAAAGCTTGGCGATCCTCTTGGTTGACTCAGAAGAACAACATCATGACTGCCCAGGTATGCCTACATCGACTGCAAGCGCAAAACATAGCTCACTGACTGGTCACACAGTTCGACGTGACACCTCCGTTGGCCACAGTTCAAGATGTACTCTCAGCAACAAGAGACCTCCCAAATCCACCAAACATCGTTCCCATCTGCGCAACCATCCCAGCCGATGTCCTCACGCCTACTATAGCATACCTCAAAATCGCAACACAGTAGGTGGCTCTGGGTGATTAGTTGGAGCAGCTGCTGAGCCTCTGCAGCTTCAATCCCAGATACTCATTCCTATTCGAAAGCGCCGCAAGCTCCGAGACAATTGGAAGATATAGCTTCGTCGGCGCCAGTAAGGTCGCAAGAGCTTCTTGAATCTCAATACATGGTCATTGACTGAAAAATTAGACCCACGGAAGATACTCAAGACCGGCCCAGGCCATGGACCGGAGAGCGACCCGCTACCGATCCTCGAAAATGAGCTTGCCCAATGCCGAGAAGCAGTCATCCCAGGGCTCATATTACCTCCTCTTACCGGAGGCGCCATCGGCTATGTTGGTTATGACTGCGTTCGATATTTTGAACCACGAACAGCACGTAAGATGAAAGATGTCCTCAAGGTCCCCGAAGCATTCTTCATGCTTTTCGACACCATAATCGCCTTCGACCATTTCTTCCAAGTCGTGAAAGTCATAACATACCTTCACGTACCGCCTTCACCAACGTCTCCCACCTCTATCTCCTCTGCCTACGACGACGCCCATAATGCTCTCGCCACCACCATTTCAATCCTACAAGCAGCAGAAGTACCACTTCCGCCGCAACCTCCAATAACCCCAAATCAGAGGGGTGAATCGAACATCGGCCAGGATGGCTACCAAGCCCACGTTGTCACCCTTAAGGAAGAGATCCAACGCGGGTCTATTATCCAAGCTGTGCCCTCTCACCGCATCTCGCGTCCTACAACTCTTCATCCTTTCAACATATACCGTCAACTTCGAACCACGAACCCGTCTCCCTACCTCTTCTACATCTCCTGTTCGGACTTCCAACTCGTTGGAGCCTCCCCAGAGCTGCTCGTGAAACGCGAACCAGACACCCATCGTATCATCACCCATCCTATCGCCGGTACGGTCAAACGCGGGGCTACCCCTGCAGAAGACATGGAATTGGCGAACCAGCTTCGGGAAAGTCTGAAGGACAGAGCAGAACATGTCATGCTGGTGGATCTAGCAAGAAATGATATAAATCGAGTTTGTGACCCCTTAAGCACAAGGACGGATCGCCTCATGCTGGTTGAGAAATTCTCCCACGTCCAGCATCTCGTTTCTCAAGTGAGTGGATTACTCCGCACAGGCAAAACTCGCTTCGACGCCTTCCGGTCCATATTTCCGGCCGGCACAGTAAGTGGTGCTCCCAAAGTGCGTGCTATGGAATTGATAGCCGAGCTCGAGAAGGAGAAACGGGGTGTCTATGCTGGTGCTGTAGGCTATTTTGGCTACGATAGCGTTGATCGAGACGGCAATGAAGGTGAAGGGGCAATGGACACGTGTATTGCACTGAGGACAATGTTGGTGAAGGATGGTGTCGCGTATCTGCAGGCTGGTGGAGGGATCGTGTGGGACTCGGTGAAGGAAGAGGAGTGGGAGGAGACGATGAACAAGCTGGCTGCTAACCTAAGGTGTATTGATGCTGCGGAGGCAAGGTATGCTGGTACTGAAGCCGACAAAAGTAAGAAGGATGTGTTAGAAGAAAGGGGAAAGGCGCATGTGGACCTGGCGGGTTGAGTCGGTGCACATCCTTTGAAAGTGAATATGTGGTCATTGCTCACTGCCCTACTGTGTGCTAAGTGCGATTCCTCTGCAGTCTGGCTATGAATATGCCTCGACCCCAGCCCTTCAAGCATCTAAAGAAGGTTTCGTGTGCGAACTCTCTTTGTTTACTTGTTGCATTTATTCTGGCGTCCCGCGGAGTCAAAAGTCCGCATGGTCTTACACGGGAATCCGACACTCCGTTTGGAAGTCTTAAATGTGCTAGTGTGCTTGAGGTCAATTTAGTATCAGGGTGGGAAACAGTGTCAGCCCTAGGTCGAAATTTTTCGAAACATGGCGTGAGAACTTTACAGAAGGGTGGCGTTGGTGGCGATGGCTGAGCTAGAAATATAGTACGTGTCTGTAGGACCTCTGGTGATCTGGAACCTATACGATGGGCTCAGTGAGTTTCAAGCTGCACTAGCTCCTGCGAGCTCCAGAACATTATTATTGACTACAGTCCGAGGCTCGGTCACACGACCAGATCCAGGCATGAAGACGGCAAGTAGGTAAAAGGCGCAATCACAATGCGAGCGCCTTCCTGGTCATTTCAGTCATATAACCCCTCAATCTCCGTTGCAAACACCTTTCTCTCGGCGAGATACATGGCGTCTTCGTACGCGCACTCTCCCCAGCGAGATTCATAGCATCTTCCTACGCGCGCTTTCCTAATCAGTCAATCCTTTTTTGATCTTCCTTACCGCCTCCTATACTTCTTTTAGTTTGAGCTTCGCCCAATAATTCACAGCCAGCCTTCCTTAATTTGCACCAATTACCAACCTCGTCCTCGTACTCCCATGTCCAAGAAAAGGACAACTTGTATCAGGTGAGAGGAAACAAATTGGTTCAGTGCTGTGTGGGGAGATCATGTGAGAACGTGCGTTATCCGATACCGCAAATTCTGGGATCTGGAAAGGGTATTTCTTGTTTCGAAGATGCAGATATAACGATCGTACCCGCATTAGTACTATCTCCTACTTGGTACACAAAGAAGTAAGCCCGTTCTGCGAGCTGCTTGCGAGACGGTGAAAGAGAGGAATCCATTGTCAGGAGGCCAAGAGAGTATGAGGGTGGCTGCAGATGAGGCAACACACGTGTTGGTGGTGTAAATGGTTGATCTTTATAGTATGGATGGGCTGTCTACCCAAAAGAGCAAAACGTGCATTATGCTAACGCAAGGGAGAAAGTAAACTGGTATGTCTTTAGTATAGCCTTGGTCATAGAGACCGCTCGGTTGAGACCAGAGAGCAAAGACACCATCCGTTCAAGCCGTGCATGCATGTGCGAATGTCTCAAGATGCTTCATGACTCCGGGTATCTACATATCTGTTGACAACCTTGCGAAAGATTACCTTCCCATCGAGAGAGCGTTCGTTGTCCAGGAGCATCAGCGTCGCTCATAGAACAGGTGGCAGAGCGTGCTTCGACGACAATATGTCTGTGTAGAAACAGTGGCCTTGAAGTTGCAAAGATCAATGATCACAGTAGTTGCTCGCGGAATAGGTAGCAGACTTGTGCCCAATCAATACGATTGCTAATGACACTGTTGGCTTATAAATCGGTTGAGTATATAAGCAAGAACTCTCAGGAGCTCCGAAGAGAAACCATAAAATGTTTGTATTCGATAATAGGGGCAACAGCCTCGATCAATTACGAAAAGGTAGCCATCACACCTCGTATCATCGCCACTATCTTTTCGTTTGAAATCTCAGGGTATGGAAAGATCATGCGACAGAAAAACGCATCATCGCCAGCTTGTAGCATTTGAGCGCAGGTAATATAAAACTGAGCCAAAAATTTGATGGAATCCTCATCCTGAAGATGAGCCAGCAATTTTCTCATCATCTTGTTGCAAGGACGAGCTGGGTGCTGGCATATGGCTCTTGGTCGCGTACGCGGCTTTATCCTCTTCGTCGGAGCGTGTCTTGAATGTACAGAGAAGAAAGAGCGCGTAGTAAGTCATGCTGGATCCCAGGTAAGCGAGACGCAACCGTTAATAGAATACAAATTACCTGGAAAACACAAATGCATCCACACATGCCAAGGATGAAAAACTGACGTAGCCACGTGAGAACAAATGCCAGGGTTGATATGGTAGATCGGACCTGGAAATTGGGGAAACATGCCGACTGAGAAAGCAGCCATCGCTCGCGAATTGGCCCCATCGGAGTACCAATAGAGCCCTTGAAATTCATACAGCTGAGAGAGTTCATACCCGTTTGCCTTCCTGACCACATAGTAATCGCAAAAGAGGAAGCCAGCAATGGGCCCTGGGAAGATTTGGTAGTCGTGGGGAAGGCCAAGAAAGTTGTCGCGCTTTTTTCGATCTTCCACGGGCAAATGACAAACCCGATCAGAGCACAGAGATATTGTCCTCTCCTGATGTTCATGTGTCTTGGAAAAAGAGCCATGAAGTCGTTTCCGAACTGGATAGAGTTACCAGCCACATTGTACCTATATTCGCAAAAGCGAGGAGGAGACCCGCAAAAGACTTGGAGGCTCGATTGTCTCATATCTGAATTATGTCAAGAGGGTTCGGAATGACCTGGCCATACAGAACTTGCGAGGATGCGGCCATTACTGTCCCTAAAAGATAGTTTCAGGTCAAACATACCGGTAAACCAATAGCTTGAGCTATTGTCGATGTGCGAGGGTTAAGAGCGTAGCTTGTGACATCCGGCATATTGATTGTAAACGTTGACGCGCCAGATATAGCTGCCGTAATTGCGTAAGAAAAAACGTATCCCACAGACATTCCATCGGTGATCTTGTTGGGGATATCAAAGAGGGGGCCGAGTTCACGAGAGACAGTCAATGCCCATGCGGAAAGGACGATCCCAAAGACAGACATGATCACTATCTTAACTAAGAAATCCAGCGCAGAGCGGATATAGTCAAGAACAAGGGTAACAAAGTGAGTCAGAAGATGGCAAAGCTAAGAATCCCACGAGCGTTAATGTCGGCATTGAGAGAAAATGTGTCCCCTATGCCATGACAAAAATGAGAGCCATAAAGCCTCAATCATACACTAAACTCCAAAACTGCCAACGTAGGCTTGGATGCCGAACCAAATGGGACAGAATGCTGCTCGAATTGCTATAGGAAGGCAAACGCCCCAGAGACCGAAAAGGCTACAGATTGGCTTAGCCTGGCAGCTAGAATAGGTTGGCACGCTGACCTATGCTTGTGAGATGACGGGAAAATTGATAGAGTACTAAAGAGCACTTTCGTTTACGGTATGTCGAGACAAGGCTCTGGTTAGCATGGGGAAGTATCTTTGATACCTTAGAGCCAGTATAGCCACTCGCAACAGGCAAATGTAATGATAATATTATTGTCAGACAGGTCACCAGAGCGAGGCCAGGACTGAGTCCCAAAGCTACGCTGGCCGAAGCGGTCTGCGTTTGTGCCACAGAGAATCCTTCCGCAGTCCAGGAACCCGCAACATGGTACCATTCCCATTGCTTCTGATACCTTGGTACCGGGTCAAGGTCCCTGATGTTCCATTATTTGGAATCGCCTTCGGCTGCAATGGAGTCAGCGCTTGCAAAAATCAACGGGTGTCCGTCATGAAAATATCCGAGTGGGTTCATATTTGGCCAAAACAACGAAGAAGACTGAGGAATTAGGAGATGGTATCCTCATCTAGGTAACTTAGGAAAAGGTAGTTCGAAAATGGTCAGATCATAGGTGTCCACAGTCTGGATCAGCCCACCATCGTCAAGGTATCATCGATAGCAAACAGACGGCAATCCTCGCATCATCCCCAAAAGCATCAAATGAGGAGAGGTGTTGCCGTCATTTTGCAGATTGCATGCTGCACGACATGATCAAGGCTAGCCTACTGCAAGCCGAAGGTCGCCGACAAGGCGGAACATCATCTATAGGCTATATTGTTTGAGAAGATGCCAAGCAACAGTTTCATCAGAAAAGGTGGCGGCATGATACTTTACTTTAAAGTATGAATTGAAGTACGAGGCTGACCGACAGCGCCGGCGGCTAAGAAGACCAGCGATGTGATTGGCTAAGCACAAGCGCTCCAGGCCGAGACGGCTTGTTCACGCGCTGCCCGTTTCACACCTCGTCACACCGTCCTCGTACCGAAAGTATTCAATTTTTAGACACGGCTGTCGCGTATGTCTGTTTCCAAAGAGAAAGACGGAAAACCCCCATGGGATGTTTCCGAACAGAAGCTGAAGAGGCCTCTTGAAACATGCTATGGCGTTTTCCAAGGCTTCGTCCCTGCAACATCCGATATCCCGAGCCCATCCTACTACAGCATACCTTTCTGCTACCCTACCCTTCTGCCCGCCTATATCACTTCGGCACATAGCATGCGAGGCTATGTCCTTTCCCTATCGCCCCTCTCATTACCAAATGAAACTCGGGTTGCTCCGCCCGTTGATGATTGATACATATTTCCATGCCTCTTTCCTGTATGTGATCGAGTTCATCTCAGTCTGTTGTCGTTGAATCTTACCTTCGACCTTCCTCCCTTCATTATCCGGGCCTGACATCAACAAACTTTTTGGTGTATTTTTGTAATTGCGCGATTTATCAGGCTCCGTCACATCTTTGTGTGACATCCGTTCTTTGCCATCTGTCGCCCCCTGCAACAACCAATCTCAACATGAGATTCAGTCTCTACTGTTGTCTGGCTGCTTTGGCGCTGGTCACCGCAAAACCTGATCCAGGAGCGCTCGTCAATGAATTATCAGATACGACAAAAGCACTGGCCACCAGGTTTTTAGATCCACGAGCTGATCTGGCACCAACAGCATTAACACCGTGTGCCAACAGTGCTATTTGGCAGGAGGCAATTGCAAATGATCTGGCGGTGGGAAACGGCTCGACCAATAATCGAGCGGTTTACTACCTGGCAGCGGATTGGCAACGCTTAGAGAACAGCAGCCGGAGTTATTATTCAGATGGCTTACTGTCATCTTCAACGTTTTCAACGCTATTACAAAAGGGTTTCCAGAATTATCCGACGGATTTTAACCAGGCACAAGCTCTCACTTTGCAAGGTAAGTCATACTTCTATGGGGAAAAGTCTGTAAAGCATACTGACGTTTGTTTGGTGATAGTCGAGATCTCATCCGCTCCTGAGCAGACCATAAAGTCTTTTGGTATCTCGGGTGCCTGGTGGCCCAATGACTTGAATTTCTTTCCACCTGCTTCGCAGAAAAACCTTTCTACTTTACTCTTCGACAAGGATTGGCTCTACGTGAGCGGCTACCGCTACAATGTAGGCGCTAGTGGAGATCACGATGACTCCACATCACTGACATATCCGTCCCCACTCCGCTTGGTGCAGTCTTTCATGAAGACTGATGGAACCTATGATTGGACCCGCGATGCACCAGGGATCTATTATCTAAAGGCGGCTCAAGCTGCGAACGTACCGTCCATTGCCTTTTTTCTCAATGCTCAGCCATCGGCCCTGACCCAGTATAAGCAAGCTTGTGGCACTACGTTGGATTCGGCGTCCATACCAGCCTATGTGACCTTCATCGAACAGGTTCTAGCGCATTGGGCGGAGGAAGGTATACGCATCGAGTACATCTCACCCATAAACGAACCGGACGATAATTTCCAAAAGGGCAGCTCCAGCCCGTGGTCCTGCCCGCAAGAAGGTATGCAAGTTCCTGTAGACACTCGAAGCGCAGTGTTCCAGCAATTGAGAGCCGCCTTGGCAGCTTCAAGCTCAGCTGGCGCAAAAGCTGTGAAAATCATGGGAGACGAGGCCAGCCAGATCACGCAACAAGCATTAGTGGAGTATATTCATTCATATAGTGGTTTGCTCAAGTCGACAACGAACCCAGGGTGGCTAGTCAATACACTATCTGGCCAGTACATTGATGCAATTGCAGTACACATGTACGACTTTCCAGATGATTCCGCTATCAGGAATTTCAAACAGCTGGTCATCAATGCATCGGTCCAAGCGACACCACCACGCACACCTCCGCCAATCAAGATGACTGAGGTATCGTCGTTCGCGAGTGCTCTTGGGGTGCGCAAACCATGGGGCTCTACTGGGCCTGCTTCATTGACATCAGAGTACGATCCAACTATCGACAATGCGCTTGACATGGCGCGAATGATATGGCAGTTGATGACGCTCGCCAATGCCGAATCCTGGGATTGGTGGACAGCCGTCAGCACCATGTTGGGATGCGATCCGACAATCGACCCGAGCTGCGCATCCAAATACGTTTCAGGGAAAGGATATAATGATGCGCTCATCTACATCGACCCAAACTATGCAACCAACAAGAATTACAATTTCTATATCAGCAAGCGTTTCTGGGTTTTCAAGCACTTCACAACATACGTACGTCCGGGCTCAGTCCGCTACGACATTCCTAACGAGTCCCTGCCATATGGGACTGTCGCCATGGCTTCACTTGGTCCTGACAAAACATGGAACACCGTATTTATCAATCGCAACGCAACTGATCAAACGATCACTCTAAAGCTACCTGGAAGTGGAGGGAAGCTGCTTGGTATGACGCAGACTACCGCTGACGATGATTGGCGAAGCATGACACTGCCGTCCGTCTCGAACAGGGACACGGTCCAAATCACGCTGCCGGCGCGTTCAGTGCTGTCATTGCAATTCAGCGTCTCAGGCACAGCCACTCCAAGTACGGCGATTGCTTCGAGGGGATTTCGCCGAGCCAGCAAAGTAAATAATCCTAATCTCGCAAGCTGGGAGCGAGAATTGGAAGAAAGGGCTGTTAGCGAGTCTCGTAGTCGGCTTTCGAATCGTATTGCTCGATACCAACTGGCATCATAAGGTTTGTGTAGTATCAAGGTCCATGATATGCCTCTTTTCATCCTCACATGTCACATATTTGCATTCACAAGCTCAACCGGTCTTATTTATATTACTCGTCTTATGTCCTTCATAGATCAGTGTCAAACACTGGCCTCGAGCGTCCGTCTAGCGGTGTGGAAGAAAAGACTCGTCTTGCGCATACTCCACCAACACCTTACACAAATGCATTGAGTGTGTTCTCGGCTCCTATTCATAAGAGATCCGGAACTTTTGGTTACAGGTTGCGCGAACATATGCGGTACCTGCTGCAGTTCCACATTACCCGCATTGAGATTTCGCAATCGAAAATGCGAAGAAGAAAAATCTCCATAATTAAACCACCACACCCCTTAGTTTTCCTCTTTTTAGGACTTTGACTCCTTATCTCAGGATGGTCTTCTAGATCCAGCTTCCGCGCACAGCGGTCGCCGACTTTGCGCTTCTGGCCCTCACCACCACGAACCCTCTCTCCAGAAACATTCCCACAGCCACATCGGCCTCCCCGACTGCGATGGGCGCCCCCTTGTTCGGACCATCCTGCTTTGCCCTCTCACGCCCCAACACCACAGCCAACAACGCCCCTAACGCCCTCTCCACATACCATAGCGACTGCGACAGAACCATTGATTACAAATATGTTTAGTACCGAAAGGGTTCCGATCCCATTCCTCCCCCAGAAACCCAATCTCTGCCATACAAGATCGAAAAGGGTTCTTGCGTTGTGGAGTTGGACGTGCTCAATGAGCCAAAAGCGTTTGACAGGCTCACGCTTCAGGGGTTGAAATACATTGTGGAGGCGTTGGCTGATGTTCGCGTAAGACGTGAGACCTTATATGGCTGAGCAGGGGCGTGGTATTTTTGCTGTGGGACGGAAGAAGGTGCTTGCAGTGACGATTAGGCCGAGTCTTGGGATTAGAGGGATTAGACTGAGCGAACAGCCATCTGTGGCTAGTGAGAGGTAGCAAGGTAAGCTGTTGTTGATCGATAGACGAGTATAATATTCGAAGTCTCTTCCATGCCCTTGGTGAAGCTGCGCTTGCCCTAAGGCGCTCCCTGAGATACTCCATTGAATGACATGAGTGGCTGCGTTTGGAAAGTTGACGTCCATCATGATCCAAAGCGAGACGCGCCAGCCCAACGCTTATACCGGCTGCTGTTTCACTGCGTGATTCCTTGATTTCTTGGAAATATAAAATCGTGTTCTACACCGAGCCTTAGGTATCGTAGCACAACGCAAATGGTGCTATCTAGCAAGAAAATGCGATCGGTATCGTTCCTGCTACTTTCAAGCCTAACCTTGATTCTATCACGGACTCGAGTCCTTGAGGTTCTACCAAGTATGGCGTGATAAGGCAATATTGGATCAAACTGTAGTAGTACATCTTACAGCAAATAAGAGGATCCTTGGTCGGCTTTTCCAGCCTCAATTGTGTCTACGGACGCAGTGGAAGAGACTGTATCTCATCTTGAGAAGCCTTGATTCGACGCCCCGCACATGGAACCACGGAACAGAAGGTTGCGTTTCAGTAAGAATATTCGCCGTAAGTGTCCGTGCTTGTCCCACGTTCAAACTTTCTATTTACTCAAAACATCTCCCTTTCCGTTTCTTCTCTTCTTTCTGCAGCCTCGGAACATGTTTATTCATCAAGTGCAGATCCAAACAGCTGCGAGACCCCACATCAGCAAGCGATCTTAATACAATGGACAGAGATGACCTGAGCGAGGCTGAACTGGTATGTACGAAGCGTTTGACGGAGAATGTGGCACGGCTCAATGACTTGGAGAATGAACTGCGGCGGTTCAAGGCGAAGATTGCGAGACTCGAAGCTGAGAACACGGCTCCGAGGACCCGCGTTCAGCCTTTCGATGACGAAAAAGACTCGGTGCAAATTGAACGTCCTTGTTCCAAGGAGCACACTCAAGCTGGGGAACACCAGGAGCCAGGCCTTAATGACGTCCTAAAATCGACCCAATCGAGGAAGGAAACGATTAAAGAAGGAAGGAAAGAGCCAATTGGAGTTGAAAGCAATAAGAGCTTCCAGATAGACAGCCAGAATATCCTTTCAGGAAACGAGCCCGCGGAAATGGAGAAGAGTATGACTGGTATATCCACAACCATAACGGAGCAGCCTCTGGATGATGATCAGCACTATCATGCGGTTCTACCAATGTCGGTCTCGGATTTTGACGAGGTCTGGGAACGAGTCAAGCATTCGCTACAAAATATCATTGTGGATATCCCGCAGATGCTGGCTGACCGACATAACTTGTCTAGGCCAGAAGAGTTGATCGATCTGCAAGAAATGGACGAAGAATTGGGGTGGGAGATGGGGTATTTCAGGATATTTTGATGCAGGAATGAGAGAAGATAAATTAGATACTGTGTAGTGCAGTCTGTTTTCTAGGTTAAGAATATGATCGGTGTGCCACTGATATCGGTCATCGTAGGGAGGGCGTGGGTAATAGACAATGCCATGTGCCTATGCCCGTCACTGCACCTTAACCTCGTTGAAGTAACATAGTCTGGAGGGTATGATTGTGTTTATCGGAGATACTTTACCTCCCCCGATCTTCAGAAGTGCCCGGTTTTGGCTGTTAATACGGTGGCGCGAGGTAGATAGGTATCACAGGAAGAGACGTACGATTCCGTTTAGCTTCACACCGAGGTCTTCAAGTCTTCAAAGAGTGTAGAGGCAGTCTTAACATCAGCGCCGTCTTGATAATGGTCATTTTTTGGCTCAGATTCGGATTTGAAGTCTTCAAAGGATCAGGACAGGTCGCCAGCAAGTTGATATGATAGCATTAATACTTCGCTGAGCCGGTGCCTATTCCCAGAAGCCGGGTTTGAGCTCGATTGTAGATACCCAATATGCGCACCATTGCACCACCTAAGCTGATGTTTTTGTTTCGAGCCTCGCATCACAGACACATTCAAGCGTTCTCATGATTGTGGTGTACAACAGCAGATATAGGGGTGAGAATGGCACAGAAGGCTGGCCTTTCAAGGGTCTATTGGGGTTCATAAGACTGCTTGGCACGTCGGTGACAGAATGATTCGGACACTAGGCCGAATGGAGAACCCTACCAGAACTCACACAAATTGCTCCGTAAAGGTCTCATGAACTAACTAAAGGATGTATAAATAACTGACATTTCTTGGCCTTGAATGTACCGAATGGTACTTTTTACTGACTGATTTTGCTATGATACATGCCGTTCCCGTCTGTGAGATCTAGAATCGTTCTTCATTCGGACTAGTGTCCGAATTATTCTGTCACCGACGTGCTTGGTTCATGAACGTGATGCCACTTTGGGGCCTGCAGATCATCGTCGGCCCCGGGCCGAACCCTCGGCGACGCGTTCAAAATCGCGTCATCGGTGAACAGTGGATCACTCCAGCCAGTACGAGTGCTCGAATAGTAAGCATTAACCCGAACGCCAGAGGTATCTTGGCTCTCATTTCAAAGATCTCGAACCCGAGACACACCGCACTGGATTCCCTAACAAAGCCATATCATCCCCCCTTCCCCCCGCTCCCCAGGTCTCCCCTCCGCAGCCCCATGCACGTACGCCTCCCCCACAAGCCTCCACAGCCTCCTTTCCCCCGCTCCCCTCCCCGCATCCACTATCTCCCTCCCCCCATCGCTCACCTCGCTCCCCTCATCCCTCAAAACCGCCACCAGCCTCCCCCCCTCCACCACAGCAACCTGGTCCCCAACCCTCGCATTACCGCCCGCGACCCCAACCCACCCCCTCCTCGACCTCAGCAGCCTCCTCCCGCCTAAGCCCGTAGCAAGCCTCATCCAATCCCCGCGCTCCCGGCCGAAAAACCCAGGGATGCAGCACAGGCAGCAGCATAGGCACAACCCCAGTCCCAGCGACTGGAGAAACAAGCCGATGACGAGCACCACCATCTGTAGGCTCGACGAAGGGACCAGGCGCAATAGGCCTGCGGCGCGGAACGTCCCGCGGAAGGAGTGGAAGGCGGCTTTTTGCGAGCGGGGGGATGGGTTGGAGGTGTTGCCCGCGATGCAGGCAGCCCAAACGGCTTCTTCGAGGCGCTGGCCGTTGGGGTAGCGTGTGGGTCGGGCGCTCCAGGGCCAGCGGTCCAGACCGGCGACTTGGTGTGTTTGGATGTTGAGGCGGCGGTCTTGGAGGGCAGAGTGGAAGGCGCTGAGGATGGTGTGTGCATTGGGGGTATCGTCTTGGGTTGAGAAGGGCCAGGTGTCGGTGAGGGCGGTGATGGTGTCGAAGATGTTGCCGGAGATGTGGAGGAGGTGGTGGGGTTTAGAGTTGGTGCCAGGGGTCGCGGGGACGGTGGTGAAGGTGGCGATAGGGGGGGT
>JAABUW010005426.1_pt1 | contig 16592 bp, 5 predicted proteins | sample 5560081 | NCBI WGS metagenome assembly JAABUW01 (sample SAMN10711882, study PRJNA513363) | rock metagenome | isolation source: Antarctica rocks | place: Antarctica: Victoria Land, Knobhead sud | reverse complement strand
TGTATCGCCGCTCGATTGGTGTGCGAGTGGAGCGAGGAGCTCAGACACCTGCAGCGTGGTAGTGGTCAGCCGAAATTCGGCATTGAGCAGGCCGCTGAGGCTTGCAGCCTCGAGGTGAGGTGGCAAACTGGTAAATGGGGCGAAGTTGAGGATACCCACGACGTCAACCGAGAAGATCTGAGGCGACAATTTGGAAGCACAATTCTACTCGTCAGCGGCACCCGGAATGTCGAGCGTTGAAGGATAGCACTTTTATGAATGCTTCCCACACGGTCATGCACATGGGCCTCTCACAGAGCGACATTGGTACTGACTACCATCTCTAATGATATTGCAACTCATCTCTCGAGATATAGCTTGATATGTCGCACTATTCGCTAGCATCGACGCGAATGCTACGATGTCCCTCCCGTCTTTCTTGAAATTCTACGCCCGTTCTGTCTCTATTTACTCCTACATATCGCGTTGAGGGCTCTACGCCCTCTCTAGATTCCGTTCGCTCCTTAGATATCGCATACTGGAGAGTCCCGCAGTGCAATTGCATCCTGGGGGACTCGGAGTCTCTGTAACAGGTAAGTTCAATAATCACCCTAATTTCGTAGCTTTTCAATCTTTAAATTGCCGAAGCACAGACACGGGCTCGACGATCGAGTTCTATGAACGCCTCCGAGATGGGGAAAGCTGAGATTCGCGGACCAGGCATCAGAAGCAGTTGTTGAATCATTGGAACCAAGGATTATTAGAATTCATGTCATTGTAGACAATTTTCAGTTCGCAATTGGTGGGGAATGGGATGTTCATCACAACGTTCACCCGTACGATGATTGTGGATCAATTGCAGCACCAGTGGTAGGGTCCCCGTTGAATACTCCATTCACACTGATCGTATGAATTGTGAGCGTTTCTTCGTTACCTTTCCTCAGTTGGCTTCACTGCAAGCTTGGCGGCGAAACTGCCTATTTAAGGCTCTCTTCCCACCTCTACCCACCATCACTCCTACATATATCATCTCCATCCTGCAACAGCGACTTTGCTGACACAACAATACGAACAGTGTCCGCTTGTAACTTGTCCATCCTTGTGCCTCTGACCTCCATATATCTTTACCCTTACTAAAGCACATTTCACTCCAATACATATATATATATACCTTCTAACAAGCATCTTGCCTTGCCTCTGCGCCCTTGCTGCTTAGGCATTGCTAAGACCATCCGCGAGGCCCTTTCTCTATCTCAAATTTTCGACGCTCGAAGCTCTTACCTGTTGGGACGCATCTCGCCTGGTTGTGTGTGTATATCATCAAATTTCACTAAGAAGCAGCTTAGGATGATCATGGAAAATAGCCACGGAAACATCATTGAGTTCACATACGTACATGAAGAGTCTGTCCAATCCGATCATATCTTTCAGAACTATCAGCTCCTTGCAAAAGATCATGACTAATGATGGCAAACACTTCAGACACCATCGAAGAGATCGCTGGTCGAGTACTAGTATTGACAGAGCGTGTTAAGGAGGTCAAATATATCACCAAGCAGCCAGCTATCGACGGAGCACTATCTTGGCGTCATTTTCCAGGTACCTTCGACCTCAGGCTCTTCCCCTAGAAGTCAAGGTTCCAGTGAGGTCTCCTCCTCCCCGAGCGTTGGAAATCTCATCGACGACACCGATGAGTATCGCGTCAGTTATCTGGCGCCATTGGAAACCTTGCCCTTGAGGCAGACTTGTTGGATCCAGCTTCAAGTTTGTTTCAGCAATGTGAAATATTGAGACCTCACTTCTACAGCATACTTACGGCTAAGGAAATTCGGTTTCGGTGGACTACCATGGACCCGACGGTACGGTACCCACGACAGAAAGTCCCACCTTCTCGATGCACGATCCTTGTTTTATGCCACAAAAGAGGACAATAATGACGCTATCCCATCGGTTCATCTTTGGAGCCACCGTCACCATGGTCGCGCCACTGAGTTTGGCCACCTACTTCACTATTGTTAGCTTGGTGGTTGTCCCCTCCGTGTTTCTGAGTGGAGTGCGCATGGACTATTACCATCTGCCTTGGCAGTTCCAATATAGTATTACCGGACCTCTGGGTTATCTCGATCTCTCGGAATTCTTCATCCGCAGGCATATGACTGCGAATGAGGAAGCTTCGCCAGCTGGTGCCACGACTGGACAACCTCGTCTACATATGTCTATTCCGAGAGATCGAGATAACCCGAAGCATCAACTCCGCCATGTAAGTTGTTGCAGTGCTACCGCCAAACAGTTTTTTCTATGCTCTGGGTGCTGACATGCTTCCAGTGTCTGCGTCGAAATCTGCATCTCCGCCCCAGGTTGTAATCAATGCTGCGAATCCGCCAGCAAAGCAGCTGCCCCCCCTGACACCACAATCTTTCTAAGCGATAGCTCCTGCAGCATCCATCATCATTCTTATATCTACCACCTCTATGCACTCCTCAAAGACGCCTCGCCAGGCGGCCGACAGTTACTCACTTCGAACCTCTATCCGGCACTTTTAATTCACTCACTTCGAACCTCTATCTGGCACTTGTAGTTCACTCACTTCGAACCTCTATCCATCCTACATCGACTACAATCCTCGCTCACCTAAAGGGTGAACCACCAGCTATGCGGGCCGCAGCGTAGGTAGTCCGAGCATCTATCCCAGCCTGGCATCAATAACAGACAAATCTGAGCACGCCAGGAAGACCCTGGCTCGCCGTGACGAAACTTCGCTATAGTTACTAGGAAGCACGCAGCCCGCTTGTCATCGCCATATCATCTATTGCTTGCATGGCCGGCTGTAGTATAAATATATAATATGTGCTTGGGCAATGCAAATTCACCCTCCACTCTCGATATCAAGAATGGAATGGTACAAGAAACCCGGATCCATAGTGGCCGAAGTCGTGCTTTGCTACTTCGCTCTGAGGAGCACAGTTTGGTCCTGGATGCACTGCATCTCGGTTCGCCGCGTAAGGCATCCATGATCCTTTCGAACTGCAGTACTTGACAGACACTATCATCAAGCAGAATCAACTTAGCGAATGATATCAGCCACCACACTTCGAAAACTTCTGAGGATATCAATATCCTCCACCGCCCACAGGTGTCGAAGGACACACAGCTAGAATCAGCATGCACCCACAGATTTCAGAGATGGTGAACACGCTGTTCTACAACGATAAATTGGTAGACAATGCTTGCACTTTGAATCGAGACAATATTAAGTTGTTTTCTTGATAGACTCAATTATTAGAATACAAGAATTTTCGACAATCTATCTTTTGTAAGATTTCTCGACTCGAACTTTATATCGAAGTCGATAAACACTCGAAACTAAATTTAGTCTACTTGATTGTTATTCTCGATTTGGTGAAATTTTTTTAACCTTTGGGATTCCGAGTTACAAGATTGCTATTATTACTTTCTATTCGGCACAGTTCTCACATTTATGCCGATCTGAAGAAACCTAGCTGTGGGCTAGAACAGAGTGAGATGGCAGGTTTTCTGCACCAATTATGGTGGGCTTACCAAAGGCCAGTATACAGAACTTATTATGGCGCCCCAGAGAGCCTCGTTATCGCTCTAAAAAGCTGATATATTGCCTCAAATTAGACTCTGGAAAGACTCTTGCGTACATAGTACCACTTATAGTACGGCTGATGAAGCGCATGAGTAAGAGAGGGCTGAGAAGCTTCTCCCCGGAGATCACTGCGACGGCCCAGAAGCTTGGGCAGAGCCTTATGTGTGGGTTATACATACAACTCGAGAAGCTTGCATCCAATCATATTAGACGTCTATCGAAATCACTACGAGGTAAGTTACAATGCCATTCAGCGTCTGCTTATTGATTGCAAACTAATCGCCTAAGTCTATAGTGACATCAGTGTTCGAGGTGCGGCGATCTACGGTCTAATAGAGGGAGGGGTCCCTGAATCGTTAGTGCTACTGCTTTCGGGACTCGAAATAGGCAGAAAAGAGGAGGCAAAGATGCCATTTTCTATATACAGGTGTTTGGGCATCGGCCATCTCGAAAAGCATCTTATTGTCGCCTAAATGCGTGCGAAAGAGGCCGCCAATAGAATAAGACTATCGACAAAGTTATCAAGACTGTTTCGAAGTCGATTAACTCTCTTCTATCTAGACAATAGAAGCAAAAAAAGTAAAAGAGCAAGACAAAAGAGTCGAATACAATAAGAAAGAGAGAAAAAGAAAGAAATACAATAGACAATTACTATACTAAATAATATAGCAAACAATTAAGTATTGCTCTTTTAATCTCTTTTATTCTCGATATTAGCTTTTTTGTTTTGTAGAACTTTGCTATTGCTTTTAAAACTCAAAATAGACAAAAAAAAGAAAACAAAAATGTTATTTTTGTTATATAGATATTTGAGCACTAGCTATTTTGAAAAATATCTTATTGTTATCTAAATATATACAAAAGAGATTATTAATAAAATAAGATTATTAACAAAATTATTAGAATTGCTTTGAAGTTAACTAACTTTTTTTAAATTTTAAAATAATATTGTTAAAACAAAAACAATAAGAACTAGCAACTCTAGTAACAACGCAAAATTTACAAAACTAAATTAAAATTAATTTTAATATAGCAAAAATAAATATTAAACTTTTATTAATCTAAAAATATTATTATTGTTTTTAATATATTAGAATTGCATACTTTTGTAATTGTATTACAAAAAAAAAAAAAACTAATATAGTAATTATTGTAATCTAGTAAACAAAGTCTTTAACAAAAGATATCAATAATTCTTTTTTTATTAAAGATATTTTTGCCAATATTAAATAAAGAATTATTAAAACAACTAAATACTATAAAAAGTATTTTTCTTAATAAAATAATTGTATAATTGATATTATTAATAGCAACAATCTTAAAAATAATATTCTTGCAAAAAAGATTTATTTTAAAGATAGAAATATTAAGTTTAAATCTATTTATTAGAAATCTAATAATTAATTTAATAATTAATTAATTAACAAAGTTTGTATTATTTAAATTATATATATTCTATATAAATTTGTCTATTCGCAAAAAATCTACAAAGATAAGACAAAAAATAGTATAAAAAATAGTGTCTAAATATATAGTTATATCAAATATAGATAAAATATTTAGTAAAATATTTTGTATAATAATCTTGTATTTACAAGAAATATTATTGTCTTAACAATATTTAATATTGTATATAATACAAAAAAGAAGCAAGCTATTAAAAATTATATAATTAAAATAGTTTTTATCGATATAGATAAAACAAAGATTATAAATATAGTTTTTAATAGTTTTTGTTTTAATACAATTAAACTTTAAACAAACAATTTAATTAATAAAACTTTAAATAATAGCAAATAAAATATTGCAATTAAAATAAAGATAATAGTATTATATATAATTCTTAAAAACAATAGAATAAAGATTTCTAATAATAATAATAAGTTTTTACTATAAAAAAAGAATTATATTTTAATCTAAAAATATTTTTATATATTAGAAGTTAAGAAAGTTGCAAGAATCTAATTAATAAAATATATTAATTATAAATATTTGTTAGCAATAGTTTTATACTTATTGTATAAAAACAAATTAATAAAATTATTTAATTTAGAATTAATTTAAATCGACTCTATTAATATATTGTTAAAAGCAAAAAATATAATAATATTTTGCAACAAACTTATAGAATTGTTGCAAATAAATTTTTTATTAAGATTAATAACAATAACAATATTATTGCTATAAATAATAATTTTATTATTGCAAAGTTAAAACAATTAAAGACAAAAAATATAAAAAATTGTTTATATTTTATATATATTAATATAAAAAGCTTTATTCTTAATATAAGTAAAATAGTATTCGATAAAAATATCGACAAATATATTGTTTTTATAAGATATTTAGTAATTGTCTATATCTTAAAAACTAGATATATTTGTTTATATATAAGAGATTAATTAAGAGATTAAATATTTGTTACAAGTTGCATACTAATATATACTAGCTGTCGCGCATTGCTCTTTACAAAGATAATTAAAAAGAGAAAATCTATCGATAGAATCAAGATAATCAAGATAGTTTAACTTTTAAATATCTTGAATTTTGATTAAGATAATCAAAATAATTAAGATTTTGACTCTTTTAAACATCTTGAATATTCAATAATAGAAAGATATATAATTTTCGAACACAACTTTTTTCTAAATTGTATTCAACTTATTATAGATTTTTATTTATTGTTATTTTGATTTATCGAATCTCTCTTAAAATTTATTAAATATAGAAACTATTTATAGTTGCAACTCTTATTACTAAGTAATTGCTTATATTGTTTGAAGACATCTATAGATTTTTTTAAAACACAACTTATTCTAATATTTTTGTAGAAAGTATTAGTATAATATTTTAAATACTTAAAAAAATATTTGTATCAAATTAACGCATCTCTATTCCAAACATTAGCTTATTAATATTACGCCAATTATCGATTATAAAAGACAACAAGATTAAAATTAACAAATCTAATATCTACTATAGAGATTGTATCGATCTAAAAAACTAATTTATATAGATAAATATCTATTTTATTTTCTATTTTGTTTTAGCAAATCAAAAGACAATTTTGCATTAATATTTCTTAGAGAAAGAACTCAATATTAACTCAAGTTAAATTTACAAAAATATTTGAAAAATTATAACAAAAATCTCTATGTAATATTTACAAATTTCGACAATTTCAAAAGAGAACTTCGAAGAATCTTTGAAACATTTAACAAAAAACAAATTGCAAAAAAAATAATTTAATATCTAATTTAACAAATTTTTGCAGCAGACTATATAGCTAGATTTCAAAAATATATTAATTTAATCGAGTAAAACAATACTATATTTATAACAATATTTCGACAAAATCTCAAAAACAATCTAAAAGACAAAATTATATATAATAGAAAAACTCTTAGCAACATATTCGATTTTATCGAAATAACTATCGATCTTAACAACAAACTATATAAAAGAATTATAGAAAAAAAAATACAATTAATTTCGAGAAAAAGCAGAAATCTTTTTTGAATTAGTAATTGAATATTAGTAGAAAAAATTTTGTTCTAATTAGAAATATAGTAATTTCGACTATTGTAGATCTATATCTATAAAACTGAATTTTACTTAACAATATAAAAAAAAGAATTTTAGAAAAAAGCAAAATAACAAATTTTAGAAAACGTGCTATTTATATAGCAAATCGAATCACTTTGCAAGAGATTATTGATTACGAAATTTAATAAATTGTCGACAAATTAATACTATATTAAAAAAGATATTTAATAGCTAGAAAGATATTAGAAAGCAAACTAATATAGAAATAAATATTTCCAAGACTAAATCGAACAACAACTACTATTTGATAGAAAATTCAAATTAGTTATAGAAAATTCTAGATAAAATATTATTAAACAAAATATTTGTATCTATATAGAAAATTAACAAAAAACTCAATAAAACTATAGAAGTACAACAATCAAGAATATTATATTTTTATTTAGCAACAAATTTAAACAACAAATATAGTTGATAGAACTTTTACAAATATCTAGACAATATTACAAATTATTTTAATATTTTAGCTAGTTTATTAAGAGATAAAGAGATTAATCAAATTGTAAATAAATGCAAGAAAGCGCTAGAAAGCGACATTATTATCGAAAAAGAAATTTTTAATAAAATCGAACAACAACTAAGCAGTATAAGTCTATCTTAAAAAAAGATAAAGAAAGCAAAAAAATACGCGACACTCAATTGAACTAAATACTACAACAATTTTTGTTAAACTTATATAAAAAACAAAAAAGAATCTAAATAATTCTCTAGAAAGCTATCTATTTTTAAACAATAGTAGAAAGAAGCTTAGCGTAAGCAAACGCTCGAAACAGAAGTTGCAACACAAAAACAAAAAAAAGTTCAAATTTTTTGATAAAAAGTATATTAGAGAAATATAATATTCTAGTTTAATAGTAGCAACTAAATTTAACAGTATATATACAATATTTTATTACATTAGTTAAAATCAATAGTTGTCAATTTACTACAATAATCAATTCTAATACAATAGATAATTTTATAGCTAGAGCTTTTGTTAAAAGAGAAAAATATTTTATTTAAAAAAAATTTGATATATACAATCTAGTAATTGTAGATAAAAATCTATTATTTGACGGGAATAAAAAAGTAAACAAAGAAACAAAACTATTATCGATAGCTATTTAGCAATATTACAAAAAACTAATTTTTAATATAGTAAAAATAACTACTTACAATATTGTTCTAGAAATATCTTGATTGAAGTAGTACAATCTAGAAGTTAACTAAAATACAAAAGTATTTAGATTTGCGCAATATAATTATATAATTTATATTTAATCTATATATTAATAGCGTTCGATAATAGATAAAAGAACAAATCGAAAATTGATTGCAAGTAGCAAGTTTATATTTTTGCAAAAAAACAATCTAATAGAGTTCGATTCGACAAATATTGATAGAAATTAGTCGAATTACAAAATTAGAATAAATAAAGAAAATTATAAATTTTTTGAAAATCTTGAACTATCTAATATAGCGAAGAAATTGCTAAAATACGTATTACAAATATACAACAATTAAAAATATCTATTTTAAGAAAAAAAAATAATAGAGACTCTCTCTAAATATTAATTGTAAAATTACGAAATCAAACTTAAATTAGACAAACAATCTATATTTAAATCTATATATATTTTATTTAAGAAGAAACTCGAAGTATTTCGCGAATATTTAACAAAAAAAAAAAAAAAAAAAATTATTAAAAAATTTTAATTATAGACAGAATATTTGATTCTTTTTGTATCAAAGAAGAATAGAATTTTTTATCTATATATTAATTATCGAAAGTTAAACAATATTACAATTAAAAATCAATATTTACTATTTAATATTAGCGAGCTTTAAAATCGACTATTTGAAGCAAAGTATTTTATTAAATTGAATTTACAAGAAATATACAATTAGATTAGAATAAAGACAAAGAAAGAGTAAAAGATAGCTTTTTGCACACAATATAGATTATACAAATACACAATAATACTATTCGAATTTACAAACGCTTCGACAACGTGTTAGAAAATAATTAATAATATACTACAACAATATTTAAATCAATTTGTTATAGTATACTTGAACAATATTATAATTTACTCAAAAATCTTGAAAAAATATATTAGTTATATTTTCAAAATATTGAAATATCTAAATATAAGAAACTTATATTTTAAGTCAAAAAAATGCAAATTCTATTAAAAAAAAATTAATTTTCTTGAATTTGTTGTTAAACAATACAAAGTACGTATAAATTTCGAGAAACTACAAACAATTAAAAAATAAAAATTATTAACAAATATAAAAAAAGTATAATTTTTTCTAGATTTTATAAACTACAACAAAAAGTTTATTAAAAACTATTTAGCAAACACAATACTACTAACAAATTTTACAAAAAAAAATATGTTATAGTTATAAGAATTCGCAAAAAAGAAATTATTTCAAAATCTTAAACTAAAATATTTGAAAAAATTAGTACTAAAAATATACAATTCGCAATTATTAAGTAGAATTAAAATCGACGCATTAAATCTAGCTATCGATATATATTTTAATCAAAAATATAAAAATATATAGTATTTAATAATATATTTCTCGAGAAAACTCTTGTTAGTCGAACAAAACTATAATATTTATAATAAAAAACTACTTGCTATAGTAGTTTTCTTGAAATTATAAAAAGTATATATAGAAGAATTATTAGAACTTACAATTTTTATAAATTATAAAAATCTTGTATATTTTACTACTATTAAACAACTTAACAAAAAACAAATGTAATAGTTAGAAAGACTTAAATAGTACAAGTTTAAAATATAGTATATTTTAGACAAAAATAATAGTAGAGTAGATACATTTAATAAAAGAAGTAATTATATAGAAACAAAGAAATTGTTTAATTATAGTATACTAAAAATTAATAAAAACAAATTACTATTAGCAAACAAATATAAACTAAATACTACACTATAGATACTTCGAGATAATATAGAAGAATTTTCAATAAAGAAAGAAAAACTTCAAATATCTACTAACAAGATTGACAAATATATAAAAAAATATTATAACAAATTATTGCAAGAGCATTTGAGAGTAACAAAAACTTTTTAGCTTTTATATTAGTATTGTTAGTTTTTATAGATAAAACAAGTTGTCGAGATATATATTAAAAGATATTTTAGCTATTAGTAGAACAAATATAATATATATACAAGCTATAGCAAAATTCAATATTAGAAATTATCTAAATCGCTATAGAATAAAATTACAATAAACTTTATTATTAAGTTGTCTAAATCGATAAATCTAGCAACTAAAGATAGATATAATTTAATACTAATAATAGTTAATAAATTTATCAAATACTTATATATTATTGCATACAAAGAGAAGTTTATTGCAAAACAACTAAAATATATTATATTAAATCGACTTATACAATATTACAATATATTTAAGAGACTAATTAGTAATAGAGACAAGCTCTTTATATTTAATTATTAAAAGATACTTCTCTTAATATTAGATACAAAACTTCGAATATTTATTGTCTACTATTCGATTACAAATAGTTAGACAAAAAAAACAAATCAAAGTCTTAAATAGTATTTGAAATACTATATTAACAATATTTATAGCAATTGAATATTACTTTTATCTATAGTATAACTAATATTTAATACAAAGATTTTGAATATTACTAGAATAACTCTATTTTTTGCCAACTATAGCAAGAAATTAAATTTTTTTAAAAAAAAACGCACACATTTGTCTATGTAGTCAATTATCGAAAGAGTAGCAATATTGAAAAAAAAATATAACAATATCTCAAAGATACAAAAAAAGTTAATCGAGTATTAAAATAAAAAACGAAAAATGGCATCTTAGCTAAAAGAGAGAGATAAAATATATCTTTTTACAAAAAATCTTAGAACAAGAAAGTTAAACAAGAAATTGAATTATATCAAAGTTAGATTGTTTTTTGTTAAAAAAACTAAAAAATCAATCAATTACAAACTCGACTTATTTAAGAACGTTAAAATATTTTTAATATTCTATATTTTATTGTTGAAGTTAGCAAACTTAACTATATTTTTACAAAATATTTTTTATTTCTATTTACAAAAAGAGAAACAATTTAAGATTGAGAAAATTCTACAACAAAAAGATCAAAAATATCTTATCAAGTAAAAAGAATATTCTATCTCTAAGAATATATAAAAGTTACTCAAGAATTTGAAGAACTATTTTGATATGTTGCAATAATTTTGTTAGCAACAAAGCTACTTATAAAAGAAAACAAAGTATCAAAAGACAAAAGAGCAAACAAAAATAAATTAATATTTGTATCAAATAGAACTTCGAGTATCTTCTTTGTATTTTTAATCTCTCTTTTGTTTTTCTCGATTTTTAAAATATTCTTCGATTCGATATTATCTATATCTTTTAGACAACAAAATTAGTGTTTTTTTTGTTTTATTTTATGCGCAATTCTTAGACACAACTTAGTTATTTTATTATTTAGCTTTTTAGTCTTCTTTATAATCTTATCTATTTTTTGATAGTTAAAAATCAAATTATATTTTCGATTCTTTCGATAACATTTTTTATACTTAAGATATTCTCTATTTACTTAATAGAGCACGCCAAACAATATACAAGCTCGACAAGAACGTATTGAGATAAAAGCGTGTCTATAGCGATAGTTGGCAATCGAATTGCGACGTTGTATAGTAATTAGCTTTGTTAATATAATAAAGAAAGAATAGATAGTTTCGAAACAAAAACTCTTGAAAAGAAAAAATAGTATTACAAGTTGTATACTAATATATACTAGTTGTCGCGCATCGCTCTTTATAAAGATAATCAAAAAGAAAAAATCTATTAACAAAATCAAAATAATTAAAATAATTTAACTTTTAAATATCTTAAATTTTGATTAAAATAATTAAGATAATTAAGATTTTGACTTTTTTGAACATTTTAAACACTCAATAATAGAAAAATATATAGTTTTCGAATACAACTTTCTTCTAAATTGTATTCAATTTATTATAGATTTTTACTTATTGTTACTTTGGTTTATCGAATCTCTCTTAAGATTTATTGAACATAGAAATTGTCTATAGTTGCAACTCTTGTTATCAAGTAATTGCTTGTATTGTCTAAAGACGTCTACAAATCTCTTCAAAGCACAATCTATTATAATATCTTTGTAGAAAGTATTAGCGTAACAATATTGTAGAATTTTAATATTGTTTTAACACAATAGAAAATAATACTATTAAACTATATCTTTTATTATTAAAGTAATAATACTATAATATTGTATATCTTTTGTTAAAGAAATATATAAAATACTTAAAAAGACGTGTCTTAATACTATTATTTTAATACAAAAAAATAGAAAGTTTATTAAAATTTTTAGACTTTAATATAAAAGAGTTTTTGTCTTTATTATTATAATAACAAAATTATAAACTTGCTATAATTTAGCAAAAAAAAAATATATCTTTATTATTTTACTATTTATTTCGATATTTAGAAACTCTATTTGTTAATTTAATTGTTTTTTCTTTTTATTATCTTAAAGTTCTAGAAGATTGTAAAATATATTTTACTCTTTTTAATAAAGAGAGATATTAATAAAAAGTAGTAAAGTAATAAAAAAAATGTCTAAATAGTGCAAAAGAATATATTACTCGAAAAGATATATTAATATTTAATATAAAAATTTTGCAAATAAATTGAAAAAAAAAGAGACAATTTGTAGTTTAAAGAACAAGAAATTTTCTATATAGAAAATAAGATTTTACTAAAAATCTAATAGTTATTAATTAAATATTATTATTATTATATATTTAGAGATATTAGCAAAGTTTTTTTTAAAAAGTATTGTTTTTTATTCTTGTATAATAAGAGTTGCAATAGTATTGTTAATTGCAATATATTTAAGAGCTTCTTAATTGCAAAATATACTATTATTAATAAAAATATTTTTAGAAAAGAAAAGATTATAAATATATTTTCAATTATTGTTGTATTTTAATATAAGATTTAATAATAAATATATATATAGATTAGATAATAAAATAAATAGTATAATTAAATAATTTGTTTGCAATTACTTATTAATATTAACAATAAATATATTAGAAGTTTTGTTTGCAAAAATATAATTTGTATCTATACAAAAAATATACAAATTAATATATTCGATTTTAGTATTTTGCGTAATTATGTTTAAAAAAATAAAAACAAAATATTTATTAAAATATATTTTTAAACATTTATATTATCTCTTTATTAATAGAGATTTACTTAATAGCAAATTAGATTTGTCTAACAATATTAAATTATATAAAAAATTCTTTAATACAAAAATTAACAAGCTAAATATATTAGAAAACAAAGAAAACAACAAAATTGTTAAATATTATATCTTATTAAAACAACAATTAAGATTGTAGATTTTTTAACAAAATATATATATATATATATATTTATATTTGCAATTGTTATTATTGCTGTATTTATTATACTTAACTTATTAACAACAAATATTGTTTATAATAATAAATAATTTATTAAATACAAATATCAAGATATTTTTTGCAAAACTAGTAGAAAAATATAATTTTCGCAAAAATATTAACAACAATAAAGATTCAAATTGCTTTTTAGAAACGTTTATAAATTTTTATTTTATTTCGAAATAAAACAATATCTAATATAAAGAATTATTTTAACTTATTTAAATAGCGCAAGTAACAAACTCTTAATAATACAATTTAATAAAAACAAAATTTTTGTAGCTTGCTATATCTATTATATACTAACAATAAAGAATAATATTTTAATAAAGTTTCTATTTTATTATTAAATACAAAACAAAACTAAAAGCAATAAAAATATAAATATTAAAAGTATAAAGCAAATTTAGAAGACTTTTTGTATTAAAAGAGTTAATTGTATTTGTTGCAACAACAAAAAAAAAATTAATAATAAATTTTATAATATTTTTAATATTTAGTTTGCTATAAAAAATATTGTTCAAATAACAACGCAAAATACTAGAAAATATAACAACAAAACTATTAAATTTAAGCAAAAAGTCTATTGTAAAGATATCTATCAATATTTTTAAATTAACAAAAGTTATAAAAGCAAATATATATATATTATTTATTGTTATATTTTGCAATTAAAGTTTCTAAATAACAAAAGACTTTTTTGTTGTTATTATTTGTTTTTGTGCAATAATCTTTTTTGCTATTGTTTTAATTTTGAGATAAAAAGCGACAATCTTGTTATTTAGAGCAATATTTTGTATATTGTTCTCGAATTGTTTTTCTAAATTTCTAGACAATAATAATAATAAAAAACAAGAAAATTGTAAGAAACAAGAAGATTGTAAAGAAAAAAATAATAATCAACAATAACAAAAAATGTTTCTAAATATTTGTTGCAATAAAGTATTGAATTCTAACTCGAAACAAGTATTTAATTGTATTTTAGAGACAAGCTTTCTAATACAAGATATATAACAAATATTAGACGTTCTTTTAGAAGCAATTGTATTAGCAATTTTGTTTTTACAAAATACTATATCGACGAAATGCAACAATTAAGAGAATAGAGCAAGAGATAAAGAAAATAATTGCAAAACAATAATAGAAGAAAACAATTGCAAAACAATAATATAAAAGAAACAACTACACAAATAGTAATATGCGCGATAAACAAAAGAGCCAAATACAATAAGAAAGAGAAGAAAAGAGAGAAGTGCAATGGGCAGTTACTATACTAAATAGTATGGCAAACGGCCAAGCACTGCCCCCTTAATCTCCCTCATCCCCGGCACTAGCCCCCCTGTCCTGCAGGGCTCTTCTTAGGCTTAAGCCCGGGATTCTAATAGTATTTGCGACACCGGAAAAATTGATCAACATGCTGGACAAGTCAGTGCGGACAGATGGTCGTCTTTTGATCGGCTTGGGCAAAGTCCAAATAGTCGTCTATGTAGAGGATCTAAGTGGCAATGACAACGGCACAACGAACAAGACGGCTCTCGACTTCCCCGAGATAATCTCTCAATGCCCCAACAACGCTCTCATCAATTGATTGAATGATACTAAAATAGACGAAAAGTCGTTTTGCCCAATTACGCAACTGGATTTCTTGATCGTCGAGCCCAACGTCGTTTCGCATTTTGGTCTCTTTGTCGAAATCCCTGAGGAAATTCTAATCTTCCTGCACTTTTGCTTTCTTAATGCGAAGCTCCGATTTTTTGCCGTTTGGGATGAGCAACTCTGCCTTTTCACAGTCCGGTGGTAGTCTAGGAGGGGATATAAAGTGCCAATGTCGAAGAGATGGACTTCTAGAAGCAAAGGCGGAGCCAGAATTGCCAATTTGGATGACGGGTACCAAATTTCAAGCGCCTCGCCCGCATAAATGCTCATATATTCGAGCCAACGGATATGTTCGACGTTAAGTCTGATTCCGTTATGGATTTGTAATCAGATGCTTTCCTTAGTTCTGGAAGAGCAGCCGAAGGGCCTTCCTGGATGAGACCGTGCATCTAGCGTCACTACCGTACCACCCGGAGAACCCGACACGCAACGCACGATCGACTCCGAACATGCAATGGCGGTGCAAGGCAGCCATCGTTTGCGAATGGCTAAGTACCCCCAGCTCCAAGGCATTGTCATTGACGGGGTCGGTCCCTACATGAAGGCTGCTTTAGAAGAGGCTCCAGCGAACATCGCGAGCAATGGAACAGCTGCTGTCTATAAGAGACTACGGCAGACAGGCGGTCGTGACGAACCACAGAGAGGGTGACCTAGAGACGAGGCGGGCGGGGGGATGGGTGTTTGGGGGGGAAAAGCGGACGATGGATGCTGTGTCTAGGTGGGGGTCCGTCCAGTAAAGAACCAAGGACCTATATCCGACCTCAACATGCGTGGTGAGTACTCCTAGAACCTTCTTCTTCTTCTTCATCTCCAGGTCGCTTCATTGGTGTCGTAATCAAGCACGCAATACTCTTTGACTATTTTGCCCACCTAGCGATGGACCGTCACTGGTCGATCATTCCTCCATCCAGCCTGCTGTCAATGCTCTTCAACAAGGACGCTTTCCCGGACTCACCAATTCAGCATTCTACACTACATCTCAAGCACCACTGCTTCCATGCGCACGTCGACAGCCTCCTCGCCCCAATTACCCCACCGAAGTCATCTCGTCAACACGTCTTTGGAGTGTGCCCAGGAGTGGGTGTCCCGGAGAGATTGACCCTGCCGACTGATAGAATAATGGGGAATGTAAGAGGGACCACGAAGATGGCTGGGATAGTTATGGATATCGGTGGTACAGGGCTGATTCTCTGATGATACTAGAGCGAGGATCTAGTTGAAGATTGGGTATA
>JAABUW010001340.1_pt1 | contig 16592 bp, 12 predicted proteins | sample 5560081 | NCBI WGS metagenome assembly JAABUW01 (sample SAMN10711882, study PRJNA513363) | rock metagenome | isolation source: Antarctica rocks | place: Antarctica: Victoria Land, Knobhead sud | reverse complement strand
CCGCCTTGCTGGCCACCGCCTTGCTGGCCACCGCCTTGCTGGCCTGCCGCCGGGGAGGCGCCCTGGCCACCCTGGTTGCCGCCGAAGCCCCCGCCGGAGGACGGCGCGCCGCTTCCGGCGCCCGTCGCCCACGGGTCCTCCTGGCTGCCACCCGACGAACCGAAACCACCGCCGCCGCCCTGGCCGCCACCGAAACCGCCGCCGGAGCCCTGGCCGCCGCCGCGCTGGGTCTTGGTGACCTTTGCGGAGGCATACCGCAGGGATGGGCCGATCTCGTCGACGTCCATCTCGACGACGGTGCGCTTCTCGCCTTCCTTGGTCTCGTAGGAACGAGACTTCAGCCGGCCGGACACGATGACTCGGGTCCCGCGCTGGATCGACTCGGCGACGTTCTCGGCGGCGTCGCGCCAGACCGAGCAGCGCATGAACAGCGTCTCGCCGTCCTTCCACTCGTTGCTCTGTCGGTCGAACGCCCGGGGCGTCGACGCGACGGTGAAGTTGGCCACCGCTGCCCCGGACGGGGTGAACCGCAGCTCGGGGTCGCCGGTGATGTTGCCAATGACGGTGATGACGGTGTCGCCAGCCATGTGATCGGATCCCTTGTGGTCGTCGGGGCGGTGCTCGAAGGTCAGGCGCCGGGGCGCAGGAGCTTGGTCCGCAGAACCGACTCGTTCAGGCCCAGCTGGCGATCCAGCTCCTGGGCCGTCGCCGGCTCGGCAGTCATCGTGACGACGGCGTAGATGCCCTCGGACTTCTTCTTGATCTCGAACGCCAGGCGGCGCCGGCCCCAGATGTCGACGTTGTCGACGGAGCCCCCGTCCTTGGTGACGACGGAGAGGAACTTGTCGAGGGACGGAGCGACGGTGCGCTCCTCGAGCTCGGGATCGAGGATGACCATGAGTTCGTACTGACGCATGCGTTAACCCACCTCCTTTGGTCTGGCGGTCACGGTCTCTCCGTGACAGGAGGGCTGCTGCGTTCTCGCCACGACTCCACCTTGTCAGGTGACGCCGACGTGGGTCGTCGTCTGTCCACAGGAGGAAGGTCGTCGTGGGCGAGCCGGACAAGACTACCGGCGCAGGGCACCTGTGAGGAAATCATCACGTTCCTGCCACAGGTCCCCTCGTACCCGCGCCGCCCGAGGTCAGCCGAGCTTGACGATGAGGTGGTCGCGCGCGCCGGCCAGAGCGCCGGCGAGCTCGTCGGGATCAGGCTCCGTGAAGGAGCCGGCCGGCTTGCCCGGGTCCTCACCCTGCTCGTCCCCCCTTTCCTCCAGGTCGTCGAGGGGAGGCTCGCGCAGCCGGGCAAGGTGCCAGGTGCGGTAGAGCAGCCATCCCACCCCCGTGAGCCTCAGGAGGAGGAAGAACGCGTACCACCCCGGGGGTAGACCCCGGTCAGGCACCTGGACGCTCGCGAGGTAGAGCCAGACGGCGATGAAGTGCAGGGCCTCGGTGGCGGCCCAGTAGAGGTGGTCCTTCCAGCGCAGCCCCACCAGGGCCACGAGCGGAACGAGCCACAGGGACGACTGGACCGGGAACGACGTACCCGTCACCATGACCGTCCCCAGCATGACGAGCGAGACCTCCGCGACGCCGGGGCGTCGGGGCGTCGCCAGCGCGAAGACGGCCGCGGCGACGACGGCAGCCAGCCAGCCGACGACGCAGAGGATCGTCACGGCCCGCATGGGTAGCGGATGGCCAGCCAGCTGCGGCAGCAGCCACGGCGATCCGAAGCCGGCCCCCGAGCCGTACCACCCCCGGTAGGAGGCGACGGCGGCCGCGGGGTTGAGCACGCCGAGGACGAACATCACCCCGCCGAAGGTCACCAGGGTCGCGCCGGCCGTCTTGCCCCACGCGATGAGCCGTCCCGCCCGGACGCAGACGAGCAGGAGCGCCACGAGGACGACGACCGGATAGGTCCGGGCGGAGATCGCCAGTCCGAGGAAGGCTCCGGACAGGATGAGGCGTTGCCGGCTCCAGAGGTACATGGCCGCGGCGAGGAGCGTGACCCCCAGGATGTCGGGGGCCACGAGGAGGCTCAGCACGACCACCGGTGAGAGCGCCACATGGGCGGCCCGGATCGGGAGTCGACGCACCGAGGCAGTGGTCCACCAGGTCGTCAGCGCGAGCAGCAGGGCCCCGAGAACGGCCCAGAGCGCGAAGTAGAACCGCATCCGGTCAGCGAGAGGACCGGACGGCACGACTGAGGCGAGCAAGGACATGACGAACCCGGTCAGTGGCGGCTGGACCGGCGCCGGCGCACCGGGTCCACCGGTGAGGAACGAGACGACCCCGGCGGTCAGCCCGGCGTCCTTGTACGTCGCCGGCAGGTCGGAGAAGCAGGCGTGCCAGAACTGGTCCGGCGTGTTCCAGCCGTGGTCGATGCAGTGAGCGCGCTCGAGGACGCCGAGTGCCATCGGCACGGCCGAGGCGGCGGTGAGCACGGCGGCGTAGTACCGCCACCCCTTGGCCAGCGAGACGGCATACCGGCCGAGGGGGCCACCGATGACCTGTGACGCCGAGGCGACCAGCCCGTCCGCGCGCGAGGGGGCGGCGATGCGGTCCGGGTTCCTCCACGACATGCGGGCAGCCTACCGACGCCCGACCCGACCGCCCCGTGAGCCGCCTCAGCCGCCCGGGACCAGCACTGGTGGCGGTGCGGTCGCGCCCGGGACCAGCACCGGTGGCGATGCGGTCGCGCTCGTGACCTGCTTCGACGTCGGAAGGGCGCCGGGGACGATCGTCGTCGACGACGTGGCCGGCGGGGTAGTTGTCCTCGTCCTCGCCGGGAGGGTCGTCGTCGTCACGGCCGCAGGGGTGGTCGGCGGGGCTGTCGTCGTGGTCGGTGGTGGTGGCGGGGCTGTCGTCGTGGTCGTGGTCGGCGGCGGGGTCGTGGTCGTGGTCGTGGTCGGCGCCGGCGGGGTCGTAGTCTTGGTCGTCGGCGGCGGGGTCGTGGTCGTCGGCGGGGTCGTAGTTTTCGTCGTCGTCGGCAAGGTCGTGGTCGTCGGGACCGGAGGCGGGGTGGTCGTCGGGACCGGAGGCGGGGTGGTCGTCGGGACCGGAGGCAGGGTGGTGGTGCTCGGCGGTGCGGTGAACGTCGTGGTCGGGGCGGACGCGGTGTTGTCGCCGATGCCGACCCGCGGTGGGAAGTCCTGGGCGGGAACCCCGTTGAGGGCTGCGGTGATGAAGTCCTTGTAGATCGAGAGGGGGATGGAGTTGCCGCTCAGCTCGTTGATGCCGGCGATGTTCTCGAGCGGCTGGGGAACGCCACCCACATCGCGGTACATCCCGATGGACACCGAGAGCTGCGGGACGATCGCGGTGAACCACACCGACTTGTGCTCCTCGGATGTCCCGGTCTTGGCGGCGACCGGGCGGCCGATGTCTGCCGCGCGCGCCCCCGTCCCGCCGGGTTCGGTCACGGCCTTCATCGCGTCGATGACGTCGGCCGCGACGTCCTTGGAGAAGGCCTCGGCCAGCTGCTTCGGGGCCTTGTAGTCGATGTTGACCTGGTCGGACGTCACGGCGGCGATGAGGTAGGGGGTGGCCCGCTGGCCCTGGGCGGCGATCGTCGCGAAGGCGCTGGCGACGTCCAGGACACGCGGCGAGGAGGTGCCGAGGACGTTGGTCAGGTCGTCTCCCAGCCCCGGGGTGTTCGCCGGTATGCCGGCGGCCACGGCAGCGGCGTGGGTCGCCTTGGGGCCGATCCTCTCGTTGAGGCCGACAAACACCGTGTTGATCGACTTGGCGGTGGCCGTGCGCAGGTCGACGGTGCCGTAGTCCCTGTTGCCCTCGTTGGTGATGCCGCCGTCACGGCCGAGACCGGGCACCGCCAGGGGGCTGTTGCCGTCGAACTTCGTCCTCGTGCCGATGCCCTGCTGGAGCGCAGCGACCAGCGCGAACGGCTTGAACGTCGACCCTGCCTGCATCGTCGCGTCGGTGGCCGTGTTGAACTGGCGAGCCTGGTAGTCCGCGCCGCCGTACATCGCCACGATGCCGCCGTCGCCCGGGCGCACCGCCGCAAGGCCGGCATACACGTCCTTGGCGTCCTTGGGGAAGTCCTTGTCCATCGCCGCGAGGGCCGCGTCCTGGGCCTGCTTCGAGATCGTCGTAGTGACCCGCAGGCCCCCGCGGTCGATGTCGTTGTCGGCCAGCTTGAGGTCGGACACCAGATGCTTGCGCACCTCGTTGACGAGGTAGCCGTTCGGGCCGGCGAGCGCCTTGTTGGGCTGTGGCGGGATGACCTGAGGCACATCAGTGATCTTCGCGCGCTCGGCGGGGTCGAGCCAGCCCTGCGAGACCATCCCGTCGAGGACGTAGGCGAACCGGCTCTTGAGGTTCTCCTTCTGCTTCGGCCCGAGCGACGGGTCGTAGAGCGACGGCGCGTTGAGGACCGAGGCGAGGACGGCACCCTCCGCGACCGTGAGCTGGCCCTGGTCCTTGCCGAAGTAGGCGAGGGACGCCGTCTTGATGCCGTAGGCGCCGCGACCGTAGTAGATGGTGTTGAGGTAGTTCTGGAGGATCTCCTCCTTGGACTGCTGCTGGTCGATCTTGACGGAGATGACGATCTCCTTGCCCTTGCGGGTCAGCGACCGGTCCTGGGTGAGATAGAAGTTCTTGACGTACTGCTGGGTGATCGTCGAGCCACCGCTCTGCGCGCCACTGCCGCGCAGCCCCTCCCAGACGGCCCGGGCCAGGCCGGTCGGCGATATACCGCGGTTTGAGTAGAAGCTGCGGTCCTCGGCGGCGACCACTGCTTTCTGGACGTGGTCGGGCACCACCTTGAGGTCGACGGACTCGCGGTTGCCGCTGACGTCGCTGATCCTGGCCAGCTCGGTCTTGCCGTCGTCGTAGTAGATGATCGACGCCTGCGCGTCGGCGAGCTGGTTAGGCTTCGGCACCGCGATGGTGGCGTAGGCGATGGCCACGCCGACGCACCCCAGCGCGAAGAGGCTGAGCAGTATCAGCAGGATCCGTTTGGCCCACGTGCGGCCCCGGAACCTCTTCCGACCCTTGCCCGGGGCACGGACGTCCCCTCCGGTGCTGGTGCTCACAGATCTGCTTCCGTCGACTCCCCGGCCGGTGCGGCCGCGGCTGCGTGCCCGAGGCACCGACTCAGTATGCGGCGCGGCGGGTCCCGAACCGAAATGCCGGGGCCGTGGACCGCGTCCGACAGGCGTGGGGCGGCGGCGCGTGCGTTCCCCGGCCACCACAACCTGGGGTAGTGTCTAGAACAGACAAAGTCCGACCATGTCAGGTGCCAGGCCCAGGGCATACGGCGTCTCCGTCAGTCAACCAACCACGACAAGAAGCGTCCCGATGACCTCGTTTGCGAGAGGCTCGAGGGCGTTCATCGCCGGGACCGTGAGCGCTGAGCCCGCCACGCCGGTATGCCGGGCGGGCGCGGAACACGAGGGAGCCCCCGACGGTTGACACCGCCATGAAGATCGACATCTGGTCCGACGTCGTGTGCCCGTTCTGCTACATCGGGAAGCGTCGCCTCGAGGCCGCCCTCGCTGAGTTCCCCCACCGCGACGACGTGGAGGTGGCCTGGCACAGCTTCGAGCTCGACCCCACCGCCGAGGCTGCACCTGCCGGGTCCCTCCCGGACCGGCTCGCCAAGAAGTACGGCATGTCACGCGAGCAGGCCGTCGCCAGCCAGGAGAACCTTTCCGCCAACGCCGCCACCGTGGGCCTGGACTTCCAGTGGGGAAAGGCGCAGCCGGGCAACACCTTCGACGCCCACCGGCTGATCCACCTCGCCGGCGCGAGCGGTCTCGCGGATGCGGCCAAGGAGCGCCTCTTGCGGGCCTACTTCACCGAGGGCAGGCCGATCGGCGACCGCGCGACCCTCGTCGAGCTCGCCACCGAGGTCGGGCTCGACCCCGCCGTCGTCCGCCAGGTGCTCGAGTCCCAGGACTACGCGGAGGCGGTCCGTGCCGACGAGGAGCAGGCTCGCGCCTACGGCATCAACGGGGTCCCGTTCTTCGTTCTGGACGGCAGGTACGGCATCTCCGGGGCCCAACCCACGGAGGTCTTCACCGAGGCGCTGACCCAGGCCTGGACCGAGGCCCACCCGCTGCAGATGGCCACCAGCGCGACGGCCGAGGGGTGCGAGGGCGACGGCTGTGCCGTCTGATGCCTTTCCCTGCCGTCTGAGCCTTTCGCGCGCGGGGGTATGCCGGGAGCCCTCCCGGGCGCCCCGGCATACCTGACCCCTGCGGCCCTGACCCGTGCGGCCCTGACCCGTGGGCGCTCCCGAGGTACCGCTGCGACACGCGGGCACGGACCGACAGGCAAAGCGGGGTGGATGATGCCGGAGGTCAGGGAGCGGTCTTCCCCTCGACGTCCGCTGCCACATCGCCGCGGACGAAGATGACGACCACGGTGACGTTGTCGTGGCCGCCCGCGTCCACGGCTCGGGCGACGAGCGTGTCGGCCACCACCTGCGGCTCTTCGTCGAGGGCCAGGACCTCGGCGATCTCGGCGTCGCGAAGCTCGTTGGTCAACCCGTCGCTGCAGAGCAGGAAACGTTCGCCCGGGTGTGGCGGGAGGACCCAGGTGTCAACCGGTTCGAGGGCCTCACGCCCGAGGCAGCGAGTGACGATGTTGCGGGCCGGGTGGCGCTTTGCCTCGTCCTCGGTGATCGCGCCGATGCGGACGAGGTCGGCGACCTCCGAGTGGTCGACGCTGACCTGGGTCAGCCGCCCGTCGACGAGCCGGTAGACCCGCGAGTCGCCGATGTTGAAGACGGCCCAGTGCTCGCCGCCCCCGACGGTCACGGCGGCCAGGCCGGAGAGGGTCGTTGCCATGCCGGCCCGCTCCGGGTGCTCAGCGGCCGACGCGAGGATGGTCCGGTTGGCCTCTTCCACCTGGTCGATGAGATCGCGCGGCCGCAAACCAGGCCGTCCGACGAGCTGGGCCAGGGTCTCGACCGCGATCCGGCTGGCGACCTCACCCGCCTGGTGCCCGCCCATCCCGTCGGCAACCACGAAAAGGGTCCCGTCCGCCAGGGCCGCGTCCTCGTTGAGCTGGCGGACCCGGCCGACGTCGGTCGCGGTGGCCGCGACGACTGCGGGCGTGGACCTCATGTCGTTCCTTCCGGCGACGGCGGAGCCGCCCCGGACGGCGGTGACGGCTCATGGTCTCGTGCCGACGCTAGCCGATGTCGTTGCCGCGCGCCGCCCACCAGGACAGCAGCCGTTCGCGCACCCGGTCCTTGCCGATCATCCCCTCGTCGAGGCGGACGGACAGGAGGTAGCGGTACGCCTCGCCGACAAGCCGTCCGGGCGGGATCCCCAGGACCTCGCCGATCTCCGTGCCGTCGAGCTCGGGCCGTACTCTCGAAAGCTCCTCCTGCTCCCGGAGCCGGGCGATCCGCGCCTCCAGGTCGTCGTAGGTGCGCGACAGCCGCCCGGCCCGGCGGACGCTGCGGGTCGTCGAGTCCGACCGGGTCAGCAGGTGCAGCCGGCTGAGCAGCGGACCGGCGTCGGTGATGTAGCGCCGCACCGCCGAGTCGGTCCACCCCGCGCTGCCGTACCCGTGAAAGCGCAGGTGCAGCTCGACCAGCCTCGAGACGGCGGTGACCGTGTCCTTGTCGAAGCGCATCGCTCTCAGGCGCTTCGCGGCCAGCTTGGCGCCGACAACCTCATGGTGGTGGAAGCTGACACCGCCGCCCTCCTCGAAGCGCCGGGTCGCCGGCTTGCCGATGTCGTGAAGCAGCGCCGCGAGCCGCAGGACGAGGTCCGGACCGTCGACCGGCTCCGTCTCCCCGGCTCCCGGCACCGTGCGCGTCCCCTCGAGCGCGATGGCCTGCTCGAGGACGATGAGGGAGTGGTCGTAGACGTCCTTGTGGCGGTGGTGCTCGTCGACCTCGAGCCTCAGTGCGGGCAGCTCCGGAAGGAAGACGTCCGCGAGCCCCGTGTCGACGAGAAGGGTCAGCCCCGCCCGCGGCGCCGAGGACAGGAGCAGCTTCGTCAGCTCGTCCCGGACCCGCTCGGCCGAGACCATGGCCAGGGTCTCGGCCCGGTCGGTCATCGCCGCGCGCACCTCGGGCGCCACCCCGAAGCCGAGCTGCGAGGCGAAGCGGGCGGCCCGCAGCATCCGCAGCGGGTCGTCCGCAAAGGACTCCTCAGGCGCCGCGGGCGTGCGCAGACGCCGAGCGGCGAGGTCTGCAAGCCCGCCGTGCTCGTCGACGAACTCCAGCGACGGCAGACGGATCGCCATGGCGTTGATGGTGAAGTCCCGGCGCACGAGGTCCTCGGTCAGCGAGGTCCCGAAGGCCACCTCCGGCTTGCGGGTGGTCCGGTCGTAGGAGTCGGTGCGGTAGGTGGTGACCTCGAGAAGGAGCGGGCCCTTGCGCAGGCCGATCGTCCCGAACGCCCGGCCGATCTCCCAGTGCGCGTCGGACCAGCCCTCGGTCAGCCCCAGCACCGCGTCCGGGTCGGCGTCGGTGGTGAAGTCGAGGTCGCCCGGGGTCCGCCCGAGGAAGGCGTCGCGCACCGGCCCACCGACAAGGGCCAGGTCGTGCCCCGCCGCCGCGAACCGCCCGCCGAGCTCCTGCAGCAGCGGCAGGACGGGTGCCAGCCGGGCCACGGCGGCCCGGAGCAGGCGCGCCGGGACGGGCGGGGTCGATGACGGGGGTGTTGGCACGACCGCCAAGACTAGGGCCGAGTAGGCCGGGTGCCCGCCACCGCGCCCGGCCCCACCTCCCCCCGTGCGTCCGCGCCGAGACCGGTTCCGAGGCGCCCGCACCCGGACGCAACCGCCGCCCTCCCCCGTGCGTCCGCGCCGAGACCGGTTCCGAGGCGCCCGCACCCGGACGCAACGGTGGGTTGGGAGGCGCTGGCTACAGTGTCGGAATGAGTGCGACGACGTCCGGGCAGGCGAACCATGCCCGACGCCTGCCCTCCGTGGAGGAACGGTCCGCCGGCGGCGTGGTCATCGACGTCCACGAGGGTGCCGCCCGGATTGCCGTCATCGCCCGACGCAACCGGGCCGGACGCGTCGAGTGGTGCCTTCCCAAGGGCCACATCGAGCCTGGAGAGACCCTCACCGAGACCGCGGAACGCGAGGTGGCCGAAGAGACAGGCATCGTCGGACGGGTCCTGACTGAGCTCGGCATCATCGACTACTGGTTCGCCACGTCGAGCACCCGGGTCCACAAGTTCGTCCACCACTACCTCCTCGAGGCCACTGGAGGTGAGCTGACCATCGAGAACGATCCCGACCAGGAGGCCATCGACGTCGCGTGGTTCCCCCTCGCCGAGGTCCATCGGCACCTCACCTTCCCCAACGAGCGGCGCATCGCTCAGGTCGCCTGGGAGCGGCTGGCAGGCGGCGCGTGAACCTGCGGCCGTCGGGGTGCCGCGGTTGGGTGGCCCGCGTTCTGCTCACGGGTGCAGGCCTCCTCGCCGTCGCCCTGCCGGCTGTCGGCCCCGCCGCCGCCTCGACGTCCGCGGCCCCGACTGCGCCCGTCGCCCCTGTCGCGGCCACACCCGCCCGCTTCGCAGCGACCACACCCGCCCGCTTCGCAGCGGCCACACCCGCGGGCCCGTCCACCATCTCGGTGACATCAGTCGTCCCGGCCGTGGCCGTTCCGGGTTCACCGCTGAGCGTCACGGGCACCATCACGGCTCGTCAACGCACTCTGACCCGACCCACGGTCGCGGTCGTCCTGGGTCAGACCGCCATTCGCAGCCGTGCCGACGTGCGGGCCTGGGCGACCGAAACCAGTGCGCCGCCGGGCGTCCCTCTCGCGAGCAGCCCGTCGACGGACACCCTTCAGCCCGGGAGCAGCATCCCCTTCTCCGTGACCGTCCCGCCCGACAAGGTCTCGCTCGCTCGGCAGTGGGGCGTCATCCCCATCGCGCTCGTGCTCACGGACGCCAACCCCCAGGGCCCGGAGGCGGTCCACACCTTCGTCGGCTGGCAGCGTGCGAAAGAGTACGAGCCACTCTCCGTCGCGGTGGCCGCACCGATCACCCTCTCGGCCGAGGAGGCCCTCTTCAGCACCGACGCCGCCACCCGCACCGCCGCCTGGCGCGCCGAGGTCGGAGCGGGCAGCCGGATCGACCGGATTCTCACCGGAACCGACTCGGCCAACGTCCCCGTCACCTGGGCGGTCGACCCCGCCGTCCTCGGGCGGGACGGGCGCACAGCTGCCCAGGTGGGCGCCGACCCGGTGACCGCACTCGTCGCCCCCCTGGGCAAGCGGATCGCGGACGCGAGCGCCCGGCATACCCTCTGGGCCCTGCCCTACGGTGACCCCGACCTCGCGGCGACGGTCACCAGCAGCCCGGCCGACCCCACGGTCGAGGCCCTCATCCGGCGCAGCAGCGCCCTCGGCACCACGCTCGGCGTCCCGGTGGAGACCGGCGTGGCGTGGCTCGACGACGGAGGCCTGCAGAAACCACGGGAGCAGGGCCTGGCCACCGCCTTCGGCAACGGCGGGCTCGACGCCGCTCTGGTGTCGTCGTCCGCCCTGTTCACGGATGTCGGCTACACGGGTGCCGCAGACCGCCGGTCGCCCTCCGGCCTGCCCCTCCTCGCGTGGGACGACGTGCTGAGCCGGCTGACCCTCCAGACGACGAGCCGCGAGCAGACGACGTTGATGACGCAGGAGTTCCTCGCTGAGACGGCGACCATCCTGGCTGAGAGCCCGGGGATCAACCGGACCGTGCTCGTCGCGATGCCGCGCACCATCGACCCCGACGCCGCCTCGATGACGCAGTTCCTCCATACCCTGGCCGCCACGCCGTGGCTGAAGTTCGTCAACACCGACCAGGTCCGCGCCGCGGCGGCCACCCGGGACCCGGTCACCCAAATCAGCGCCGGCAGCTGGGTGCCGACGGGAGCACCCCAGGTCGACGGTCGACGTCTCGGTCAGATCGCCAGCACCCGCCAGACGATCGACCGGGTGGCTGCGCTCTTCCCCGACGGACTGGACTACCGGACGCTGTGGAACGACACCCTCGACCAGCTCCCCTCCACCCGCTGGCGGAGCAGACCGGGCGTTGTCGCGAGCCTCGCCGCCGCGGCCACCGCGGCCGGCACGCAGGCGACCCGCGGCATCCACGTCGCCGACCAGACCACGAACTTCCTCGCGGACGAGGGGATCCTGCAGGTCACCGTGGTGAACGACCTCGACTCTGCCGTCGAGGGGGTCCGACTGGTCCTCACGCCGACCAACCCGCGGATGCGGATCGTGAGCGAGCCGGTCCCCATCCGGATCGAGAAGCAGAGCAAGGCCACCGTCCAGGTGCGGGCCCAGGCGGTCGCTGCCGGGCTCGTGCCGGTCACAGCGGCACTGACCACATCGGACGGGACCCCCATCGGGGTGGGGGCGACGATCACCGTCCGGGCCAACCCGCCGGGCCGGGCCTTCTACGTCGTCGCCGGCGCCGTCGTGGGACTGTTGCTCGTCGTCGGCATCGTTCGCAGCCTGCGCCGCAGGTCGAACGGCAGCTCCCTGACGGGCCGGGCCTGACGGGTCGGCATCGCCGTGGCGCGCGGTGGCGCGCAGTGGCGCGCCGGAGCCGGTGGCCTCGCCTCCTTCCCCGTAGGATGACCGGTCAGTGCCAATCACCCGGACGGTGACTCCGTCCCGTGCGCACCGACGCGACGTCGTGAGGGAGGAACCGTGCAGGGTGTGGGTCCAGGCTCGCTCCTTGGCGGCCGCTACGTCGTCCAGCGGCGGGTCTCCCAGCACACCCGCTTCGAGCGCTGGACCGCGGCTGACCAGACCCTCGACCGAGAGGTCGTCCTCCTCTGCTTCGACGCCGACGGCCCCCAGGCGTCGGCGGCCCTCGATGCGGCCCGCCGCGCCGCCGGCATCGAGGAGGCCCGCCTGGTCAGGGTGCTAGACGTGGGCAGCAACGACGGGGTGGCCTTCGTCGTCGAAGAGCCGCTCACCGGTGCCCGGTCGCTGACGTCGGTCCTGCGCGACGGTGGGCTGCCGGCCGAGGAGGCCCGTCGTATCGTCGGCGAGGCCGCGTCGGCTCTCGAGTCGGCGCGCGTCCGGGGACTGCACCACCAGGTGCTCACGCCGCGCTCCGTCATGCGACTCGAAGACGGCTTCGTCAAGGTGCGCGGCCTCGCGACCGAGGCGGCGCTGCTCGAGGCGGAGGAGAGCAGCTCCGAGGGCGCCTCCCGCGCCGACGCCGTCGCCCTGGTCTCGATCGCGTATGCCGCACTGACCGGCCGTTGGCCCGTCACCGGTCCCGACTCGGGGCTCGAGGCGGCGCCGCGCGTCGTCGGTGGAGTGGCCGCCCCGTCCGAGATCGCCGCCGGCGTGCCCGCCGACCTCGACCTCATCGCCCGACACACGCTCAACGAGGACACCGGTCCCCTGTCCCCCGGCGACCTGGCCGGGCAGATTGCCCCGTGGTCACCAACCTTCTACAGCGTTTCGGGCCCCCGCAAGGCGGGCCCCGGCACCCGCACCGAGCCGCTCCAGCGTGACCTCGCAACCGGCGGGGTGGCCGGGACGGACCAGTCGCCGCGTCGGGCCGCCCCGAAGCCTGCGAGGGGCCTCGCGCTGTCCTCGGGGGCGGCCGCCGATACCCAGCGCTCGAGCGGTCGGACGGTGCTCGGGATGGGCATCGGCGCCCGTGAGCGCGATGCTGACCCGGACGCCGGACTGGACGAGCCCGACCAGGTCGGTCAGGACCAGCCCGAGGACGGCGCACCTCCCGGCGACCGCCGAGGGGCGGGACGGCCCCTGGCCCTGGCCGGAGCCGTCGCCTCCGGCGCTGCTGCCGGCACGGCGGCGGTGGCCAAGGGGGTCGGCGCCGCACTCGGCGCCGCCGGCTCTGCGGCCGCCTCGGTCAGCAGCACCGTGGGCGGTCTCGCTCGAACCGCGGCCGACCGGGCCGCCGAGAAGTCGGCCTCGCGGGCCGAGCGACGCCAGACGGAAAGCCTGACCGACGACCTTTTCGACGGTCGGGACATGCGCCTGTCGGAGACGTTGGAGGAGTCCGACGAGGAGATCGGCCCCCCCGTGCCCCTGTTGCCCGGTGGGCGCGCCGAGCCACTCGACCGGGACCAGTCCAAGCTCGCCCTGCTTCTCGTCGGGGCCTTCGTGCTCGTCGCGGCCCTCCTCGGGGTGTGGGGTCTGCCCCGCCTCGGTGCGGGCCCCACGAGCGCCCGCACCGCGCCGGTTGTGACCGCCACCGTGACGGCCACCCCGTCGCCCACCACCCCGTCGCCCACCACCCCTCCGCCGGTCGTGGCAACGACCACCGCCCCTCCCCCCCAGCCCGTAGCCGTTGTCACCGGAGACGCCTGGGACCCCCAGGGGGACAACCAGGAGGGCAACGCCTCGGTTCCACGAGCCTTCGACGGCAACCTCGACACGATGTGGCGCTCTCAGGCCTACAGCTCGGCGCCCTTCGGCGGCTACGGCAAGGCTGGCATCGGCCTCGTGCTCGACCTCGGCCAACAGACCGACGTCCACGAGGTGGCCGTCGACCTCAGAGGGGGCGCTGACCTGACGGTCTACGTCGCCAGCCGCCTCTCCCTGGATGGCGCGACCAAGGTCGGTACGTCGTCGGGTCAGGACGGCACCGTCACGCTCCAGGCACCGGGCGGGACGGCCAAGGGCCAGCTCGTCATCCTGTGGTTCACCAAGCTCGCGCCCGACGGCGAGGGCAAATTCCGCGCCCAGGTCGCCGAAGCCCGGGTCAGCTGAGGTGGTCTCCATCCTCGACAAGGACCCAGCCGACCTCGCCGACCTCACCGACCGGGAGCTCCTCAGTGCCCACTGCGCCGGAGACGCCGACGCCTTCGGTGAGCTCTTCCGCCGGCACAAGGACCGGATGTGGGCCGTCGCGCTGCGGACCTGCAGCGACCGCGAGCTCGCCTCGGACTGCCTTCAGGACGCCTTCATCGCGGCATTTAGGCGGGCCGACTCCTTCCGCGGGGACTCGGCCGTCACCACGTGGCTGCACCGCATCGTCGTCAACGCCTGCCTCGACCGGCTGCGTCGTCGCAAGCCGACGAACCAGCTGCCGGAGTACGAGCTCGCCGACAAGCACGATAAGCACGCGAGCACCGAGGTCCGCATCGACATCCGCAACGCCCTGGCCGAGCTGCCCGAGGGTCAGCGGATGGCCCTCGTGCTCATCGACATGCAGGAGCTGAGCGTGGCTGAGGCCGCGGAGATCCTCGATGTGCCGGAGGGCACGATCAAGTCGCGCTGTGCCCGCGGGAGGGCCGCCATGGCCGAGCTCCTCGGGCTGACGATCACCTCCCGCCGCAGTGGCCCGGAGCCGTCCGCCGGCTCCTGAGCGTCCGCCGGCTCCTGAGCGTCCGCCGGCTCGGCGTCCCCAGACCGACAGCCCGACACGTGGTGGGCAAAGACGAGAATTGCACACAGCCAACTCGGAGACCGAGGGAACCGATGAGCCCGGCCGGGCGTCGGACCAACGGCTGCCTCATGCCTGTCGTGGCCCCCACGGTCCCAGCTCCTCCGGAACGGCGGACCAGACCCGGAAGGTTGGTCCCATGGACACCCCGCACTCGCCGGCTGAACCCGGGGACGGCGACGACCTGGGCCACGCCGGCGTGCGTGACCTCCTCGCCTCGCAGCCATCAACGGGACCGATGCCCGAGGACGTCTTCGCCAGGATCAGCACCGCCCTGCGCGAGGAGCAGGCGACCCGGGTGGCCGACGCCGGTCTCACCGACGAGCTCGGCATGGCCGAGGTCGCGCCCCTCGTCCGGCCGGCGCGGCCGGACGGGCGGCGCACCATGCCGCGGTGGAGCCGGGTGCTGACGGCCGCTGCGGGAGTCGCCGCCGTGGGCGTCATCGGGACGCTGGCGGTCAGGGAGACCGGCAACGACCCGGGCGTCGGCGCCGCCGCCCCGCGGTCGAACCCGTCGTCCAGTGCCGGGAGCAGCCTGCACATCCAGCTCTCACAGTCGAGCTACAGCCAGGGGGCCCTCGGCAACGAGGCGCGCAAGCTGCTCGAGGCCCCGGCCGCCACGCTGTCGCCGACGGCCGCCGAGGCGCCGGCCCTCGGTCCGATCGCCACCCAGGCCGGCCTCGACGCCTGCCTCGCCTCGCTCGGTGAGACCGGCGCGACCTCCGTGACGGTCGACCTTGCCACCTACGAAGGCAAGCCGGCGGCCATCATCGTGGTCACCAAGGGCGGCGACAGCACGGCGTATGCCGTACAGCGGGACTGCTCGACCGGTGACCCCAAGATCCTCCAGGACTCCGTCCCCGTGCCCTGACGGGGTCGCTGCCACGGTCCCTCCACCCCGGCCCGACGGGAACAAAGGCCCCACGACGGAGGTTGACCAACCCAGCACCGGCATCTTGGGGTCGGCCCGCGGTCGAACCACAGCATCTTGCGTTCAGGCGGGTTGACCGCTCGCGACACCTGCCGCAGGCTGGTCGCCAGTAGACGCACCCGACTTCGAAGGGCTGACTTCGTGACCACCGACGTCCGCAACGTCATCATCATCGGCTCCGGCCCGGCAGGTTACACCGCCGCCGTCTACGCCGCCCGCGCCAACCTGGCTCCGCTCCTCTTCGAGGGCAGCGTCACGGCCGGTGGCGCCCTGATCAACACGACCGAGGTCGAGAACTTCCCCGGTTTCAAGGACGGCATCATGGGCCCGGAGCTCATGGAGCAGATGCGGGGCCAGGCGGAGCGCTTCGGCGCCGAGATCGTCACCGACGACGTCACCGCGCTCGACCTGTCCGGCGAGGTCAAGAAGGTCGTGGTCGGCGAGGGCAGTGACTCGAGCACCCACTACGCGCGGACGGTCATCCTCGCGATGGGCTCGGCCTACCGCGAGCTGGGCCTGCCGAACGAGAAGCGCCTCTCCGGCCACGGGGTCTCCTGGTGCGCCACGTGTGACGGCTTCTTCTTCCGCGGTCAGGACGTCGCCGTGGTCGGCGGTGGTGACTCCGCCATCGAGGAGGCCACCTTCCTGACGAAGTTCGCTCGCTCCGTGACGATCATCCACCGGCGTGAGGAGCTGCGCGCCTCCAAGATCATGGCCGACCGCGCCTTCGCCAACGAGACGATCCGGTTTGAGTGGAACTCGCAGGTCGCCGCGATCCACGGCGAGGACAAGGTCAGCGGGATCACCTTGCGTGACAACCGCACCGGCGAGGAGCGAGAGCTCGCCGTCACCGGGCTGTTCGTCGCGGTCGGTCACGACCCCCGCAACGAGCTCGTCCGCGGAACCGAGCAGATCGAGCTCGACCCCGAGGGATACGTGCTGACCGGCCAGGACGGCAGCCCTCGCTCCACGACGACGAAACTCCCCGGCGTGTTCGCCTGTGGCGACCTCGTCGACCACACCTACCGTCAGGCCGTCACGGCGGCCGGCTCGGGATGCGCGGCAGCGCTCGACGCCGAGCACTACCTGGCCGCTCTGGACGACGTGCAGCCGCAGCTGTCCGCCGCGACGGCTAGCCTCTGAGGCCAGCCTCCCCTTCCGCCCTCACTCCGCCATCGCCGGCCGCCCGGCATACCCCACCCGCCAGCTCTGAGAAAGGCCCCGCCATGGGAACCAACACGAAGAACACGACCGACGCCACCTTCGACGCCGACGTCCTGAAGAACGACAAGCCGG
>JAABUW010005425.1_pt1 | contig 16595 bp, 10 predicted proteins | sample 5560081 | NCBI WGS metagenome assembly JAABUW01 (sample SAMN10711882, study PRJNA513363) | rock metagenome | isolation source: Antarctica rocks | place: Antarctica: Victoria Land, Knobhead sud | reverse complement strand
CGGGGGTGGATCACTACGCGGCGGTGCTGCAGTCCGAGGCTGCGGGCAATGATCTGGTGGACCAGTCGGTGACCGACTCGGCGGTGGCGCACTGGGGTGGGTGGATGGCCCATCTGGGCCAGCAACCGGACATTCTGGCGGCGACGGTGACCATCGAAACGGCACCGGACCCGGGTACCCGGTTGGTGCGGATGGTGAAACGCCACACCCAGGACAGCGCCCCGGAGTTCTCCTTGGCGACCCTGGACGAGATCACCACCCAGTACCCGGCGGCGTCCTCCACGACGACGACCCGGATCGCGTTGACGTTCTCCTCTCGACCCCGCCCGGGGGAGGACAAACGCAGCCAGCAGGACGTGCTGGCCGATTTGGGCCGCCGGTTGCCGGGGTTGCGCCAGGGGCTGCGCACCACGGGGGCGGGCACCACGGTGCGGATGATGTCCGCGGCGGACCTCACCGACGCCGTCCGGGTGGCCTATGACCCGTCGGTGGCGCAGTTGGTGGAGGAACAACGGGGCCAGGGGGGGACGGGGTTGGCGTGGTCGGAGGCCGGTCCGGCCTTCGCCCACGATTTGCCCGAGCAGTACGCCCACGACGGGGCGTTCTCCATTGTGTGGCAGATGCGGGCGGCTCCCCCGGGGGTGTTCTACGACAACTCGCTGAAGTCTTTGCTGGCCCCCCACTCGGACATCGCCCGGAAACGGGTGACCCTGATCTACCGCCCGCAGTCCGCGGAAACAGCGCGGCGGATGGTGGAACGCGACGTCCGCGACGCCCGCACCCAGGCCAGTGCCCGCACCCGCCCCCAAGCCCACGACGCGACGATGCTGCGGTCGGCGGAGAAAGCGGCGCAAGAGGAAGCCCAAGGCGCGGGGTTGGTGCGGTTCGGGATCATCGTGACCGCCACCGTCACCGACGAGGCGCAGCTGCCGCGGGCGGCATCCACGATTTCGATGCTCACCGCACCCACCAAGCTGCGGCTGCGCCTGGCCCGCTACAACCAGGCCGCGTCCTTCGCCGCCGGGCTGCCCCTGGGGTTGGTGTTGCCGACGCATCTCGCGCTGCCCGAGTGGGCACGGGACACCCTGTGAACCGCCCCCAGCCCGTGGTGGCGGTGTTCGTCGACCCCAAAACGGATCACGCCTTCGTGATCCGGGCATGGGGTGGGCAGCCGATGGAGCTGGGCCAGGCCCACCCCACCCTCACCCCTGCACACCTCGGCGCATTGTCCGCGGGTGCGCCACACCCGGTAGGAGAGACCCGATGAGCAACCTTCTCAACCCGTTCCGTCATCGCAGCGAGGGGCAGTCGATGGCCCCACCACGGTTGCACACCCCCCGCGACGGGGCGATCGCGGTGATCGCCCCGACCCACCGTGAGCGCCGCGCCGCGAAACGCCTGGCCTACGCCACCGCGCGACAGGCCCGCGCCGCCCGACCGGGGGCCCGGGGGTGGCGGCGTGCCTGTGGTGGGCACGTGCCGTGGGTGGAGGCCCCCCCGGAGTACCGGGGCACCACCGTGCAGGTGTGCGGGTTGTGGCCGTTCTCCGCCGGCTCGGGCACCCCCACCGACGGGGTCCCGTTGGGCAAGCACCAGCTGACCGGGGCCACGGTGTGCGGAGACCCGATCATGTGGTTCCTGTCGCGGCGCATCCTGAACCCCTCGGCGTTCGTGCTGGGGCGCCCCGGGTTGGGCAAGTCCACCCTGGTGCGCCGCATCGTGAACGTGTCCGCCGCGTTCGGGATCATCCCGCTGATCCTGTCGGACCTGAAACCGGACTACCCCGACCTGGTGCGCGCCCTGGGCGGCCAAGTCATCGAAGTCGGCCCCGAACGTGGGCACGTCAACCCGCTGGACCCGGGACCGCTGGCCCCGGATCTGCACCGGTTGCCGGAGGCGACCCGGCGGCGGGTGGGCGCCGAGCAGGTCGGTCGGGCGTTGAACGTGCTCACCGGGCTGTGTGAGCTGGTCCGCGGCGGGCCGCTCACCGACCGGGAAGGGTCCATGCTGTCCGCGTCGCTGCGGGAGGCCTACACCCAGCAGACGGCACCGTTGATCGAGGACGTGGTGGCGATCATCGCCGCCCGGCACCCCCGGGTGCGGGCGATGTCGCTGGACCGCGGGGAGGACTCCCGCTACGACGACACCGTGGAGAACCTGCTGGCCTCGCTGATGGCGTTGGGCCCGGACGGCCGGTTCGGGGACACCTTCTCCCGGCCCACCACCGTCCCGATGCTGCTGGACCGGGCGGTGGTCTTCGATGTGTCCGGGATCGACACCGCGGAAACGAAGCTCCAAGCCGGGGTGCAGCTGGTGTGCTGGTCCTACGGCCAGTCCGCGGTTTCGGCGGCGAAGGAGCTCGCCGACGCCGGGCTGCGGGAACGCACCATCTACCTGATGATCATGGACGAGCTGTGGCGCACCCTGAAGGCTGCGGTGGAGATGGTCGACCGGGTGGATGAGATCACCCGACTGAACCGGCAGAAAGTCCTCGGGCAGGTCCTGATCACGCACACCATGGACGACCTGGAACTGGCCGATGCGGCGGCCACGAAGAAAGCGTGGGGATTCGTGGAACGCTCGGAAATGGTGTTCCTCGGCGGCCTGGCCGACGGGGAAATGGGCAACCTCCGCAAGGTGTTCGCGATGTCGGCGGCGGAGACCGGGATGATCGCGGACTGGTCGGTGGAATCCGCGCACACCGCCGACGACGACAACACCGTCGACGGCAACGCCGTCGACGGCACCGGCAACGGGGAGCCACCTCCGCCCCCGGGGTTGGGCAAGTTCCTCCTGAAAACGGGGAAGAAGCCGGGGACCCCGTTCGAGGTGGTGCTGACCGGTGTGGAGAAAGCCGTCAACAACACCAACAAGGGCTGGGAAGTCGCCGAAGCCCGCCACCGCATCGGCCGCCAGGCGGTGCCCTCATGAACCCGGAACTGCTCCGGGGTACCGACCGCGCCGCCTGCCGGTGCGGTGGGGGTGCGGGCCGAGGTGGGGCCGCACGCTGTGCCGCGGGCGTCGTCGCGGAGGGATCACTGTGATGAGCCGTAACGGTGCACCCTCCTCCAACCCCGATCGGGGTTGGGGCCTGCTGGTCGCTGCCCTGGTGGTGTTGTTGGCGGTGGTGGGGTTGGTGTGGGTGGCGGTCGACGCCGGGTACGCCGCCGCCCGCCAGGCCCCACCGGGCAACCCCGCGCAGTTGGTCGCCGACCTGGTCACCGGGGCCCGGCCGTGGCCGGGTGGGATGTCCACCGTCGTGGTCACGGCGACGCTGGCCGGGCTGGTCGTGCTGGTCGTGGTGGTCGCGGTGGTGTGGGTGCGGCGACCGCGACGCACCCGGGTCGACACGGTGGCCCGGGGCCTGGCCCCGCACTCCCAGCTGGGCGGGGTGAGCCCCGGTGATGTGAAACGGTCCGCCACCCGGTTGCGTCCCGGTGCGGTGCTGAACGGCCCGGACGATCACGGGTTGCCGATCGGGAAGACGGTGCCGGGGTCGGTGACGATCCGCCAGGGCTGGGAGGACTGCTCCGTGCTCGTCGCCGGGCCCCGCACCGGGAAGTCCACCGCCGCGGCGATCCCCGCGGTCACCGCAGCACCCGGCGCGGTGGCGGTGACCTCGAACAAGGCCGATGTGCACGACGCGACCCGGGGGATGCGCAGCGGGAAGGGCACGGTGTGGTTGTTCGACCCCCAAGGCATCGCGGAGACCAGCCGGGTGGCGTCGTGGTGGTGGAACCCGCTGGCCCCGGTGTCCTCGCTGGCCCCGGCGAAGGGCCTCGCCGCGTATTTCGTGTCCAACTCCCGAGATTCCTCCGCCCGCACCGACGCCTACTTCGACGGTGGCGCCCAGGGCCTGCTCGCCACCTACCTGCTGGCCGCCTCCCTCGGCGGCGGTGACGTGCTGCACGTACTGGAGTGGCTCTATGACGACACCGACCTGACCCCGGCCCGGTTGCTGACCGCGCACGGCAACCCGATGGCCGCCGCCCGGGTCATGGCCACCACCAACCTGCGGCCCGCGCAGAAGGACGGGCTCTACGACGGGGCCCGACGGTTCCTGGAAGTCCTCGACGAACCGGCCTACGCCAAATGGGTCACCCCACCACGGCGGCGGGTGTTCACCCAGCTCGGCGACGACCTGGACATCACCCTCGCCGCGGCGACCCACGACGTGCCGGAGTTCTCCCCCACCACCTTCGCCGCCGGCACCGACACCCTGTACGCGTTGTCGATGGAAGGACCGGAATCGGCCTCGGCGTTGACGACCGCCCTCATCGGGCAGGTCTTCGACGCCGCGTCCCGGCTGGCGGCGACCCTGCCCGGGCGCCGGCTTGGCACCCCGCTGACAGTGGTGCTGGACGAGGCCGCGAACGTCTGCAAACTGGCGGAGTTGCCGAACCTGTACAGCCACTTCGGTTCCCGCGGCATCGTCGTGATGACGATCCTGCAGTCCGCGGTGCAGGGCTATGAGGTGTGGGGGGAGAACGGGTTGCGCAAGCTGTGGTCGGCGGCGAACCTGAAAATTTACGGCGGCGGGGTGGCCGACGAGCCGTGGTTGCGGGAGCTGTCCAACCTCATCGGTGTCCACGACGTGTCCCGGTGGTCCCAAAGCACCGGTCGTGGCGTGGCGTCGAGGTCACAGTCCTGGTCCAGCGAACCGATCCTGGATGTGGCCGAGCTGATGGGCCTGCCCCGTGGCCGGGCGGTTTTGCTGTCCTCGGGGAACAAGGCGGCCATGCTGCGCCTCGTGCCGTGGATGGAAGGCCCGCACACGCTGGCCGTGCAGGCGTCGCTGTCGCGGTGGGAACCGGCCGATCGTCGTGCGCAACGGCTGCGGGCAGCCCACGACTTCCCCACCGAGGACAGCACCACCCAGGACAGCACCACCGATGAGGACGGTGGCGGTGTTCTGGTGGCGAAGACGGCCCCACGGGGACGCAACCCCCTGCTGCCCCCGGTGGCGTGAGCACGCCCCCCGCCGCGGCCGCGGACCCAACCCCCCAGGCCCCCGCCGCGAAGCCACCCCGGCAGCCCCCGGTGTACCCCAACGTCGAGGCGTTCGTGGTCGGGTTCCTGGCCCCCACCATCTCCCGCAAGCTCGTCGCCGGGGGTCGGGGGCTGACGTGGTGCCCGCAGTGGTGGATGCACGCCGAAGCCATCGCCCGGCTGATGGCCCTGTGGGAGGCGTGGGAAGCGCTGCGCCTGGATGGGGGTACCGCGATGGGCACCTGGTGGCGGGATCACTGCGGCCCCCAACTGGGGGTGCTGATGAACGGGGAGGAAGGCCCCCTGCACCTGTGCAAACCCGACCAGCACGGCGGCATCCCGGCCCCACTGAAATCCGCCCCCACCCCACCGGAGTGGTGGGGTCCGCCGCGGACCTGACCCCCGGCTGATCCGGGCTCCCCGCTTACCGTGATCGGTCGCGGTGCCGGATGGGGTCCTGTTCGCGTCCACGGGCGGCCGGTGTCTCCTGCCCGCCGGGTATGCGGGTGGCGAGCTGTTCGGCGACGCTGCGCGGATGGGACAAACCCGCCAGGCGGGCGGCCTCGGCACCGTCGGAGTACATGGTGCGCCCCGGGGCAGGTGCTTGCTCCGGGGCGGGGGCCTCCGCGGCGGGGGCCTCCGCGGCGGTGTCGCCTTGGCTGAGTTGGGTGCGGGCGGTGTCGGGGTCGATGCCTGCTCGCCCCAACGCTGAGAGGTAGTCCTCGGCGAAGCCGTCCCTCGAGGGATCGTCGACAGTGTCGAGGTCCCGGTCGGTGCCGGGTCGGTCGGTGCTCGCGGTGTCGCGGTGGGCGGCGGTGTCGTCCCGGACCCGTTGAGGGTCGATGTTCTCCGCGCGCAGCGCCTCGTCCCACGCCTGCGCCGCTACCGGGTTGGTGTCCCGGTGCGCCTCGGCGTCGGCGTAGGCCGCTGCCGTACCGACCGGGTCCTCGGCCAGGGCGCGCAGCACCGAGCCCGCATCCCGGTCCCTGGTGTCGGCGGGCACCGCCAACGTGCCGGTGGCCCGGCCCTGCTCGGCGCTGGCGGTGGCCAGGCGCCACTGCAGCACCCGGGCGGCGCTGTCCACACCGCGCAGCGGCCGACTGTCCGCGGCCGCGGTCAGCTCCGCCTGCGGGTCGCCACCGTTGTTCTCGATGTGGCGCAGACTCGCACGCAGCGCGGGCCACGCCGGGTCGGTGCGCACCGACTCGGCGACGGCCGGGACCGCCGCGGCCACCACATCCTGGAGCCGGGCGTCGTGCTCACCGCTGCCGGGGGTCGCGGCCATCGTGTCTGCGTGTTGCTGAATGTCGCGGCGGCTGAACCCGGCCGGGTTGGGCACCGTGGCATCGGGCCGCGATCGTACTGTCTGCTGCGCCTGCTCCTGCTCGTGCTGCTGTTCGGCGGAGGTGGGGTGGGGGGCACGCTCGGTGTCGGTGGTGCCCACCCGGTCCGCTGCGGGTTCGGTGCGCAGCGCCTGCGGCAGTGCCCGCTCCGCGTCGCGGGCGGTGCGCAGTTGCCGTTGCCGCCGCGCGTCGGCCACCGCCAGACCGGCGGACAGCATCGCCCGGGCGATGGTGGCGACCTCGCTGTGCATCTCGTGGGTCTCATCGTGGGGTGCGCTCATGGTGGGGGGTCCTTTCTGGTGGTGGTGCCGGGTGCCCGTCGGGGTGCTCAGCGTTCCCGGCCCCGGTCTTGGGTCGGGGGCGGTGCCCGGTAGGTGCTCGGCTCGTCGAACTGGTAGTTCTCCTGGGCGATATCGCGGAGCTCTTGCGCTTTGCGTTCCTCCAGGGTGTTGCCGAACCACTCGTCGAGCTGTTCCTGGTTGGGCATGAGCACCGGTGTCGGTGGGACCGCCACCGGGGTGGGTGCCACCGGGGTGGGTGCCACCGGGGTGCGTGCCACCGGGGTGCGTGCTGTGCGGGCGGTGTAGGGCGCGAGGAGGTCAACAGCTCGGGCGGTGTCCCGGGCAGTGTCGTGGGCGGCGGCGTGGGCGGCGGCGACACGATGCTGCACGGCGTGCAGCTCGGCCACGGTCCGCGTCAACCGGGCCACCTGCGCCAGCAGCACCGCCGTCGAGGCGGTACCACCGGACGCCGCGGTGAGGACGGTCGCGGCGACCTGAGCGAAGCCGGTGGCCAGGGGGCTGCGGGCGCCGCGGGGCTGCCCGTGTGCGACTTGACCCGCCCGGGCAAGGTGCGCCGACGCCGCCACCAGGCGCCGCTGATCCGCTGGGGGTGCGTGTTCGGCGAAGGCCGCGAGCAACCCCGCCGTGTCCCGGGCAGCGCGCGCCACCGCCGCACCGTCACTGCCCACCAGGCGGGCGGTGAACACCGCACCGCGCATCGTGGTCGTAGCGGCGGTGAACATCGTGCCGAGGTCCTCGGGGCCGGGCCGGGTGCTGGTGGGCGCCGCGGTGTGGTCATGGCCCTGCCCGAGCACCACCGGTGCCGGGGCGGGGGCGGGTGCGGGTGCGGGTGTGGGTGTGGGGGCGAGGGTGCTCACCCGGCGCCACGCGGTGACCGGGTCCCCGTCGGTCCACCCGGCGCGCAACGCGGGCAGCGTCAAGTCGTGGGCCAGTTTCCCGCCACCGAACCACACCGCTTTGCTCCCGGACTGCTGCGTCGGTGCGTCGGCGAGGGCAACCCGGTATCCCACGACCCGGTCCCCACCGCGGGCCCAGCGCGGGGCCACCTCCACCCCCAACTCACCCAACCTGCTCAACCACTGCGCCTCGGTGCTCGCCGCCGACGCCGCCGCCCGCACCGCACGCTCCAACCGGCGCCGGGGAACCTCCACCGGCGCTACTGGCTCGACCACCGCACCACGCTCACCGCCCCGGTCCGGCTGCTGCTGCTCAACGTCGCTATGCCTGCTCGGTGCGACCGGGTCCTGGTCCCGCTGTTCTCCCGCTTCGGTGGTGGCGGCCAGTTCCGGTCGGGACAGCCCCCGCACCCCGGCGCCGGGCTCCCGGGTCCGCACCTCCAACCCGAACCGCGCCTGCATCTCCTTCGCGACCTCCCGCAACGCGAGTTTGTCCTTGTTCAGGTAAATACCCCGCCCGTCCTCTCGGACCAAGGTCGCCACGAAATGGATGTGGTCCCGATCCCCGGAAGCGGCCCCGTGGTGCACCGCGAACCAGCGGGCACCCTCTTCGGTGTCGGTACCGGTGAGCCCCAGCGTGTCGGCGACCGCCCGGGCCACCGTGGCCCACTCCTCGTCGGAAAGGTTGCGGTCCTCCCCATGGTTGGAGATCGACACGTGATAAACGTGCTCAGCAGGTTTGGCCACCTCCGGCATCCGCTTCACCGGGGCGTCGACCTCCGCGGTGAGCAACGCCCGTTGCACCTCATCGGGGTGGGTGATCCCCTGCCACGCCGGTTCCCACGCCGCCACGATCCGCTGGTTGGTGTGCTCCTCCGCCCGGCCCGGCCCGAACAGGTACTCCACCAGACCCCGGGTCCGGGTGCCGCGCTGCATCTTGGTGATCACCAGTCGACGTGTTTCAGATCGACCCCGGGCAGATACCCGGCCAGCTCGTCCAGCAACGCCTCCAACCGGGCGGTCGCCGCCCGAAACTCCGTCACCGATGCCTCCGTGTTGCGCTTGAGCTCACCGGTGCCCAACAGCAACCGGGCCACATCGTTGATGTTGCGCCCCGCGTTGGACATCCCCCGGCGCACCGCGAACAACTCGATCACCACCCCCCGGATCGACGCCGCATCCAGCACCCGGTCCTCGGTACCGGTCAACCCCAGCACCGCCAACCACGCCGGCACACTCAACCTCGCGGCCGCCGCCGACGCCGACACCACCGCGAACTCAAGATCGGTGAACCGGACCGTCACCTTGTTTGGGCGGCCACCGTGCACCCGTGTGCGCCGCGAAACCCGCACCACCCTCACCACCCATCCGTCTGCCCTCACCGCCCAGCGCAGCGTTCCCGCACTTGGCGACCTCCACCCCCAGGGGTGGAGTCAACCCCCAGTGTGCCCCACCACGGGGCCACGGTCCACCCCGAACCGTCGAACAGACGGCTGTTCTAACATCTTGCTCCGTATCCCAGGCGCTCACCCTGACCACGGACCACCCGCCACCTATCAGGAATCGGCCCCTGATCCCAAGCGACGACCTAGACTGGAGCACTGCACTCCATACCCCGGCGGAAGGGTTGGCACCACCACAACCAGGAACGGCCATGACGAACACCGACACACCACCACCAGCCGCCCCACACACCGTCACCCCCGACACGGGTTGGCACCACCACAACGAGGAACGGGCCACGATGAACACCACCACACCCTCACCAGCCGCCCCACACACCGTCACCCCCGACGTGGTCGCCGACGCCGTGACCGCCGAAGTCGACGATCTGTACCAGGTCGGCGTCAGCCGTGCACAGGCAGTGGACAGCTTGCACAGCGTCGCGAACGAACTCCTCCAACCCCTCATCACCCTCACCCCCGGACCTGCCCAACGCCGCGCACTCGCCTACTCCGACGCACTCCGCGCCGCCGCCACCAGCCTCGCTGATCACGACAACGACCCCGGCACGTGGACGCCCGACGAACTCCAGCACGGTGACACAGCGGCCGCGAACCAAGCCGCCGAATCCCCGACCCTTGCTGCCGCCCCGCCGACACCGCCCACCGACGCACCACCACCGCCACCACCGGCGCCCACCGACGCACCACCACCGCCACCGCCACCGCCGACCGACGCACCACCACCGCCGCCGCAGTACCCACCGGGCCTCGACGTGTCTAAATACGTGCGGGCACCCCTCGCCCCGCAACACCCCGGCCGCACCTGAACACCGCACCCGACACCAATGACCCCCCCCCAGAACCGACAACAGGGAAGACACCCCATGAGCACGAACACCGGTGAGCAAGCCGCCGACCGTACGTATGACTTCCTCGTCACTATGCACCAGGGCGGCTGCACCCGCGCACAGGCAATAGACAGCGTGCACAGCATCGCGAACGAACGCGTCAAACCCCTCATCACCCCCACCCCCACATTTGCCCAACGCTGGGTACTCGACTGCGTCGACACACTCCGTGCCGCCGCCACCGTGCTCGCCAATCACGACCATGGCCCCAGCAGGTGGACACCCAACGAAGTCCAGCACCACCACGCCACCACGGACTCCGCCGAATCCCCGACCGTTGCTGCCGCCACCCCGACACCACCCACCGGAACACCGTCACCGGCGCTGCCCTACCCACCGGGCTCCGACGCGGCTGAACACGTGCGGGCACGCCACTCTGAATACGGGCGGGCCCGCCTCGCTGAATACGGGCGGGCACGCCTCGCAACCCAATACCCGCTGCCCGCATCCCAGCGCCGCACCTGACACCGAGCACCCCCCTCAGCACCGACAACAAGGAGGACACCCCATGACCACGAACACCGGTAAGCGAGCCGCCGCCGCCGCCGCGAAAACACTCCTCGCCGACCGCATCGCCCTCGTGGAAACGCTCGGTGCTGCCCTGGACACCCACCGCCGCGCCGAACAAGCCGTCACCACCGCCCGCGCCGCCGCCGCCACCGCAGCCCAACACGCCCGTGACGCCTACGATGCCGCGAAGACCGGCGGATGGACCGCAACCGAACTCACCAAAGCCGGACTCCGCGCACCGGCAGCCGCCCGCACCCGCGCCACCAAGAGCACCAAGGCCTTGCAGCAGACCACCGGCTCCGACGTACCCACCGACACCGGCAACGACGGGGCCGGTGCCGCCTGAGCATGTGCCGACAAAGCTCGTAGCTACCGGCCCCGCTCCTCCTCGCGCCCCCGCTGAGGCGTCCACCCCGGCGCCCCATCACCGCCGACAGCCTCGCCGCCCCGCCGGTCCGCGAGTTGCTCTTCCACACTGCGCGGATGCGACAACCCCGCCAGGCGCACCGCGTCCCGCGCCGCCGACAAGTCGGGCGACACCATCGCCGGCGCCGCCGACACGTCGGGCGCCACCTCCTGTCCACCAGACCCGGCGCCCGGCGCCGGCACACCTGCGGTGACCAACTCCCGTGGCTGCACACCGTGCCCGCTGCCCGCCCCCATCTCCGCGAGCAATGCCGGGGTGGGGTTCAGCGCCAGACTCCACCCCGGTGCACGCCCCTGGGTCGCCAGGCGTTGCCGTGTCTCCTCGGCCCTGGCGTGTGCGTGTGGGCTGTCCGCATCAGCGTGCAGCTGCGCGGTCAAGGTGTGCAGCTCGTGTTCCTTGCCGACCAGGTCGGTCTCGTGCTCGAACGGGGTGTCCGCGACGGCCAGCAACTCCTCGGTGCGGGTGCGGGCGCGGTCCTGGCGGTGTTGCAGCTCCCCGCTATAGGCCGGGATCTCGTTGACCATGTTCTCGATGCGCCGCACCAAACCGACCCCGTTGGCGTCGCGGCCGGTGAAGTCCTTCGCCGCCACCGCCCGGGTGCGGCACGGAATGCTCAAACTGAGCACCACCTCATCGGAAGTCAACAGTCGGGCCGCGCGGACTTCCACCCCGCGCAGCGACGCCACCGGGAACTCTTTCTGCGCACCCCCACGCTTGCCGTCGCTGTACGCCTGGCGCACGGTGTCCACCACCGCGGAGGACGCCGCCCCCCGCTCGCTGTACGTGCGCCCCCCGACGCGCATCGCGAACGGCGCGTCCACGCTCGCCGCGATCCGCGGCAACGCCTCATCGAGGCGGCCCAGTTGTTCGGTGGTCGCGGTGACCTCCCGCGCGCAGGCGCGCCGCTCGGCGGCGTTGCGTGCCTTCGCGTCCCCATGCGCCCGCCTCAACGCGCTCAACCGTTTCACGTCGTCATCGAGTTGCACCTGCACCAGGTACCGGGGGTCCCCGGTCGCGACGGCTTTCGTCGCGGCGGCGGAGTTCCCCAGCTCGTCGCTGCCCAGGTCTTCCGCGGTTCGTGCGTCCAGGTCACCGGTCTTGATCTGGCCAATGAAGCGGGCCTTTTTCTCCACCGTCTGCCACATTATGGTGTCCCACGTTTGTTCGGTCACATAGTTCAGGATCTCCACCCGCGGGTTCTGATTGCCCTGGCGCAGGATGCGGCCCTCCCGCTGCTCCAGGTCCGCCGGGCGCCACGGCACATCCACGTGGTGCAGGGCCACCGCCCGGTCCTGAATGTTGGTGCCGGTGCCCATCTTCTCCGTGGACCCCACCAACACCGACACCCGACCGGCCCGGCAGTCCTGGAACAACTGCGCCTTCTCCCCCGGCTTCGGGTAGTCGTGGATGAACCGGATCGCCTGCTCCGCCATCCCCCGCTCCACCAGTTCCGCGCGCAACCCCTCGTACAGGGAGAACTTCCCGTCCTTCTGATGCGGGGTGGAACGGTCGCAGAACACGATCTGCAAGCCCCCCGCCACCGGGGACACCCCCCCGGCCTGGTCACGGTAGGTGGTGTGCGCGGTGTCGGCGTGGATGCGCATGATCTCGGCGGCGACCATGCCGATGCGGCCCCCATCCAGGGGTTCCTCCAGGTTCGCCATCCGCTCGTCCAGCGACACGTTGCGCCCGTCGTTGGCGACTTTCAGGGAGTTGTCGATGTCCGGTCGGCCCGGGTCGAAGTGCTCGCTGCGGTAGGCCAGGTCGCTGATGAAGTCCCGCACCTCCTGGGAGGCGGGTTTGCTGATCACCTGCCGCGCCCCGCCCACCAACTCGGGCAGGGCGACGGTGATGTCGGCGCGGGTGACGACATCGGTGTACACCGAGCTCATCGTCACCAACTCGGGCACGTTCACGAACCGCCCCACCCGGGTCACCGGTTGCAGCCGGGACCCCGAGGCGTTCATCTCCACACCGGAGGTGGTGCCGGTGAACACCGCCCCCCACCCGTCCACGTCCGCCACCCCGGCATCGGCCAGCAGGTCCGGGCGCAGGTAGGACTGCATCACCCACATTTCGCCCAACGAGTTCGCGACCGGGGTGCCCGTGGAAAACGTCGCCACCCGCTCCTGCCCCGGGCGCAGCTCATACCCCGCCGCCGCCGCCGCGTCGCGGCGGCTCTCGCGCAGCACGTCCAGCTTCATCACCAGGTCCTCCGCCTGCTGCGAACCGGGTGTGCACGCCAACTCCCGCACCGCAGAAGCCCTCCCCCGGTTTTTGAAGTAGTGCGCCTCGTCGATCAGCAGGTAGTCAGCACCCGTGTCTTCGAACGTCAACCCGGTGTCCTTCCCGGCCTGCTCGGTCAACACCGCGAGCCGACTGTCCTGGTCCTTGATGGCCGCCTCGATCTGTTTGGTGTTGGTGACACCGGCCTGCTTCGCCGCCTGCTCCAGGGCGTCCCGGGCGGTTTCCAGATGCGCCCGTTGGCGCTGCGGGGACACCTTGATCGCGGTGAACACCGACTTCGGCACGATCACCATGTCCCAGTCCCCGGTCGCGGTCTGCGCCGCGAACCGCCGCCGCCCCTCGGCGTTGGTGGCCCCAGCCCCGACGAGCACGTTCGCCGCCGGGTACCACTGCTTGGCTTCCCGCCCGACCTGTTCGATGATGTGGTTGGGGACCACGATCCACGGCTGCGAAGCCAGCCCGAGGCGTTTGAGTTCCATCGCCCCCATGAACATCGACCCGGTTTTCCCGGCCCCGACCACGTGATCCAGCAACACCGTCGGTTCGGCGATGATCCGGGCCACCGCGTCCCGCTGATAGGCGTGCGGGGTGAAGTGATCACCCAACCCCGGCAGGTTCAGGTGCGCCCCGTCGTAACGGGCCGGGCGCAGCGAGTTGAACTTCTCGTTGTAGGTGCCGACCAGCCGGGCCGTGCGGTCCGGGTCGCTCCACACCCACTCGGTGAACTTCTCGCTCAGCTTGCGGGCCTGGGCCTGGGCGGCGAACGTGGCAGGCATGTCCACCGGATTCCCCCCGGTGCGCTCCACTTCCGCCTTGGACCGCCGGACCTGGATGGGTTTGGAGTTGCACACCGACTCCAGCAGCGACACCGCATCCACGGCACCGGTGCCATACACATCGGTCATCAACGGTGACCCGCACTGCCATTTCGGGACCTCGATCGTCCACGTCCCCAGGGTGTAGTCCACCGACACGTCCCGGGCAGCCAGCACCTCGGTGACGAACGCTTCATAATCGGTTGTCGGTATCCACGGCACCCCGGGGCGCAGCCCGATCTCGCCGGCCTCGATGGTGCGGGGCAGCACCGCCCGCAGCGCCTCCACGTTCCCGGCATAGACCGGGTCCACCTGGGCGGCGGTTTCGGCGGCGGCGAGTGTGCGCCGCACGTTGCCCGACAGGTAGGTGGCGGCGGGAATCAGCCGGGTCGGGTCGGTGGTGTCCGGGTACACCTTGCCCACCAGGGCGGCGCGGGTGTCGTCCTCACCGGCACCGAGCAGGGCGGCGATCCGGGCCACGTCCACCACCCGCGACTCATCCAGGCTGATCGCCAACGCTTCCTCGACGGTGGCAGCGCTGGTGCGCTCCGGGCGCCGGCTGAGCACGTCGGCGGCGAAGATCGGGGCCTTGGCCGCGGTCTGGGTGTCCTCGTCGAAGAACTCCAGCGCGGCGACGATGGCGAAGCCGGGGTCGTTGCGGATGCCCCCGTCCAGGTGCGCGAACCGCTTCGACGGGCTCGCGGCCTCCCAGGCCCGCTCGTCCCACGCCGCCCGGGTCTCCTCGGGCACCGGCCCCGGGTAGGGCAGGCCGTCGAGCCCCTCTCTCTTCCGCCACTGCTCCTCGAACTTGACCATCCGCTCGTCGTGCTTGTCCGCAGTGATGGGCTTGGGGTTGGTCCAGGTGAACCGGTTGACCGGACCGTGCACCGCCACGTAGTGGTCATAGACCCGGTTCAGCTCCCCGCGCAGCTGGTCCCGCTCCCCCCCGGGGAGCCCGTCGCGCTGGGCGCGGATCAACGTGGTGGCAATGTCGCGCAGCTCCAGCAGCTTCCGGGTTTCGGCGACCTTGCCCGGTCGCGCCGGGTGCGCCACCCACGTCTGGCCGTCCCAGCGGCGCAACGCGTTGCTCGCCTCGTCGTAGGCCAGGGTGTCCAACGGCCGCCCGGGCGCGAGGTTCACCGGGGTGATCAGGCCCGGGTTGAACAGCGCCGCGTCGATGGTCGTCGTGGTATCCGCGGTGGCACTCAAGCCCAAACCCTGGGCTTTCGCCTCGGTGGTGATCACCGCCAGCCGCTCGGCGACCTGCGCGGCCAACACGGCTCCGGTGTCGCCGCGAACTTCCAGGGTGGCGGCGTTGTACATGCCATGGCCCAGGTGCAAGGCGCCCAGCACGTTTTCCGGGTGCGCGGCGAAGTAGGTGTTCACCGTGGTCTGCGCGTACTGCCCGTCGGTGTCCAGGGCATCCACCGTGGTGGTGTCGATCCAGTCCTGCCCCACCGCGGGTGCTTGGCCCTGCTCGCGTTTGCGCAGGATGAGCAGGTCGGTGACCACCGTGGTCCCCGACACCCGGTCGAACGCCTTCGTCGGCAACCGGACCGCCCCCACCAGGTCCGCGACCGCTGCGAGGTCCCGGCGGGCGGTCGGGTTCGCGGCGTCCAAAGTGAAATGCGAGGTGATCGCGGCGACGTACCCACCGGGGGCAGTCAACGCCACCGACTTCAGCAGGAAATGGTTGTGAATGGTGTGGTTGGCCGGGTTGTGCGCCGGGTCGTGCAGGGCGAACCCGCCGAAGGGGACGTTGCCGACGGTGGCGGTGAAACTGTTCTCCGGCACCCGGGTCTTCTCGAAGCCCTCCTGACGGATCTGCGCCGACGGGTACAGGTAGGCGCTGATCCGTGCGGTGACCGGGTCCAGCTCCACCCCCACCATGCTCGCCGAGGCCGGGGCCAACCCGATGAAGGAGCCCACCCCGGAGCCGGGCTCCAACACCCGCCCGCCGGTGAAACCGGCCTGCTCCACGCTGTCCCACAGGGCGGCGACGATCGCCGGGTCGGTGTAGTGGGCGTTCAGGGTGTTCGCCGAAGCACTGCGATACTCCGCCTCGCTCAGCAAGCCCCGCAGCTCGGTGTTGTCCGCCACCCAGTCCTCGCGGTGCGGTTCGAATATCTGCGGGACCGCACCCCAGCCCGACCACCGCGCCAGCACGTCCTGCTCCGCCGCGGTGGGTGGTCGGGTCTCGGTGTCGAGGCGTTGCAGCAGGCCGATCGCGTCCAGGTTCGCCCGGGCGCGGGCCTTGATCCCCGACGGTGGGTGGATCGTGGTTCCCGGCCGGTAGTCGAGCGCGACCTGCGTCGGCGTGGTCGGTGCATCTGGCTGCGCGGCCACCTCGGGTGCTGATGCCGCCGCGGGTGACCCCGTGGTGGCGGGTCCTCTTTCCGGGCCGCTCGTGGGCGGGGCTGCGGGCAGTGGGGTACCACCGGGGTCGATGCTCAGCGGGTCGGTGGGGACATCCCCCAGCTCATCGAAAAGGGTCAGCTCATCCTGGACCGGTGCCGGGCGACGGCCGCGTCGGATTCCTGCGCGCGTCGGTGCTCCTCCGCGGTCACCACCCGGGTCAGCTCCTGGATCACCGCCGCGTTCGCCCGCCGGGCGGCGAGTTTCGTTCTCGGCACCGCCTCCACCGCGGGCACCGGTTTGTCGTCCTCCACCCGGCTCTGCCACAGCAGTTCCATATAAAAATGGAAGATCGGGC
>JAABUW010005420.1_pt1 | contig 16603 bp, 24 predicted proteins | sample 5560081 | NCBI WGS metagenome assembly JAABUW01 (sample SAMN10711882, study PRJNA513363) | rock metagenome | isolation source: Antarctica rocks | place: Antarctica: Victoria Land, Knobhead sud | reverse complement strand
TCCCCCCCCCTCCTTGATTACCACCCAGTTCCCTCCATCCTCCCTGCGTCTCCTACTCAAGTCTCAATATAGAGACAATCTGACAGCACACAGCTTCGCCGGCAACTCCGAACCCTCCTTCGTCTTCCCCACAGTGATAGCGACCCACCAATCCGCCTCCTCCACATCCTCCTCCAATGCTCCATCCAGCGGTCGCGCTCCACCCCCTGTCGCGGGCAAACCAAGTCATCTAGCCAGCAAGCGCGGTATCGAAGATCTGGACTTCTTCATAGGCGATGAGGCGGTCGCAAACTCAAAGTGCGTCTCCCTTCCTCCCCGCCTCCCCTCAGACCATTTTTCATAGGGGGGACGAGGTGTGTCAGGGCTGATGGGAAGCAGGACATACTCGATACACTACCCGATCCGACATGGGATGATCGATAATTGGGATCACATGGAGAGGTTCTGGGAACAGTCGATCTTCAAGTACCTAAGAGCGGAACCGGAGGATCATTATGTTCTTCTCGTGAGCGCACTCTACCTCTTCCTCCTCCATATGGTCCGCTTCGAGTGCACTGATGACAAGAGCTAGACTGAACCCCCGTTGAACCCGCCTGAGAACAGGGAGAATACGGCGGAGATCATGTTCGAGTCGTTCAATGTACAGGGACTGTGAGCTACTGCTCATCTTCCCTCTAAGCCGACTATCGCTGTCGAGGACGTCCAGATGAAGCTTACATGTTTAGGTATATTGCGGTGCAGGCGGTACTCGCGCTGGCCGCCTCGTGGACGAGCTCGAAGGTCGCCGAGCGGACTTTGACGGGTGTGGTCATTGATTCGGGAGACGGTGTGACGCGTGAGTCATCCTCAATCCCAAGTATCCTCAAATCTAACGATGACTTCTCCAGACACGATCCCGGTGGTGAGCATATTATAGGACCGTCGATGAACCGCTAGCTGACACTTTCAGGCTGAGGGCTACGTCATCGGCTCGTCCATCAAGCACATCCCCATCGCCGGACGGGACATCACCTACTTCGTTCAGCAGCTGTTACGAGACCGAGGGGAGACGCAGCAGATTCCCCCAGAGGACCAGCTGAAAGTGTCAGTACCTGTCCCAAGCTGCTCTTTGTCCCCTTCGACTGCCAAGCTGACGCCTCGGGCGTGTAGCGCGGAAAAGATCAAGGAGGACTATACGTACGTGTGCCAAGACATCGTCAAGGAGTTCAAGAAGTACGATGCGGATCCGTACAAGTACTTCGCGAGGTTCGCAGGGGAGCACTCTGTCACCGGGCGAGTGAGTCTTGCTTCCCTTTCACTCCTTTGTTCTCGCCCTAGACCTGTTGGAGAGACTCTTGTTGATCATTTTTCGCCCCGCAGAAATACGATTTGGACGTCGGCTACGAACGATTCCTCGCCCCCGAAATCTTCTTCAACCCCGAGATCTACTCTTCCGACTTCCTCACCCCTCTCCCCGAAGTGGTCGACACCGTCATTCAGACCTCCCCAATCGATGTTCGTCGTGGGCTGTACAAGAACATCGTGTTGTCCGGCGGTTCGACCATGTTCAAGGATTTCGGGAAGAGGTTGCAGAGGGATGTGAAGACTATTGTGGATGGCAGGATTGCGGGAAGTGAGGAGAGGAGTGGAAGTTTGATGAAGGTGAGTGCAACGAGTCCTTTAGATAAGGAGTAATGACTGATGGGTGGCAGTCGAGCGGAGTGGAGGTGAATGTGATCTCGCACAAGAGACAGCGGTATGCGGTGTGGTATGGCGGGTCCCTTATGGCGTCGACGGTGGGTCTCAGTCCTGCAAGCACTAGATTGAAAGAGCTAATGACCACCAGCCTGAGTTCTATAACGTATCTCACAGCCGGGTAGACTACGAAGAATATGGTCCGAGTCTGGTCAGGCGATTCTCCGTATTTGGCAGTGCGGTATAAGGGGAGTTTTTGGGGGGTATGCAGAAAGAACCGCGCCGACCTACCTTCGCTACCTCGTCGCCTATCTGATCCCGGTTCCTTACGCACAGACCTTCGGCGATCGAGTCAAGGTTTGATGGGTTGCTGGAAACACACCAGCCTGCGCTTGGACCGTCAGCTCGGGGAGTTCCTTCTCGTTCCTTCGATCAACCTGTTTATATTCCTTCCATTCCTTCTTCCTCCATCCCTTCGTTTTTCCATCCCTGGACTACTTCTTTGGACTATTTTCAAATCGTTCCTGATCTCATAATCACACGCTCATTCCCCCACTAAACCTCTCCGGCGATCACTCCCACCGGCGATCACTCTCCTCACTCACTGATCTCCACCCCACCCCTCCGACCCGGTCAGCTACCTATCAGACTTCACTCGTCATTCGTTTCCATCCGTCGAGCCTGCGACGATCAGTCATTCGCTGCCAGCGACCTCCGAAACGTTCGATGATCATTACCGACCTGCTGAAGCACAGGGAAAATGTGGAGGTCTCAAGTGAACAAGGCGAATCATCTGCGCGACGAGAAGGTGCTCAACAGCGAAGCGACTCCGGTCCACCTGAGCGAGAAGAGGCAGGTCAATGATCCGCGACGCTAGCCGTCGTCCCAGTATGTCTGCCTATCCTGCATTAGTCATGCTGTTTTTGATGCCTTCCAGCGCTACATCACTGCAGCTGTCATCACCCAAATCCGAACCCCTTCAGTCATCTAGATCACCTCTCACGTTCGACTCCCCATCATCGCCCGATCGTGGCCGTACTCAAGCATCGACACCACCTCCCACGCCTGATATCAGAGAGGACTTTCCTGATTGGCTCTCACCGGGTCTATTACGCTTCATGGCGGGACCCGCGATTGTTCCCGGGTACTACAGAAGCGGAGACGAGGAGGTGGGACAGCGTCATGCGCATGGGTTCCGGTTTCTGGCGATTTGAAGGGAGCGAGTCGAAGACGGGAAATCCGGATGAGTGGAAGATGTCGACCAATGATCACGGGACGAGGACTGAAGGGGAAGGGAAGACGAGTCGACATAAGCGATCGACGATGATCTTGACGCTTCCCGAGAACATGCTTCAGCTCGCTGTCGCTTCTTCCGCCACAGCGAGACCACCTTCCCCGGTGGGATTGCTTACCCACGCTATTGCGAGGATCCCCAGTACAAAGGCGGCCACCTCGACGCTTCGCGATACTGTCCCTTCTCCAGCTAAGCCAAGAGCAGCATCCCCGATCGGACTGGTCGCACAGGCCGTAGCGCGAATCCCCAGTCTAAAGCAAGGTGAATGGAAAGTCCGAGTGATAGCAGATCGCGAGGAGGCAAAGTTATCCACGAGTGATTCACCGTACGTGCCACTCAGATATCTTACAAGGCGCTGATCACAGACATGTAGAAACTCGGCCTGAGACTATCCATCTCCTCCAAAGCGATGCACATCATTCTCCCCCTCCAAGGCGTGGTTCGACCGTTCCCACTCTCTCAATCAAAGTACCACCAAAGCCAAAATCACCGCCGTCAATTGGGTGATCGATTCGCTCATCATGGGGAGGCGACTTGATGCTGCGACATTTGGAGCGTGAGATAAGTATAGACAGTCGTGCGTATAAGATAATGCGAAACATTTTGGTGTGCACTCGAAACATGTAACCTAGTCGCTGTCAGATTCGCTCTATAAGTTAGGCGTGCGGATTCCTTTCATCAAACCGTTTTCTCCCGCACCGTTCGCCGTCTTACTTCATTCCATCCACCTATCCTCGTCACAGTGATCTTTGCCCCCCCCCTCCCCCAACAACCCACTCAGAGCCTTTCTCGCCTGGAAGTTGAACTCTCAGAACCCGCTCAGCGTCTCTCGCCAATAACACCCACCCATCCACCCCATTACAATCATGATCATCCCCCCCGACCCGGACAAAGATCCGGCCCTCCTCTCACCGTCTTCCTCAACACCCTCCCTCCTTCCTCCCCCTACCGAGAGTTCCTCGTCGATCCGACAGCCGGAGGTGGCGCACCGCAATCCTGCTTTTGGGTATCCTTTTGGAGATGATCTTGGTTTGGGATTCACGGGCGAGGCACTCCCGCCTTATGAGGGTCGGAGGGTACGCCAGGCGAGGATGGAGGGTCACGTGAATAGGGATAGACAAAGACAACAGGGGATCATCATCCCGCCTCGACCACGATCCGCTTCCACATCCACCATCACCCCCTCACCCATCGCCACGTCCTCCACATCTCACCTCCCCACCACACACCCATCACACGAAGCAGGCCCTTCCACTACTTCCGCATCCAAACTTTGGGAATCGTCCGATTCAACCCGTACGAAACGACGGAGATGCCTCCCGGCCCTGCCGATCCCCCCACGGCTTCGGAAATGGTGGAAGAGATGGCGACGATACGTACAGGCCGCGCTTGTACTGCTTATGATTGGGATTGGGGTCATGATTGGTATGCTCGTGGGGTTTAGACGGAAACCGGATGGTTCGCCGCCGCCGCAGGATGCTGATGGGATGAGTTCGGACGGGAGGCGGACGACGAGTTGGAATATCGTGAGTCCGAGTCTCACCCATTACAAATCGGAGTCTGTGGATTGATGCTGGTTTGATAGACTGGCGAGTCGTTGAATATCACTTATGTCCAATCACGGGTGAGTGTCGTCATTGTGGTCGATTATAAGGCTTATAGGTCTTTGACAGGATGGGCCGGCTCCATCCGACGGCAACATGACCCAATGTAACCTCTTCTTCCCCCTGAACGCCTCCAACCCATTCTCACTCCTCTCCACACCCTTCCCAGCTTCTTCGCTCTACCTCACATCCTTTGCCTTCCCGCTCACCAGCACCAACACCAACACCAATGCGTCTCTCTTCCCTGGCAATCTTACGAATACGAACCAATCCTTGTTGTCCCTTCCTGGTGATCTGGCGATCACGGCCACTGGACTCGGCGCAAGCGGGACTCTTGAGATTGTCGGCTCGGACTCGTCGGATATGGTCGCGAATGGGACGGAGGGGACGGTTGTTGTTGATGTGGTGGTGCGGTATTCTGGACCGCAGGAGCTAAACGATATGATGAAGGTTTGCCGGATGGTCAAGGGTGGTCCGGACGCGGGCGTGGGAATCTACGTGAGTCTTCAAACAAACAAACAGTGGATGAGAACCCCGAATGATGGCGTCACTAGACACCCCAAGCGACGGATGGCAAAGTGACCAACGCGTATATGATCAACCCGATGCTCCTACCCTCATTCCACGTCGTCATCCGCTTCCCACCCTCCGTCATGAGCACTAATATGACCCGCCCTTCCATCTCCCTCCCCTCGCTCACATTCAATCTCGATCGCATGGGCGTACGATTTGGTGATATGAAGGATATGGTGGATTTTGGGGCTATTCGCGTCAATTCGGGTCGAGGGGGTTTGGTGGCGGAATATGTCGCGGCGGAGACTGTGGATATCATCACGGCGCAGAATAGCGTGAGGGGGAGATGGAATATCTCGCAGTCCATCTCGGTCAATAATACCGCGTGAGTCGAGCTCTACCCTGCCACTTATCACAGCTGAATGGAGGCGTAGCGGCTCAATCATATCCGAGGTGATCCTATTCGATCCCAACGCCAACGCCACCGCCTCCTCCCCCGTCCTTCCCCCATCCCGCCTGACCGAGCGCGATACCAACTCCAGCAACATGGCCAGCGTTCCATCTGGTATGATCTCCGCAGCCGAGCTCATCCCCACTCACTCCGTCAACACCCGCTTCTTCACCACCCAAGGTCTCGTCTCCGTCTCCTACCTCCATCAACCGCCTCGCACCGCTCTCACATCGATCATAGCCAACGGCGCGGGTGACCTCGACATCTCCCTTCATCCAAACTACGTAGGCCCCTTCATCCTTAAAGATTTATGGGGAGATATCCGTCTCCCTCAACTTCAGGCGATTACCAAATCCGATCCGCAAGGCTGGGGTCGGACTCGGACGATGGTCTTTGGCGACGTCGAGACTCCGGAAGGGAGCATGTTTTCGGGAGCGGGGCTTAACGAGTCGGTGATAGCCAATTCGGGGAGCTTGATTACGGGCGCAGCCTATTGGGCTGGTCCGGGTCCGGGTGTGAGGAACGGGACGGTGTTGAGTGCGAAGGATGTACAAAATGCAGATGAGGGGAAGGGGAGCGAAGTGGCGATTATGGGCAGTTGGGGGGATATAAGGGTCTGTTTTGATGGGACTTAGGGGTGGTGGGATACGGATAGATTGGGTGGTTATACAAGGGACGTTTAAGTACTAGTATGAGTATCGTTGTTGGCGAGACCCGTTATTGGTGAAACCCGTCGAGTGGCGGAAGCCATCGCCGACGAAGATCGGGAGCCCAGATTAAGTCAGGTCAAGTCGTTCCCCCCAACTTCATACTTCATGGTTGAGCCGCACATCCCGGTAGTCCAGATCTGCTTCCCGGTCCTTCCATTCTCTCAACTCTTTCCGAGTTAGATTCAGAACACTAACTCAGAGCTAGGAGCTCTTCGTTTCTATGGTCAATCGTGTGTCAATTGGGAAGCTGGGAGAAGCGCAAAGTGACGATGCATGACTATATATATGCCAGAGTATAGGTTAAGGCGGATTTACTGCTAAGCTGACCCCACCAACTCCCCCGTATCCGCTCACGAGCTAGATATGGAGAGGAGCGCGATCGCGTTCGGTCCACCACAGATCTCCCCCCGGTCGCCAGCACAAGGCATATTACACTGACCCGAGCTCAAGCTGAGACTCGCCCCGTTCGCAAGCTCGTTACCACAATAACACTCTTGCCCGTACTCGATACCGGCCATGGAGAAGCCCAGACCGCCACAATAAGAGGTACACTTTTCGAGTGTCATGTCAGGACTGGAGGTGGAGGATCCACGTCCGGGGACTACCTGGATACACCCTTGTTGAGAGAATCCGTTGGCGGTTGTGGTTGCGGCGCGAGCTAGCGAAGGGTCGACATAGAGAGACAGAGCGCCCGGTCCACCGCAGGTTTCCGTCGATTCGCCAGAACATGGCATGTTGCAGTTGGGCGAGCTGACGGAGAGAGAAGCACCATTGGAAATGTCACCGGCGCAGTAGCACTCGCCAGAGTACTCGATACCCGCATATTGGAAGCCCTTGGACTGGCAGAAGTTGAGGCACATGGTGACAGTCATTGCACCATCAGCCGTTGAAGCGCCAGCCAACGCTCGGCCGTTGGTGCCCTCTGCGAGACAAGTGGCCGAGGCAGCGGACCAGCCGGACGGAAGCGCTACGGTGGCGGCGGCCGACGTAGCTGAAGTGGTTGAAGACGTGGCGTCCGGAGCAGCTGACGTGGTGGAAGTCGCGGTGATGTCGGGATTCTGGAAGAGTGTGATCGCATCCGGACCACCGCAGGTGGTCGTCGAGTCGCCCGAGCAAGGCATAACGCAATGGGGCGAGCTGATATCAAGAGAAGCGTTGGTTGTCGCAGTAGCATTCGCCCGAATACTCGATACCGGCGTATTGGAAGCCCTTGGACTGACAGAAGTCGATACACACCGGGATCGTCATCGTACCCGAAGCAGTCGAAGCGCCAGCGAGCGCCCGACCGTAGGTACCCTCCCGCAGACAGCTGGTCGAGGCAACGGACCAGCCGGAAGGGAATGAGACTGTAGGAATCGCGGGGGCCGGGGTTTTGGAAGACTGAGAGTGCGCTTGGCCCTCCGCAAATCGTAGTGGAGTCACCGTGACATTGCATGTTACAGTTGAACGAGCTGATGGAGAGAGAGGCGCCGTTACTGAAATCATTGCCGCAATAACACTCGCCGGAATACTCAATGCCCGCAAACTCGAAGCTCTGGGATTGACATTAGTTTAGACACATCGGTTACGGGATTGGAGGCCGAAGATGTCGATGCGCCATCAAGTGCACGACCGCTCGTCCCTTCTGCGACACAGATTGTTGACGCCACGGACCAACCAGACGGGAGAGCGAGAGTCGGGACAGCAGCTGCCACAGCCGAGGTCACGGAGGATATGACGGCGGCGAGGGACGGGTTCTGGTGAAGCGAGAGCGCGCCGGGGCCACCACAGACCGTTCCAGTGGCTCCAGAGCATTGCATGTTGCAATTCGGCGACATGAGCAAGATTGACGCGCCGTTCTGAAGAGTGTCGTCGCAGTAGCACTCGCCAGAATACTCAATACCAGCGTACTGGTAACCCTTGCCTTGACAGTAGTTGAGACATCGAAATGGTCATACTGCCGGACGCGGTCGAGGCGGCGGAGAGGGCGCGCCCAGTGGTACCTTCGGCGACACACGCCGCGGGAGCGACAGACCAGCCATCGGGGAGTGCCGCGGTAAGTGCTGTCCCAGTCGGCCGAGATGCCCGAGCTGAGGGATGCGGTTTGGACGAAGAGCGAGAGTGCGCCTGGACCGCCGCAAATCTCGAGTTGATTGCCGTTACAACTCATAGTGCAAGCCGAGGACGGTTTGTTGAGAGAAGCGTCATTGGACAGGACGTCACCACAGTGGCACTCCCCACTGTACTTTAAGGACGTCAGCGGAGACCATGATACACTCTCGAGACTCTCACCTCAGCACCTGCGATGGGGAAACCTTTCTGCTGACAGTACGCAACGCAAACCTGGGGAGTCGTATCTGACCCAACAGTCGAGGCGCTGACGAGAGCACGACCAGAGGTACCCTCAGCGAGGCACAAGGTGGAAGCGATAGTCCATCCATCAGGGAGGATGAGAGCGGCCGAAGCTGAAGCTGCCGCGGCTGCGATTGTAGCGGACGCTGAGTAGGCTGCATCGGAGGCAGATGCGGCGGCTGCAGCGTTCGCTGAGTACGCCGCAGCGCTAGCCGAGTATGCAGCAGCCGTGGCTGAGAAAGCGGAGGCGCTTGCTGCCTTACTCGACGCGCTGACCTGAGCATAGTTGGGACATGCGGTAGCTGGCGCCGAGTATGGATACTCGCCGCCATCGGTATACGCGGTGTAACAAGGTACAGCGGTCAAAGCATTCGAAGGAGTCGCGTAGTAGCTGACGTAGACACTGAGCTGGGACCAAAAGTAGATGCCGGGTGGGAGGTTCAGTCCGTAACTAGTCGTTCGTCAAGATCAGTACTGTGACTCCATGAAAGGGAAAGGAAGCCGGGCGACTCACTTGTCGTAGTACCATTCCCTGTCGTGGAAAGCAATGTCATGAGTGAAGACCTGGAGATGGGATGACAGTACTCACATGACATACTCGAGACTATGGTCATAGAAACCGGAATTAGTCCATGGAGTCCAGCTAAACGACCTGAAATTCGTCCAAGGATTACCCGACGTGCCATCGTATCCACGCTTCTCGACGTCCGCCGTCTGCACTTGCGCCTGCGTCGGATCCCTAAAGAGGCTCGTCTCGTTGCGACCAACGGGTCCGGTCCTTGTGCTGGGTTTCCGAACGACAGCAGCGGCCTGCGCGGTGTCGGTCAGGGAGAGGAGGGAGATGAGTAAAGGAAGGAATGCGATCACTTGGACCATGGTCGGTGATGTGATCAACCTCTCCTGGGGTGAGTGTTGGAGAATGAGGAGGGAGAGACGATCAAGGGATGTCGGATTAGAGTGGAGATTTGTGAAGGATTGAGAGGAGGGGAGGTGAAGGATTGAGAGGAGGGGAGGGGATCTGCGAATGATCGAGGTGAATCATCAGTCTTGTACAGTCCGGATCGACATCCAGCGTCAGACGCTGATCTCGACTTAGGAAGGTGGATGCACGAGTCGTCGCCGAGGGACAAAAGGAAGCGCTCCGACTTCTCCCAGTCGTCTATGCGTACGCCAGAACTGATGGCTTCAGCGCTGAGATTTGAGCATGCTCGTAGTGCTCGAGCATGCGTACGCGTGACGCTTCGATTGAAAGTCGCAGTAGTGAGAGATCCGCGCAGAGAGGCCGGCCCGACGGGAGGTGGTGTCTACCTTGTGTGTGGTGGGACTGATGTGTTGATACATGTCGTTCGCCGACCACTTGTACTCAATCTCCGCTTGAATACCATGGGAGACCGTCAACGTCACCGTCGAGCGAGCTTCGTGCTCTCTGGTCGACCACTCCCGCCCACAGCAGTCTCTGCGCGGCTGTGAGTAATGCTCAGTGTAGCATCGGGCTGGTCATCGCCGGCTCGAGTCCCAGGGAGAGACGCCCCAGGTGTCCTGAACGGTTCAACCTCGGAACCTGTTACGACCCCATCCCGGCATAACCGCGATCTGTGTCAGACTAGACTGGTAGGTCTACATCTTACCCGCACTCATTGACGTTTGTGTTTGACAATTGTGGACTGTGTTAACCTGTCTTTGGCTTTATAGTCAAGACCTTTTCATACCCGCAATTGTGTTCGACAATCGTCCTCATTCATTGATAGTCCACGGGCCATGAGGGTTACTTGGGGCGTGAGTTCGATCCAAATCATAGTTGGTTGAGTACGGTCACAACAGTACCCTCGAGCGTCGTGTGCGCGCCCTTTCTCAGCAGGTATGAGGTGATCGCCCGCCGCCAGTTGGTGAATGGCTCGGGACCACCCTGTAGAGTAGGGACCATTTCGGCGGGGGAAGAGAGGGAATCCGCGATGACCAGATATGAAGGGGTTTGATCGAAGTTGTTTGAGGAGGGGCGGCGTTGATGGGAACGTCTAGAGTGCTGATCCGCGCATTTCAGGCCACAAGCGCTGCAACTCATTGCGGAGAAGCCACCAACGCTTTTTTCATCCAGTGGAAAGTGCAAGTGCATGCCTCAATTCGCAATGTCGAAGCGAAGCTACAATTTAGGGAGGCTTCCAATGTGGTCGGCGATTCCTTGGTCACAATCTCACGACTCGCCGGCGTTCCAAGCTGCCGCTCAAAAATGCTCAAAGGACGCTGCTATCCTCTTCTCACCAGGTGGATACTAGTTCGTCCCCTTATTCATCCTTCTCTCAGAGCGATATTGAAAGAGATCTGGTATAGTACTATCTATACACCCATCAATGCGACCCTCTCCAACGTCGATATCCAGATGCACGGCGACCTCCACCTGAATCAAAACATTACTGCCGTGTGATCCATCGTGAACGCGAGTGCGAGCGGGAACGTTGATCGGATCACGATCAAGGGCCATAGCGTGGATTGTTCCGGGACGACAAACTTTTCCACTGGTTGGATTTATGGCAGGTCCACGTTCATTTGGTTTCGCGTGAGAGTGGAAAGAATGGCTAAGTGAGTGGGATATGGATAGGGTATGAGCAGCGATGGTGGGATGCGAATCAAAAGAACGCCTCGGGCACCGCGTCTCGGCCACATTTGTTCGACTACAATATGACGAGCAGTTATTTGAGGAATATCAAGGTCCGGAAACCCATCCCTTGGTACGCCGCAGGTCGCCCAGTGGTATCGAGCTTTGGGCTGAGTGGTGTGTTGGATAGGGTGATCAATCTGTATGGCAACGATTTGACGATGGAGAATACGTTTATCGAGGGGAACACTGTATGCTGGGGGAGGGTTCCCTTTCAACACGTAAGCCCCGCACAACATTCGGACTTGCCGTTGCTGACAGGTTTCCAGTGACGGCTTTGACATCGAGTGGGCAGTCGTCTCGCCGAATGATCACATGTGCGGATGAGCGATGCATTGCTGACAGAACGAAGAGCCACCAACGTCCTGGTCGAAGATTCCGTCGTCGGTAAATCCTTCTTACTATCACTCCACGCCCTTCTCCCGTTTCGATTCGCTTGCCGAATCCGTAACTTGAGTCCTGACCGTGCTTTGTAGTGAACGGCGACAACGCCTTCACCGTCGAGAACGGCGACGAGAACGTCAAAGTCAAGAACGCGCTCATCTCGGGGCCGGGCTGTCATGGGACGTCCGTGGGTAGCTTGGGGCGTATATAATACGGTCAGGAATAGTGAGTTGCCTTTGTTCTCGCTAAGATCGTTTGCAGGAATACTCTTTTCTGATCGGTTGGCTTGGTTAGTCTTGTTCACGGATGTCACCGCGGTTGGATGTGTTTAGGGGTTGAGGTTCAAGTCTTGCCTCGGCGGTCAGGGGGCTTGTGAGTGCTTCCTCCGCTTGTTCCGTACGGACTGCTCGGCGATCTTTCCCATTCCCATCGAGTTTAACCTGTCATCTCTGGCGAGGAGTTTGTGAGACTTTCAGCTAATGAGTTCCTCTGTAGGCCCAGAACATCACTTGATCAAACTATCTCGTCCAAAACGTCACTTTCCCAATCTACGTCACCCAAAACTACTTTCAGTGCGTAGTCCCCTTCTTCCCCATCCGCCATTCGTATCATACTGACCGGGATCATAGCCAAGGCAGTGGCCAGACGCAGAACGGAGCCGGTGCACGGATGGGCAGCTCCATCAACGGGAGGCAAGTCAACAAGGCCTCGGTCTATGAAGGATTTCACGTATTCGAGTTGGAAGGGGACGATAATACGTTAGTCCACCCTACGATTTCCTGCCGTCGTACGATGTGGGATTAGGTATCAGCCCGGTGATGGGTCATGCGTCTCCGACCCGGTCAATTCTGATGTTCGGCCTCGAGTGACCTTGGAGCTCTTTGGATCGATCGCTAACAGTATTGACTCTACTTCCGCAGTGCTGGTACGCCGTTCCCCGAGCCGACGGGATCTGGGATCCCCAAGCCGTCATCATCCAATGCAGCAATTCGACGTCTTGTCAAGATTCCAAGCTGCAGGATATCGGGATCGTGCCAGAGGTAATCCTCTCCATTTTCGATTAAGAAAGCTAGACCGCTGACGCCGGTGGCAATCGAGTGCGGACCTAACGCGTTGTGTACATACCTCGATCCCGTGCTGAACCCGGAACTGGGATTCGTTTGCCAGAACGGGACGTACTTTCCCACGTGATGTACAGTTCACTGGGGCGAGATTCGAGCAAGCGGTAGTGCAAAAAGAAAAGGGAAGGGGCCGCCTAGGTAGGAGGTAAAAGCAGAAAGTACAAGTCACTCTACGAAGATATCGTCTGGCTGTGAAAGGTCTCTAGATTTTGTCTCACATTTCTGAAACGAGACCCTGATGACGAGTTTTACGTAAATCAGCTGCGCTGATGACGAGTGGGACCCCTCAATTCCGTCTTTCTCTTGCGGGTCCACCTTTTCCTCATCACAGCGCAACCATCATGTCCCGAAAGCTTCCTCCACTCCCCTCACCCCATCTTCGACCTGAAATCTCTCCACGATCAGGGTCAACGAGCGAAGAATGGGTCCCACCGTCAAGACAACCTTCGGCGAGAGCAGTTTCACCCGGTGATGAGCGAGCTCGGTTCGAAGGTATTGACAGGCTGTCTGACGGTGTACATGCTTATGCTCACGACCAGTGTAGTACAGCTCGGATCCTCGCAAGATCCTCAATCGTCCTCATCACCCTCATCCCCACCACTGCCTTCAACGCCCGCTCCTACTATCCGGCCCAGTCAATCATCACCGCCCTCGACTCCAGACCTCATCGGAACGGATGGCGTGGTACCCGGCAACTTGCCACTCTTACCCGTTGCGAGCGAATCTGGACCTAACGGGAGTGCTATCAGCCCTCTTGATGCGGCCACCTGGCGTCGGAAGCTGGAGGATGAGGAGATTCAGCGGTACCTCACCGACTTTGGCAAAGTATGCTCTTACAGATTGTGCAGACGTACAAGACTGACCAGTGAACAGCATGTTCGACATCTTAGAGTCCCTATACCTGCCAAAGCCCCGCCCATAATGCAACGACCGCAAATGGCGGACTACACCCTTTCCCCGATGCTTCAGAGGCGGATCCGCGACAGAGCTGTCGAAGCTGGGAGTATACAGGAGACTGCGGCCGTCGAGACATCCGAGAAGACAGAGAGTGATGTCGCATCGGGATCTGCTTCTGTCGGCGACGTGGATTGGATGGCGTATGTTGCTGCAGTGCGTTGAATCCCTCTCTTTGCAGGTTATCTCATCACTAAATCGGTCCGCAGTACTTTCGCTACCTCGTCGGACCTAGTGTCCCACTTGCACCCATCGAACCCTTCACAGTCGCTCGCCTACGAAGCAATACCGAACGGCTATACGCTGTGGCCAAGCCAACGTGGGCGAGCGTCGGACAAGCAATTGGCGATGTCTGCCTATGGAAGAACAAGGTCAAAACTGGAATCATTGTACTGGTACGTGGCCCCAACTATGGAGTCCATCTGACAGTGGAAGCTGGGCCCTTAGGTCTACCTCATACTGGTCGCCACCTCGACCCTTCTCCCGGCCCTCTTCCTCGTCCCGCTGTATCCTCTACTTAAGCGTCGCTTTTTCCCTCCCAGCTCAATGGCGCAGTACGAAGCAGAGCTTTCCGCACGACAGCATGCACAAGAAGTGTCAGACCTCGCCGAGGAGCTCGTCGAGACGGAAACCGGGGCCGTCTCGGGGGAATCTCAGCCAGGACAAGGCTTCGGCATCGGGTTTGACCTTAGCAAGGCGAAAGAGGGACTTGGTCTGGGAGGACCTGGCGCTGAGCTCGGACTCGGGGTGGAGAATCTGATGGGGGAGGATTCGAGCCAGGTCAAGAGAACGAGGGAGCTGAGACAACGATGGCGGGAGCTGGAGGAGGAGTATGGTGCTGGAATTGTCGTAGTCCTGGGGGACCTAGCTGTATGCCCCAACAGATCTGTATTTCCCGATCCTCGCTGACCGTCTATCACCGTACAGGACTTGCATGAAAAGGTCAAAAAGTAAGCCCATGCATCGAGTCTGTGATGGTCCTGATCCTTGTCAGTCTTTACCTATGGCGATCCCCTACTTCCGCGACCACCTCTGCCACCATACTCGCAGTCTTCTCCCTCGCATCCTGTTTCTGTCCCCTCTGGATCCTCGTCAAGCTCTTTCAGCTCGCGATTGGAATCGTCGCATTCGTCGTCGTACCACTCATCGCCGCGCAGGAGAGGTATGAACCGATGTCGTGGATGGCTGGGAATGCCCCTACAGATGCGGAGTGTAAGTTCTTCCAGATGTAAGGACACTTACTTATTGGATTAGATGCTATGCAGCTCATCAAACAGCGAGCTGCTGCAGGCGAGCCCCTCATCTTCCCAAGCAGCGATGGTACAAGACCAATACAGCCAAGCGACTCAAAACCCCTGTCACTAGTTTCCTTCCCTACCACCAAGAAAACGGAGACTGCGACCGATCCGGACGCAATCAAAGTTCCGGAAAAGCAGAGAATGGAGAAGCTGAAGAGGTTCGGACTGCGGGGAATGGATCTATTGGAGACATCGCGACAGATCGCTGCGGGAGACCGACAGGTCAAATTGTCATTCGCTCCCACCGGCGTGGGAATGGATGCCTCGGTAGGCTTAGTCGTGGGCCAAAGAGCAGTAGACACGCTAATTCCTCATAGCTCCCATCAGACGCAAAGTCTGTCATGCAGCTTAGCGTTGGCAAGTCGGGACCAGGACTCGTCGTGACGCAAGGAAAAGCTGGCGCAGACGTCGATGATGGACCGGAATGTCAGCTCATCAATTTCGGATGTTTCCTCGTGACGCTGATGTGCGGTCCAGCGTACTTTACGCAATTCGGAAAGACGTCAGGAAACCTTCGTATCTCAGCGGAAGCTATCTCCTTCCGTCCACTCATTCCGACCAGAACGAAGGCTCAGAAGCCCTCGGTGGATCCCCTTCTGGAAATCCCAGAGTCTGGAAGTCTGGTGGAACAGACAGATGCGCTTTCGGATAAGGAGAAGAAGCCTCGAGTGGTTGATATTGCCATGTCGGATATTGTTGGGATCAAGAAGCGGGACAAGACGTCGCTGCTGGTGGTAGTAGCGGCGGGTCTGGAGATTGAATGTTCCGATGGAACGGTGGGAGCTGCATTCCCGCTACATCCAAGCATCAGTGCTGATCAGTCTTCGGGATAGACGGTGACGTTTGCGTTGGTATCGAATAGGGACCATGTGGGTTCCTGTTCAATTGGGTGTGCGCGAAATTGTTCTGATGACGGACAGGCGTTTCGGAGATTGCTCGCGCTGTCTAACAAGTCATTTGTGAAGGTCTAAGCTGCATTTGGACGGTGTATTATGAGACGAAGCTGTATACTTTGACGAACCTGTATACTATGACGGAGCTGTATGCTATCGCCGATCGAGCCGTCACCAAACCTGATGACTTATCAAAGCGACACCTTCCAGCTCGTCATGTGGTCATGAACGGTCCGGTCGAACGCCTAAAGATTGAGCCTACAAACCACATCCTATGCATCATGCCGCCATCCCAACAATCTCTCCGCTTTCGTACAATCAAAACACCCCCTCCTCCCATCCTCCTTCCACCACCCCTCATCAACCTCTGCATCCGGATAATACCTCTTAATCAACTCCCTCGTCCCCACCCTCTCCTCTTCCATCCCCTTGGCCCGTTCCCCAGCACCCAATCTACTCTCATACTCCAGTCCACCCTCCCAACAAATATCACTCGCGACCGTATAAAACACCTCATGTCCCCCCCAGCCTTCGGACGTGAGACCAAGTAAACAGGCACGTGAGATGGCGTCGAAAGATACCCATCCCCAGAGGGAGTTGGAGTGGGAGGAGGGATAGGCGTCCTCGTAGTCCTCGCGGATGGCGTGGATGCGCAGGGAGGCTATGCGGGTGGAGGGGAAGAGACGCTGGAGGGCGGTGGCTTGGAGTTCGGTTACTCTGCGG
>JAABUW010005419.1_pt1 | contig 16605 bp, 1 predicted proteins | sample 5560081 | NCBI WGS metagenome assembly JAABUW01 (sample SAMN10711882, study PRJNA513363) | rock metagenome | isolation source: Antarctica rocks | place: Antarctica: Victoria Land, Knobhead sud | reverse complement strand
ACAATTACTACTATTAGCTAAGTTTATTTTAATTTCAAATATACAAAAGCTAACAATTAATTATCTAAATACTTAGATTAGTCTCTAAGAATTAAAATATTAAAATTATAATATTGTCGAAACAATAATTAAGAGATTGTCGAAATTTGTCGAACAATTGATTTTTTAACTATTTAAACAACTAAAATCTTTAATTATTAATAATTAAATAGCTAATATTTAGCTAAAAATTCTAGACACAAATATTTTACTAAAAAAGCTAATATAAATTAGAAAAACAACTAAGTTTATTTTATTTGCAATATATTGTTTTTGTTAAAGAATATTAATTATTTTTAACAAATATTTATTAAAAGTAAGTTCTAAAAAATTAAAAAATTAACTATATAACAATTTTACAACTAAGAATCGATAATCAAATAATTAATAATTAGTCGAAGATATACTATTAAAGTAAAACAAGATTTTGCTTTAATATATTAATAAAAGAGCTAAATTATTTAGTCTCTCTAATCTTTGTTTTTCTATCTATTGCAAGATTCTTCTATTAATAATTAATCAAGTTAATTTGTTAACTCGATAGCTAAAACAAGTATTAATTAATTTCTCTTACTACAATATACAAAACAAATCAATAAACTAAATTGCAAATATATTTCGAAAATCGAAATAATTCTATTAATTATTCTAAAAGCAGTATCTAGATACAACTTTTAATTAAATAACAATTAATTTTGTTTAAATAAAACTAAAAAGTTCTTAATTATTGTAAAAACGCAAAAAATTTGGATTAAAAAAGCTAATATTTAGTTTTATTAAAATAAGAAGACTAAAAAGATTAATTTAATAATTATAAAAACACAAAATAATATAGTTATCTCTATAACTATTAAGATTAAGAAAAAGAATAAAGAGATTAAATAGTTTAATTAGATTTTAGATAGTTAACAAGCTTTATCTACAATTAAGCGAAAACAACAATCTAATTAGAAATTATCTATTAATACTTTATTTTTTAAATAAATTAAGTCTATTAAATTTGTTTAAATCTATATTTGTTATAATTTTAAAACAAAATAACAAAAATATAAAATTTATTTAAAAATTTATTAATTGTTTATCTACTAAAACTTTGCTTAATCTATAATTGATAAAATCGATTAAATTAATACTACTAATAAAAATAAATATATTTAGCTATCTTTTTTATCTAAATTTTTTAAAAAGTATCTATTGAACTAAATATCTAATTTAAGTTCTATTAATTTATTTAATCTTTGTTATTTTCTTATTCTTTTTAATAGATAATTTTAAAATTTATCGAAACAACTATTGTTTTCTTAAGATATTTTATTTAATATTTGCTACTTTAATTTATAAAAAGCAATATAAAATAACAAACATTTTTACTTTTATATTAGAATTTTACAAAGTTAAAATTAAAAATATAGTAAAATCTATTTTTAAGTTTATACAAAATTTAAATAAAAAAATTAATCTTATTATTAATAGAAAAATTCTATTTGTTTGCGCTTTTAAAATAATTTTGTTCAATAATATATTATAACAAATTTACAACAAAGAGTTTTTTTACTATTTTGCACAAATAGATTCTCGAATTTGTTACTATTTTAAAAAGAAACAAAAATATTTAATATTTAATATTATTAACAATAGAAAATATTATTAAGAAGCTATTAATTAAAAAGAATATACAAAAAACTTAATTAATAAAAACAAAACAATTCATCTATAAAAGATAAAAATTAATATTAATATTTTAGTAATTTAGTATTTAATTTTTTTATTTAATTTAATATTGTCTCGAATTTACAATATATTTTATTTTAAATAACAAGAATTAAATAGAATTTTTTAAAGTTTGTTAATTACTATAATACTTAGCAAAAAAAGATTAATCTTATATTAAAATATTTTAGTATTTTTTGCTTTTTTTTAGATTAATTTTGTATATAATCTTTTATATTCTATATTTAATCTTAATTTCTATTAGAGTTGAAACAAGTTTTTTTGTTAATTTCTTTTATTTTGTATTTTTTTACTAAAAATATTAAATTTAATATAAACTATATATAGAAGACTTCTAAACTTATATTTAAAAATAATATTAATATATGCAAGATTATCAAAAATTTTAATACAATAACAAAAATTAATATATTAATAGAAAATTAATAATATATTTATTTAAAAAATCTATATTATATAATAGTAATAAGTCGACAAATATATTAGATTTTTATTTAGTATATTATAGATTTTAGAAAAACAATTTGCAAAAGATTTTTAAAAAAAAATTAAAAAAGTTTCTTGCAATAATAATAACAATATTAATAATATTAACAATATTAACAATATTAACCAAATAAATAAGAAGAATAAAATCTTAAAAAATATATTTTCTAAAATTGTTAATAGTAAATTTGAAAATTTTAAAAACAATATTTTATTATTTTAAGAATATATACAATTATCAAAGTTTTGTATCAATATTAAGAAAGAGAAAAATTGTAAATTTAAAAATAACAAATTTTAAAAGCTTTTTGTATTATTAAATATATATTAATCTTTATATTGTTAATATAATACGCAAATATATTACAATTATAAATATAAATATTCTAATATATAAAATAAAATATATATAAATAATATTAATATTCAAATAAGTTTGTATTAATTAATATATTTTTTAATTTTTTTAAAACTATAATAGATTACGCAATACTATTAAATCTTATAGATTATTTTTTTGTACAAAATATTATAAGTTAGTTTATATATCTTAATCTTGCTAAATCTTAAAAAATATATCTAAAATTAATAAAGATTTTAATACTAAAAAACTATTATTTATTATTAATAAGAAGCTTTCTATTATTAAATATCCAAACAATTAACAAAAATATAAATAAAGTTTATATAGTAATTTGCAATAATTTATATTTATAAATTTAATTGTTTTTAATTAATTTTTAATTTTTTAATATATTTGTTATAGATACAATATCAAATCTATTAAAACTTTTGTTTTAGCACTTCTTTATTTAGAAATTACTAAATATTTATATACAAAACTATAGTAAACAAATTGTTAATCTAGACTTTAAGCGCTTTAAATAATACAACAAAATTGCTTTTATTAATAAATTAATATTTTAAATATATTTCTTATAATTATAGCTAAACTAATATTTATTAAAGACAACAATCGATATATATATAATATAAAGAACTATATAATAATAAAAGTTAAAAAAAGTTGTTTAAATTAATACTTTTTGTATTTATATTATTGTTTAAAGTATGTCTTTATTATAATAGATATTATATAGCAAATATATAAAAATAAAAACTCTTTGTACAATTCTTTGTACAATTTTGTTTTAAATTTTCTTGTATATTAACAAATTTTTACATAATATATCTACAAACTTTTTGCTTTTATCTTAAACAACATATATATTATCGATACTTTCTACAAATTAGACTAATAAACAACAAAGAATACAAATTAATATTTGTTAAAATATAATTAAAATATAGTATATTTATAAGAGACAATATAACAAAAAAGTTTAAGTATTATACAAACAAATAAATAGCAAAACTATAAATAGTATAGAAAACTTTTGCAACAAATTAATATATCTAAAAGAGACTATAAATATGCGACAAAAAAGATTTTTACAATAATAATAAAAAGTCTTTTGCAATAAGAGTTTAACAACAATAATACTTATAGTTCTTAGCTAAAAATATTAAATACAATTCTATTTTCTAATTGTAACTTAATCGATTTTCTATCTATTAATTTAATCTTTAGTTGTTAATTGTTGCAAAATCTTCTATAGTTTTGTAGCAATTAATAATTGTTAATATATTTAACAATTGTTCAATTAATAGTTAAACTGCTATTTAACTATTAATTTATTGCTTTTTAATAAACTAAGATTAAGTATCTTTTAAGATATTTAGACGCAATTGTAGCTTAATTATAACGCAATTGTAATACAATTGTAATTTAATTGTCTAAATTCTATATATTTCGAGAAAAAACAATATTTTAATTGCTATTTAATCGATATTCAATCAAAGATCGATTGCGTTTCTATTGTTGCTCTATTATAATTTAATAATTGTTAAACTATCGAAATATTCGAAGATCTAACTATATAGTATATAATAAATATTAATTTATTTTGTTAAATCGAAGTTGAAAAAACAAGTACTTAACTGTTTATATTGTATATACTAAACACAATAGAAAGTATACAACTAATTAAGACAAACTAAATTATTAAATACAATATATATTAAGCTTAAGACTTAATAAAACAATCTTAAAAGTTTTTTGTTATTAATTTATTCTAATTTATACTTAGTATACGTTTAGTTTAATATATACAATAAAAAATAATTTAATCTTTGTCTTTTTTAGTTGTAAATATAACAATAATTTTTGCAATAATTGTATTAGCTAAATATAAGCTTACCATAACTTTAATATAGATAAAAAAATAATTGTTTTAACTTTTATTATTAACAGAAATTAATTTATTTAAAAAAGAAACAACTACGCATAAACTTAGTATAAACATAATATAAATATAATATAAAATTGCAAATAATATTTCATTTTATTTTGTTATTAAAATATTAATTAAAACGCAAATATTTATTAAGTATAAAATTAATATAATTTTAATATAATAAATTAATAAGCAAGATTTGTTCTTATTTAAATTAAAAAAAGAATTACAATTCTTTTCCAAATATATAATATATATAAATATAATAAATATAAATATAATATATATAACTTTTAAACTCTTTTATTAAATTTAATTGTTGTATTTGATTTTTTATTATTACAAACAACTTTATTTGATTAACTACGCATATATTAAATATAAATAAGATATAAATTTTTAAAGATTTTTAAAATTTTGAACACATTATTATTACAAGATTTCTTCTTTTTTTATGTTTTTTTAATGCTAGTATATACTTGATATAAATTAGACTTGAAATATAATTAAATAATTTATTCGAAAATTTAATATTTATAGCAAATATATTAATTTGCGTATAGATATATATATATTAAGTACAAACTAATATAATAAAATAATATTTAGATAAAGTAATAAAAAAAACAAATCGTAAATTAGCTAAAAACAAATTTTTCTACAAAAGTATTAATATAATGCTAAGAATAAATTGACGTAGATTTAGTATATTTTAAAACTAAATTAAAATTCTACTTTTTGCAAGCATTCTTTAGATTAAAATACAAATATTTAAAAAATAAATAAAAAATAATTAATTAATAACTTTAACAATTATATTAATGCGAATTAAATATTAGTTAAATATATATATAATTAATACGTTATTAAATTTTTAAATAACAAAATAAGTATTTATATATATAGTATAAAAACAAAGAAAACAAAAGATAAATTAAATATATAATAAGTATAAAATAAGTTTATTTCGTAATAAAAATATTTATCAAAAAGAGTTGCAAGTTTTCAATTTTAACAACTATATTATATAAACTTAATATATACTTAATAGTAATTTAGTTTACGCAATATGCTTTATATTATTTGTATATCAATAAATTATTATATCAACAATATACTTATATTTATACAAAATATAAGCTTAGTTTAATTTTTTTTAAAGAAGTTACATTTTAATTTTGTAAAGTTACTTGTATCTTATTATTTTTTAAATTTAATCTAAAATTTTAAAGCATTAAATTAATATAAACTAGATATATATTAAGTATAAAAAAGATATATATTTCTTTTTAAAATAACGCATATTTGTAGATTTTTTTTTATCTAAATTCGCAACTATATATAGTTAGCTTATACGTTATATATAAACAATCAAGATATTTGTTTATTTGCTTTAGTATAATAGGCTTTTTAATAATAACGTAGTTTAATTTTAATTTTAACTTAATATATATTAAGCATAAATAAAACTACAATTATATATACAAATAACTAGCAATTAAGAACAATAAAAGTTATTTTATATATTTAATTAATTAATATTATTGTATAATTACATTTGTTAATACTTAATATATATAGAGTTGCAACTAAATTTATGCAACTTATATACTTAAGTTACAAAAAAAGATTCAAGTTTTAGAATTTAACGCAATTAATAATATTTAATATATACTAGACTTAAAATTATATCTATATATAAACTATTTATTATTTTCGTAATTTTAATAGTAGATATTACTAATACTTAGCATAAATTAAGTTGCAATAAAAAGTTTCTCTTTATTAAATTTTTTATTTATTTAATTGTATTTTACTTGTATTAAATATAGACTTAATATATATTTAATATAGAATTGTGCTATAGTTGAACGCTTATATTTAGTTACAAGATTTAAATTTAAAATAAAAAAAGATTTTTAAGTATATACTTAATTAATGTATGCTAGACAAAAGCGTTGCATATACTATATTTGTTATAATAATACTTTAAAGAAGACAAGTTTTGTGCGTTTATTATATTAAGATTGTTGTAATATACTCTAAAATTAACAAACTATTAAAATACTATAATCGGTCTGTCGGAATACTGTAATAGATCTGGTCTAGTATTGATACTATTCGATTCAATACTATTCAACTCGATATTATATAATCGATCCAAGTAGCTTCGATTAATATATATATATAGACAAAGTTTTAGCTTCTATATAGTAACTAAACATTCTATTATCTATTATTTTGTTAGATTCTAAGTTCGGAACAAAGCAAGAAATTTATTTGTTTATTAATTAGAATATCTAAAATATAGTTGATTAATCGAATTGACAATAGATTTACAATTACTATTATTAGTTAAATTCTTGTTAATTTCGAATATATAGAAATTGACAATTAATTATCTAAATATTTAAATCAATTTTTAAGAATCGAAATATTAATATTATAATATTGTTAAAACAATAGTTAAAAGATTGTCGAAACTTGTTAAACAATTAATCTTTTAACTATTTAAACAATTGAAAATTTTAACTATTAACAATTAAATAGCTAATATCTAGTTAAAGATTTTAGATACAAATATTCTACTAAGAAAACTAATATAAACTGTAAAAACAATTAAGTTTATCTTATTTGCAATTTGTTGTTTTTGTCGAAGAATACTAATTATTTCTAATAGATATTTATTAATAATAAATTCTAAAAAATCGAAGAATTAGTTATATAACAATTATACAATTGAGAATTAATAATCAAATAATTAATAATTAGTTAAAAGCATATTATTAAAGCAAGACAAGACTTTGTTTTAATATATTAATAAAAAGACTAAATTACTTAGTCTTTTTAATCTTTGTTTTTCTATTTATTGCAAAATTCTCTTATTAACAATTAAATAAATTAATTTGTTAGCTCGATAACTAAAACAAGTACTAATTGATTTCTTTTACTACAATATACAAAACAAATTAATAAACTAAATTGTAAATATATTTCGAAAATTAAAATAGTTTTATTAATTATTTTAAAAATAGTATCTAGATACAACTCTCGATTAAATAGCAATTAATTTTATTTAAATAAAATTAAAAAGCTTTTAATTATTGCGAAAATACAAAAAATTTAGATTAAAAAGACTAATATTTAGTTTTATTAAAATAAGAAGACTAGTAAGATCGATTTAACAATTGCAAAAACAAAAAACAATATAGTTATCTTTATAACTATTAAGATTAAAAAAAAGAATAAAAAAATTAAATAACTTAGTTAGATTTTAGATAGTTAACAGACTTTGTCTATAATTAAACAAAAACAACAATCTAATTAGAAATTATCTATAATACTTTATTTTTTAAACAAATTAAATCTATTAAGTCTGTTTAAATCTATATTTGTTATAATCTTAAAACAGAACAACAAAAATATAAAGATAACTACTAGAATTACACCATCCTACTCTGCTTCTATACTATCTCTACTTTGCTTCTATATTACTCTTTCTTACTAAGTCTAATCGAGTAATTTTCAAGATCTAACGCGTTGTTTGTTTATATTGTTGTTGTTGTTGTTGCCATTATTTATCTTCTTTCTTATTTACATTAATTATAACTATAGAGCTAAAGCTACTATCTAATACTTACTACAAAAGAATCTCGATCGATTTGCTTGTTTCGAAACTCAATTAGTATACAACAATGCAAAGCTATACAATAATCAAAGATTGCAACAAGATCTCGAAACAAGATATTTGTATAAAATACTAAATTAATTGCAATTATAATAGCAAAATCAAATTATAAAAATGCAATTATCGAAATACTGACAATTGTTTTTGCGAATACTTGTTCGAAGCAATTGCGAAACTAGAAAACAATTTAGATATCTAAACATTTATTGTTAAATGTTCCGATTACAATTATACTTCTACAGAACTATCTATCTCTATACTATATCGAAAAGAAGCTCTAAATAAACTAGAAGTACAATATAAGCTCGAAAAGAAATAACAAAAAGATAGCAAAATTAATACGACTCTTAAAAATCTTTATTTGAATCTCGAGAAATCTATATTTAAGTTGCAAAATTTTTGAAATATTAATATTGTTTTTAAGACAACAACAATAAATTCTTTAATATTTATGCAAGCGTTAATAAAATATTTAACAAAGTTATTTAACTAGTATATCGATTTAAAGAAAAAAATATATAATAATAAGTTTTAGTTCTTGTTCTTTATATTTAAATATATATAGAAATTGCTATCTTTAAATATAAAAGTCTTAATTATAAACTATATCTATAAAACAAACAAATATAAGATATCTTTTCTTATTATTATTGAGATTATTATCTTAAATATTATTTTTTACGTTGTATTCTACTTTATAAAAGAAGAAAACTACAATAACTATATATAAATAATAGAAACTTTAATACGTCTTTACAATTATTTAGATTTGCTCTATTCTACAACTATTATATTCGACAACAATAAAATTTTGTTTTCGATACTTTTGCACGTATTTTACGAGAAAAAATATTGTATTAGTTATCTTCTATATATCTAGTATATTAATTAGAACGTAATAGTTAATTACAAAAAATATTTTTCTACAAATAAAAAGTAAAAGATATTTTACAAACAATAAAAAAACGTTGTCTATATAACTATTTTAGAATTACTAAAGAAGTGCTATAATGTTTTATATTACAACTATTCAAATATATATTAAGATATATTTGACTATTTTAAGAAGCATTTATAATTTGAGCGTAGAAAGTAAACTAAATATTTTATCGACAAGATATTTTACTTCGATAATATCTTTTTATCGTATAACAAAGACGCTTATTATTAAATAAAACAAAAACTTAAATTTTCTACAAATAAGTAAAAATTGCAAATTGAATTTTGTATTGCTAATCTATCTATTTGCGCAAACAATTTGTATACAATAATAAATATAAAGTTAAATAAATTTCTTATCGATTAATATTATAATTACAAGCAGAAATTTAAGAAGACAAAGATACGTCTATCGATAAAGTTTTGTAATATATCTATATTTCGCGATCTTATTATTTAGATAACACTTTTTGTATTGAAGACAATTAGTGCGCAATTCAAACGTTTTAAGAGCAAATTTATTGTTATTGTTTTTTGTATTAATATGTTTACAAATACAATAAAATTATTATGTGTTTATAAAATATAAAAGCAATAATACAATAAAGCAAGCGACAAGATATTAAAATTGAAAAATATATTTTTTTATTAAAGATTTACAAAGCTATTGCAAACAAAATAGATAACAACAAGACAAAAAAACTATACAAAAAACAATAAAAACAATAAAGATATAACAAAAGTGCAAAAAATATTGTTAAAAATCTTGTTGTTGTTGTCTAAAAATAGAACTCTTCTAGATAATATATTATGTATACAAAAGTCTACTATTGTTAAGTTAAAAAATCGTTTGCAAGACTTATTAAACAAGATATAAATTGCGTTTTCGCAATTATAATATCGACATTAAATAGTTTTTGCAAACTTTACTTAGCAAACACTATTTATCTTTGAGTTAATCTCGAATCTACTCTTTAGTCAAATATTTAATAGTTAATTGTCTACACAAAGTCAACAAGATAAGCAAGAAGATTGTCGACAAAATAAGCAAGAAAATGCAAAAAAAATAACAACAAAGAGACAAATTTCAAATGTTTCGATTTTCTATATAGACAATTTTTAAATATAATTAGAGATGCAAATAGAGATCGATTCTAAATATACCAAAAAAAATATTTTAAATTTAGATTTGTTCGAAAGATTCCTAAGAAAATATATCGAATTTGATAATAAACAGACGCAAAATTATATATTTCTTATTGCTTTCTTGTAATCTTGTTAATATTGTTTGTTTACAAGATCGAAAAATTACTCGATTAGACTTAGTAAGAAAGAGTAATATAAGAGCAAAGTAGAAATAATATAGAAGCAGAGTAGAGTAATGTGATTCTAGTGGTTACCAAATATAAAATTTAATTGAAAACTTATTAATTATTTATCTACTAAGATTTTGTTTAATCTATAATTAACAATATCGATCAAATTAATACTACTAATAAAAAGAAGTAAATTTAGTTATTTTTTTTATTTAAATTGTTTAAAAAGTATCTATTAAACTAAATATTTAATTTAAATTCTATTAACTTACTTAATTTTTGTAATCTAATAGCTAAAATATTTTTATCAAAATCTTTATTGCGCAATTGCGTTTTTTTTACTATATTTACTAGTATTATTGTCTATTGCTTACAAGCTATTAGTAAAGCTCTAAAATAGCAAATTATATTAATACTATTATAATTATTAGTATTTTTGTGTTTTTGTGTTTTTTTTTGCAGTTTTTAAACAAATTGCTAAAATTAGCAATAGTATAGACTTTTTTATTTAAAAATAAAATTTGTTTGAAATTTTTAAATAAATTAAACTTTAAAAATATATTAAATTAGATATTAGATCTATTAATTTGCTTAATATAATTATCGAAAAACAAATTAAATAGAATATTAACAACAAAAAATATATAAATATATTTCGAAATATTATTAATAGAAATTTGTATTACAATATAAAGAAGATTAATCTAATTAAAAAGATTTATTAAATTTTTTTTAAAATATACAAATCTAAAAAATTAAATATACTAATAAATTTTGTTATTAAATTCGAGTTTTTTAAGATTTTTAACTTTTAGAATATTGACAAGTATAGAATTAAGTTTTGCAATATTATTAATAAACTATCTATTTATTCAAGCAATTTAGTTATAAATAAAAACTAATTTATTTTTAAATATCTAGTCGATTTTAATAATACTATTTGTTTTTTTATTAATTAATAGATATTTAAGTATAATTTTTTTAACAAAAATAACACTCGAAAGCACAAGTTGTTTGCTATTATTTATAATTACAAAATTTAATATATTAATTTAATAGATATTTTGACTATCAATATTATTTTAATTTTAACAATAATTACTAAACTAACTGCTATTACAAAAAATATTTTTTCTATTATTAAAATTTTTAGTTTTGTGTATATTAAACAAAAGAAATATAAAAATTGTAAAAAAATCGATTATTAACAATTAAATTGCTAAAACTTATATTTAGAATTATATTTTGTTTTAAAAAATAATAGTTTCGAAAACAATTAAAATAATAACAAAAATAAATATTGTTAAAACTACAATAATTAAAAAGAAAATCGAAAGAAATTTAGATTCAAAAAGAATAAAAATAAGTTTAAATTTAAGTTTAACAAAAACAAAAATAAAAACAATAATAACAAAAAATAAAAAGCTACTAAAGCAATAGTTTATAAATATTATTCTATTTTTGTTGTTATAATAATTTTATTTGCAATTTCTAAATTGTTTATTTTTATAACTATAATATTAGTTTTTGTTGTTAATAGTTTTTTGTATAAGTAAGTTTTCGACACAAAATATTTGCAATATATATTTGAAGATTCTAGTATTTTTGTATTTTATTTAAAAATATCTTAACAATTAGTCGAAAATATAGAAAACAATTTATTTGCTATAGATACTAAAAGTATTTGTCTATTTGTTAGATATAAAAATAAAAGAGTTTATTATATTACAATTTACAATATATAATATATATTTAATTTTTTTTACAATTTGATTTTCTATAGTTAGTAAAAAGACGCTAATATTGTTTAAAAAATTATTAATTATAATTTTTCTATTAATATTTAGCAAGCTTGAGCAATTAAAGATTTCGATTTTTATTTTCTAAATTTAGAAATATCTATTGTACTTATTGTTGCTACTATTGTTTTATTAACAATTAATAAAAATACAATAATTATATAATACAAACAACTTAATTATTTAAATAAACAAAATATAAGCATATAGCTTATCCCGGATATAGATTTCCCACCCGGGACGAGCTTATTCTAGGTGGGAATTCTTACTTAGGATAAGCTCTATCTATGCTTAATCTATGCTCAATATAGGGCGTACTAAATAAAACAAAAATTATAAGTTTAGAAAGACGCCTCTATTGCAAGTTGTATATATTAGATATATACTAAATCTATAATCTTGTTATTTCAAAGCTTATTTTAGATAAGAAATTTATGTTTAAAATAAGCTTTGTTTATGTCGAGTCTATACTCTATATATATTGTACTAAATTAAGCAAAGAGATTAAAAGTTTAAAAACGCGTTAAAAAGAAAATATATACATCTAGCATATACTAGATATATAAATTGATTATCTTAATATATTAAGTAATTATAATTTTGTTCAATTTCTAAAATTTAAAATAAGCTAGACATATACTTAACATAATTTATAATTATTAAAAAAAAAACTATTATCTTGATTTTAGACGCGCAATTTTGACGCATTTATACAAGATGCAATTCAAATATAGATTTAATATTGTTCTAATATATATTAAAAATAAATAAAGTCGCGCAAGTCGTATATTAAGTCTTTAGTATATTTTGTAAAATTAAAGTACAATTGTTGCGTCTTTTATCTTTATCTTTTCTAATTATTTGTATTATTATAGTATATACTTTTAATTTTATTAACAAATTTATAACATAAATCTAGTATATTTTCTAATTTTATTGCTTCTATTATTTTAGTATATATTTAGCATAAATATTGTTGCAATTTAGCTTGCTAATCTTAAAGTATATTACGACAATTCTAATATAACAAACGCGCAAAACTTGTTTTCTCTAAAATACTATTATAATAAGTATAGTATATGCGACGCTTTTGTCTAATATATATTGATTATATATTTAAAAAATTTTCTTTAATTCGAATCTTAATTTTGTAACTAAATATAAGTGTTCAATTATAACACAATTCTATATTAAATATATATTGAGTCTATATTTAACATATATAAGATTCAACTAAATAAATAACAAATCTAATAAAAAGACATTTTTTGTTGCGACTTAGTTTATGCTAAGTATTGATAATATCTACTATTAAAATTTTAAAAAATAATAGATAATTTATATATAGATTTGATCTAAACTTAATATATATTAAATATTATTAATTGTATTAAATTTTAAAACTCGAATTGTTTTCTTTAATATAAATGTGTAAATTGTATAAATCTAGTTGCAACTCTATATATACTAAGTATTAACAAATATAATTGTACAATAACGTTAACTAATTAAATATATAAAATAACTTTTATTGCTCTTAATTGTTAATTATTTATATATATAATTGTAGTTTTATTTATATTTAATATATATTAAGTCGAGATTAAAATTAAGTTATACTATTATTAAAGAACATATTATGTTAAAGCAAATAAACAAATATTTTAATTAATTATATATAACGTATACGCTAAATATATATAGTTGCAAATCTAGATACAAAAAATATTTCTTTAAATATATATTATTTTAAAAAGAAATATATGTCTCTTTTATACTTAATATATATTTAGTTTATACTAATTTAATATTATAAAGTTTTAAATTAGATTTAAAAAATAACAAAATGCAAACTATTTTACAAAATTAAAGTATAGTTTTTATATATTTTGTTTAAATCAAATTTATATTTTGTATAAATACAAATATATAATTAATATAATTGTCTATTAATATATAAACAATATAAAGTATATTGCGTAAACTAAATTAATATTAAGTATATATTAAGCTTATATAGAATAGTTGTTATAATTAAGAATTTATAATTATTTTCGATATATACTTTTATTGCAAAATAAACTTATTTTATATTTGTTATATATTTAATCTATCTTTTATTTTTCTTGTTTTTATATTATATATATAAATATTTATTTTGTAATTTAAGACTTTAACAACGCATTAATTATATATAGACTTAATTAATACTAAATTTGTACTAGCACAACTTTTAAAATTATTAATTAATTATTGCTTGTTATTTTTTCTTAAATATTTGTCTTTTAACTTAAAGAATACTTGTAAAAAGTATACTTTTAATTTAATTTTAAAATATATTAAATTTACGTTAATTTACTCTTAGTATTATATTAGTACTTTAATCGAAAAACTTTTTTTTATATATCTTATTATATTAGTTTATACTTAGTATATACTTAGATTATACGTAAATTAATATATTTGTTACAAATATTAAATTTTTGAGTAGATTATTTAATTATATTATGAAACTAATTTATACTAAACATATTAATATTAAAGAAGCGTAAAAAAGCAAAAAAATCTTGTAATAATAATGCGCTTAAAATCTTAAAAATTTTTAAAAATTTATATTTTATTTATATTTAATATATGCGTAGCTAACAAAAAAAACTTGCTTATAATAGTAAAAAATCAAATATAATAATCGACTCTAATAAGAGAATTTAAAATATATATATATTATACTTATATTTACTATATATACAAAAGAGAATTACAATACTTTTCTTAATTCGAACAAAAACAAGTCTTATTTGCTAATTTATTATACTAAAATTATACTAATTTTATACTTAATAAATACTTGCGTTCTAGTTAATATTCTAATAGCAAAAAAGAATAAAATATTATTTGCAATTTTATATTATATTTATAATATATTTATATTAAGTTTATATATAATTAATTCTTTTTTAAATAGATTTATCTTTGTTAACAACAAAAATTAGTATAACTATCTTTTTATTTATACTAAATTTATACTAAGTTTATACTTAATTAATACAATTACTACAAAAACTATTATTATATCTACAACTAAAAAAGACAAAGATTAGATTATTTTTTATTATATATATTAAATATATACTAAGTATAAATTAAAACAAATTAATAACAAAAAACTTTTAAGATTGTTTAATTAAATTTTAGACTTAATATATGCTATATATAATACTTTAATTTGTTTTAATTAATTGTATACTTTCGATTGTATCTAGTATATACAATATAGACAATTAAATACTTATCTTTTCGATTTCGATTTAACAAAGTAAATTAATATCTATTATATACTTTGCTTTTGCGTAGCTATTGCAACAATTATATCTTAATAAAAAAAAATCTTTTGCAAATTAATTTAAAATAAAATACAATCTATATTTAATATAAAATTTCTCTATACTTTCTTTAATTTTTAATTAAGATTTTTTTTTTAATTATATTTAAATATATGTTAAGTCTATATTTTGTCTACGCTTACTATATACTTATTTTATTTATTATTTTAATTTTGTATTTATTTCTTTTATTTTAAATACTATTCTTTATAAGATAAAGTTAGACAAGTAACTATAATAGTTTGTTACATTGTTATAGTTATTAATTTTACAAATAATATAAATATCTTATATATAATTTTGTTTTTAATTGTTTCTTTTTAATTTTTAATTTTTTAATAAAGTAATAAATCTTTTTTTAAATTAATATTTAATATAAACTTAATATATACTAGATTTATATATAATCTTTCGAGTTTAAACAAAAGCTCTTAAATTATTAATATTATACAATATTTATAAAACAAAGATATAAATTTATAAATTAATTTATCTTTATTGTTGTTTTAATTGCTTAATAGATATTATTAATTTATTTATAATAAAATTATATTTAAAATATTCTTTGTATTGCTAATAATATTGAATTTCTTTAATTTAACAACTTCTTTTATTATTTTTTTTTTCTTTTATAGAAGTTTGTTACGTTTTTGATATATATATTGTATGCGTTGTTTTTGTACTTAATTTTTAATTTAATATTTCGATAATATTGCTCTATATTTTTTGTTTGATTTTAATATATTGTTTATAAAGTTTAAGTCTAATTTATACTTATTCGAGCTAAACAACAATATATATTAAATTAATATTTGGCGTTTGTCTTTTCTAAATAATATCTTTGTATATTGTTATATTAAAGAAGACGTTTTAAGATTTTTATCAAATATATGCTAAGTCAATATCTAGCGTTTGTTTTTTCTAAAT
>JAABUW010005416.1_pt1 | contig 16613 bp, 16 predicted proteins | sample 5560081 | NCBI WGS metagenome assembly JAABUW01 (sample SAMN10711882, study PRJNA513363) | rock metagenome | isolation source: Antarctica rocks | place: Antarctica: Victoria Land, Knobhead sud | reverse complement strand
GCCCGGAGACGCAAAGAAAGTTGGCGAGGCACCCGTTGATGTAAATAACAACGTCACATTCAATCATGCTGTTCACCCAGCCTATAGCGGCCTAAACCCTGATGAGATAGAATGCGCCAAAGCCATTGACGCGCTCGCTTGGCCCTGGTATCGCAACCCTAGCAATGGGGGCCTTCATCTTCCTCTGCTTATTCCTGGAAAGACACGGAACTTTTTTCCTGACTTTGTTATCTGGACAGGTACTGCAACTTGGCTTGTTGATCCAAAAGGGGCTAACCTTATCAAAGAGGCGGCAGGCCGCAAGCTCATTGCTGTTGAAAATAGTGCAGGTCAACTTCCCGTTAAAACCTGCCTTATCACGCAAGGCAGATGGGATAGAGATTTCAATCAACTTTCCGGTGGTGGAGTAACCGCATGGACGCTCAAAGCAGGAAGCGTCAATCGGCCTGAGTGGTACTCTGACTTTACTGCCTTGCTGACCAAAGTAGTTGGAAAGAAAATAGCATAGTGTCTTCCTTGCCAAAGGCGCGCTTCACGCCGGAGCAGTATCTGGAGAGGGAGCGCAAAGCCGAAAACAAAAGCGAATACTGGAACGGCGAGATTGTGGCGATGGCGGGCGCAAGCCTGTCACATAACTGCATTACGCTCAACATCGGCAGGAAGCTGGGTAGCCAACTAGACGGCTCACAGGGTGAGCCGTTTGTTCATGACCTGCGCGTGCGCGTCAGCCCAACCAAGTATCTTTACCCGGATGTCACCGTCGCGTGCGGCGACCCTGTGTTTGAAGACGCAGAGTTAGACACGCTGCTGACGCCGCAGGTGGTCATAGAAGTGCTGTCTTCCTCTACAGTCAATGATGATCGCGGCATCAAGTTCGCCTTCTACCGGCAAATGGAAACGCTGATGGATTATGTCATGGTTTCGCAGGAAGAGCCGCTCGTGGAGCATTACGCCCGGCAGGACAACAACCACTGGCTGCTCGCCGTCCTGCGTGGCCTGGATGCTTTGCTGCGCCTGCCTTCTGTTGGATGCGAACTGCCTCTCTCGGAAGTTTACGCGTGTGTCGTATTCCCGCGAGCGGCAGAGGCCGCAGAAAGCGACTAGCCGATGCCGAGCATTACGGCTTTAGAGCCGCAAAGAAAAAAAGGTCGTCTCAACGTGTTTGTGGACGGCCAGTTTATTTTGGGGGTGGGGGAGAATGTCGCCGCCGACCTCGGCCTGCGGGTCGGGCGCGAGATGACGCCTGAAAAGCTGCGCGAGACGGCGGGCGCGGAAGAAGTCCACAAAGCGATGGAGGCCGCGCTGGGACTGCTGGATGTCCGGGCGCGGGCAACGCGCGAGATCAAAACGCGGCTGGCGCAAAAAGGCTACGAGGAAGACGTGATCCAAAAAGTGCTGGAAAAACTGGCACGGATGGAGCTGCTGGATGATGCGCAGTTTGCCGCGCAGTGGGTGCAGGCCAAAACCCGCGTAGAGGGCAGCCGTCCGATGGGCCGAAGGCGACTGTCGCAAGAGTTGTTCCAAAAAGGCGTGTCCAAAGAAGAAGTCACCGAGGCAGTCGGCAAAGTCACCGACGATGCGGAACTGGAACTTGCGCGGGCGGCGGCGCGTAAGAAAGTGCGTACCGTGCCATCAAATCCCGAGAGTTTGCGGGCGGAGCAGCAGAAGATGATCGGTTTTTTGCAGCGCCGGGGCTTTGGCTGGCAGGTGGTTAAACAAGTCACGCGCGAAGTGCTGTCGGCGGCCTCCGATGGAGAAGACGAAGATTTAAACCTCGCAGAAGAATGATGCAGGAATAGCGGCAAAGACTGCCGAACTAAAAACATTAATAATTGGGCTGCTAGGCCAGAAGGCGAAACCGAAGAACATGACGCAGGCTGTAAGTTTGGCGTGCGTCATAGGAAAACGATACGCCGTCCGCTCAACCTCAAAAAATTAGGATGGAGATTTGGGGGTGAGGGTACGATGTCAAGTGTGATCGAAGGAAGCTTAGCGGCGATTGTGCTTTCAGCTATCATCGTCGCGTTTCTTTATTCAAGTTATCTGAAGCCACAGCGGACGCGGCTGGAAAGCCGCCTGCGCGAAATAGATCAAGAACAGGCGCGTTTGCAAGGGCAAGTGGAAACGCGGCAAAAAGAGCTTCTGCTGGAAGCGCGTGAAGAAGCGCACCGGCTGCGCGGCGAAGTGGAACAGGAAAACCGGGAAAAGCGACAGGAAATACAGCGGGTAGAGCGGAAACTGGCACAGAAAGAAGAAACGCTGGAGGAAAAACTAGCGGTTCTAGAGGGACAGCGCGAAGCGCTGGCGGTGCAGGAGCGAGCGGCGCAAGCACACTTGCAGGAAGTATGGAACCTTAAGGAGCAGCAGAAAGCCGAACTGGAGCGCATGGCCGGAATGGCCGCGGAAGAAGCCAAAGCCCAGCTGTTCAAAGAAGTGGAAGACCAGACACGCCACGAAGCGGCCCGGATGATCCAGCGCATTGAAGACGAAGCCAAAGCTGAGGGCGACAAGCGCGCGCGCAACGTGGTGATGATCGCAATCCAGCGTATTGCACAAGACCATGTCAGCGAGTCCACAGTGTCGGTGGTGCCGCTGCCTTCGGATGACGTTAAAGGGCGAATTATTGGCCGCGAGGGACGCAACATCCGCACGTTTGAGACGTTAACAGGCGTAGACGTGATCATAGACGACACGCCGGAAGCTGTCGTGCTGTCGTCATTTGACCCGGTGCGCCGCGAGATTGCGCGTCAGGCTCTGACATCGCTGATAGTCGATGGCCGCATTCATCCGGGGCGCATTGAAGAAATGGTGCAGAAGGCGCAGGACGATGTGGAGGGCATGATCCGCGAGGCGGGAGAACGCGCGGTCATGGAAACCGGCGTGACCGGCCTGCACCCGGAGCTTGTCCGCCTGCTGGGACGCATGCGCTTTCGGACTTCTTACGGCCAGAACCTATTAGATCATTCCATTGAAGTATGTTTGATAGGCACATCAATGGCCGCCGAGCTTGGGGCGAATGCCAATGTCGCCAAGCGCGCCTCTTTGCTGCACGACTTGGGTAAAGTAGTCCCTGATGCGGAAGGGCCACACGCGCTGCTTTCGCAGGAACTGATGCTGCGGTTCGGAGAAAGCACGGCGGCGGCGCATGCGGCGGGAGCGCACCATGATGAGATCCCGCGCGAGACAGTGGAAGACAATATTGTGCAGATGGCGGACGCCATTTCTGCGGCGCGTCCCGGCGCGCGCCGCGAGGTGCTGGAAAACTATGTCAAGCGCCTGCAAAAGCTGGAAACCATTGCCGAGTCATTTCCAGGCGTTGAAAAGACATACGCTGTACAAGCAGGCCGCGAGATACGCCTGATGGTACGGCCTGAAGTCGTAGATGATGCAGCCGCACATAAACTCGCACGAGATGCCGCACGCCGCATTGAAGAAGAAATGGATTACCCAGGGCAGATTAAAGTCACAGTCATTCGGGAAACGCGTGCGATTGATTACGCGAAATAAGCGCCGGAAAATGATGCAGAGCGAACGCGCTCACCCAGCATCTTGTTAGAAAGAGCGACCGAGTACTTTGCGTATTTTGATGCTCGGTGACCTGGTAGGCAAACTCGGCAGAGAAGCCGCGCAGACCATGCTGCCGACCTTGCGGGAAATGTACAATCCGCAGTTTGTCATTGCAAACGGCGAGAATGCAGCAGCGGGATTGGGAATTACGCCTGAGATTGCATCGGCGCTGCTGCATAACGGCGTAGACGTTGTCACCCTCGGCAACCATACTTGGAGCAAGCACTCGATTGTGGAATGTTTGGAGTGTGAGCCTCGCGTTCTGCGCCCCGCCAACTATCCGTCCGGGACGCCGGGGCGGGGACACCGTATTTACAGCGCCAGCGATGGCACCCGTATTGGCGTGGCAAATTTGATGGGCCGCACTTTTATGGAGCCGCTGGATGATCCGTTCCGGCTCGCAGACACGATATTAGAGTCGTTTCGGGGGCAGGCGGCCATCTCGTTTTTTGACTTTCATGGGGAAGCCACTTCGGAAAAGATGGCGCTGGCCTATTATCTAAATGGACGCGCGAGCGCTGTAGTCGGGACACACACGCATGTGCAGACCGCAGATGAGCAGATCCTCTCGCAGGGGACAGCTTATCTGACTGATGTCGGCATGGTCGGGCCGCAAAACTCCATCCTCGGAATGGATGCGGGCGGGGTGATGAAGCGCTTCACTACCCAAATGCCGCATCGCCTGGAAGTCGCAGAAGGCCCGGTAGTCGTGTGCGGCGTGGTGGTGGATGTGAATGCAGTCTCAGGCCGCGCCACTCATATTGAACGCATCCAAATCCGGGATATTGTCTGAAAAGGAAACCAATGAGCAGTTTTCAAGCGAAGCGGCGGGGTGGGAACATACTGGCAAGTTTGCTGGCATTGTGCGTACTTGCCGCGGCAGGCGGCATGGGGCAGGCAGCACAGAAGAAAGCATCTCCTCGCAAGACGGCTGCGGGTAAAAGCCGCGTCAAGCCGAGATTTCTGCCGCCGCTGAAGGCCGCCAAGACGGCTCTGGCTCCTCCCATTCCGCAGGCGGACGATCTGCTGCTGTATAATGGGCAGGCCCCGGCGCAATCCAATCTGGCCCTGTCTGCCTGGGGTGGGGGAGCGGTGGAAGACAATGCCGAAGTGTCTTTTTCCAAAGGCCACTCGCTGAAAATCACCACGCTGGACCCGTATCAGGGCGCGAAAATCTCCCTGCAAAACCCGGTCGCTTTGGGAAACAACGCAGACCCGGCGCGCGTGATTATCTTTATGCTGCGCCTGACAGCCGACACGCGCAATTTTCGCATGGGCCGTGGCATTCCCGATAATTATCGGCCGCGCATGATCCTGGCCCAGTTTCCGCAGGGCATGCCGCCGCAAAACTTTCCGCCGGGCGGCATGCCGCCCGGCATGCTGGACAACCCCGGCTTAACTCCCGCTCCGCAGGCGGCGCCGTTGCCGCCGCAAACTCTCAGCGCCATTCACCTGATCTTCACGCGCGCCGATGGGTCGCAGGCTGATGTGCTGCGCCCTTACCCCGACCTCAGCCAGACAGATGCAGGGGCGGGCGCGGAGCAGTGGGTGCCGATCAGCGTGCCTTTGGCCGCGCTGCATTTCGCGGCGGGGTCGGCCACTTCTCCCCTCCAAAGCATTATTCTTGCCGGCAACGATTACGCAGTCCTGTATTTGGGCCAAATCAGAATCACACGCGATACGCTGCCCATCTCGTGTTTCGCGGGGGCAAGCCAGACCGTGCAGGCAGGAGAAACAGTTGTCTTGCATGGCACTGCCGATGGCGGCACGAGCACCCTCAACTACTCCTGGGACTTTGATGCGTCCGACGGCATCACGGAGCAGGCCACCGGGCCGACCGTGACCACGCAGTACCTTAAGCCGAAAGATTACAAAGCCACTTTGACTGTCACCGATATTGACGGGCTGAAAAAGCCCGCCGTGTCTACAGTCACGATCCATGTCCAGCAGTAATCTCCCCCAAGACACGCAGTCATCTGCCCCAAGATAACCGGCATTCGCCATGATACAAGACGAGACACTTTCCCCCGCTACTCCCTCCCCACTGCCACGGCGCGGGCCGATCCTCGCCTTGCTTGTGGCGATGCGCCCCAAGCAGTGGACGAAAAACCTGCTGTTGTTCGCCGGATTGCTGTTTACGCTGGATCAGCACCACCCCCTCACCGATTATCAGCACGCCGCGCTGGGCTTTGTCCTGTTTTCGCTGCTGTCCAGCGTCGTGTATTTGATCAACGATGTGCTGGACAGGGACAGCGACAGGCTGCACCCGAAAAAGCGGCGACGCCCTATCGCGTCGGGGGAGCTTTCGCCGCGCGCCGCCATTGTCGCCGCGATTGTTTTGGGCCTCGGCAGCATGACCGCGTGCTTTGTCCTTCGCTTTAACTTTGGGCTGATTGCGGCGGTCTACTTTGCTCTGACCGTGCTGTATTCGTTTAAGCTCAAGCATGAAGTAATTTTGGACGTTTTGGTGCTGGCGGCGGGCTTTGTGCTGCGGGCAGTGGCGGGAGCCGTGCTGATTGGCGTGTCCATTTCCCCCTGGCTGATTTTGTGCACCCTGATGCTGGCGCTGTTTCTGGGTTTGTCCAAGCGCCGAGCCGAGTTGATCGCGGTCGCGGCCTCCGGCAAGCCCGGCACGCGGCGCATTCTGGGCGAATATTCGGCGGCGATGCTGGACCAGATGATTGTCATTGTCACATCGGCGTGTTTGATGTCCTACACGCTGTACACGGTCGAATCCCCCGCCGCCCACCAGCATCACTATCTGATGCTGACTATTCCTTTTGTGCTGTACGGCATTTTTCGTTATCTGTATCTCATGCACCGGCACCAGTTGGGCGAAGCGCCGGATGCCATTCTGCTGGAAGACCGCCCAATGATCGTCAACCTCGCTTTGTGGGGGCTGTCCACAGGCCTGATTGTGACGCACGTTTTTGACCGCTTCTTTGCGCTGCTCAGGCACTGAACACCCCCCCAAAACTACCCGCATATTTGGAGATTACTCATGGCTGATGATTTAGAAAAAGACGTTTTGCGCGCCGAGCGCACACTCGCGGAGATCGAGGCCGACCAGGCCACCGCGCAACGCAATCGGGCTTTGGCCGAGCGCAATGCGGCCCTTAATCAGCGTGATGCCGCCACTAACGGCCAGCGCGCGGCGCAGTCTTACGCGCTGAATGAAGCCGATGATGCCCGCAAAAGCTCTGCCGCATTATACGTCCTGCTTGCTGTTGTCGCAATTGTTTTGATTGTGATTGCCGCCGTGTTCTTGAACAAAAGCGGCGCATCCGACCAGGGCAATGTGATTGTGCATCGGACGACGCTTTCGGTTCCCGCCGCAAACCTGACCCCGCCGGTGCAGCTTGCGCCCACTCCCGATGTTCCGGCCACCTCGGCCCCCGCTCCCGTGCAGGCGCCTGTGCCTGCGCCCAGCGCGCCGCCCGTGATGGTGGTGACGCCGCCTGCCGCCCCTGCGCCCGCCGTCGCCCCCGCCGCGCCGGTTTACAGCACGCCGTCCGCCGCGCCAGACTCCGGCACAAACGGCAGCAGTGGCGCTTCGGGGACGGGGGCAGCTTCCACGCCCGCCGACGCGGCGCCCCCGGCGAGCGCGGGAACAGCGTCCGATACGTCCGGCACGACCACCACCACGACAACGACCACCACAAACGGCACGGGCCAGTAATTTCTGCATTCTTTAGGCACTTCCCTCAGGGCAATATACTTGAGATTTCTGCATGCAAAGACCAGCCTTTGGGGCCGCATCATCATGGGAACGGCTGTTTTTTGCCTTTTGGCCCTGACACCGGCCCCGGCGGACGCTGGGCCGCAGGCGGCAAACGCAGCCTGCTCACCGGCAAAGCTGCAGGCGAAAATGGCCGGTATCGCGCAGGCGGCGCATGGCCCGGTCGGAGCCGCCGTTCTGCTGGTGGAAGGCGGCGCGGTTGTCGCCCTGCACGGGCAGCAGCGGTTTCCCATGCAAAGCGTTTACAAGCTACCGATTGCCGTGGCCGTCCTGCGCCAGGTGGATGCGGGGACGCTCAGCCTTAACCAGCCGGTGCAGATAAGGCCAAGCGACCTCGTCCCCTCGTCCCGGTACAGCCCCATCGCCCGCAACTCCCCAAACGGCACCCGGATGACCGTCTCGGCCCTGCTGGACGCGATGGTGCGTATCAGCGACGGCACGGCTTCAGATGTCCTGATGACACTGGCAGGCGGGCCGCAGCAAGTCACGGCCTCCCTGCGCAGTCTTGGCATTCAGAGTATGAGTGTGGCAACCACCGAAAAGGCGATGGCGCAAAATGAGCAGGTGCAATACCAAAACTGGACTACGCCCGAGGCGATGGCGGCCCTGCTGCGCGCCTTGCAGCAGGGCCGGGGCCTGTCGGCGTCCAGCCGCCGATTGCTTTTGGGCCTAATGGCCGGCAGTGCTACCGGGCCGCATCAGATCAAAGGGCTGCTGCCGCCCGGCACGGTTGTCGCGCACAAAACAGGCGGCAGCGGAACCCTCCACGGCCTGACACGGGCGACCAACGATGCGGGCCTGGTGACATTGCCCGACGGCAGGCATCTTGCCATCGCCGTGTTTGTCTCAGACAGCCGCGCGAACGCGGCGGCGCGGGATGCCGTGATTGCCAAAATCGCACGGGTCGCCTGGGACTGCCGCGCCGCGCTGGAAGGCGGCAAGCCGCGCCGCTGACCTTCCTCAGAGTGTGGATACAAGCCAGCCGGATCACCCTCCGGCCCTAAGTTGTGGGGGAGGGGATCGCCCCCCGGCCCCCAATCATGCACTGGCATGCCCGGAGGGCTGGGGGAGTAGGAGAAGAGATGCCAACGCCAACGCCCGTCCTGTTCTCTTCCTGTCCCCCCAGAATTGGGGGCTAGGGGGCGATCTTATAGGAGCTAGGGGGCGATCCGTCATTTTCTATGCACGCTCTTGTGCCCGTGAAGGCATGGCTTTATTATGGCCGGGGGTTTTACGCCCCCGGCTTTTGCCTGACACTTGCCCGGTGCGCTTCGCTGGAAAATTGCAGGCACCGCACACCCGCTGCCCCGGCCTCTTTTCAGCGTTGCAAGGGCAGTGCCAGCGCATACCAACGACGGAAGAAATCGTTCCGTCGTTGGTATCCCGTGGAAACGCCTAAGATCAGCCGAAGAGAGGCCGGGGCAGCACGGCAAAACATGCGTCGCAGGGCCAAAAGGCGCAATCTGCGGCGCGGGCGGGTATCCTTTAGGAAAGCTTTGCGCACTGTACCGAAGGAGATTTCCACTTGAAAGTTGGCCTGATCGGCTTGCCCCAATCGGGCAAGACCACGTTGTTCCATGCCCTGACGCGCGGCGAAGGCAGCCCCGCCGGAGGCGGCAGCGCCGCGATTGTCAGTGTCGTGCCCGTCCCGGATGCGCGCTATGACTTTGCGCTGGACTTGTTTCACCCCAAAAAGCGCACGCCCGCGACCATTGAGTTCACCGAGGGCGGCGCGCAGATCACGGCAGGCGAAAACCGAACGCAGCAGAAGTTTGGCTCGGATTTCTTTGTCGGCATTCGCAGCGTGGATGCGCTGGTGCTGGTCGTGCGGGCGTTTGAAACGCCCTCTCTGCCCGCGCCCGATGGCGGGCTGAACCCGATGAAAGAGTATCAGACCATCACGGAAGAGCTGCTGCTCGGCGACCTGGGCGTGGTGGAAACCCGCCTGGCGCGCATTGATAAGCAGCTGTCCACGCGCAAGACCGGCATTCCCAGCCCGGAAGTGGCGGAGCGGGAAGCCTTGATGAAGATCAAGGCGGCCCTGGACGATTTTAGGCCCGTGTCTACCGTAGACCTGACCGACGACGAGCGCAAAATGACGCGCAACTTTGACTTCCTCACGGCAAAGCCGCTGATTGCGGTTGCCAATGTCGGCGAGGCGGATATTGCCGCCGGGGAAGACTTGCCCCTCTTGGCGTCATTGAAAGAACTCTGCGAGGCCGAGGGCAACGAGATGATCGCGTTGTGCGCCTCGGCGGAAGCGGAAGTGGCGACTTTAGACGAAGCCGAGCAGCGTGAGTTTCTGGACGCTTTGGGGATTGAAACACCGGCGCGTGACCGGCTGATCCGGGCGGCGTATGCGGCGTTGGGAGTGATGTCGTTCTTCACCGTAGGCGAGGATGAAGTGCGGGCGTGGACCGTAGACAAAAAGTGCCGCGCCCAGGATGCGGCGGGAACGATCCATTCGGACCTCGCGCGCGGGTTCATTCGTGCGGAAGTGATGGCGTTTGACGATTTGATAACGGCGCAGACATGGGACGCGGCCAAAGCAGGCGGCAAGCTGCGTTTGGAAGGCAAAGATTACCCGGTCAAGGACGGGGATATTCTGCACGTGCGCTTCAAGGTGTAGCGAATAAGCCTCCCCGCGCAGGTGCCAAAAAGCCGACAATCGCGATGAACTTTCTGCAACAGCAACTATTAGGCAAAATCGGACGCTTGCAGTGGCTGTCGCTGCTGGCAGGCGTGCTGCTGTTCGCCGTCCTGAACCTGCTGCTGACCCTGCTGGTGCACAACTCCCCACGGGTGATTATTCCCATCAATATTATCGCGGCGGTGGTGGCAATCGTGGTTGGGCCGTACCTGCTGCAAACGATTGACGGGATGCAGCAGACGTTGACGCGGCAAAACAAGGAACTGCGCAGCCTGCACGCGATTGATGAAGCGCTCAGCGCGCGGGTGGAAACCAGCGCCATTTTGGAGGTGGCCGTGCGCGAAACCGTGGCTGCTGTGGACGGCGAAATGGGGGCGCTGTGGCTGTTTGACGAGGCCGAGGCGGGCCATGTCACCGCCCAATTGTTTCACCATATCAGCCCGGCTATGCAGGCCATGCTGGGCGATAAGCTGGGCGAGCACGAGCGGAATGAAGCCTACCGAACGCACGAAACCGTCCGGCGGCAAGAGCTGGATATGACCTGGAGCCGGGACCGCACGGCGGGCCTGCTCAAGCTGCGCAACACCATCGCCGTGCCGGTCATCCGTGACCAGGGTGTCCTGGGGGTGCTGTGGGTCGCGAACCGGGGTGGGACAACAGCAGTCTCCGGGTTTACCGTGGAAGACGTCTCGCTGCTGTCGGGTATCGCCTCCACGCTGGCCGTCGCCCTGCAGAATGCGCGCCTGTACGAAGAAACCGAGCGCAGGGGCGTGATCCTGCGCACCCTGGTCGCCCGGACGGGCGAAGCGGTCGCGGCATCGTCGGACGCCCCGCGTTTGATGCAGATATTGGCCGATGAAGCTTCGCGCATTTTGGACTGCCCCCGCGTCGCTGTGTATGCGGGGAATGATGTCCCCATCCAACTGCACCCGCTGGCCCCGATGGGCTTCAGGCCGCTCGCCTTCCATGACAATCTCAACCCGGAAAAGCCCCTGTTGTCGTCGCCGGGAGCGCGGCTGCTGGTGGACCGCGCGCATCTGCCCGAGTATGTGACTCTGGGCGGGCCGGGCGGGGCCGCGCCCTATGTCGTGAACATTCAGGCGACATTGGGCCTGCCGCCGGGCGAGGCGGCTTTCCTCAGCGCGCCCGGCTATTTGTATGTGCTGCGTGCCCGCGACCGGCGCGGCATTGGGCTGCTGTGCCTGCTGGACAGCGTCCCGCACCCCGAGTCGCCCGACCGGGACGCCTTTGCCCATGCCCTGGCCGCGCAGGCGGCGATTTCGCTGGAAAACTCCCTGCTGGCCCAGCAGACACAGGCTCTTTTGCTGCGTTCGCAGGCGATGCAGGAGGCCACCAGCCAGATCGCGGCCAACCTGGACACGAGCGTCGTGCTGACCGGAGTCATGGAAAGCGCCCGCCGCGTGCTGGAAGCCGACGGCTGCGCCTTGTGGGATTATCTGCTTCCGGCAGACAGCGAAGAGACGGGCGGCCAATGGGCGCAGCGCGCGTCGCAGGGCCTGATGATGAGCGCGGACACCGACCACAACTATGAAGAAGAGATTTTGATGCAGGCCCTGGCCCAGCGCAAGCCGCAGGCCGTTCTGCCGCGCGGCGTGCCTGCCGACGGGGCAGGGCAGGTGCGCTCGCTGCTCGCGCTGCCGCTGGTCTATGGCGGCGAGGCGACCGGGGCCATGACATTGTACTACCAATCGCCCCGCGCGCTGACCTCGGACGACATCGGGCTGGCGCAGAACTTCGCGCATCAAGCCGCCAATGCTTTGCAGAACGCCCGCTTGTTCGCCAACCTCAACGCCGCGTATCGGCGCGAGCTGCGCATTGCCGAGACGCTGCAGCAGAACTTTACGTCCCCCATCCCCCCGCAGGTGAACCGCTTTGAGTTCGCACACGAGTATCAAGCGGCGCTGGCCGAAGCCGAAATCGGCGGGGACTTCTATGACGTGTTCTCATTGGGCAATGGCAAAATGGGGATTGTAATGGCCGATGTCTCCGGCAAGGGCCTGAAAGCCGCCCTGCAAACCGCCATGATCAAGTACACGCTGCGCGCCTTTGCCGCGCAGTCTCTCACTGCGCCGGACGACGTGCTGGGGCGGGTCAACGATGTTTTAAGCAGCGACCTGGGCATGCTGGACGGCTTTGTGACATTGTTTTACGGCGTGCTGGACACGCAGACCGGGGACTTTGTTTATTCCAATGCGGGCCATGAAGCCCCCTTTTGGAGCCGCAAAGCTGAGGGCGAGGTGCAGCCCCTGCCCAGCGAAAACGGTCTACCGCTGGGCTGCGCCCCCTCGGTGCGCTATACGGCGCGGGCCGTGCAGTTCGCGCCGGGCGATTTGCTGGCGCTGTTCACCGACGGCATGACCGAGGCGCGCAGCCCGAACAACGAGTTTCTGGGCGCGGACGGCCTGCTGGCTTTGATGCCCACCGACGCGACCGATGCTCGTCAGGCCTGCGCCGACCTCTTTTCGCGGGTGCGCGCCTTCGCCGGCGACCAGTTGCGCGATGACGTGTCCCTGCTCCTCCTGCGCTATGGTTCTTGAAGCGACGACGAGGCAAACATTTATAGCAACACCCACCGGAAAAAGGTATGAAAACTATAACTTCATCCGACGAATACATAGCTATGCTTGACAGTGAAGATACTGAAATCAATGTTCAGGCAGCGTATGTGTCGGCGTCCGAGGAAGTTTGGTACAACATTATTGCGAGTTACCCCGAAGTCAAGAAATGGGTCATAAATAATAAAACGGTTCCACACAGCATACTAGAATATTTGGCTAATGATCCAGACGATGACATTAGAAGATGGGTAGCAAGAAAGCGAAAGGCAAATGAGGAGTTACTGTTGAGACTTGCAACTGACCCAAGTGAATCTGTTAGATTAGCAGTCGCCTTCAATCAAAGCACTCCACGTTCTGTATTGGACATATTAGTGGCAGACGCTAAGTCCAATGAAATAGCACTCAAGGCAAAGGAAAGAATTAAAAAAGCAGGTAGTGGCCCAAATGCGTCTGATTAGCCGCACCCGACCAGACGATGGTGAGCAACGATGTTGAACATCTACGATAAGACCCGAAGATCATGACAACTAGGCGTTATTCTGTTATGCAGACGCTTTTGAGCCACTACCAATTTCTTTTCCAGAATTAAAAGCCATTTATGCATGGCACTGAAAATAAAAAGCGTGAACAGGTTGTTTATGAAGCTGCTCAAATTGAAATTAATGCACGAGGATATAAAACCGAAGCCGGAAGTCTCAACCTATGTAGCTAAAGTTTCTGGGGGCGAAGATCAAGAACTGCTTTATGCACTCCTTGCCGCGAACGTTAACATTTTGAGACGGCAGGCACCCTATGCTTATTTAATCGCAAGCCAGCACTACATTGAGGAGTGGCGGACAGACTCTAACGATTACGCGAGAGAATGCTTACGCTTCAAAGATGATTACTACGAAGGGCTGGAAAGAAAGCAACTTCATCGTGGCGTTTGGTTAGCATATCCTCATTCTGGTTTTGACACGACAACCGTTGTTGTTTCGATCCTTCAAGGAGATGTTCTTCCTGCAATAGATCATCTATTTTCTCAAGAGTTCAGCCTGCTTTGCCTCCCACAAAAGATTTCGCTGGATGAGCTGGATCAGATTGTTTGTGCCGCAGAAAGTGCGAAGGCTTGTTTCGTCACTTTACTCAGTGAGGGTGGCTGTCTGATAACCATCGTAGATCATTATGCATTTGAAGTTCAAACATTGGATGAAAGCTACTCCGATTACTTTCTATAGGAGCAAAGGGTTAAACGCCTACTCCCCACTTCTCGGGCCACAGCTACCTGGGAACGGCGCTGACGGGGCGGGATGCGTTCGGTCGGTGCGCGATTTGACCTACTCGGAAGATTTATTGGGTTCTTAGAACCATGACATCGAAAATAACTATTACTATTGCAAGTGTGCCGGATAGAGAAAAGTTGGTTGCAGAACTATGGGTTGGTCACAGGCAATGGGCTGAACTCTCCCAAGAGAATGAAACACTTCTGCTCGAAATCTATCCGTCAAGTGGCAATTCAGCATGGAGCCTTGACTATGAAGATACCATGAATGGGTTAATGCAGGCTAAACAAAAGCTAACCGGCAACTTGTAACCACGTCGAGCTGGCTGGGCGGGGATGTGTCGATGTCCTCCATCGACCTGAACCTGTACTCGCCGCAGACGCAGATGGACAATGCGAACGCGCTTCTTGGCTACCTGTCCAGCTACAACCTGGCAACGGCGCTGACGGGGCGCGATGCGTTCGGGCGTTGTCTCTCGACCCCTGACCGCCTGCTGCGGGGCGTGTCGGCGGCACTGCCGATGCTGAGCAAGCTGCGGGGCTTGGGCGGGGCAACGCGGCTTGCTGGCGAAGCAGGCTGCTCGTTCGCGGCGGGCACACCGGTCGTGATGGCCGACGGCACGAGCCGGACGATAGAAACCCTTCATGCGGGCGACTATGTGCTTGCCAAAGATGAGAAGACGGGGAAGGTGGAAGCGCAGGAGGTGACGGCAACAGTCCATCACCCGGCAGCCACGCTGGTGACGGTGACGTTTGCGGGGGCTGATGGCAAGACGCAGGCCATCGTCTGCACACCGGAGCACCCGTTCTTTGTGGACGGCAAGGGGTGGGTGGAAGCCGGGAGCCTGGGGGTCGGGACGAGCATTGTCACCCGTGCCGGCTCTCCCTCTGCGAGACAATCACCAGCACATAGCCCTGGGTCGGGACGAGCATTGTCACCCGTGCCGGGCCTACGCTGTCCGTCAAGGGGTTGGACTGGCAGCGGTCGGCGCAGACCAAATCAGCCTTTACGGTCTACAACTTCACGGTGGACCAAGACCACACTTTCTTCGTGGGCACTGCCAACGGAGGGGCCTGGACGCACAATAGCGAGTGTACTGTTAGGGCACAGCAAGTAATAAAAGACTTAGGTCAAGGCGAAATATGGCATGCCAGACCTAAAGGCCCGTTAGATTCAGGATTGTTATTGAATAATGGTCGCAGATGGTCTTTCCATGATATCGTAAAAACTGGGGATAATGTAATAGATGAGATGTCGTATGGCGACCGAGTACCACGTTCTATAAGTGATTGGAAACAAGAAATAGATAGAAGTCCTAACTTCGACAAGTACAACGATTTTAAGCCCGGTAGCGGCGACTCTAAATAAAAGCTATGAGTAAAATCAGAGATTTGGATTGGAGCCAACAGTGGAGTAGCAAAATATCACTTGCTCAGGCAAGGCCTGCGATGTTTGTAGCAGACCAATCATTAGGACACTTATATGCAATAGGTGAGCCACTGCGCCTTGTATGGGAAGCTGAAGCTTTTTACAAGCCGGAAATGGCAGCAGTTACGGTTTCGCCATCACAGTATCAAGTTGTTTGTAACACAGGCCCACTGAAACGTTCAATAGCGCGCCTGGTTCATTGGTCAGACGCTGAAACAATTATAGAGGCGGCCGCTAAAGCAATGTTGAAGGTTAGAATAGATCGTAAGTGTCTATGGCAAAAGAAGTTTAAGGATGCTACGGGTCCCACTTTGTCTAGTCCTATGATGCCACTTTACTTAGCGGATTTGTTTTCGATAGCAATAAAAACAACTTCTGGATATTGGTGCCAATCTTTCAAAGATGGTTGGCCCATTGCTCCTCCTTTTTTGATAGATATAAAATGTCGAGTAGGGATATTGGTTGTGGGAAGTTTGAGTGACACATATTTTACAGGGTTACCGTTTAGCGAAAGTAGCGTTACTCATTATTTACAAGAAAGGTTTAATCAGCTTATAAATATAGAGTGGCTTTATTCAGACACTTTAATGGACAATGTCTCGCTTACGCCTGACAACATAATACAAACCCTGGCCCAATATTAAAACTCGTTCATGCAGTAGCCGAACAAAGTAAAGGCGCAAGAGGTGACGGCGACGGTGCACCACCCGGCCCCCACGCTGGTGACGGTGACATTCGCGGGAGCAGGCGGCAAGACGCAGGCCATCGTCTGCACGCCGGAGCACCCATTCTTTGTGGACGGCAAGGGGTGGGTGGAAGCCGGGAGCCTGGGCATCGGGACAAGTATTGTCACCCGTGCTGGGCCTACGCTTGCCGTCAAGAGCCTGGACTGGAAGCGGTCAGGGCAGCAAGCCGGGGCCACCACGCCCGCCTTTACGGTCTACAATTTCACCGTCGATGCGAGCCACACGTTCTTTGTCGGCAGTGTCAATGGTGGGGCCTGGACACATAACAATAACTGTCCCATAAAGCCTGGGTGGGTGAAAGATGGTGGATCATTTATTAATTGGGTAAGAAACGCTATCGATAGAACTAAATACCCGCTCGACAAAGAGGGAGCAGACCAATTAGTAAATGAAGCTAGGGAACATGGCCTGGAGGTAGGTGCCGACGCAAAGGATTTGGCAGGACATCCTAATACCAACTGGCCTATCCCCCACATTCATATAGAACCAAATAAAGTAAGGCTTCATGTGGCTGTGCCTCCTGGCTACGAAATACCTTAGAGACTGTGTAGAAAGGTCATTCTGGTGCTAACCGCCTGAGCATCAGCGCGGATAGGGCGATCTGAATAAGGGCCACGCTCGACGCAGGGCGTTCTTCATAAT
>JAABUW010005415.1_pt1 | contig 16613 bp, 14 predicted proteins | sample 5560081 | NCBI WGS metagenome assembly JAABUW01 (sample SAMN10711882, study PRJNA513363) | rock metagenome | isolation source: Antarctica rocks | place: Antarctica: Victoria Land, Knobhead sud | reverse complement strand
GCCCGGCGCAGCCCCTTGTCCGGGTTGACCGCGCTCGGATGGCCGACTGCCTCGAGCATCGGCAGGTCGGTCGAGGAGTCGCTATAGGCATAGCAGGCCGACAGGTCATAGCCCTCGTGGTCGGCCAAGTCGCGCATCGCCTGGGCCTTGTTCGGGCCGTACGCGTAGAACTCGATCTCGCCGGTGTAGCGGCCGTCGAGCTCGACCATCCGGGTGGCGATGACCCGGTCGGCCCCGAGCAGCTCCCCGATGGCGGTCACCACCTCCTCGCCGCTGCTGGACACGATCACGACGTCGCGCCCAGCGGCGTGATGGTCCTCGATCAGGCCCGCGGCCTCGTCGTAGATCAACGGGTCGATCAGGTCGTGCAGGGTCTCCCGCACGATCTCCCGGACCTGCGCCACATCCCAGCCGGTGCACATGGCGGTGAGGTAGTCGCGCATCTTCGCCATCTGGTCCTCGTCGGCGCCGCTGACGTGGAAGACGAATTGGGCGTAGCTGCTCTTCAGCACTGCCCGCCGGTTGATCAGGCCTCCCTGGTAGAACGGCCGGCCGAAGGCGAGCACGCTGGACTTGGCGATGACGGTCTTGTCCAGGTCGAAGAAAGCTGCGGATCTAGGGCTCGGCAGCGGCAATCGAGGGACCGGAAACGACACGCTTCCCAGGATACGGCCGGCGGGCTTTCCAATCCGGCCCGATTGAGTACCATCGTCGATAGTCACACTTGGGGATGCCTCCTAGTCCATTTGGACGACTAAGTCCGGTCGGGCGACAAGCCACAGCGTGACTGACTGAGCAGGTTCGGCTCGGCCCCCCCCCGGAGCCGAACCTCCGACGACCCCCGCCCACCCCCCCGGCGGGGGTCGTCCCTATTCCCGGTCCGCCTTGGCATCGCTGCTAGCCGTCTCGCGGGGCGCCGGCCCGGGTGGCCACTATCCCCAGGCGTACGCCGGTCCACAGATCCCGCTGACCGCCCGACGGCCGGCCGGGCGACTGGCCAGGCTCGGTCCGTCCGTCACCTGGCGACGGTCGAGCCCACCGGGAGGACCTGTGGCCACCGAGCTGCCCCTGCTGCTCACCGACGATGACGAGCTGCTCGACGAGCTGGTCCGGCTCTCCACGGCCGCCGGCGTCGACGTCGAAGCGGCCGCAGATCCCGGTGCGGCCGGGCCGGCCTGGATCGACGCTCCCATGGTGGTCGCCGGCGCCGGCCTGGCCGGGCGCCTGCGCCACGCTCGGCTGCCGCGCCGCGACGGCGTGATACTCGTCGGCGAGGATTCGGCCGACAGCGACGTCTGGAGCTTGGCTCAGGACATCGGCGCCGATCATGTCGTCTTCCTGCCGGCCGCTCAGGGGTGGCTGGTCGACCGGTTCGCCGCCTGCCTGGGCGGGGCGTCGGCACCTGCGCCGCTGATCTCGGTACTCGGGGGCAGAGGCGGGGCCGGGGCCTCGGTTCTTGCTGTCGCACTGGCCTTGACGTCGGCACGAGCCGGCCGGCGCTCAGTGCTCATCGACGCCGATCCGCTCGGCGGAGGGCTCGATCTGGTGCTCGGCGGCGAAGATGCCGCCGGCCTGCGCTGGCCGGACCTGACGGCATCCTCCGGGCGCCTGGCCGCAGATTCGCTGTGCGCTGCGCTGCCTGCCGTCGACGGTGTCTGCCTGCTCTCCTGGGACCGCGGCGACGCGGTGCACGTGCCGGTCGCCGCCATGTCGGCCGTGCTCGGCGCCGCCCGTCGGGGCGCTGAGCTCGTGGTCGCCGATCTGCCGCGGCAGCTCGACGAGAGTGCGGTCGCCGTGCTGCGCGACAGCGACATCGCGTTGCTGGTGCTTCCGGCCGAGGTGCGAGCCTGTGCCGCGGCGGCGCGGGTGGCGGCCGCGGCCGCCTCGCACTGCGCGCAACTGCAGGTCGTCGTACGCGGCCCTGCGCCGGCCGGACTGTCTTCGCGGGATGTCGCCGGCGCCCTGGGCCTGCCGTTGGCCGGCGTCCTGCGACCGGAGCCCGGCCTGGCTGCGGCGCTCGAGCGAGGTCAGCCGCCGGGCAGCCGCGGGCGGGGGCCGCTGGCGGAGTTCTGCGCCACTTTCCTCGACGGGCTGCGTCCGGGCACACCGCAGTGAGCCTCGACCCGCGCCTGGTGGAGCGCGTCCGGCGGCGCCTCGCGACCGACTCCGACGAGCCGGACCTGCGGCGGCTCGCCGCCGCGCTGAGGGCCGAGACACTGGCGCCGGTCGGCGACGAGGAGGTGCTGCGTTCCTTGCCCGAGCTGCAGTCGGAGCTGGTCGGGGCCGGGCCGCTGGAGGTGCTGCTGCGCGACCCGCGGACCACCGACGTTCTCGTCAACGGCCCGGATGCGGTGTGGGTCGACCGCGGCGACGGACTGAGCCGGACGGCGATTGCCTTTGACGACGAGGCGGCTCTGCGTCGCCTGGCCACGCGCCTGGCGGCCGCCGGCGGGCGGCGCCTGGATGACGCGCAGCCGTGGGCGGACGTACGGCTGCCGGGTGGCACCCGACTGCACGCGGTGCTTCCCCCGATCGCCACCCATGGGCCGTACCTGTCATTGCGCGTCATGCGACCCAAGGCGTTCAGCCTCGCCGAACTCGTCCAGGCGGGGACGGTGGACGCGGCCGGCGCCGCCGTGCTGGCCGCGATAGTCACGGCCCGATTGGCCTTTCTGGTGACCGGTGGCACCGGGTCCGGCAAGACCACGCTGCTGGCCAGCTTATTGGGCTGCGTACCGGCCGATGAGCGCATCGTGCTGGTCGAGGACTCCGGCGAGCTGGCGCCGGCCCATGGGCATGTGGTGGCCCTCGAGGCCCGGACGGCCAATGTCGAGGGGGCGGGCGCGGTCACCATGCGAGACCTGGTGCGGCAGGCGCTGCGCATGCGGCCCGACCGGCTGGTGGTCGGCGAGGTGCGCGGGGCTGAGGTTGTCGACCTGCTGGCTGCCCTGAACACCGGACATGACGGCGGGGCCGGCACCGTGCACGCGAACTCCGCAAGGGATGTCACCGCCCGATTGGAGGCACTCGCCGCCCTCGGCGGGATGGGGGCTCAGGCCCTGCACAGTCAGCTGGTAGCGGCCGTGCAATGCGTGGTGCACCTTCGCCGAATCGGTGCCCGGCGGGTCGTCGAAGAGGTGTCGGTGCTCCGGCCGACCGCCGGCGGGGCGACCTTGTTGCCGGCCTGGCGGCCCGCCACGTCGATGCCGGCGGGATGGGTGGCCGAGGGCGGACCGGTGCTTCGTGACCTGCTCGCCGCGCGTGGCGCAGACCCGGCAATCGTGCCGTGACGCGGGCGACTTCCGTCGTGGCTGCCGCCCTCCTCGCCGCGGCGGCCCTGGCGCTGCTGGTCGGCCCGGCGCGCTCGGCCGCCCTCGAACGCCGCGCCGGTGCCGCGATGGGGCCGGCCAGGTGGCGCCGAGGCTGGCCCACCGGGCGGCCGGCGTTGCTGCTGGTGGCTGCTGCCGGTGCGGCAGCCGGGTCGCCGGCCGGCCGGGAGGCGGCTGAGCGCGGGCGCAGGCGATCAGCTGAGGTGGAGGTGTTGGCCGCGCTGAGCGCGGAGCTGCGCGCCGGGCGGCAGTCGGGTCCGGCGTTGGCGGCTGCCCAGGCGGTGGCGGCGCCGGCACTGGCGCTGGCCCTGACCAGCGCCCGGTCGGCTGCGGCCGGCGGCGGCGACGTGGCCCTGGCCCTGCGCCAGGAACCCGACGATGGCGGCGGTCTCACCCAGTTGGCCGCCGCGTGGCAGGTCAGCTTGGGGACCGGCGCGCCCTTGGCGGAGGTGGTCAGCCGGGTCGAGGCTGAGCTGCGGGCCGTCTCCACGTTGCAGCTGAAGGCAGATGTGGAGCTGGCCGGGGCCAGAGCCACCGGCGGGTTGCTGGCGTCGTTGCCGGCCCTCGGCGTGATCCTCGGCCAGGCCATGGGTGCCCACCCGTTGCACATTCTGCTCCACACGAGGGTAGGCGCGGCCTGTACGGCCTGCGGTCTCGTCCTCGAGCTGGCCGGGATGGCGTGGGTGGCGCGGCTGACCGGCGCGGCCGTGAGGCGGTGATCGGGCTGACGCCGGTCGTGCTGCTGGTGGCCGCCATGGTCCTGCTCTCCGGTCGGGATCGGGGACCGCCGCGCCGCCGGCTGCAGGAGCTGACGGGCGGCGCGGCGCACCCGGTGGCCCTCGGCACCGGGTCCACCTCCACGCCGGCGTTTCGTCGGGCCTTGGCTGCCGGGGCCGGGGGATGTCTGCTGCTGCTTGTCGGCGGCTTGGGCGGCATTCTGGTCGGGACAGCCGGCGCAGTGGCAATCGACCGGTTGATGGCACGGCGGCCGGATCCTCAGGACGTACGCAACGCGGAGGCGGCCGCCCGCGACCTGCCGCTGGCCCTTGACCTGCTGGCCTGCGCCTTGCGGGCCGGACAGCCCCCGGGCACAGCCTCCGCGGCAGTTGCGGCGGCGATCGGCGGTCCGGTCGGGGCGGCCCTGGCTTCGGTGGCCCGCAGCACCGGCCTCGGCTCGCCCGCTGACGAGGCATGGCAGCCGTTGGGCCGGCTGCCCGGCGCGGCCGCCGTCGCGCGCACTTTGGCCCGCGCGGACAGCAGCGGCAGCCGCCTGGCCGAGGAGCTGACCCGGACGGCAGCCGACCTCAGAGACCGCCGCGGCTCGGCGACCGACGCTCGGGTGCGCCGGGCCGGCGTGCTGGTCGTGCTGCCGCTGGGGCTGTGCTTCCTGCCGGCTTTCGTGTGTGTGGGGGTGGTGCCGATTGTCATCGGCATCGCCGGGTCCGTGCTGCGTTGAGCGCGGGCGGCTCGATGACCGGCGTCCACAACGCCGGATGGCTCCACAGATATCGGCACCGCGCCCTGGGACGAGCCGCCGCAGGAAACCGTGCAGTCTGTGCGTCGGAGCGACCGGCGCCGTGGTGTCAGGAGCTGGTCATGATGCAGTGGGCATGGGTGCGTCGGGTCGATAGCTGGGCCCGGCAGGCCGACGACGGGATGAGCACGGCGGAGTACGCCGTCGGCACGATTGCAGCAGTGGCCTTCGCCGGTGCTCTGTACAAGGTGGTCAGTAGCCCCGCGGTGCTCCACGCGTTGACCGTGCTGGTGGACCGTGCTCTCCAGGCGCCGTTCTAGATGGCGCGGCCAGGCGGCGACGACCGGGGCTATGTGACCGCCGAGATGGCGACCGCCCTGCCGGTCCTGGTGGTGCTGCTCGCCGTCGCGCTCAGCGCGGTAGGTGCCGTCACAGCCCAGCTGCGCTGCGTGGACGCGGCCCGCGAGGGGGCTCGGGCGGCGGCGCGGGGAGAGTCGATCGCCCGGGTGACGTCCCTGGCCGGCCAGGCGGCGCCGCCCGGGGCCAAGGTAGGGGTCCGGGCCGCGGGCGCCGGCCTGGTCGCGGTCAGCGTCACCAGCCGGGTCCCTCTGCTGGGCCATCTATTAGCACCGGTCACCGTCCGCGGCCGGGCCGTGGCACTGAAGGAGCCGGTGGGTGCCGGGCCGTGACGAGTGACCGCGGGTCGGCCAGCGTCTATGTCCTGGCCGCTGCCGCTTTGGTGGTCGCCTCTGGGGTGGCGGAGGCCGGTGTCGGTGCGGCGGTGGTGGCCCGGCACCGGGCGGCGGCGGCCGCGGACCTGGGCGCGCTGGCGGCCGCGTCTTCCGTGGTGCGTGGGAGCTCCGCGGCCTGCGTCCTCGCTCAGCAAGTGGTGAGAGCCAATTCGGCCCGACTGGCCGGCTGTGCGGTCGCCGGTTCCGATGCGCTGGTCTCAGCGACGGTGCAACCGGCTGGTTGGGCGGCGACGTGGGGAACGGCCCGGGTGACAAGTCGGGCCGGCCCGGCCGAGCAGATCGGCGCTCGGTGAGTCGGGGGCAGAGCATGGCGCCTGGCGGCCGGGCGCGAGCAGGGTGCCCGGTGACCCCGGAGGTGCAACGGATCGCCGGGCGCGCCCATCGCGTCACCCGACCTGCGCAAATCCACCGACGACCGCTCGAGCTGACTCCTCCGCTCGACCTCTGAGGTCAGTCGACGGCGGTGGCGCCCGTAGTAGGTGCCGCAGGGCCGTTGCCGGACGAACGTCCGGTCACCGGCTCCGCAGCGATCGGAGTCGTGGTCTCCGTCGTCGCAATCGGTGCCGTCATCGTCGGTGCGGACTGCCGCTGCTGCTCCAGCTGGCTCGCCAGTCGGGCGTTCTCTTCCTTGAGCTGGTCCTCCCGCTGGCGCTTGCTCTTGGTCTCCAGCCGCTGCTCGCGCCGGCGCCGACCGGAGCGGCGCAGGCCGCCCAACAGCATGGCCAGGCCGAGGGTCGCGAGGAAGCCCGTCCCCACGCCCACACAGAAAAGCTGCCCGACCGTCAGGTGGGGCAGCGTGAAGCCGAAGATGTGTGCCTTGGAGTCGATGGTGTTGTCGCGGAGCAGCCCACCGGTCAGTAGACCGGCTGCCACCAGCAGCAAAAGGCCGAGAAACAGCATGCGAGAGCCCCTACTTTCACGCGCGGATACGGCCGGCAGACAGATGCAATGTTAGTCAACGGCCGCTCTACCCGGGCCCATCTGCCTTCACGCCTCGCCGGGAGATCGCCCGGTCATGACGAGCACATTCAAGACGAGCACCTTCACGCCGAGCACCTTCACGACGAGCACCTTCACGACGAGGACAGTGCGGACGCGGGGCGAGGTGTCCGAGCCGCCGGAGCGGCCGTGCACGGAGACGCGGCTTGCGCAGGCGTAGCGGCAGTTGCGGCAGTTGGCGCGGCTGGGCCAGCGTCGGCGGCCAGGACGATGTCCAACAGGACGACCGCTCCGGCTTTGTCCAGCGGGTTGTTGCCGTTTCCGCATTTCGGTGACTGCACGCAGGACGGGCAGCCGGCAGCGCACTCGCAGGCGGCGATCGCGGCGCGGGTCGAGGCCAGCCAGGATGGCGCGGCGTCGAAGCCACGAGCGGCGAAGCCGGCACCACCCGGATGACCGTCGTACACGAAGACGGTCGCCCGGCCGGTGTCGGGATGCAGTGCCGTGGACACGCCGCCGATGTCCCACCGGTCACACGTGGCATAGAGCGGAAGCAGGCCGATCGCGGCGTGCTCGGCGGCGTGAGCAGCGCCCGGCACGTCGGCCGGCGTGAGGCCGCTCGCAGCCAGGGCCGCGTCCGTCACGGTGTACCAGACGGCGCGGGTGCGCAGCTGCCGCGGCGGCAGGTCGAGTGGCCGTTCGTCCAGCACCTCACCGGTGATCACCCGCTTGCGCAGGTATCCCACCACCTGATTGGTCACCTCGACCGTCCCGAAGGAGACGGTGACGTCGCCGAAGTCGCGGCTGCGCAGCGTCTCCGCCACGCAGATGTCGGTCACGTCCCGAGCCGACGTCGTCCAGTCCGGGTCCTCGGCGTGCACGATGGCGACGGAATCGGCGAGGTCCAGGGAGTCGACGACGTAGCTCGCCCCCTGGTGCAGGTACACCGCTCCGGAGTGCACCTGGCTGTGGGCCGCGCCGCCGTCCACGGTGCCGAGCAGCCGCCCGGTCCCGCTCTCGACGACGCGGACCGGCTCCCCGCCGACCCCGCGGATGTCGACGCCCGGCCGCGATGGCGAGGTCCAGAACCAGCCCGCGGGCCGACGCCGCAACAAGCCGCGCCGGACGAGCTCGGGGAGCAGATCGGCCGCCACCTCGCCGCCGAACAGGGGCAGGTCGTCGTCGGTGAGCGGCAGCTCGGCCGCCGCGCAGCACAGCTGCGGCCCCAGCACGTAAGGGTTGTCGGGGTCGAGCACGGTCGCCTCGACCGGCCGGCCGAAGACGGCGTCGGGATGGTGGACCAGGTAGGTGTCCAGCGGGTCGTCCCTGGCCACGAAGACCGCCAGCGCCCGCCGACCCGTCCGGCCGGCCCGACCGGCCTGCTGCCACAGCGAGGCGAGCGTGCCGGGATAGCCGGTTAGGACGACCGCGTCCAGCCCAGCTACGTCGACCCCGAGCTCGAGGGCGTTGGTGGACGCCAGACCGAGCAGTCGCCCGGACTGGAGGGCCGCTTCCAGCTCGCGGCGCTCGCCCGGCAGGTAGCCGGCCCGGTAGGCGGCCACCCGGTCGGCCAGTGCCGGCGCCGCCTCGGTCAGGGCCCGGCGGGCTCCCAGCGCCACCACCTCGGCCCCCCGCCGTGACCGGACGAACGCCAGCGTGCGTACGCCCTCCACGACCAGATCGGCCAGCAGCGCGGCGACCTCGGCCGAGGCGGTCCGGCGGACCGGCGCGCCGTGCTCGCCGGTCAGCCCGGGCACCAGCGGCGGCTCCCACAGGGCGAAGTCCAGAGCCCCGTGCGGAGAGGCGTCGTCGGTCACGGCGGTGACCGGGACGCCGGTGAGGCGCGAGGCCGACACGGCGGGCGCCGTCACGGTGGCCGAGGCGAGCACGAAGACCGGATTCGCGCCGTACCGGGCGCAGATCCGCCGCAGCCGCCGCAGGACATGCGCCACGTGCGACCCGAAGACGCCCCGGTAGCCGTGGCACTCGTCGATCACCACGAAGCGCAGCCGCCGCAGGAACGATGCCCACTTCGCGTGCGCAGGCAGGATCCCGCGGTGCAGCATGTCGGGGTTGGTGAGGACGAGGCGCCCGTGGGCCCGAACCCAGTCACGTTCCGGCGGCGGGGTGTCCCCGTCGTAGGTAGCGGCCCGGACCTCCGACAGGTGCAGCGAGCGGACCGCCCGCAGCTGGTCGCCGGCCAGCGCCTTGGTAGGCGACAGGTACAGCGCGGTGGCCTTGCTGTCGGCGAGCAACGCTGACAGCACCGGCAGCTGGTAGGCCAGCGACTTGCCGGACGCCGTGCCGGTCGCGACGACCACCGACTGGCCGCCGGCAGCCAGCGACGCGGCTTGCGCCTGGTGCTCCCAGGGCGCGCTCACCCCGGCCAGTGCCAGCCGGTCGACGAGCAGGGCAGGGACCCATTCTGGCCAGGCCGCCGTCCGGCCCGGCCGGGCCGGCAGCGACTCGACATGGGTGATCGGCGACTGCGCCCGCCCCGCCGCCAGCCGGTCGAGCAGCCGTTGCGCCATGGTGCGAGGATCCCACGGCGCGGCCGCAATCAGCTCGAGACCGGCCGCCGGCATGCTGACCGACTGGGCCGGTGGTTAGATCGATGCGACTCCCTGCCCTGGCGACCTGGAAGGACGGCCGTGGACCTGTCGCTGTCGACCCGTACCGAAGGAGACCGCACCGTCGTCGCCGTCGGCGGAGAGATCGATGTCTACACCGCACCGAAGCTCCGCGAGCAGCTGATCGACCTCGTGAGCCACGGCAATTACCACCTCATCGTGGACATGGAGGGCGTGGAGTTCCTGGACTCGACCGGCCTGGGCGTCCTGGTCGGCGGACTGAAGCGGGTGCGCGCCCATGAGGGCTCGCTGCGGCTGGTCTGCACGCAGGAGCGGATCCTCAAGATCTTCCGGATCACCGGCCTGACCAAGGTCTTCCCCATCCACTCTTCCGTCGACGAGGCCATTGCGGCAAGCGATTGACGGCCGGGGAGACGGTGCCCCGCAGCTCTACCCCGCCGCCGGTTCGGCTGCAGATCTCGCCGACTGCGGCGCAAGTACGCACCGCCCGCCTGATCGCCGCGGCCGTGGCCCGGCGCAGCGGGGTCGCCGACGGGCAGCTCGACGAGATCCGGCTGGCAGTGGGCGAGGCGTGTTCCCGCGCCGTCCGCCTGCACCGGGAGTACGCCCCGACCGAGCTGGTCACCGTTCTGCTCGACGGCGCCGGGGACTTCTCGGTGCGGGTTCGCGATGCGGTGCCGGCCGGCTCGGAGGCCGACGGCGGCGACTCCCTCGACGGGATCGCCGCCTTCGACGGTGACGGTGCGGTTCCGGCGGCATTCAGCCTGGCCGTCATCGGCGGCCTGGTGGACGACCTCGAGATCGGCCCGACCCCGGCCGGCAGCGGCACCGAGGTCCGGATGCGCTGGCCGCTGGCGGCCAGGTCAGGCCTGCCGACAACGTAGTGTGACGTAGACTTCGCTCGCCGCGGGCCGGAGTGCGACGCCCGCCGTCACCGACGGACGCCCCCGCCCAGTCCTGGGCGGCGGACGGCCGTGTCGATCGCCGTCTATTGGAGGATGCATGTCGGGGCTCCGTCTCGCCACCGCCGTCGCTGCGAACAGTGACACCCGGGTCCGGGGCGGGAACTACGTGCTGGTCGCCGCGATCGCCGTGCTGGCCCTGCTCGCACTCGGCTTCGCCTTCTATCTTGTCCGCGAGGTGCTCAGCGCCGGTCAGGGCACGCCCAAGATGCGCGAGATCTCCCTCGCCGTCCAGGAAGGCGCCTCGGCCTACCTCGCCCGGCAGTTCAAGACCCTGGCGATCTTCGTGGTGCTCGTCTTCTTCCTGCTGCTGGCCCTGCCGGCCGACAGCAGCAGCCTGCGGATCGGGCGCTCCGTCTTCTTCGTGATCGGTGCCGTCTTCTCCGCCCTCGTCGGCTTCGTCGGCATGGGGCTGGCCACCCGGGCCAACGTCCGGGTCGCGGCCGCCGCCCAGGAGTCCGGGCGCAGCCGCGCCATGCGGATCGCCTTCCGGGCCGGCGGTGTCTGCGGGATGTTCACCGTCGGACTCGGGCTGCTGGGCGCGTCCGGCGTACTGCTCATCTACAACGACAATGCCCCTGCCGTCCTGGAAGGCTTCGGACTCGGCGGCGCATTGCTGGCGATGTTCATGAGGGTCGGTGGCGGCATCTTCACCAAGGCGGCCGACGTCGGCGCCGACCTGGTCGGCAAGGTCGAGGCGGGCATCCCCGAGGACGACCCGCGCAACGCCGCCACCATCGCCGACAACGTGGGCGACAACGTCGGCGACTGTGCCGGCATGGCCGCCGACCTCTTCGAGTCCTACGCCGTGACCCTGGTCGCCGCACTGATCCTGGGCAAGGCCGCCTTCGGCTATCACGGCCTGGTCTTCCCGCTGATCGTGCCGGCGATCGGCGTGATCACCGCGGTCGTCGGCATCCTGGCGGTGGCCCCGAAGGAGAGTGACCGGACGTCGATGTCGGCGATCAACCGCGGCTTCTTCATCTCGGCCACGGTGTCAGCTGTGCTGGTCGCCATCGCCGCCTTCCTCTACCTGCCGGGCTCTTTCGCCGAGCTTGGTTCCGGGGTGACGTCGACGACCAGCCCGCGCACGGTGGCCATCGGCGCCGTGCTCATCGGTCTCGTGCTCGCCGCGGCGATCCAGCTCCTCACCGGCTACTTCACCGAGACCGCGCGCAAGCCGGTCCAGGACATCGGCCGGTCGTCGCTGACCGGCGCGGCCACGGTCATCCTCACCGGCATCGCGGTCGGGCTGGAGTCGGCCGTCTACAGCGCGCTGCTGATCGCGGCCGCGGTCTACGGCGCCTTCCTGCTCGGCGGCGGATCAGTCGTGGTGGCGCTGTTCGCGGTCGCCCTGGCCGGCACCGGCCTGCTGACCACCGTCGGTGTCATCGTCTCGATGGACACCTTCGGCCCGATCAGCGACAACGCGCAAGGGATCGCCGAGATGTCCGGCGAGATCGACCAGGCCGGCGCGCGCGTACTGACCGACCTCGACGCGGTCGGCAACACCACCAAGGCGATCACCAAGGGCATCGCGATCGCGACCGCTGTCCTGGCGGCGACGGCGCTCTTCGGCTCCTTCCGTACGGCGGTCGAGTCGGCGCTGGTCAAGGCCGGGGCGCGCGGCAACAGCTTCACCCTCTCAGTCGACAAGCCCAACGTGCTGGTCGGGCTGATCATCGGGGCGGCCGTGGTGTTCCTCTTCTCCGGGCTGGCGATCAGCGCGGTGTCACGGGCCGCAGGACGCGTGGTGTACGAGGTGCGCGAGCAGTTCCGCACCCACCCGGGGATCATGGATTACAGCGAGCGGCCCGACTACGGCCGGGTCGTCGACATCTGCACCAAGGACTCGCTGCGTGAGCTGGCCACGCCCGGCCTGCTGGCCGTGCTGGCCCCCATCGCGGTCGGCTTCGGCCTGGGCTATGCCCCCCTCGGGGCCTATCTGGCCGGTGCCATCGCGGCTGGAGTGCTGATGGCGGTCTTCCTGGCCAACTCCGGGGGGGCCTGGGACAACGCCAAGAAGCTGGTCGAGGACGGCAACCACGGTGGCAAGGGCTCCGATGCCCACGCTGCGACAGTCATCGGCGACACCGTCGGCGACCCGTTCAAGGACACCGCCGGACCGGCGCTGAATCCGCTCATCAAGGTGATGAACCTCGTCGCCCTGCTGATCGCCCCCGCGGTGGTGGAGTACGGCGTGGGCCGACATGCCAACACCGGCCTGCGGCTGGCGGTCGCTCTGGTCGCCGCGGCGATCGTGGTCGGCGCGGTGGTGTTCTCCAAGCGCCGGGCGGTGGCCATGGGTGCGGAGTCCCCCGACTCGGCACCGGTCCGGACGCCCGTCTCGTAGCCGGGCGGCTCACCCTGTCGTCCAACCCTGCCGGCATGAGGGGGCAGCTTTCGTTCTTCACTGCCGGCGAGCTGCCCCCGGCCGTCGAGGACCTCGAGGGGCTGCTGGCCGGTCCTGGACACGTCGTCCGCCGGGCGGCCGAGGCGCGGCTGTCGATCGTGGTCGGCGCAGACTGGCGGGTCGAGGCATTGCTCGCCGCCTTCGCCGACCGCGGCCTGACCGGGGAGGCGACCACCTCGCTCGACGGGCGCGCAGGCGCGCGGACGCAGTTCTCCGCTCGGTTGACGCCGCTGGCCGGCCGCTGGGCGCGCGGCGCCCATCTCGCCGTGCCCGACGGCTGGCGGCTGGATGGTTCGCGACTGCGCCTGTGGAGCATCGCTGCCGGGCGGCCCGACGACTACGGATACCTGCTGCAACTCGCCGAGGACGAGGGCCGATGGGCTGCCGTCGGGTCGGCCCTGCACGACGCCGGTGTGCCCGGCACGCTGATCGGTCCGCGGGCCGGCGGTCCGGCGTACCGGATCACCGGGCGCAGGATCGGCCGGCTGGTCGAGCTGGTCGGGCCGGCGCCGCCCGGGGCGGGCCACGACGCCTGGCCGGGACCTGCGACCTAGCGGTGGCCCCACCGGGTGTGCGACCTTGAAGCAGCCGGCGACGATCCGTCGCCGGTCCGACTACAGAAGTGACACAGGAGCGCCGTGCCCCCGTCCCGAACCGACTCGCCGGCCGACGGCGGCCTGCGCTTGGTCATCGTCGAGTCGCCGGCCAAGGCCAAGACGATCTCCGGCTATCTCGGCAAGGGCTACGTCGTCGAGTCGAGCATCGGCCACATCCGGGATCTGCCGCGCAACGCCGCCGACGTGCCGGCCAAGTACAAGGGTGAGCCGTGGGCCCGACTGGGCGTCGACGTCGACCACGACTTCGCGCCGCTGTACGTGATCAGTCCGGACCGCAAGGCCCAGGTCGCCAAGCTCAAGAAGGTGCTGGGGACCGCCACCGAGTTGTACCTCGCCACCGATGAGGACCGCGAGGGCGAGGCGATCGCCTGGCACCTGGTGCAGACCCTGAAGCCGACCGTCCCCGTCCGCCGGATGGTCTTCCACGAGATCACCCCGACCGCGATCGCCGCCGCGGTGGCCAGCCCGCGGGAGATCGACGCCGACCTGGTCGACGCGCAGGAGACCCGGCGGATCCTCGACCGGCTGTTCGGCTACGAGGTCAGTCCGGTGCTCTGGAAAAAGGTGCTGCCAAAGCTCTCCGCCGGCCGGGTGCAGTCGGTGGCGACCCGGATCGTGGTCGAGCGGGAGCGGGCCCGCCTAGCATTCCGGTCCGCCGGCTACTGGGACATTCTGGGCAGCTTCGACACCGAGCGACCGGAGCCCGCGGACCCGACCGCCCCTACGAGCTTCACCGCCGGCCTCATCGCCCTCGACGGCGACCGGGTCGCCAGCGGGCGCGACTTCGACCCGGCGACCGGCCAGGCCCGCTCCGGCGTCGTGCACCTCGACGAGGCCGGCGCCCGCGGGGTCGCCGCCCGGCTCGAGGGCGCCGCCTTCGCGGTGACCCGGGTGGAGGAGAAGCCGTACCGTCGCCGTCCGTACCCGCCCTTCATGACCTCCACGCTGCAGCAGGAGGCCGGGCGCAAGCTGCGGCTGTCCAGCCAGCAGGCGATGCGGGTGGCCCAGCGGCTGTACGAGAACGGCTACATCACCTACATGCGCACCGATTCGACCAACCTGTCGGAGACCGCGCTGACCGCTGCCCGGAGCCAGGCACGCGAGCTGTACGGCGATGCGTTCGTCCCGGCCGAGCCGCGCCGCTACGTCCGCAAGGTGAAGAACGCGCAGGAGGCGCACGAGGCGATCCGCCCGGCCGGCGACGCGTTTCGCACTCCGGGCGACGTCGCCGGAGAGCTCAGCGCGGAAGAATTTCGGATGTACGAGCTCATCTGGAAGCGCACGGTGGCCTCTCAGATGTCTGACGCGGTGGGGCAGAGCGTGTCGCTGCGGCTGTCGGGCACGTCGGCGACCGGCGAGGTCGCCGAATTCGCCGCCAGCGGCAAGACCATCACCTTCCCCGGATTCCTCCGGGCCTATGTCGAAGGCTCCGACGACCCCGACGCCGAGCTGGAGGACGCCGAGCGCCGGCTGCCCCGCGTGGAGCGCGGCCAGCCGCTGAGTGCGACCGGGCTGGAGCCGCAGGGCCACAGCACGAGCCCGCCGGCCCGCTACACCGAGGCGTCGCTGGTCAAGGCGCTGGAGGAGCTGGGGATCGGCCGCCCCTCGACCTACGCCTCGATCCTGCAGACGATCCAGGATCGCGGCTACGTCTTCAAGAAGGGCACCGCGCTGGTGCCCACCTGGGTCGCCTTCGCCGTGATCGGGCTGCTCGAGACGCACTTCCCGCGGCTCGTCGACTACAACTTCACCGCCTCGGTGGAGGAGGACCTCGACGCCATCGCCGCCGGCCGGGCGCGCTCGCTGGACTGGCTCAGCGGCTTCTACTTCGGCGCGGCGGAGGGCGATTCCGGTACGGAGGCCGGCAAGGAGGCCGGCAAGGGCAGCGGCAAGGATGCCGGCCGGGATGCTGGCGTGGCCCAGTCCGGCGGGCTGAAGAAGCTGGTGGCCGAGCGCCTGGGCGAGATCGACGCCCGCGGCGTCAACTCCATCCCGCTGTTCGACGACGTGTTGGTGCGGGTCGGGCGCTACGGGCCGTACCTGCAGCAGGGCGGAGACGGCGGCGCCCGGGCAAGTATCCCGGAGGACCTGGCGCCTGACGAGCTGACCCGGGACAAGGTCGCCGAGCTGCTGTTGGCGCCGTCGGGGGACCGCGACCTGGGCATCGACCCCGCCACCGGCGAGCCGGTGGTGGCCAAAGCCGGCCGCTACGGCCCGTACGTGCAGGCCGGCGAACGGACCTCGAGCCTGTTCGCCGAGATGTCCCTCGACACGCTCACCCTCGACGACGCACTCCGGCTCCTGACCCTGCCCCGGACGGTCGGCACGGCTGCCGACGGTGAGGTGATCGCGGCGGCCAACGGTCGCTACGGGCCGTACGTGAAGAAAGGGACCGACACCCGCTCGCTGGCCTCGGAGGGCCAGCTCTTCACCGTCACCCTCGACGAGGCCCTGGCGCTGTTCGTCGAGCCCAAGACCCGCGGCCGCCGGGCGGCGCCGGCGGCCCCGCTGCGCGAGCTGGGGGCCGACCCGGTCAGCGGCGCTCCGGTGGTCGTCCGCGAGGGTCGCTTCGGCCCGTATGTCACCGACGGAGAGACCAACGCGAGCCTGCGCAAGGGCGACGATGTGGAGTCGGTGAGCATCGAACGCGCGGCCGAGCTGCTGGCCGACCGGCGGGCGCGCGGGCCGGCGACCAAGACCGTACGGAGGGCCGCCCCGCGCAAGGCCCCGAGGAAGGCGGCCGGGCGCAAGGCGGCGCCCGGGAAGGCGGCCGCCGGCGCCAACTCGGCGACCAAGACGGCGACCAAGACGGCAGTGAAGAAGACGGCGAAGAAGGCGGTCAAGAAGGCGGTCACGGACGCGAACGCCACGCGCTAGCCCGCGAGCGGCCCGAAGCCTGGCCGGCGTTCTAGAGTTAGCGTGCGGTCCGTGCCCCCGCGCGGCCGGCAGATGACCGACGAGCCGGAGCCAGCGATCACATCCGAGCAGAGCCCGCCACCGGCCACCGGCCCGCCGCGAACGCACCCGCCGCACACCGCCGCGGCGGGTGCCGGCCCGGCGTTGGCAACTCCGGCGGCCGCCGACGTCGGCCAGCAAGTGCGGGCGGTGCTGTCCATCACCGCATTTCGCCGGCTGTTCATCGTGCTCTCGCTCTCCAGCGTCGGCGACTGGCTGGGCCTACTCGCCACCACCACGATCGCGGCCGATCAGGTGTCGGGTGCCGCGGCCAAGGGCGCCGCCTTCGGCGGGGTCGTCGTGATCCGCCTGCTGCCCGCCCTGTTGCTCGCTCCTGTTGCCGGCGCCTTCGCCGACCGTTTCGATCGCCGGATCACGATGATCTTGTGCGACGTGCTGCGCTTCGCGCTCTTCGTCTCGATCCCGCTGGCCGGCACCCTCGGCTGGACCCTGGCCGCCTCCTTCATCATCGAAGTGGTCGGCATGTTCTGGATCCCGGCGAAGGAAGCGTCGGTGCCGAATCTGGTCCGCAAGGATCAGCTGGAGACCGCCAACCAGGTATCGCTGTTCTCGACGTACGG
>JAABUW010005414.1_pt1 | contig 16616 bp, 11 predicted proteins | sample 5560081 | NCBI WGS metagenome assembly JAABUW01 (sample SAMN10711882, study PRJNA513363) | rock metagenome | isolation source: Antarctica rocks | place: Antarctica: Victoria Land, Knobhead sud | reverse complement strand
GTTCTAGAGTCTATAGCCTATAATTTATTATACTTTTTATTATTATACTCTCTAATATTATACTCTTTATTATTATACTCTTTATTATTCCTACTTCTCTACCTCTACTACCTTTCCTACTACCTCCTTTTCTACCTTCTTATTATTATAGCTATCTACTATTAAGCTAAGGAGGTTATAGATTATATCTCTATTACCCCTCTTAAAGCCTAACTAATCCCTAAGTAGCTTTAGTCTCTTAAGAACCGCTATTTAGTTCCCTACTAATAGCTCCTTAGAGTTATTAAGGTAGGTTATTATAGCTATCCTATTTAGCTCGTAGAGGAATAGGCGATCGTAGTCTATACTATCTTACTAAGGCTACTAAGTACGCTTCTATACTATCTTAACAATAAAGGGATTTAATGTTAGGTGTAGTAGAATGTTAAGTGTAGGCCGAGTACGTTAGTGTAGGTTGAAGTTGCGAGTAGTAGCTAGCTCTTTAGAGAAGTTCTGAAACCGTGTAACTATCTGAACGCCATCCTGAACAGTAGGCCTGGTTAGTATGATCTCATTAGGAGGAAGAGGTATCTCATACCTCACTAGCCTCTATAAAGCCAATATGCTTGTGATCATCCCAGCTACCTCTACTTTGAGGCCTCCTACGGTCATCTCAGGCATGAGCTCCCTGCATCTTGATAGTAAGATGCTTGAGAAGGTTAGTCAGATCTCAGACTTGAGGAGGAGTAGGATGGACACTTACAGGGAGGAAGGCTTGATAAGGTTGAGAGCCTTAGTTGCTTAAGGAGGCTTCTAATGTTTTGAAAGGTGGATGGGTTTGAACTAAGAGCTGGCTGGGTGACTGGGTGTATATCCAGCTCAGAGAGCTTGGACCATGGTCAGTTGACTAATGAGGTACGTCGGGGAAGTCTTATGCCCTGCTGACAGTATTAGCAGTTGGTGAGGCACGTTAGGGAAGTCTCATGCGCTGCTGACAATCTCAGCAGCAGACATTGGCCATGAGCATATACATATGAGCATATAAGGCATAGAGGTAGAACTCAAAAGCCGCAGTGGGCCTGGAGGTACTGGAGCCGGTAAAAGTTGTAGGAACTGAGGAAGGAGAGAGGATGGAGCACAACTGCAGCCACATAGATCGGAGTGTTGTCCAGTTTGCTGTAATATTCGTTCAGTTTGAGCCAGGCGAGGTCGAGATTGATGGAGAGGTGATCCTCTGCACTGAGCTGCTCTGCAGATGGCGTCATCATATGATTCGTGACTGCCTCGTCCGTACGCTCGGTAAGGCCCTGCAGCGGCCGCAAGTGAATGTCCGGCTCGTGAAGACTGCCCTTCACAGGGTACTGCTTTACAAGCTTCTCAAAGTGCGTCATTAGGGCTTCAAAGGTCGGAAGTGCCTGCTAGATTGGGCCGTGTCTGCCGCCAACGCGACCTCGAAGCTTTACTGTAGCGTCCTTCAAAGGCTTCAGTATATCAAGATAGAGCGTGATAGCGCGCCAGTCGTTGAGAGCGTGTCGTCGAGGACCGAGGGACGCTTTGGCTGCTTTGCCAGCGGATTTCTCCCGGCTCGAGCGACCTTGGTATCATAATCTACTCGTTCTTCGTCTAATATAGCGTCAATTGCAGCCTATAGATAAACAGCACGTTGAGCGCAGTGATAGAACGAAGTCCAACGAGTTGTAACGTCGGCGACAAGCTCGTAGTCCTTCTTGTCGTCTGGCTTGGTAGGGTTGATAAGGTCGTGCTGCAGTTGAACAAACCGCTCGTGACGCTAGGGCGACCGATTGATCCATACCACCACATTATATAGGCAGCCGATAGGACCTTCGCATCGCCAGTAAATCAGCTGTTGTTCTTCGAGCTCCATCTGCTCCACATAGTTACTGAACACGTCGTTGTTATGGCCTAGTAACGCTTCCTGTCCGACAAGGTTGAAGATATGGCCACAACAGCGGACCCATCGCTCGTCACCGATGAAGGAATACCCACTTACTAGCGCAGCAATAGCAGTGCCATCCGACGCAGCATTATCTGTAGTGAACCAGCCGAGTCTCAGTTCCAGGTTGTAAGCAGTAATGATATCCATTACAGTATCTGCAATCCGGAGTCCAGTGTGGCGGCCTTTCTGTTGCGGCAAAGCCAGTAGTGATGTGACCGGCGTGCCCTGCTCGTTAAAATAGTGAATGCAAAGGCCGAGCAAAGCGAGCTTGTTGCCTGATGTCCATAGATCAAAGGAGACGTTGATCTTCGACACTGCCGTTACAAGTTGTTCAGTTACGACGCCTGCGCACCTATTATAGATTCGTCCAATTGTCCGGCCAACAGTAACACGGCTAGGTATATGAGCCTTGCAGCGTTTATTCAGGTATATAAGAAGCTTCCTTAACCTGTCGCTCTCCAGTTGTTTGAAAGACACGCTGTCGTGGACAATCCAGTCATACAGCAGTGCTTTAAAGTCGTGGGTATCGAATTTCGCTGCTATATGGTTGGCGAGGGACTTCTCGTCTTTCTGCGTGCACACGTATTCTCCCATGGCCTTCCGCTTCTTCTGATTGGTTCCAAACTGGTCGATAGAGTGTTCCTTCTTAAGGTGTGCAATTGCAGCGCTTGTCGAGTGAGAAACCTTTATAAGAACAGGCTGTCGTCTTGTCTTCTGGCAGCGCCGGCAGATGAAGTCATCAATTGGTACCTGATATCCGTTGAGCCGTTTCCATTCGATTCCTTCGTATAGATTGCTCGAAGGTGGTGTCTGGGATTCAGGCTCGTTGCGCACGCCCGGGAACTCGCTAACGCGCTGATATAGGGTAGGGATTTGAAGCTGTGATGTAGCTAGTACGTTTGTGAGGTCGCTTGTAACGGTAGAGGTCATGTTTGTAGTGCGCTATTATGGTGAAGTTGTTGTAGTCTTCCAAAAGCGTGTCGAAGACAAGACGCGTAGGAAGTAAGTTCGGAAGAACAAGATGAGGCTTGGCATCAACCATATCTATAAGGAGGAGTCCCTTCCCGCTTTCTTTGCAGCCCATCAGCAGACCATGACTGTTGATATCATCACATCTGGATTCAAAGTAACAACTCGCTCCCAGCCGACCTTGCTGGCCAAGTTCGTGAGCGACAGTGCGCGAGATAGTCGACTTGCCTGTACCAGCCATGATCCGGGATAACGATCGTGGTATTAGCGCTAGGCGGTTAGGGCTAAGTGGTAGAAGGCGCCAAGTCTCAGAGTCGAAATGTTGTTGGCGGGCAAACCCCACTGCGCCAGTCTATAGCTCTACATCCGTACACTTTTTGGAATCTAGTTCGGGCAAAAGTTGACATCCTTTGCTCACGTAACATGGCTAAATGTATCCTTGCCGACGGATAATTGCCGCTCCGGCACATCGATTAGTCTTACAAATCTTTGTTACAGATGCCGTATATGTTAAGCAGCTGCTACTCCTTCCAATCCTTTGTACACACCTCGACCCTTGCATCCCCCAGAACCGTTAGGAATCGAAAGCTCAACAGGGAGCCAGATTGTTCGTGAACTCATTGAAACATCTCGTCTATCAAGCCCAAGGGGCTAATTGAAGCTGACGATCCTCCTAGCTGCAACGTTAGTTATTGCTCCACTCGATGGCGACCCGTAATGGCCTCAATTCTCAAACGGCAAAGTTCTTCAAGGCTCTCATGGAGCTGAGAAGTGGCTCTGCACCAGAAGAGCTAGAAACCTTCTGCACATTTTTTTACGATGACGCTGTCGCAAATCCAATCAGCATGCGTGAACACAAAGATGCTGCGAAAGGCCGCGAGGCCATCCGAGAAGCATACAAGACCTTGATCGGCCAACAGTTTATTGAGGAACGCCAGGTACTCTCGCAGACAATCGATCCAGACCAGAAGCTAGTCTGCTGTGAAACCAGGAACCGGCTCAACGTGGCGGGCAAAATTCTTGATCCATTCTATGAGACAATTGTACTGAGGTTCAACGATGATTTGCAAGTAACGAGGCTCAATGTTTATTCCTGTCGAAGTCCTATTGTGGCTATTCTTCAGGTCCAGTCCGGAAAAGGGCCTTATGCGAATGTAAGTTCCTCGACTAAAAAGCTTAGAGAGTGAAACTAATTCAGCTGCAGGCGCAGGGAGAAATGGAGCACTTGGGATTGTGAATAGCAGGGGCATTAAGAGTTACTTCATAGGCTTGACTGATCCTGCTGATGATTCAGTCCGAGGTATGCAGCGGAAACAAATACCGTTTGAAAACTCTGCTTCAGCTGGGGCTGTTCACTCAGTAGTGTCTGAGTCTCGTAGGAGTTGTTGAATTTGAGTAGCCATGCCAGCTTACAGACATACGTCACTTGACATGTTGATCAATTGTCCCACGCTATAAGTGATGCACAATGAAGGCTTGACACGGCGGTATTTACGAGAGTAATGTAATATCCGCACGAGTCCTACTGATAAAATGCAAGGATCGCCCAAGAAGCCAGACCGCTTGTGCGGCATATAGCCATCGCTCTAGCTAGTGCGGCACACGTGCCGGGATTTCGGGCACATTTGTTGCGATATGAAAGTAAGGTCACGCAAGGAAAGATATATAATATTTAGCTTGCTCCGATTTTATATCACGTCGTTGCTATACGATTTCTTTGACGGCTTTTATCCGCTGAAATTGGAGTTTTTCTGAATTTCGAATTTTGACCATTTACGACATTGTGATGAAGATGTCCCCACCGACAACTACAGATGTTCTCGTTATTGGTGCAGGCCCCATGGGCCTTCTAACAGCCATCGGTCTTTGTCAACAAGATATTGACACTATTTTGCTTGGTACGTTTGCATTGAATATCAGGCGTAACGAGCTTCGTATTACCAGTCGTGTCTTCTGTGTGGTATTCACGTGCCTCTGTGTCGGCCGTAAAGGATCACCAGTTTAAGATCTGTGGCAATCTCTGATCTGCTAACGTGTGCAGACAAACGAGAACGTCACATACAGGAGACATTTGGTCGCGCCTGCACTCTTTGGCCAAGGTCTTTAGAACTGCTCGAGCTACTCCACGTAGGCAGAGACATAGTTCAAGAAGGGTTTGCGTCTCGAAGCAGCGTGAACTTCAAAGATGGTCAAAGAAGTAATGAGCGAGGGTGGGCTTCCCTGTTTGATCACCTCAAGACAAGTTACCATGATTATGTGCTCAACATTCGACAACGCCATTCCGAAGACGTTTTACGTCACCGCTACCAAAGCTACGGCAGATCCTTGTGGGAAGGTTGGGAGCTTACATCGTATGTGGAGGACAGCACTTTGAATGACGGCTTCAATATAACTGCGACCGTTGAGCACCGCTTGCAAGGACAGGCAAGAATTCGCAGGTTTGTTGCAACCACTCTTGTCTTTGAAGAGCACAAACATGGAACTAACCGCTGCACCAGTAAATATATTGTGGGCTCTGACGGTGCATCATCGCTGGTCCGCAAACTAGCTGACATTCCAATGGATACCGACTCGACGCTGTACGAATGGATTCGGATCGATGCCAAGATAGTCACCGATATGCCTGATGCTGACTTGGGTATTGCCTCTATCGAGTCGAAAAACCATGGCAACGTCTTGTGGATCAAGCTGGACAGAGACGCTCACCGCATTGGGTTCGCCCTGAATCCCAAGCTTCTCGAGAAATATCCGAACGGGATAACACAAGACCAGGCAGTCGAGGAAGCTATCGAAAGTATGAAACCCTTCAAATTGGAGGTCCAGAGACTTGACTGGTGGACTCACTACAAGTATGTTACTGAGCTCCTAGCCTTCTGAGGCCAGCGGCTGACTTCTAAAACTTTCTTACTAGGATCAGGCAAAGTGTGGCACGCTCCCTGCAAAAAGACGCCTACATCCTGCTTGGGGGAGATGCCGCCCATCTTCATTCTTCCGGCTTCGCACAGGGTATGAACACCGGAATCCATGACGCAACCAACCTAGCTTGGAAGCTTGGTGGAGTAGTGAAAGGGTGGTACAAACCATCCGTTCTGGAGACGTATGCGTCCGAGCGTCGCGGAGCAGCAAAGCAACTAATCCAAATCGACATGGATGCCGCCGCGCTCATATCCGGAGATATCCCTAAGAAGTTCCAAGGGCTTGGACGCACGGCGGATCAAGTTTTGAGTCAATTTTGGAAGGACACGATAGATTTCAACCTCGGGCTTGGAATCAGTTACTCACCATCAGTACTCAACCAATCCCCACTCAGCTCTATGCATGCATGTGGCGTACGCTGCCCAGACACTCTTGTTCGCGCGCCTGGGATCAATATGCCGCGGCGATTCTACGATACGCTGTTAGAAGATGGTGCTACTGGCCGTTGGAGTGTAGTCATTTTTGCAGGCAACCCGGCACTAACACAAGCTAGGTATGCAGAGTTGAGGGAGCCAGCTGCAAAGCTAGCCGGACGTCATAAAGGCATGCTACGACTTGTTACCCTCTTATTCGGCTCAGCGGGCGGTGCGTGGGCTGCTCTCAATGGTGCTGCGGTTGGAAGATTCTATTTCGACAGCGATGGCCAAGCTCACTCTGCATTCGGCATCGACCAATCCTCCGGAGCTCTCGTAGTGATCCGTCCCGACCACATCCTAGGCTTTGCCGCTGGCCTGGACGATATGGACAAGATTGCAGGGTACTTCGACGAATTTGTAACTTAGTGCAGCCTAGCGGAAGATTGATCGTACATTTGTTTTTAAGTTGGGGACCCCAAGAAATTCAGGAGCAATATTTCGTGGCTTGCGCATTCCTATCTAGGGTGATCATACGTCGAGGGCTGTCCTAGTAGGATACTTTTGTTGATAGCTCGTAATCAGAGTTTTCACATTCCGCTCTCCAGCCTTTTCGCAACGCAAATGCCTTCCTCTGCTTTTCGACTCATTGATCGTGTCCAGTCTCGCAAGTGCTAAGCCAAAATACTCATGCGCATGTCGACTGAAACTGGCAAGTACTGTCGAACGTGGTTCGACGAGAGAGATTTGGCTATGAACACGCGATGTTGCATCTTGCACATTGTGTTCCCGCATCGTCAGCCACTTTTGAAGAAACTGGAGAATAGACGTCATCGTGCTCGAGGACAGCAAACAAGAACTCTCCTGATAAGATATTATCGAATGTACAGCTGTTGACTCTCGTTAGTACTGAAACATTTGGGTCCGTTCTAATGTCTTCGCACCTGATATGAGCAAGAATCCGTTGAGCCCGATCATTGCGGACAGCGAAATGTTCCTATCTGACGAGTTGTCAAACATGTGCTCTACCACTTCGCAGACAAAAGTATGTCGCATCTCCAGATAATATGGGTCGTGGTCTGCCAGGGATGACAGAAATCTGTCTCCATTGTGGGCGCAGAAGCTAATATCCGGACACGGAAAAGGAAACATCAATTCTGAAATGGTCATCCGGGGAGGAGTGTTGTAGAATATAATGAAAGCCGTGTCAAGCAGGAAGATGAAGCTTTTTGTCCTGCATTTCGCATAGCCTTACGTTAGATTTGGCTTCCTGGAAAGAAAAGGTCCGGAACAGTATTCACCTTATCAATTGCTCCTCAATGATAAATCTTGACCACTGCTCTTGTAAGTTGGAACCATCCAAATCACGAGCAAAATTTACTTCAAGATATTGAATCTCTCGGGAAGCCTAAGTGCAATGTTAGTCGTGGGACAGGGTAATACGTTGCAAATGTCAAAAGCAGACCTTCACAAGACGAGTGTACCGGAGTTCCCGGACCCTCAGTCGCGCTGCTTCAGTCCCTTCCCACGTCTGAAGCACACAAATCAAAAGAGCAGTCTGAAGCATCCTTAGCTTCGTCAAGCGTAAGTGAACCGACTCCGATACGTCAGGGCTCTTGTCTTTCGACAGCCACGGATGCGCAAATATTAGCTCCTCAACTGGGTCTAGCCACTGCCTTGCCTTGCTAACATCCCCATCATCACAAGACACGCATGCTCCGAGTAGTGCCATGACCACGACCATCTCCATAGGAAGTTCCAGAACGTTCAAAGTAGCTTGGTGTACAATGGGACAATGGAAATGCCAGTTTGTCCAATATAGACCAAGAAGTCGGCGTAGGTTTTTGGGGTTGAAGAATTCGATGCATTGATTTGTGGCGAGTTGGCCAGTAGATGTGTGTTCGGAAATGCCCGATCGGGAGAGATGGGGGAGTTGTTCCCAAACAGCCTTTGCGTGCGGTAAAAGCGGATCGAATAACCACTGCGTACTCTGGATTTGGCAGATGTCGCTGTCTGTACCAGGTGAATCGGCATGTGTAGGTCCGACGAATAGCAACTCCAGAGAAGACTCGTTGTAATCGAGATTCAAGTAATCAGACTCGAGCGAAGTGTAGAAGTTGAAGACCCGATTGATGCCACCACCCATTTCGAAATTGAGGAGAAATTCAAAGCTCTCCGTTCCGCAGTGATGCCGTTTCAAAAGCTCCGCAGACCTTTCTGGAAGACTGTCTAGAGGAGGACTGAGAAGCTTGACCGATCCCGGAGAGAGAGGCCAGGTCCAACTTTCTTGAAGGCGCTGTGGATCTGACTCGGCAATGGGAGTTGTGTTAGTGTCAATATTGGCGGAGTGTACGGAACAGTCAAACGAGCCATTCTCCAGGTCCACGTCGGTAGAGGGCGAAGCCAGACTAGAGCCGAGTGTGTATATCACATCCTCCGGGCCGGTGTCTGGAACGTGGCTCAGGTCTCCAATGTCTTGTTGGCTCATGCTTTGGAAGGAGCAACTCATCCCTCTGACGACGCAGGTACGGCACGGTGTCTCGAGATTGCAGGCTCTTTTGCTTGCGGCGCACTGATTACATGCTCTTCTCTTCCTGCCGCGCAGCTCTGGATCGGGCATTGGCTGTCCCGTAGCCTTGCGGAGCGAGCATGACCTCCAGTGCTTCCGCAAGGAATCTCTACAGCGATTGTCAGCGGAAGCGGACGTTGTCCATGGCAAGTAGCATCTGGGCGACGTGCCTTCGAGAGAAGATGGACAGGCAGTATGAACATTGGAAGTTGTTTTGGGTCAAATCTGCACCTGGTTAGACGTGACTTCAGATGCTGAGAGCCAGCTCGGCATGGGGCATGGGGTACGGTGTACGGGAAGCTTGATGGCGGCGTAAATGGGCACCGGGGGTAAACGGGGCTGAGCAAAGACCGTATGCGACACTCGTGTCCATTTTCTTGGGTGTCCCAGGCATGTATGGCCATGCGTGAGGAACAGAGTTGAAGAAGAGATGAGATTTTGAGCAGAAGTCATGGTGGAGGCTGTGGTGCGGGGACTCGGAGATTCCGGAAATCCGGGGTGCGCTTCTAGTCTTCGACAAAACCTCGGCGGTCCCAGAGACGGGACGGCTGATGAGTACACGTGGCTTCCGTGTTGGGCGCAATCGTCTATAGTCAAGGAATAGTTGCCCTTCAACAATCTGAGAACGTACCTGTTATCCTTTCACCATGTTGGAATCTTCTTTCGTTCTGATTGAGCCACGTCACGTTCTTCGTGCTGTGAACCGGACGAATCCTTTTGGTCGACACCATTTGCTTTATTCTCTGTCTACTAAGACATGTAAGAAGTATCTCACCACACTTGGTTGGTCGCGAGCTGCATACGAAGCTCTAGCATCGCGGGACGTGGCTTGCGTGGATGAACCGGAGACCTGTACTCCAGGCGTCGTGAGAATATGGTTGATTTCGGCAGCCCGATGAAATGTGGGCTTGGTCTTTTGGCCTTCTCCGCTTGTGCAACTCCATTTCCATCATTCACTGGTCTTCTTCCCCTTCTTGGCAATGAATCTCATGCCATCTCAACCGCGGCATTGAAGCTTTGAAGTATCCAATGGAAAATGGTATAGCACAAAGCATGCCCTTTCTGTACGAGGCTAGGCATACGAACTCTAGGCAAGCTCAAGACTTCGCGGATCGAGGTCATGTAATCCACAAGGACGTTAATTGCCGAACCCTGTCCGCGCTAGAGGCTTTGATACGAAAGCACAAAACTACAAGTCAGCTAGAGACGGCCTTGGCGATGGGTGTTCCCCGACACTACCCCCATCCTGCTCTTGCGCCTTGGCCAAAATGGATTCGCACTGACCAGCCAGTCAAGCAGGTAACTGTGCGGGTCGAATTATGCGTAAGCTCAGCCTTTAGTCATAGAGACGCTTTGCTCGGATGTCGTTTCTGGTAGCCAAGCTACCCCGTGTCCTCGTTTTTTATAGCTAAGTCGTTTTTCATGGCAAACGTCATGAGTCATGTAACGCTCGGCGTATGACTTACGACCAATCACGCGTTTTCAAAAAGTAAGGATCGCGGGGTCGGCCAATTACGCGCGTAGACCCTTCTTTAAGAATTTGAGATTAGATAACAAGTCGTAAGTAGTCTAATAGAAAGTAAGTAGATATTAATTTAATTAAGAACTAACGCTAAAACATAGTTACTAACTTAATCTTAGTTCCTCCTCTATAAAACTTAACGCTAGATACGTCCTCTTATTACACCCTCTTTAAAGATAGTTTATATATATTTATAATATAGAGGCTCGGTAAAATAAGCGTTAATAGACATTTGTAAATTATATCTTATAAGATAGTAGATATATAAAGCGGCGGCTTTACTTATCTTCTTAATATTCTTATATAGATACTATATATAATAGTATCTTATAACTATAGGTAATAAGTTATTATAAGTAAGTAAACCCTTTATATATTTACTTATAATAGTCTATTTTAGGTTCTTAGAGTTCGTAAAGAGCTTACCTTTACCTAAGTAGTTTATAGGGCCGTTTACCTCTATAAAGAGGCTAATAAACTAGCTATATTAAAGATATTAGCTCTATAAGTCTTATAACCCTTAGATATTAAAGATATAAAGATTATAAGTTATAAATTAAAGAAATAAATACTTATTACTAACTCTTCTCGCTCTTAGTCTTAACTATAGCCTATACTAATAGATAGAGTGAATTATTACTATTCGTTTAAATAGTAATTAAGAGATATTACTTAAAAGAGTTCTTTAAGTAGGTACTATTAAAAGTAATAAGATAAGGGCTAGATTTAAGATACGTACTTATTTTTTAAAGGGTATATAAATACTTTTTTAAATTGTATTCTATAATAAGTTTAGAGGTTAGTATAAATACTAGGGTTTACCTTATTAAGGTACTAAATATATTCTAGTAGATACTTAAAATTCTAAAGGCGTTAAACTTAGTTATTATATATAAGGCTAGCCTTAGCCCTCCCTATATAATTAATACTAATAGTAGTACTAAAGGGCTTCTTATTACAATCCTATAAGGTAGTTTTATAAGGGTTACTTCTTTAGGTAAGAGGTTTAAGGTAGTAAATATTCTTAGGCTTAATAATTTAGTCTAATTAGCCTTAACCTTTTAGTAAGATTATAATATAAGTTAAATAGAAGGAAGTTAGTAACTCCCTTAGTTCCTATATACTTAATAAGTATTTACCTAGTTTAGTCGTTCTCTAATTTTACTAAATCTAACTAATCTAATCCGATCTAATTAAACTAATCGGGTTAGTTCTATATTATATAAGCTATAACCCTTAATTAGTCTATTTAAGGTAGCCCTAATTAGCTTCTTCTATACTTATAGAGTAGGTTTATAATACTATTCCCTTTATAGCCTAGCTTATTCTAAGCTTAATAAGAAGATAATATCCTATTATTACGATCCTATAAGGTAGTAGTATTACGTAAGTACTTCTTTAAAGAGTAGGTAGTAGTAGGTATTTAGGTAAGATAACTCGAATATACTATAAATAGTTATAGACCTTTTAGTAAGATTATAATATAAGTTAAATATAAGTATATTAAAGATATCCTTAGTTCCTATATACCTAATAAGTATTACTAGCTCGCTAGGCTCGCGACGAGCTAGTTAAGTAGTACTTACTATCTCGCTATTAAGTAGTCGAGTAGTATTACGTAGTTCCTATATTGTCTTACTTACTCCGCGTCGAGATAAGTATATACCTATACGCCTTTCCTCTAATTACCTATATTCTAGTATCTACCCGTAATACCTATATACTTTCTTCTATTAACTATACCTTTCTCCTTTAATAAATATAAAGCTTTATTCTTAGAAATAGAACTTAATAGAATTAAGATAGCTTCTTATATATAATGTTAAAATATAAAGATTTCTAAGGGTAAGTATAAAAAGCGATATACTATAGGTTCTTAGTTAGGTCGTTATTCGAAATATATTTATAAGGAGTATATTAGCTATAACGTTACTATATCTTATACTAAGTAGGAGTAACTACGTAATAGGCGTAATTAACTATAGCTTAATCTAGAATACGCTAAAGAGAAGGAAGTAGAATTACTCTAATAGCTACTAGAATATAAGGCTTAAATAGTATAGCTACTTAAATAACTATAATAGACTAGAGCCTCCCTTAAGTAAATAGAATTAACTTTTCTATAAATTCCTTCTATATATTACGGCTACTACTATATTCTACTAGATCTATTTAAACGAGAATATCGCTCTAGGAGTTTTTAAGAAAGGGACTTTAACGTACGGGTATAGGATAGCTAGTATAGTTTACTTTAGGTTAACCTAATTATTACTAAAATAATTAGGTACTTATATAGCTTAGGAATAACGAAGATTATAGGACCTAGTTACTAATTCGATATTAAGGTAAAGTATACTAACTTTATTTATACGTCTTATATAATCTTTCTCTAGAGTAGTCTCTAACGCTATAGACGTACCCGTAGTACGTTACTAGATTTTTAAAAGAGTTATAGCTTAATGTTAGGTATATAGCTTACTAGTCTTAAATACATATAATTTAAAGGATTTTAAAGGCGTTTTAGAAACTTTACCTATTACCGTAGTAAGTAGAATACTCGATCTAAATTGCTATTAAGCCCTAGTATAACTCGAGTACTAATACGATTATATACTAGTTAGGAAATAAATAGGAAGAGATTCTTACGACTACCTTACTAGTAATCTATACTAAAGTAACCTTTATAGCGGTATTACTCGTAGATTTGTAGTTCGAGGAGATCTTATAGTAGCTTATAATAAGTTTTATAAAGAATAAACTTTTTTATAGGCTTTATCTTAGGTTAATTAATATCTATAATAAAAAGCTACGAGTTAGTACGAATAGGGCGGGTTTAAAGATACTATTCCTTCTAGGTTAGGCTATTTAGTAATTAAACAAACTACTTATAAGGTTACTACTAGTTTATTTAGCTTAAATAGGACTAGTACTTATTTAATTAAGTAAATAGTAAGTACTAATTAATTAATTACTAAGGCTTATAAATAAGTAGTACTTGTTTATATAGCGTTATACCTACCTTATTAGGTAATTAGACCTCCGCAGAGGTAGCTAAGTAAATGTCCTCCTCGTTAAGCTCGTCTACGAGCGTATTAATAACCTCGTAGCCTACTAATTACGTTAGATTAACGAGGCTATACGTAATCTAGGTCTTTAGAGCTACTATCTACTCTACTACTTCCTTATAGAGCCTAGCTCGGTCGTTATTAATTACGTCGTTAGCCTTACTAAAGATACGTTTATTAGCTACTAAGGTTACTAGTACTACTAGTAGGTCTATAGCTATATAATATAAGATAGGGAACCGTAAGCGGTTATCTCGCTACTAGTAAATAATATTAACGTTAGTAAGTACTAGTAGCTCTTACTTATATAGCTAGAGCTCGGTAAGGTTACTAGTAGTATTACTAAGCCTATTATATCGTTTAAATTCGGATAGGTTGTCGTTGCCGCTAGAGTTATATAACCGTAGACGGTGCTCGTATAGATAGAGCCGCTAATACTACTTAAATAGGCCTTCTATAAGTACCTCTACGTCGTTAACCTATACTAAGTAAATATTATTCTATTACTTAATAAACTACTACTACTTATACTACGGATTAATATAAATTAAGGCTCTATAAGCTAGTACCTAGTCTAATAGCGTATAGTACTTATTAAGCTTCTTCTAACTAAGGTTTATATACGCCTTAAAGTAAGTATTAGATTAAGAGGCTTAGAGCTACTTATAACGCTCTAGTATAGTTATAAGGAAGTCTATAGTACTAAGGTTCTACTATAAGGCTCCGTAGCCTCCGTAAATTAGATTAGCTTAGATCTCGGTACTTATAGTAGTAATTAGCTTAAGTAAGGCTAATAACTTACGTAGCTCGAGCTAATCTTTAGGTAATAGCTCGTCGTTAACGAGGGGAGCCTTAGCGTCGTATCGGAAGTATAATTAATAGAGGTCTAAGGCGTCTTTAAGCTTAATAGTACGACGGATTATATCGTAGGTACTATTCTACCTAATTCTACCGTTAGTTACGAGCTTATAGACTAGAAGTAAGTCGTTAATATCCCTTTACTTACTCTTAAAGAATAGACGACGAGCTAGCGAGCTACGTACGTAATAAATAATGTTATAGAGCTTGCTAATAGGCCCTTTACGACGCTAGCTTTAAAGAGCCTACTACTTATTACTAATAGTAACGTCGTATTCAAATCGATTAATCGTTTGATCTATAGCCTCGCTATTATTATTTACCGTAGCTTACTATATTACGTTATTAACGTACTCGTAATCCGTACCTATAAGGATAGCCTTATAGATAAGGGTAATAATATAAGCCGTATAGCGTAGTCGTTACTTAACCGGTAATATATTAAGGTCGTCCGTAAGTAGCTAGATAGCCTTATCGTTACTCGTTACGTTATTAGTAATAAAGTAACTAATATTACCGCTAATTTCGTAGTTACGGATAGTAGCGAGTAGCGTCTATACTATATTAGAGCTAGTATATAAGCCTTAAGTCGCTACTAGGCGTAATAGCACTATCTTTTACTCGTAATCGGCGCTAATATAGTACGTAACTACGCTAAGAAGGTCTATATTACTCCTACTAGTCTAGCTATTAAAAGATAAGGTTATACGGCTACGCGAGGCCTTTAGAGCCTCTAGGACCTACTCCTTTACAAGGGGATAGAAGTACTCGATATATAAGCGAATTGTAGTAGTAGACTAAGGTAGAGCGTCCTTAATAACGGGGTTACGCTCTATAATAAGGTCGTAGAGGTAAATAGACGTAGCTTAGCGTAGTAATAGCCGCTAAGCTATAGTAAAAGTAAGGTATATAGCCTTATATCGTTACTAGTTAAAGACGGTGTTCTACGTACGCTTCTAAGCCTATATCTAGTCTATAATAGTCCTCTTTCTCTTCGTTAATTACGTTATATCGTTGCTAGAACTAGTAGTAGTAAGCCGGTAGCAAGTAAGGAGGTAGCGAGCTAGTATAGTCGTTAGATTAGCTAGTAAATAGAAGAGGATAGCCTTCTTAAAGTAGTAGTTATATAGCTACTACCTAGAGCTATCTTCGACCTTAGTTATAGGCTTACTATAGCCTCCCTTCTATATCTAGCTATTAAGCCTACGCTTAGCTAGTAGTATTAGCAAATAGCTAGAGGTTAAGCCGTTACTAACGAGGAAGCTATTCTTAGTACGGCGGCTCTAGTACGTCGTTATAAGGCCGGATTAGTAGTGTATCTTAGTAAGGTTATCCCTTAATGTAAGGGTTGAGATTACGCTATCGCTAGAGGCTATATTAATAGGTTGTATAGCGTAGTTAATATAGTAAGTTGTAGTTGTTCCTTAAAGCGTATAAATTAATAATTAAGGAGGTGGAATTTGACGCGCGCTAAGGTCGCGATGGACGTGTTAATTAGGCTGATGGGACGGCCCGCGCTTCCGAAACACGCTAACCACATTAAGAAGGATGTTCATCTGTATGTAGTTAGGTTTAAAATCACACTACATCCGTGTCCGTGCCTAGCAAGCGTTGTTTGTTTAGTAGCCTTACTACTTGTTTGCTTGTGCTTGACAGCTATCTATGCTTGTTTGTTTAAGGCTCTCAAACAAGCCAAACGTTGTTTATGTTTGATTGCTATACAGCCTGTTCTAGGTTTCGCGAGGCACTGTTATGATACTGGCTCAACACATAGTTTGTTATTCTTTTGAAGCGTTCTGAGCTCCCAACTGAAGACCTATACGAGTTCTGATGTGTCTCAGTGAACCTGAAGAAATTGCGAGGACTCTAAACTTTACGTTTGAAAATGTCCTAGACCTCAACAGCACCTTTTGTTGAACCATACACTAGCAGATCATTTAATTCAAATCGTCTATATAACGAACTGTACAGAATCCATTATATGGTCAAGAGTACGTATTATGCTCACTTTAGTGGATCGTTTGCAACTACCGTTACAAAGGCTCCAGGGCACCTTTGTGTGAAAGTGGCCATACTTCAGGCTCGTTGACAAGTGAACGGCGAGCTCCAATGTCCTTCGCATCAACCCAGTTGCCATGGACCTGTGACTTGATTCGGAACGGAAGAACTGCAACTGCAATCGGCTGCTCGAAATCTCGAGTGTCGAGGAAAACCAGCTGCGATATCTGCGCGTTCCTATCCTCAATGAGAGCCATAACCCAGCCATCACCTTCTGGGCTATCTGAATTCCTTGGGATGAAAGTAGGTTCTTGGGCGAAGCAGTTCTCTCCCGGGTAGTAGAAACTCTGTGCACCAGTCTCCGTATTGA
>JAABUW010005409.1_pt1 | contig 16621 bp, 11 predicted proteins | sample 5560081 | NCBI WGS metagenome assembly JAABUW01 (sample SAMN10711882, study PRJNA513363) | rock metagenome | isolation source: Antarctica rocks | place: Antarctica: Victoria Land, Knobhead sud | reverse complement strand
ACCTCGATGGTGTGCTCAACGTGTTCCAAGACCTCCTTAGTCAAACCGTCGCTCTCGCAGACTGTACGACAGATGCTCCATATTAGGGCGGCGACTTCGAGGTTTTGCGATTTCTCTCCTTTCCGACAAAGTGAGGTCCAATAACGCAACAAGCAGCTGAGCCTGTATAGCTGAACCTCAGCCGAAATCACCCTCCTGGAGGCGGAAGGAACGGAAGCCTACAGAATAAAAGGGTAAAAGGGTCAGCAAGTGTCTCGGCGTTGTCGAAGAGAATAAAGGGTCTCAGAGCGCAGCATAGAGTGCGATCGCGTCTCGGAGAACGCTTTCACCCATCAGTGCTTACCAGGTACTCTTGAGCCTTTCGAAAGTTCGCCCGGACATCAGTGCCGGCTTCGAACCCCTTAACGACGACAGCCCACGCCCCTGAGATCTTGTCGGTGGCAGCTTCGTCCTTCTTTGCCTTGGAGGCGGCGATCTGCAACATCATCGCCTGCTTTCCGGCGTTCTGCTTGCCTTTCTTACCGCCACCACCCTTCTGTGGCTGCGCCTTGCCCTTCCCATCAGCGAGAGTCCCCTCAGTCGACTCGGAGTCTGGCGTTTGCGTGCCAGAAGAAGGCTGGGCTGACACTTTGGGTTTGACGGCGCCCACAACGATCGTTTCAGGATCCAAACTTCTGCCGACGGCATTGGTAAGACTGGCGGCGTACTTCTGCATGTCAGCCATGAACACTTGGTTTCGCTTTGCTGCCCTGAAAGCCTGTCGCTCTGACTGTGGGGTCGGGGGTCCTTTCTGCACGAGAGGTTTCTTGGCGTTGTGCCAATGAGTGACTTCTCGGAAGATTCGGTGCGAGCTCGCACTTTGCTGACCGATGACACTCTCATCTACGAGGAGACCGACTGACTTCAGATGTTTATCGAAGACCGCGTTTGAGAACGGCATGATTGCCATCCTGACTGCTTCGTTGGTTTCTGCCTCGTTCTGCTCCGAGGGGGCGCTGGCCTCAGTCGTTTGCCCTGCTTGTTTGATGCTTAATTGTGTAAGCTGCTGCAATGCAGCAACAAGCCCATGTGCCGTTCTCTGCATTTCCGGCGTAAGTTGGGGATGTGCTGTGTGTACATGATGGAACAGCCGCCCATCCAGAAAGTCGGAGAGATCGCATGCGTCTGTCACTTCGGAGAATGATTCTGACCAAGCTTTGCTGAACAGTACGGACTCTGCACAGTTGGCCATCGCTCCCAGGAAGGCCTGCTCAGTTTGGTCACTGGCAGCTGCGGGCAGGCGCCGAGCACTCAGCGGGAGGTGAGCCACCGCAGCTTGATGTAACATGAAGGAGTGCGCAAGCTTTGCAAGAAGTTCTGCCGAGAAACTCGATGGTGCTGTGCGCACAACTCGGGTGGTCGCAAGGACCGCAAGATACTGCCGCTGTGTGAAATGCGGTGCAGAGGCTCGAATGGAGGAAAGCTCTTCGCCGAGCTCGATGCGAGTAAGGTCGTCGGAAACCTGCAACAGGCCTCGATCCTGTGGTATCATCGCAACCCGATGTTGGCGCTCCAGCACCATTGCCATGATCTTAGTGTCTCGCCATTCCAATCCGTTGATCAGCGCGACATTGAAACCACGCTCAATGAAGAACATGACCAATTCACGGAGAGCCACGCGACTTGGATTCATCGACTCCTTGGTTTGTGTCTCGCTCAGGGATTTACCCTTGCGGTGCGATGACTCCGCACCGTCATGTGCCATGATAAAGTACGGCGAATGCACGCTCAGGTACTTGGTGAACTCGGCTGATGTGTATGACGGGAATTCGCAGATCTGGATGTCCGGATGGGATATCGATAGCCTCGTCTCCAGATGGCGGATAACAATGGCTCGGGCCAGCAGGTACTTGCTGGTGTTAATGGGGCTCGTGCCCGATGGGACACTCAGCGTCCTGGTGCCATGGAAGAACGCGATATGAAAGTTGCATTTCCGTCGCACAAGGTGATGTAAGATTTTTTCGACATTGTAGACTGCATGCAGGAGCTGGAATCCCGTCACGAAGTCGAGGTGTTCGTCGGAGAAGCATCGTAGTAGTAGTGAGTCGCCATCTATGAGGAACAGCTCGTTGCCGGCATAGTCGCCCACGAGATCGACTCTGCGTGACAGCAGCTTTTTGTACTGCGACAAGACCTCGGAGCTATAGTCCTGGTCGACTGCTTCGTCTGACTCGTCGTCGTCTTCATCTTGACTGTCGGAAGAGTCGTTCTCGGTGGTGGGAATGCCTTGTGCTTTGGCGTTGACTTGCGGTGTCACGTGCGACTCACTAGGGTGACCGTTCGTGGTGGCAATCGCAGCAGGCTCCTCTTCGCCCTCAGCATCGTCTTCCCAGTCGTCGAGGACCTCCTCCTGATCCGATTTCTCACTCATGTTCTGCCTGCTCACTGAGCGGTGGCGACTTCGCCAAGACTCGTTTCAGCGCCCGATGAGATGAGCGACAAGCAGCAACTTCGTGACAGAACGATGGCGTGCAGATTAAAATGAGTGACAAAGTTTTTATGTGTCTGTAGTCCTTGAGAATTCGCTTTCAGGAAATACAAAGATCCTGTTGCGTTTGAAATTCACGGTGTCGAAGAACTGCTGAGATCTCAATTTGGCTTGGTGGGGTCCATGCTTCTCGTATACACAGCCGGAGCCCTAAGATCGACATCGCGCGCGCCGTCTTCTCCCTTTCGTCTTTCCCGATCATGTTACACCAGCATCATACACCAGCATCACCATCAGAAACTTGCTAAAAGTTCATTGGGACGCTACTGGATGCCTTGTCTGATGCGCGTTGACGACGTGTAGGCACAATGACACGAAGATGTGAGACAAGGCGTCGAAACCACTGCCGCATCTGTGGCGTGGATGACATACGATATACCTTGCTGTGATCAGGAACCAACTTGACGACCACTTAATCCTTTGTTCTCTATCGAAGAATTCTGACAAGAGACCTTGGGTACGGTCCAGAGGCAGCACGTGTCACGATGAGCACGAGATCATTACCGGAGATCTAAGCTTGCTCGCATGGTCTACGAAGTATCTCAGAGTGGTTTCTGTGTCAAGTCGGTCGTTGAAAGTACCATTACTCGTGTCTCTTATGCTAATATACATGCTGTGTGGCCCATCTCTTTCTGCTCATATGATGATGGCAGTCGCTGGAACGCTCGAAGGGTATCATCGCCTCTCCATATTCATGCTCTGCCTAGCCCCATATGTTGCCCAACCAACCCTGAACGCCTTGCTCTCAACCGTCTGTGTTGTGTAGTGCTGTCCTGGATGCTGAAGTCATGGTTGCATCGTGCTGTGATGCACCGTCCAAGAAAGCTTTGGCTTCCACGGCTTGATGTTGCATCATCCGGGAGAGCTCCGCCTTCCAGAATGTGATATCATGTGTCGTGTTGTGTTGTGTTGTGTTGTGTGCAGCCGTGAGGTCCTTCCCTCCAAATCTCATCACACGCTGCGTTCGAGAAAACCTTGACGCTTACTGTAAGTCTGATGTTGCGCACTCGTCAACGCTTCAATTTGATTTCGATGGTACCGTCTGGCATGCAGCAGCGAAAAGTTCGTCGACAAACGTCGCCTCCGGCTTCGAGGTGCCCACCGCAACTTTAGTGCCGAGATCGTGTGTGCTGATGTTGGTGCTGCCCTCCTGCTTCGAATCGGACTTGATGACCGTCTCGCTATTGACGAGAATTCCGCCCCAGATATCGTCACGCTCAGCTCCTGCTGTGGCATCCAGCGCCGTGTTGCCGGTATGACGGGGCTTCTCGACGAGCTCATGCGTGTCGGATGCGTATCCTGGGTCGGAGTGCTCGCTGCCAGAGTGAGCGGCTGATGGGCGACGAGTCGATGATGCTCTGGACCTGTGGAGTGTGAACATCCTCTCGCGTGATGTCAAGTTCTTCACTCCTTTGCGCGTCAGAAGTGGGCTGAACTCTTGGTGGATCTCGCGCTCCAGTACCTGCTTGTTTGGGGAGCCAGCGTAACATTGCTGACGGGCGCTGAAGAACGACATTGGCACCTTCACAATGTCCCTCGATGGCTCGATCGACGTGTGAAGGTCTGCACACACTACGAGCGAGTACATGGTCGTTCCACACGGGCTCTCTGCAGTCTGTGAGTAGTTCGCATATACCGGCTTGCCAACGAAGCGGGCGCTCTGGAACCACGCGGACGGAAGTTGCTTGTCGAGTTCGGTCATGGCTCGCAACATAGTCATGGCGATACTGTGCTCTTCCGGGCTTCTGAAGGAATCTCGGCGGTTGCGATTCGCTAGGAAAGTCATGCATTCTGCTGTGTCGAGACCATCGAGACGCTGCAGGAATTGAGCCTGCCGGGGAGTCGGTTCGGTCGGCAAAAGTGGTGTATCGGGTAGGTGACCTTGCTCGGCCTTCTTCACAACGATATCGAATCCTTTGCTGTTGACTTTCGGAATGATGGCAAAGAAGTTGAGCCAGGTGCCAGCCTTCTCTGTGGAGGAGGCAGTCTTCACGTATGTCTCTACACCAACCATATGGGCCTCAAGCGCAACGATTGGGATCTGCAAAGATTCTGCGATGCTGTGGGCGACTTGTTGGACACTTGCAAATCGGCAATCACCCGCCGTCAACACTTTACCGGTCTGGGCGTGATCAAGTTGGCGAGTGAGGAGGAGTAGTTGACCTTTGCCAAAGATGCTGGAACGCTCTGCCTTCTCCGGATCATCACCACTCTTCTGTAGAGTTTGCCGCTTGATGGTGCGATCCTCGGGTTGTAGAGTGTCCGTCTCAATGATCCTGTCGTACAAGATGCCGATGTTCTCTACCGTGATGTGCATCCAGGTTGCCAGAGATGCTGTTGCAGTGCAGAAGCGCTCGCGGAAGAAGATCGAGTAGTCGCTGTTGGTGTCCGGGTCATACTGCGAGCTTGACTTTGAACTTCCTGGCCGCGAGCTTGCTGCACCATCATCTCCAAGGTGACTCTTCATCTTCGGAATCAAATCGGCGACTGCTGACCAGTTGTGTGTGACGCGGAAAATCCATTGGAAAACGGGATGTGCTGTGTCGAAATCTTCCTCGAATGTGCGATGGTTGTACTTCTCTGTGATTTCGCGGGATGGAAGGGCACCTGCCGTGGTTACTAGGACACGTCCGTCTGGATGGAACATAGCGCACGCCAACATGACTTTCTGGGAGCTCTTCTTCAGAATGCCCTTCCGGCGGCGCATCAAGAACATTCCACATAGGGTGATGCAGCCAGCAGTGCCACAAAGCGCGCCGGCGATGATGACTTGCACATCCCTGGACTTGATGGCCTGGTCTGAGTTGTAGTGCTTGAGCTGATATATGCAATTCGTCGACGCGGTAAAGTGCATCGCCGAAACGCCACCAGCCAGAGCAACCGCACAGAGAAGGCGCTTCCACCAATCGCTGATCCATTGGTCACGCCAGTGGAAGAAGAGCATCAGCACTGCCAAGCAATCGCCGATAGCGATGACCACAGAGGCTGCCAGGTATTGCGGGACGTAGCGGAGTGAGTAATTCGAGATACCGAAATTGCCGATGTAGTGCATGCCCACTACGGAGAGGCCTGCAAAGACGCCAGTGCAGGTCAATGCTAGCCATCGGAGAGTTGGTGATGGAAATTGAAGTTCTGCAGCGGCGAAAGCAATCATGAGGCCGATGATGGGTAGGAAGACCGAGAGTGTGCTGTAGCCTGGGTTGTAAACGAGCTGTACCGCCGCTGCACCGTCGCCGAGAATGATAGCACGGTTGCCGATGAAATGCATACACCATATGCCAATGCACCCGAGCGCAGTAGCACAGCACAATGTCTCCACCCTGAAGATTAATTAGTGATGAAACTCTACTTGATACGGATCTGCCACTTGCCAGCTTCTCCAGTTGTGCACACCAGTTCCACGACGATGGAGAGCCTCGACGGTAAGCAGGCAGCCACACAAACTGGCGAAGTAGGACGCCGTGACGATGGCGCCGTTGAAGTGGCTTGGGACGATGTCCCCGAGCTGAGCCATGTTTGGGGTGTTTGCGTAGCTAGAAGCTTGAGAAGAGGTCAGTACGGACGCCATCTTGGTCAACTTCTTCACTACGACAAGGCACCGGCGTGGCAGGCTCGCGTCAAGGTCGAAGATCCAGAGTCATTGAAGTTTCCGAGAGATGCGGGTCCGGAAGATGGCCAGTCAGTAGAAGATAACTGGCTCCGGAGACGGCGATCGCCAGGTGGAGGTTGGTGGTTGTTGTTGGGTTGGAGGTGATGGTTGATATTGCAAGAGTGCGCAGTGAAGTCAATGAAGAAATTAAGATGACGTATGACCAACATGACCAACTGAAGATGAAGTGAAGTTGTGCGTAGACCATGATCGGCGTACCTCATATGAAAGTTTCACCAACAACAACTCCTCCAAACCCGCACCTCCAACAAACACCACCGCAATACAGTCGATAGCTCCGCCAGCGAGGGAGTGTTGCAACACGACAACAACTATCCAAGATACCTGGAGCCAATGCCAGGCGTTACAGATGTGGCGTCTCGAATCGGAAGATCATGTTGAGAAGGGGAAGAGGACGATATGACTTCACGGCGGGCCGACTTGCTTGCATATGTTGTAATGAGAGCGCTGGAGGTGTTGTAGATCCCTTCTCTGCCTGGAGTCGTTGGTTTGCAGCGCTTCGAATTCGTTTGCGCAGCGCAAGGGATCCGTGATTGTTGGGTGGTACAAAGCTGAAGCTCGCTATGAGTTCATTCGCGCTGGCAGGGTTCGCCAATCCTGGTCCGCGACGATACTGAAGGGGTGACGGGATGCTGCATATCAGGTCTCCGGGTACGAACGCAAGGTGGCAGAGCGCGCAGCTTCAATCCACCATAGGGGTGGTTGGAAGAGTCTTGGGGCGACTGCAGGCCGCTCGCCACGAGCGACTTATTGCAGGTGGTAAATCGAGTACAGAGAGAGCGATAAGCTTTCAACCAGATCGCGCATTGAGGGAGAACAAGCCACCGCCAACCTGTCGACCCACAGCAGAAAAGTCAGGATTCATGGTGTCTGACACTGACGCACATACCTCGTTAGCGACTACCGTTTGCGCCCGCCATGCAGCGGCTGGCATTTCTCCGGCAAGCTCATTGGAGCGTCCTTGTGCGAGCCATCAGGATGGGACGTACGATATATCATTTTGGCACCGTGCAGGCTAGCCGCAGCCGCCAGTGCAAGGGACTGTGTTCACTGTGTCCGGCATCTTTCCTCCTCACCGTAGCCCCGCTGATGAGGTGGATAGAGTGATTTTGTGCCACGCACAACTCGGACTGCGACAGGAGTGTAGAGGGAGCAAGACGCGGTAAGGTGCCTTGGCCTGGCTTTGGTCCTTGTCGCAGATTGACGGGCTGTGGCGTTTGTGGTTGGCAGATTTCCAAAATCGGGCTTCGAGGATCCCGGGAATCGGGTCGAATCAGGCTGGAAGTGGAGCTCGGGATCCTTCGTCCACATCATCATCCTTGTCCACATCTCGATCGGCATTTTCCCGGAACAACCCAGGCTCGCCAGAGTCGCCAGATTATCGAGAGGTCCGTGGCCGGGAGCGGAAACGTGCACCGGATGTATATTATTATATTATACCAAGATGCGATTTCTGGGATGCCGAGATCAGTGCTCTTGCGACAAGAGTTTGATACTCAGATCTTGTGGTTCTACGATCCAAGATCGTATCGACAGGTCCATGAGTCATTGTCGTGTGGAGCATGAGCAGCGAGAAATGAAAGGAAAGGGTGGTGTTTGAGCGGAGAAATTTGTTCTCGCATCACCCCAATACATCGCTCGATGTAGGCAGCGCAAAAGTGAAGGACTTCATTTCGCTGGTTTCGCTCGCATCGCTGCAGAAGATAGAGGCCAGAAGCGGCTAGCGTGTGTGATAGATCGACAGATGAATGCTGTTTCGAGCGATAGTAGCCAGCCACATGGTCAAGGCTCGTCTGCAGCGAGGGTGCTTCTCGCAGCGGCGCTGCAGGTGCTGCACCACGCCGGCGAGCCTTGCAGACCGCTATAACTAGCCTAGCTGCGGCTACGTTGAGCTCTAGTCGCTTTTAGTGAGGCTCCGATCCTCGGTAATAAGGCTCTAGTCGACGGTAGCGAGGCTTGTTTCGATCTAACGCGTTAAGTGATTGTTTACTCGCTGACCACGTGACCTAGATATCTTCGAATTAGCCTTCTATCACACCTGCTGTCACACGCCAATTTAGCGTCCTTTTTCTGCAGCGATGCGAGCGAAACCAGCGGATTGCGCTACGGCAAGAGCGGTTCGAGATCTAGATCTTGACAGACCAAGTTGTCATAGAGTGCGAAGGTTTGAGCGAAGGATTTCAAGGTTTCCGCGGTTCCGCCGTTACACACGTGGAAACTCAATCAATACAGCACGTTGCTACACACATATACGGTACTGTGGGTGCGCAAGTCGAGGAGATCGAGAACCGACCATAGAAACGAGCTCGCTGCTGGCGTTAAGTGAGCGGCATACGCTGTTGTATCTGTTCATGGCAGGTATATCACAGGAGGTCTCTGTTTGCGCTTGTATATAACATCTCATCTTTCTTGAGACCCCGTCCTTGTGATCTCACCATCCGATGGAACGACCTTGGCGTCGCCTGGCTGCTCTTTCTCTGTTTCCATCCCGAAGTCGGTGTTCAGCTTATCCCGCAAGCTCACCTCTTTCTCCAAGAACGTCAGCAGGAATCCAAGTCCGGCGAAAGCAATGCCGATTAGCCACACAGTGCGCAAAGCCCGAGAGAACACCTCCACAACCTCGTCCCGTACCGATTCATCCGTGATACCCCTTAGAAAAGCTCGCGTGGCGTACTGATATGCTTGTCCGCCAGTGAGCTTTCCAGCAACAGCCGCGTCGCTTACACGGAATGCCAATCGACGGCATTCGTTGTTGAAGATCGCGCTGGGAATGGTGACGCCCCAGATGCAGCCAAAGTAGCGCATGAAGGACCATAGACCTGTGGCGGTTGCAACGAGACTCTCGTCTAGAGGAGCTTGCATCGCTGGAAGTAGGATGGCAACGAGCAGGCCAGATCCGATGGCCCAAATCAGCTCGAAGCATACCCAGGCTGCCGTGCTGGACTTGAAGTCGAGCAAGCTGAATAGTCCGAATGCTATCGTCAGCGGTACGAAACCGGCTAGATGAATTGGCTTATAGCGCCCTGTCTTCGAGAGGATCGCTCCACCAACGAGAGCGAAGATCAGGCTTCCACCAAATATCGGTAGTGTCCCGACACCGGAGATTAGCGGCGAGAACTGTTTCACGCCTTGGAGGTAAATCGGAAAGAAGTAGTAAGCCCAATACGTGACCACTGCGTGGATGAACGTCAGTGCCAGTGCAACAGCAGAAGTCCGGTTCGAGACCAGCACTCGAGGCATGGAGGGTTCCCGGCATAGTTTGGGTGTCCACTCGAAAGCCGTGAACAATATCAGGCCCACGAAACCTAGTACCAGAGGGACGATGATGTTGTAAGCGCTCCACTCGAAGAGCGTGCCTCCCCAGCTGAGTGCGATGAGGACAGCACATATAGCTGCGACGAAGATGGCATTCCCGGCAAAGTCCACGCGCGCAAGACTTTTCTTCCAACTCTGCTCTCGCTGATGATTGACTCTCAAGCATGCCCACAGGGAGACGAAGGTGACTAGATCAGTGTTAGTCGGATCTATTGCAGCCACATGATCAGGGTAACTCACGGCCACCGACTGGAACGTTGATCTACCGGAACAGAAACATATGATCAGTATATGTCTCGAAGGGAGGGTAAATGGTCTCCCGGAGACGTCACTCACATAAAAAACCCAACGCCAAGTGGTGCTCGACGTAATCGCACCTCCCACGAATGGTCCAATGGAGGCACCAAGAGTAGATCCCATCATCACTAATGACATATACTTCCCTCTCTCTCGGAGCGGAACGATATCGGTCACCACGGTCTCCATAAGCAAGTTGATCCCGCCCCCACCCAGCCCTTGAACTGTGCGGGCAGCTATCAACATTCGCATCGAGTTGGCACCGCCGCTCAAACCAGTGCCTGTTCGGCTCATTAGCCTCTGGCTTCGAGATCTGCTGACTGACAGACTTGCCCAACGTGAAAAGTGCGACGGCACTCAGGAGCAGACCCCGGCGCCCGAAGATGTCGCTCGCCTGGCCGAAAAGCGGCAGCACTGCCACTGATGCCAGCAAGTAGGCGTTGGGTACCCAGACATAGAGATCACCTCCACCCAGATCTGCGGTGATGGTCGGTAAAGCGCTCGTGATGATAGTTCCCTCAATTGCTGAGGCAAGGCCTGCAACACCAAGCGAGGCAATGATTGCCCAGAAACGCCACGTCTTCGGTACTTTTGTCGCGTGAACCGACCCTCCCTCCACTGTTTGTAGGTCATCCGGTGTAGTCGTTGCATTATGGGTGGGGGGTGCTAGTTCGGTGCCTGTCTCGAGCGGTTGTTGTGGCTTGGCAGCGCCAACCCTGGGCGTGTCTTTCATCTTCATCTGCGTCGCCCTCAGTCTTGTATGGTATTTCGATGTTCACTTGGCAAAGTATTGAAATCCACATGAAGAATTGTGATCAATGGAAGTCGAGACAATCAATCGTTTTAAGGCAGAGCATAGAACAGGGGAGGACTCCTTCACCCAATGAGCCGAAGTTACTCATCGCCACTAAGCCTGTTTCGTTCGCCTACTCTGGAAGCGAACACCGTTTCTGAGATATACGAGGATACGTGAGGCCACAAAAAATAATAGCAATCGAAGAATGTTGAAATCACTGCGTTGCTCAGATGCATAACATCTGACTCATGCCCTGCCAATAATATCCGTCCCCGTCGTCCTCGACCTTGTCGTAGTCGGGCAGGGCAAGCATTTCCACACTGCTGCAGACAGATTGCATGTCATCGTCATACATCACCTCCTGGATAGCAACCGAAGCCGCCGTTTGGGTTTCTTCGCTCTGCCAGATGGTTTCAGAGGCGCTGTCCTGCGAGAACTCGATGTTCGTTGACCAGCACTCCTCGTCAGCATACTCTGCTGCATAGGCATCCTCATACTCTTGCATGTCGAAGATGTCGCTGTCTTCCTGGAACATAGCAAGATCAGAGTCCTCCAGATCAAGCAAATCGTGTACTTTTGATTCCTCGTCGTCCTCATTGGGTACGAGCCACGAGGACTCCTCGTCAAGTCTTGAGCCGTGAAGCATTTCGTCCTCATCACTCGGCTGTAGCATATCCGCGGAGGATGTAAATCTGGTAGGTGTGGATGTAGTTGGCATCAATAGCAGCTTTGACAATCTCTTCGTGCATGAGTCGTGTGCACGAGCCTGGACGATGTTCCAGAGGCGATGGTGCATGCTACTCGAGACTCTGCCCTGGTCGATCGTGTCGGCGAAGTGCTGTTGGTCTTTGCTGCCCGCGCTCGAATAATCGTCGACGATCTTGGCAGCTGTTCTCGAAAGACTCCCCCGATCTGTGGCACTGATCAAGTTGCTGAGTGCGTGGCAAAGAGTCGGAAGAAAGACAGATCGGGTTGCTACTGATCCAAGGTAGCCTGGCAGCCAGACGGAGGGTGCGATCGATGCAAGGGTGTGGATGTGCCCTCTTTCGGCCACAATGTCCTTCCTGCGTTTCCTAGGAGGCCTAGCAATCGCTGCATCAATGCCGAGCATGATTAGCTCCGTGATGGTGTGTGCACTGTACTCGATGGTGTCTTTGAGGTTGTGCGTGTCCTCGGAAAAACCTGGTACAGAGCCATGCTGCAGGTTCGCTTCCATGTACGAGATCGCCTCTTTGTGCAAGATGAACTCGTCGGACTGCACATCGGTAACAAGCGGATGGTCATCAAAGGCCAAATACGCAGGCCCATGATGAGCATCTTCCACGACCTCATCGAGCATCAGATCATCAACAGGCACGCTTCCCGCCTCATCAAGCAGTAGGTCATCGTCCAGTCCGTCGAAATTGACATCCGTACTCGGCGTGTGCTCGAGTCTGGAAGTGATCTTGAGTTGCTCTGGTTTTGCAGGCTTTGGAGAAAACGGCGTAACAGTCAAGTCCAGCTGTACATCGTTGAGTCTCGCGTGTGGTACTCCTTGAGGCGGTCGGACATCTCGACTGGGCACATCGGTATCGAGCTTGTGCAATTTAGGCTTGGGCTTCGGTGGTAACTCGTCTGCGTGCCGTAGTACCAGTCTGATGTGATAGTGATCTTGCTGGCACTCTGAGGTCGTGACGCACGGAGTCGAGAAGTCCAGCAGCTTCCACAGCTACGCAAGGTTAGTGGATAATACTGAACGAGAGCGAGGAATGATATCAACTTCAGCCTCGCGCAGTTGCAATGACAACAAGTGAACCACTTCCTGGGCTGGTGCTCTCCTAGCGACCTCGCTATCGAGCTGAAGCTGGATTGTGAGGATCAGTCTGTCACCGGTAGAGATGAATGGAATTTTGTCTTTCTGGAGGCTGAGCTTGTACGCAGTTAGTCGAGTGCGAAGTTGATCAAGATCATCCTTCCCGGATGGAGCAAGTTGGGCGGCGCTGTGCAAGCGTAGATGCAGACCACACGCCGCAGACTCGAGGTCTAGGTGGCCCAGGTCGAGCACACTCATCGCGTGTTCATCAACACGCGTTCATGCATGATCTGACGCGTCTGTGATGAAGAGATTAAGGAGGAGATGAAGTTTGAGGTGGTGTCGGTGAGTGGAGATGGCTTGTTGGTCAAAGCTTCCGACCTCACCTGCCCCCGTCGCGAGCAGTGAGCAGTACGACACGCCTCACTTCACGTCTCGGACGACAAGTCTCATACTGAACCAGATCGCAGCGATGAGTTTCAGGCTCAAGCTTGCGTGGGCTTTGTCTCACAGCAGCCGACTAAGCCGGCGCTCGCCTCTAGCAGGCTATCGAGCGTTTTCCCACTCATCACAGCGTTGCACTGACGGCGTCTTTAGAGAGCTGACGGCACAGCGAACTCAGATGCCTTGGATCGAGGCCTTCAGGAAGCAGCAGCAGCAGCAGGGGCAAGATGCCCCGTCTGAAGCATCTCCGCCGACTATGCCCAAAGACAGAGACCTTTCCGCAAAGAGGATGAGCAACAGCCATCACAGTATCATACTACCTCTCGCTCGCGATCCATGGCTCTTGGACACATACGCAAATGCATGCGGACAGCTGCGCCTAGGAACCATCTTCATGGATCTCGATGCTTTGTCGGGCGTGATCGCCTATAAACACACTGGCGATGATGTGACCACAGTCACCGCGGCATTTGACCGTATTGTGATCAACCACCCGCTCACCGAGATCTGCGATCTTGAACTGTCTGGCATGGTGACCTACGCCACGGGCCGAAGCAGTATGGAGATCAGTCTCCAGGTAGCGAAAGCTCCCAAGGATGGCGAGAGTGCAAAGCCCGAAGACATCATGATCACCTGTCAATGTACCATGGTCTCCCTCGATCCAGCAACAAAGAAGCCAGTCAACATCAGCCCGGTCAGGACAGATACTGAAGAGGAGAAGCAACTTTACCAGCAAGGCGAGCGGAACAGCAAGCACCGCAAGGAGCGCTCCCAGCGGTCCCTCCTCAATAAGACTCCAAACGACGAAGAGAGCGATGTCATACACGACATTTGGCGCAGGCAGTTGCAGTATCACGACCCCAATGACTCGCTCCGGAAGCCTGACAACGTATTCTTCATGGACGCCACCAGGATGCAAACGACGCAGATCATGATGCCCCAGTATCGTAACCGTCACAACTTCATGATCTTCGGGGGGTTCCTTCTCAAGCAAACGTTTGAGTTAGCGTTCTGTGCCGCTGCAAGTTTCTCCCACAAAAGACCTACCTTCGTCAGCCTCGACCCGTCCATCTTTCAGAATCCTGTACCTGTTGGGAGTGTACTGTATCTCACAGCCACTGTGGTCTATACCGATCCGCCAGTCGTGCGTGCCAGCTCAGATCCGCGAAGTACGAGCGAAGTCAAGCAGACTAGAGTCCAGGTCCGCGTGGACAGCAAAGTCCGCAACGTTGAGCACGGCGAGACGAAGCCGACTGGCCAATTTAATTATACCTTCACTGTCGACAAAGATATCAAGGTCATGCCGCGATCGTACAGTGAGTTCATGATGTATATCGATGCCAGGAGAAGGGCCAAGGGCGTGCTGGAAAGCCTGAGGCACGGCGAGGCGGATGCCGGGGCCACGGCCCGAGTGACAGAATGAGTATTGGCGTTGAAGCAGCGGAACTTTTTCTGCGTGCGGTGAACAGCTTACGACCTCAACATGTCGTCGTGCGCGGCTCCTGAGAACGGACACACTCCTCTACCCCCGGCAACTCAGCACACTATGCCACCGGCACGCAAGCCTCCACGACGCCGAGCAACACCAAATCCACCCACCAAAACCAACTTCTGGAAGAAGCTGCCCGCAGAAATGAAGAATCAGATCTATTACCTCGTCCTCGCGAAGGAGAAGTAGAAATTCCACATCACCGACGAAAAGGCACCACCTGCAGAGCCTGGCCTTCTCATGGTCAACAAGGAGATCCGTGAAGAAGCAGCAAACATCTGGTACTACGAGCACAAATTCTCCTTCAAGATCAAGCGCAACGACGCCTCGAAGTACCTGAAGTGGCACAACAGCTCTATCCTGCACCAACAGGCCACCCAGCACTACTACCTCACAGCGTCGAAGGATATGAACAATCTGTTCGTTTTCCTGAAGGCGTTCTACGACGGGCGCATGAATGGCGAGCTGCCCATCGAGCGGAGATGTCCCACAAGCGTTGTGGCCCGAGGAGCGTTTGAGACGGTAAGTTTCACCAGCCATCATATCCTCCGCTACGACACCACGTGATTCTTGTCTGGAACATGGACTAATCTTCCCATTCGTTTCGTAGGTACGAGACTTAAAGGAGGAGGGTCTACAGTGGAACGCCATTCTGAAGCAGCTCAAGATCACGCAGAAGGCGTTGGCTGAGCTTGATCACAAGTTCGGCTAGAAGGCGAGTGCCAGAGTGGAGGAGTTGATACGAAGAGCACTGTAGACTGTCGGTATGGTCGAAAGGGTAGGGATTTTGGCAATGTCTATACAGTACTGAGTACTGGCACACTTCCTCTCGGTTGGTATATCAGCGACTATGACTGAACGTGCGTCTACAACTGCACCACTTCTCGCCAAAGATAACCTCGCCCGTTGATCTTTCCCCTGCTATCTCGTCACAGTGCAGCAGCTCTCGTAGCCTAACAGCCGTTGTGTAGAACGAGGATTCGACCATCGGTGTCAGATCAGATGGGCTGCGAAGGCCAGTGAAGAACAGGTCCATGGTCCCAAGATCTCCTATGTTATACCTCGCGATGGCCTATACTATAATACCGGTCCGTTCCGCATAGAAATAGATCCCACTTTTGATTTGCTAGAGTAGTAAGTAGTTCGCCGGAACAGCGATTAGCTAGAAGAGCAGTTTGTTAGATTATTGATTAGCTAGGTAGGTAGTTCGCTAGACGAACAGTCCGCTAGATAGGCAATTAATTAATCGGGTAGTTTGCGAAATAGATAGTTTACTAGATGAGTACTTTACGAAGCTAGTAATCCTACTAAAATAGTAACTTATCCATATTTATGTTACTTTACTAGTATCCTATTCTATCTATTGTTTCTTTAAATTTTACTTACTAGTACCTTGTTTTACTAGAGTAGTTTGTATAAATTGTAGTAGTTTCCTTAAAGTAGTAGTATAAATAGCTAGTACCTTAATCTATCTACTTAGTACTACTAGTACAGCTTATTTAGATAGTAAGACGCTCCGAATCGTAAATTTTCTAGATATACCTATACGAGGTTTACGTTTAGCACACCCTAGAAGTCTTAATGTCTTAATACCTCCGGCTTTCCCGGCTCTTTCCCCGGACCTCCTCCTTTGTCAGAGCTGACATACACCTTCAGCCTCTCGAATCATCGCCGTGCCTTTGAGCAGATCTCTCGCGCGTGGTGGTCCTGTAAGTCCATGCCATTTTCGGAGCCTCAATATGCCAAAGGAGACAACAACTGATGCCGAGATGGCCTTTCAGGGAAATACTTCATCGAGAGATGGCTCCCTCCGATCGCGAAGACGTGACCCAATTCGCAATGCTCCTTTCGCAGGCCGCATCGGCGGGAACCAGGCTTTCATCGCCACAGACGACTCCGTAGAGTCCGAAGAGATCCTGAGGAAGCAGCCTGATGCCGTACGTTTGGATTGAAAGGAGACCTTACTGCCCACGCTGACCGCAATCCTAGGCGCCACTACTCACCCTTCAAGATGCGCTTGATCTGCGCGGTTTCTTCGTCGTCGATACTTGGAGACAAGCAGCCATTGAAGCATGGGGTGCGTACATCCACTACACTTCTACTCATATGCTTAACATGGTCCAGGTACCTGCCTTCTAGTCTTCATCCTAGGAGCAGTGTCGTCCGGTCTGACTTCCCTTCCGACTGGCACATCCCCACTTGCCATAGGAGCATATGCTGCTCTCACGAATGGCGTAGGCTTGAGCTTGTTCATCTACTCAGCTGGGCCGGCCTCAGGCGGTCATCTCAAC
>JAABUW010005406.1_pt1 | contig 16625 bp, 12 predicted proteins | sample 5560081 | NCBI WGS metagenome assembly JAABUW01 (sample SAMN10711882, study PRJNA513363) | rock metagenome | isolation source: Antarctica rocks | place: Antarctica: Victoria Land, Knobhead sud | reverse complement strand
GAAAGGCTTCTCGAGAACCTGGGTGCGGACACCGTATGCCGCAGCGTCGGCGGCCGCGGCCCTCCGCGGTGCCCCGATCCGCTCTTCCAGCCAGGTCAGCCACAGCGAGCTCATCCGGCGGTCGGAAAGTCCTCGAGCGCCTGCCGCAGCAGGTGCACGAGCGCGTCGACCTGGAGCGAGTCTCCGGTGGAGACCTCCTCGTCGCTGCCGTCCAGAGCCCGTGCGGCCAGACCCTGTTTCGCGTCGATGAGCTCGGCGATCTTGGAGTCGATCGTCCCGGCAGCAAGGATCCGCCAGGCGGTCACCGGCTCGTCCTGGCCGATCCGGTGGACCCGATCGATCGCCTGGCCCTGCTCCGCCGCCGTCCACGAGAGCTCGGCGAGGACGACGTTCGACGCCGCGTGGAGGTTCAGCCCGACCCCGGCCGCAGTGAGGGAGCACACCGCCACGGCGACGTCCGGGTCCTTCTGGAAGGCGTCGATCGCCCGCTGGCGCTGGCTCGTCGTCTGGTCCCCGCGCACCGATACCGTACGCAGTCCGGCGTCGGCAAGCATCCGCTCGGCCGTGTCCATGACGTCGATGTGCTTGGCGAAGAACACCACCTTGCCCACCGAGTGCGCCAGCTGGGCGGTGTAGTCGGACGCGAGCGCCGCCTTGGCCTGCCCGATCTTGCGGACCATGGTGAACACGTTCTCCGACCCGCTGCTCGAGGACGAGGACTCCAGCTCGCCGAGCGCCACCCGGCGCAGGAGCTCTTCGTTCGGCTCGCCGTCGCGCTCGACGCCCTCCCGGTTCTCGAGGAGCCTGCGGTACTTCCGGAGCAGCCGCTGGCCGAGGTCGCGCTCCGCCTGACGGATCGAGCGACCGAGGTCGTCGTCCAGCTCGACAGGCAGGTCGGCGATGCGCTTGTCCGGGAGGTCCTTGGCGACGTCGACCTTGCGGCGCCTGACGATACCCATGTCGATGACGGCAGAACGGGCCTGCGGGTAGAAGCCGCGCTCGGCCGGGGTGTAGCCCGACTCCTCGAGCCGCCGGACGATGTCCGAGCCGGGCCTGCCACCCTTGACCCAGCCGAGGAAGCGCCAGATCGCCTGGAAGTCCTCGACGTCGTTGATGAGCGGGGTCCCGGTCAGGGCCATGAGCAGAGGGTTGCCGCCCGGGGTGTTCTCCCGGATGCGTTCGGCCAGCGCCAGCACGTGCTGCGAGCGCTGCGAGCTGAGGTTCTTGATGAAGTGTGCCTCGTCCACGACCATCGAGCGGAACCCGAGCGTCGACAGCCAGGAGAGGTGCCGGTCGAGGATGGCGTAGTTGAGGACGAACACGTCGGCGAAGGCGTCGACGTCTCGGCCGTCGCCGTGGATGAGCGTGACCCGCCGTTGGGGCGTCCAGCGCTCGACCTCGCGGGCCCAGTTGATCTTGACGACGTTGGGCACGATGGCGAGCATCGGGTAGGCATGCGCCACCGAGGCGGCGATCACGGCCTGTGCCGTCTTGCCGAGCCCCGGCTCGTCGGCCAGCAGGAAGGTGCGGTGCCCCTCCCGGACGCTCTCGAGCAGGCGCGCCTGGTGGGCCATGACCGTGCTGCCCGGAGGTGAGAAGCGGTCGATCGCCGGAGCCTCGGGCAGCTCCATCGAGGCGGCAGCACCCCCGGAGCCCTGCTCGAACGCGCGGTAGAGCGGGTCCATGAGGTCCCAACCGGCCAGGCGTCCCGGCTGGTACTCCTCCTGGCGCGCGCGCTCGAGGTCCGGTGCCAGGAATGGGTTGGCCATGACGCGGGCCGGGACGGACGCCGGGACGACCTGCCGTGCGGCGAGCCCGGCCGGGATCGCAGGCGCGCGGGTCGGCTCGGGTGCGGTGATGACGAGCTCCTCCGGGGCGAGCTCCGCCCCCGACTCGAGCAGCCAGTCTCGGCGCATCCGCTGCGCGGCCGGGCCCGGCGTCGCGTGCTCGTCGAGAAGGGTGAGGAGGCTGGTGTCCCGCGCCGCGGTGCGGGCCAGGATCGTCGCCACGCCGTCCAGCCGCTTGAGCAGCTCGAGCCGGGTCGCACCGGCGACGGAGGCGTCGTCCCTGATCCGGGCGCGCTCCTCACGCACGAGCAGGGCAATGACCTGGAACTTCGTCCGGTTTGTCGGCCCGACCTTGCCCTGGTCGGACTTGGCCTCCACCTCGCGCACCCGACGGGCCAGGACGGGGATGATCGGCGCCGGGTCGTCCGCGCGGACCAAGGACTTTCGGGGACCCGGACGACCGGACGTGCGACGGCGGACAGTGGGCGGCATGCTCCTCCTGGTGACGAGGCGTTGACGACGAACCGTGTCCCGACCGGGACGGCGCCCTGCTGGCGCGGCGTCGTCGCAACGGACCGGCGTGGACCTGACGCGGCTGCGGCAAGAGCCCGGGGCCTTGGGGTTGCGTGGGCGATGCGGTCGGTTGACGACCGGCCCGGCCGTGCTCGTCCCACAAGCACCGAACGGCGACCATGCCCGCGACGCCCAAGGACAGCCTACGGCCATCCGGGCGATGTCGGCGCCGCGGGGTGCTCTCCGAGCCGGACCGCTTTGCGGCTCCGGCCCGTCACGAGGGTGAGCCTGGCGAGCGGGGCCGGCAGCACGGCACACCGGACGAGCACCTGCCTGTCGACGGACAGTGCCTGCGGACGGACCTGAGAGCAGGTATGCCGCAACGAGGCCGGGGACAAGGCCAACCGGCGGCGGGCAGCCACAAGGTCCTGGGCAGGTCCATCCAGTGGTTCAGGCCACCGATGACCGCCGGGCCGGCCAGCAGGCCGAGGTAGCCCAGCCCGGGCCACCCGCGCAAGGTTCTTTCCGAAGGCGTCCTGGTCGACGTTTGCCGGCCGCTGGCACTGACCGTCACTGACCGGCACTGAGGGCATCGCGGTGGCGAGGACCACGGGTCGGCCGCGGGTCTGCCCGACGCAGAGCACCGCCCTCGGACGAGTCCGGGAGCGGTGCTCTAGGTGCTCAGCGGTCAACTCGCGGCTGCCCCCGTGGAGTCCTGGGGCCCCGAGCCCCGGGCGACGGTGTCGACCGGTGGGGTGTCCGGGATCTCCGGAAGGGTGTCCTCGCGACGGGAGCCGGTGAAGATGAAGGTGGAGTCCTTCTCGTCTCCGGTGGCGTCGACGAGCACGAACTCGCCGGACTTCAGCTTGCCGTAGAGAATCTTCTCCGAGAGGACATCCTCGATCTCGCGCTGGATGGTGCGCCGCAGCGGGCGCGCACCGAGCACGGGGTCGTAGCCCTTCTTGGCGAGCAGCGCCTTGGCCATGGTCGTCAGCTCGAGGCCCATGTCCTTGTCCTTGAGCCGCGAGTCGAGCTTGGCGATCTCCAGGTCGACGATCTGGACGATCTCCTCCTGGCTCAGCTGGGGGAAGACGATGATGTCGTCGACCCGGTTGAGGAACTCCGGCCGGAAGTGCTGCTTGAGCTCGTCCTGGACCTTGTTCTTCATCCGCTCGTACTCTGACTTGGTTTCTGGCCCGGCCGAGAACCCGAGAGCCCCCTTGGTGATGTCCCGGGTCCCGAGGTTGGTCGTCATGATGATGACCGTGTTCTTGAAGTCGATCATCCGGCCCTGGGAGTCGGTGAGGCGGCCGTCCTCGAGCACCTGCAACAGGGTGTTGAAGATGTCGGGGTGGGCCTTCTCGACCTCGTCGAAGAGGACGACCGAGAACGGCTTGCGCCGCACCTTCTCGGTGAGCTGGCCACCCTCCTCGTAGCCGACGTAACCGGGCGGGGAGCCGAAGAGCCGCGAGACGGTGTGCTTCTCGGAGTACTCGGACATGTCCAGCTGGATCAGGCTGTCCTCGTCGCCGAAGAGGAACTCGGCCAGCGTCTTGGCCAGCTCGGTCTTGCCGACGCCGGTCGGCCCGGCGAAGATGAACGAGCCACCCGGTCGCCGGGGATCCTTCAAGCCGGCCCTTGTGCGGCGGATCGCCTGGGACAGCGCCGCGATGGCCTCGTTCATCCCGACGATGCGCTTGTGGAGCTCGGCCTCCATGTTGAGCAGGCGGCTGGACTCCTCCTCAGTCAGCTTGAAGACGGGGATGCCCGTCGACGCGGCGAGCACCTCGGCGATGAGCTCCTCGTCCACCTCGGCGACGACGTCCATGTCACCGGACTTCCACTGGGCCTCGCGCTCGTTGCGCTGGCCGACCAGGGTCTTCTCGTCGTCACGCAGGCGGGCGGCCTTCTCGAAGTCCTGACCGTCGATGGCGGCCTCCTTCTGCCGGCGCACATTGGCGATCCGCTCGTCGAACTCGCGCAGGTCCGGCGGAGCGGTCATCCGGCGGATCCGCAGCCGCGCGCCGGCCTCGTCGATGAGGTCGATCGCCTTGTCGGGCAGAAAGCGGTCGTTGACGTAGCGGTCGGCCAGGTTGGCGGCACTGACGAGCGCGCCGTCAGTGATGGACACCCGGTGGTGGGCCTCGTAGCGGTCACGCAGGCCCTTGAGGATCTCGATGGTGTGCGCCAGCGTCGGCTCGGCCACCTGAATCGGCTGGAACCGGCGCTCGAGGGCGGAGTCCTTCTCGATGTGCTTGCGGTACTCGTCGAGGGTCGTCGCCCCGATCGTCTGGAGCTCACCGCGGGCGAGCATCGGCTTGAGGATGCTCGCCGCGTCGATGGCGCCCTCGGCGGCACCCGCACCGACGAGGGTGTGGATCTCGTCGATGAAGATGATGATGTCGCCGCGGGTGCGGATCTCCTTGAGCACCTTCTTCAGCCGTTCCTCGAAGTCACCGCGGTAGCGGCTGCCGGCCACGAGCGCGCCGAGGTCGAGGGTGTAGAGCTGCTTGTCCTTGAGCGTCTCGGGGACCTGGCCACGGACGATGTCCTGGGCGAGGCCCTCCACGACGGCGGTCTTGCCGACTCCGGGCTCACCGATGAGGACCGGGTTGTTCTTCGTCCGGCGCGACAGGACCTGCATGACGCGCTCGATCTCCTTCTCGCGCCCGATGACCGGGTCGAGCTTGCCCTCTCGGGCGGCCTGTGTCAGGTTGCGGCCGAACTGGTCGAGGACGAGCGAGCCCGCGGGCGTTCCCTCGGCCTGCTGACCCTGGCCCACACCGGCGCCGGCCTTCTCGCCCTGCCCGCCCTGGTAGCCCGCAAGCAGCTGGATGACCTGCTGGCGGACCTTGTTGAGGTCGGCGCCGAGCTTGACGAGGACCTGCGCGGCCACGCCCTCACCCTCACGGATCAGACCCAGCAGGATGTGCTCGGTGCCGATGTAGGTGTGCCCGAGCTGCAGTCCCTCACGGAGGGAGTACTCGAGGACCTTCTTGGCCCGCGGGGTGAAGGGGATGTGACCGGTCGGCGCCTGCTGGCCCTGACCGATGATCTCCTGCACCTGTTCGCGGACGGCTGCCAGGGAGATGTCGAGGTTCTCGAGAGCCTTGGCGGCAAGCCCCTCACCCTCGTGGATGAGCCCCAGCAAGATGTGCTCGGTGCCGATGTAGTTGTGGTTGAGCATGCGGGCCTCCTCCTGCGCCAGCACCACAACTCGTCGGGCCCGATCTGTGAACCGTTCGAACATCGCCATAGCTCCCTACCTGTCGAGACACCCCATGGTATCTGTCACGCCTGTCAGCACCCGCCTGGTTAGCAAGGGGTAACACCCCAAGCGTTTACCGTGCCACCGGGCAACGCCCCGGTATGCCGTGCTGTTCCCCTGCTTGAGCCGACTCGGCTCATGTTCGCTCCCAGCAGAATGCCCGCTCGTCACCCCGGCCGGCTGCCTCCTCGGACGTGCGTACGTCGAGTTCGCCCGACCCCGTCCGCCACCGGGACGCGTCCACCACAGGCCCCGGAAGCTCAGCGTCCCGGCAGACATGTGCGCCGAGGCACGGAACAACCGCCGGTATGCCGGGGTCGTCAGCGGGCGGGCACGGCTCAGCGACGACGCTGGCAGCGACCACACCAGAAGAGGTTGCGGCCGGCGACGAGCCGGGTGCGGACCTTGCTTGCGCAGACCCGGCACGGTTCGCCCTGTCGCCGGTAGACGTAGTAGCGCCGCTCCAGGCCGGCGCCACCAGCGTCTGGCTCCGCGTCGTCTCCACGGCCGTCGTCGCCACCGCTGTCACCCTCCTCACCGTCCTCACCGTCCTCACCCTCCTCGCCGTCCTCACCCTCCTCATCGACATGCTGGTCCCGGACTGCGACGACCCCGGCCGGCCCGCTGCCGGCACGACGCGCGGAGTCGGTGTAGACCGACGTCAGCGTCGGTACCTCGCCGTCGGCGACAAGCACCTTGGCCTCGTCGACCTGGTCCTGCATCGTTAGGATCTGGTTGAAGGTGACACCGAGCGCCATGAGGTCCACGAGGTCGGACCAGATGGCCTGCCAGGTCTTGCGACGGATCTCGGTGCCGGGGCGGAACGGGTCCACCCGGTGGCGGTAGAGCACCTCGCACCGGTAGACGTTGCCCACTCCGGCGAGAATCGACTGGTCCATGAGGAGCTCGCCGACCGGTCTGCCGGACCTCGCGATCCGCGCCCAGGCGCGGTCTGGGTCCTGTTGTGCCTGAAGCGGGTCCGGCCCGAGGCGGGCGACGATGGCCTCCGCCTCCTCGGGGGTCACCACCTGGCAGACCGTGGCGCCGCGCAGGTCGGCCACGTGGTCGGCGGTGAGCAGCCGCAGCCGCACCTGGCCCCACACCGGTGGCACCCCGGCATACGGGGCGTAGCCCTCCACCGAGAACCTGCCGATGAGGCCGAGGTGCACGTTGAGCCACTGCTCCCCCTCGAACTCGACGAAGAGGTGCTTGCCCCAGGCCGAGGCCGCGACGACGCGGCGCCCGCTGAGGACCGCCGCGCCGTCGCTGAACCTGCCCTGCGGGGAGGTGGCGACGGGGTGCGTGCCGGCGAAGGCAGCATCGAGCGCCTGCGCCAGCCGGTGCAGGGTGTGGCCCTCCGGCACTCAGCTGGCCTTCTTCTTGGCGGCGGTCTTCGCTGCCGTGGACTTCGCGGCAGTCTTCTTCGCGGTGGCCCTCTTGGCCGTCGTCCTCTTCGCGGGCTTCTCCGGCTCGAGGTCCTCCTGGGCGGTGTCGTCCTTGGTGGTGTCCGCCCCGGACGCCGACCGCCTCAACACCGGCTCGCCACGCGACGCCTTGGCCTTGTCGACCGATCGCTGGAGGGCCTCGAGGAGGTCGACGACCTCGCCAGACCCGTCCTTGGCGGCCGGCGCCGCCTTGACCTCGCCACCTTCGAGCTTGGCCGTGACCATGGCCTCGACCGCCTGGGAGTAGTCGTCCTCGAACTCCTCCGGCTCGTAGTCCCCGGAGAGCGACTCGATGAGCATGTTGGCCATCGAGAGCTCGCGCTCGGTGGCGCTGCCGACGTCGCCGAGGTTGGCGAAGTCGGCAGCGCGGATCTCGTCGGGCCAGAGCATCGTCTGCAGGACGATGATGCCGTCGCGGACGCGGAGCACGGCCATGTTCATCCGGGAGCGGATTGCGACGGTGACCAGGGCCATCCGGTCGGCCGCCTCGAGCGCGTCACGCAGCAGGGCGTACGCCTTGGCGGCGCCCTTCTCGGGCTCGAGGTAGTACGGCTTGTCCAGGAGCATCGGGTCGATCTGGTCGGCAGGGACGAACTTCTCGACCCCGATCTCCTTGCTGGCCTGGTTGGGAAGGGTCTTGAGGTCCTCGTCGGTGATGACGACCATCTGGCCGTCCTCCGTCTGGTAGCCCTTGGCGATGTCGTCGTAGGACACCTCCTCGCCGTCGATCGAGCAGACCCGCTTGTACCTGATCTGGCCGCCGTCCTCGCGGTGCACCTGCCGGAACGAGATGTCGTGGTCCTCGGTGGCCGAGTACAGCTTGACCGGCACGTTGACCAGGCCGAAGGACACCGCCCCCTTCCACATCGCACGAGGCATCAGTGCTCACCCTTCCCAGTGGTCACGCCGGTTGCGCGGACTCCCAGCATCCCCTACCCGGCTGACCTGCCACAACACCCGGTCTGGTCGTGCCGTGCTGCGTCCGCCGCCGCGCCAGGTCCCCCGGGCCTCCGACTGCTGTCGAAGAATCGCCCATCTCGGACGGGGGAAGGTGATTCTGTGATGTCGGTCCCCCGGGCTCGGGTCAGACACCGGCCCCCCGCCCCGTGGGACAGGATGGGCCAATGCGCCCCATGCTCGCGTCCCCCGCGGGAAGGATCCCGACGAGTGCCGGCTGGGCGCACGAGGTCAAGTGGGACGGCATGCGGGTCCTCACCGACGTCCGGGCCGGCAGCCTGCGGCTGTCGAGCCGCAGCGAGCGCGACGTGACGGTGGCCTTCCCCGAGCTGGCCGGCCTCGCCGACACCTTCGAGGACATGCTGCTCGACGGAGAGCTCGTGGCTCTCAAGAACGGGGTCCCGTCGTTCGGGGCGCTCGCCGAGCGGTTCCACGTCACGAGCGCGCGCAAGGTCGCAATGCTCGCCGCCCGCAACCCCGTGACCCTCATGGTCTTCGACCTGCTTCGCCTCTACGGCGTCGACCTCACCTCCCGTCCGTTCTCCGACCGCCGCGCCACCCTGGAGCGACTCGAGCTCACCGGCCCGCACTGGCAGGTGCCGCCGACCTTCACCGACGGCCCGCTCCTGCACACCGCGACACGAGACCAGGGACTCGAGGGCATCGTCAGCAAACGGCTCGCCTCCCGCTACGTCCCCGGTGCCCGCAGCGAGGACTGGCTCAAGTCCCCCCACCGGCCCTCCGTCTCCGTCGTCATCGGCGGCTGGCGCCCCGAGACGGACAGCACACGTCTCGGCGCGGTCCTCGTCGGGGTCCCGGTCGAGGGAGGACTGCGCTACCTCGGCCGGGTCGGCAGCGGCATCGCCGGCAAGTCGGGAACCCTCCTCGCTGAAGGCCTCGCCCCCCTCACGGCAGCGCGGTCCCCCTTCGTCACGGACGTGCCGCGCGAGGACGTGGCCGGCGCCACGTGGGTCCGTCCGGTGCTGGTGTGTGAGGTCCAGGCGCTGGGACTGACATCTCAGCAACGCCTGCGCCAGCCGGCATACCGGGGGCTTCGACCGGACCTCGCGCCCGAGGACCTCGCGCCCGAGGACCTCGACCTCGGCCTCGGCCTCGGCCTCGAGGACCTTCCTACAAGAGGCACCGATGCCTGAGGCCCAGAAGATCACCGTGGAGGTCGCCGGACGACGTCTTGGGGTCAGCAACCTCGACAAGGTGCTTTTTCCCGCGACGGAGACGACCAAGGGCGAGGTGCTCAGCTACTACGCCACGGTCGCCCCGACATTGCTGCCACACCTCGCCCGACGGCCGCTGACCCGGGTGCGCTGGCCGCACGGCACCGAGGGGATGAGCTTCTTCGAGAAGAACCTGCCCTCGGGGGTGCCCGCCTGGCTCCCGAGGGTGACCATCTCCTCGCACGGCCGCAACCCCGAGGAGATCCCCGAGCGCGACCAGGTCGTCTATCCCCTCGTCCTCGACCTCGCCGACCTGACCTACCTCGTCAACCTCGCCTCGCTCGAGCTGCATGTCCACCAGTGGCAGGTGGACGACGGCGGCGTCCCCCTCAACCCGGACCGGCTCGTCATCGACCTCGACCCGGGCTTGGGAGCGGGACTTCGCGACTGCGCCCGGGTGGCCTTGTGGGTGCGACCGCGCCTGGAGGAGATGGGGCTTACCAAAACCGTGCCGGTGACCAGCGGCAGCAAGGGCATGCAGGTGTATGCCGCGCTGCCGGGCCAGCACTCGGCTGACGACATCCGCGCGCTGGTGCAGGAGCTGGCCCAGCAACTGACCAAGGCGCACCCGGAGACCGTGGTGTGGAAGATGACGAAGTCCCTGCGTCCCGGAAAGGTGCTCCTGGACTGGAGCCAGAACACCGCGGCCAAGACGACGATCAGCCCTTACTCCCTGCGGGGAAGGGCTGCCCCCTTTGTTGCGGCGCCGCGCAGCTGGGACGAGGTCGAACAGGGAGCCACCGAAAAAAGCGACTTGAGCCAGCTGCTCCTCGACGAGGTCCTCACCCGGCTCGACGAGCAGGGCGACCTCGCCGCCGACCTGCTATAGGGAATAGCTGCCTGACTATCGACCCGACAGCTTTCAGCGGGCCGTTCTTCCCTCCCCGACACGTGCCGCACACACCGGGGCCGCTCTCCGCAGAAGAAAGGAAAAGCGCCCCACCGGACCGCATGGAGCGCCTTGCCACAGCCGTTGTTCAGAGCTCAGCCGTGGGCCTTGTCGTAGGCCTCCTGGACGGCCGCGGAGATCCGACCACGATCGCTCACCTGGTGGCCGTTGTCACGGGCCCACTCGCGGACTGAGCCGAGGTCCGCCCGGCGGCCCCTGCCGCTCCCACTACTGCTCCCACTGCTCCCAGCGCGGCGTCCGGCGCTCTTGCGCCCGCCACCACTGCTGCGGCGCGCGTGGCCGACCCACTCGGCGAAGGTGTCCCGCAGCTTCGCTGCGTTCTCCGCGTTGAGGTCGATCTCGTAGCCGACCCCGTCGAGCCCGAAGGTCACCGTCTCGTCGGCAACCCCACCCTCGACGTCGTCCTCGAGCACGATCTGGACACGCTGTGCCATGGCTTGTTCTCGCTTCCGGTGAAGATTGAATGCTGCAGTCATTGCATTGTTGCCCAGAAGCATATCAACCTTTGCCGTTATCGGCTTTTCCCGGCCGGGGGCGGACCGGCTCCTCCGACTTCTTCGCGTCCTGTTCCGCCTCCCAACGGGACTGGGCCAGTCGTTCGCGGCGGTCGCCCTCGAGGATGTACTTGATGATGTAGAAGAAAAGCCCCCCGACGGCGACGGTCGGCAATAGTGCTGCAAGGTAGGGGGAAAGCGTGTTCCACATGCTCAGTCCTCTGGCTTGAGTAGCGGGAAGAGAATGGTCTCGCGAATGCTCGACCCGGTGAAGAGCATGACCATCCGGTCGATGCCCAGGCCGAGACCGCCCATCGGGGGGGCGCCGTACTCCAGGGCCCGAAGGAAGTCCTCGTCGAGCTGCATGGCCTCCTCGTCGCCGCCGGCAGCCAGCCGCGACTGGGCGGTAAGCACCTCGCGCTGGATCACCGGGTCGACCAGCTCGGAGAACCCGGTCCCCCGCTCCACCCCGCCGATGACCAGGTCCCATGCCTCGATGAGCCCCGGTTGCGTGCGGTGCGGACGCGCCAGAGGCTGCGCCGACGCGGGGTAGTCGCAGAGGAAGGTCGGCTGCACCAGCGTGGGCTCGACGAGCTCGCCGAGCAGCTCGAGGGCCACCTTCTCCGCGCCCCAGGCGGGATCGAGCGGCACGTCGTGCTTCAGGGAATACTCGCGCAGCGTCTCCACCGGCGTCTCGAGGGTGACGACCTTCCCGACGGCGTCGCTGATCGCCTCGTAGACCGGCAGCCAGCGCCACTCGTCCGTGTCGCCGCCGAGGTCGACCGTCCCCTGCGGTGTCTCGACCCGGCGCGAGCCGATCAGGTCGGCGACGGCGAGGTAGAGATCCTGCATGAGGCGCGCGATGCTCGTCTGGTCGCCGTAGGCCTGGTAGGCCTCGAGCATGGTGAACTCCGGGCTGTGCGTCGCGTCGACACCCTCGTTGCGGAAGATCCGGCCCATCTCGTAGACCCGGTCGACGCCACCGACCACGGCCTTCTTGAGGTTGAGCTCCAGGGCGATCCGCAAGGTCATCGGCTGGTCGAACGCGTTCATGTGCGTCGTGAACGGCCGGGCCGTCGCCCCGCCGTGGACGAGCTGGAGCACGGGTGTCTCGATCTCGACATAGCCCTGGCGCTCGAGCGTCTCGCGGACCGCCCGGTTGACCGCCGCACGGGTGCGCACCATGTCGCGCGCCTCCTGCCGGACGATGAGGTCGGCGTAGCGCTGGCGCACCCGCGTCTCCTCCGACAGCTCCTTGTGCAGGGTCGGCAGCGGCCGCAGTGCCTTGGACGCCATCATCCAGGCCGTCGCCATGACGGACAGCTCGCCACGGCGGCTTGAGATGACCCGGCCCCGGACGAAGACATGGTCGCCGAGGTCGACGAGCGCCTTCCAGTCCCCCAGCGCCTCCTCTCCGACCGCCGCGAGGCTGAGCATGACCTGCAGGCGCGTCCCGATGCCTTCCTGCAGGGTTGCGAAGCACAGCTTGCCGGTGTTGCGGACGAACACGACGCGACCCGCGACGCCGACGACGTCCTGGGTCTCCTCGCCGGTCTGCAGGTCGCCCCATCGCGCCCGGACCTCACCCAGGGTGTGGGTCCGATCCACCCCCACCGGGTATGCCGGGTGGCCGGCTTCGAGGAGCCGCTCGCGCTTGGCGCGACGCACCTTCAGCTGCTCGGGGAGGTCGCCGGCGGGGTCGGCGGGCAGCGCGGGCTCGGCGCCGCGCGCCGGGCTTTGGGGGTGGTCGGTCACCGGGCAAGGTTACCGAGCGAAGCTGGTGCCCCCGGACCGCGCCGCCCGGCCTACGGTCGCGGCGCCCCACCCGGTGGCCGTCGTGGAACGCCCGCGGACCCGTCAGCGCTCGCGGTGCGTCTCGACGAGGTCGAGTGCCAGGTCGAGGATCGGCGAGGAATGCGTGAGCGCACCGACGCTGAGGTAGTCCACCCCGGTCAGCGCGTAGTCTCGCGCCACCTCGATGGTCAGCCCCCCGGTCGCCTCGATCTCGACGCGTTCTGCCTTGTCCCGCAACGTTCTCACCGTTTCAAGCAGCTGCCCGACGCCCATGTTGTCGCACATGATGAACCGGGCTCCCGCGGCATACGCCTCCTGCGCCTCGGCGACGGTCGTCACCTCGACCTCGATGTCGACAGCGGGGTACGCCGTGTGGACGGCGTTGTAGGCACCGCTCACCGAGCCGGCCGCGAGCTTGTGGTTGTCCTTGATCATCGCGACGTCGAAGAGGCCCATGCGCTTGTTCGTGCCGCCGCCCGCGCGGACGGCGTACTTCTCGAGGCGGCGCATGCCGGGGGTCGTCTTGCGGGTGTCAAGGACCATGGCACCGGTACCGGCGAGGGCGTCCGCCCACCGGCGGGTGTGCGTGGCCACCCCCGAGAGCCGCCCGACGATGTTGAGCATCGTCCGCTCGCCGATGAGGACGGCGCGGGTCGAGCCGGTGACGCGGGCGATGACGTCACCGGTGGAGACGGCGGCGCCGTCCTCGACGAGCAGATCGACCGTCGGAAGTCGGGTGCCGATGAGCTCCGCGACCTGGGAGTACACAAGGGCGATGGCCGGTGTGCCGGCGAGGACTCCGGCGGCCCGGGCGACGACCTCTGCAGTCCGGACCTGCTCGGCGGGGATCGTCGCCATCGTCGTGACGTCGAGGTGGTCGGGCCCGAGGTCCTCCTCCAGTGCGGTTCGCACCAGGCCGGCGGCGGCGGCGGCCGGAAAGCGCAGGTCGGTCATCTGTGGTCCTGGGGTTCGGTGGGGCGAAAGGTGGTCGTGACCACTCCGTCGGCACGACGGACGGCGTCGGTGTGGCCGAGCCAGGTTGCGTCGTCGCGCTCGGCGAAGTCGGAGCGGACGTGTCCCCCACGCGTCTCCTCGCGAAGGGAGGCGACGTGGGTGAGCAGCTGGCCAAGGTGCAGCAGGTTCGTCGTCTCCCAGTTCTTCGGGCCACCCTCCTCGGCGCCGGAGGTAGCGGCCAGTGCGGCGAGGTCGGCAGACGTGGCCGCCATCGAGCCGGCCGAGCGGACGACGCCGGAGCCGGCGGTCATGGCCCGCTGGATCTCGCGCCGGTGCTCGGAACGAACGAGCACGACGTCGTCTCCATCGCGCTGACCGTGCCTTGAGGCGGCGGGATCAGCGGGGGCGGGCTCACCGGCCGGGAGCTCTCCGGCCGTGAGCCGGCGGTTGATGTCGTCGGCGATCCGGTGGGCGAACACCAGACCCTCGAGGAGGGAGTTGGACGCCAGCCGGTTCGCGCCGTGGACACCGGTGCAGGAGACCTCTCCGCACGCGTAGAGGCCCTCGAGCGACGAGCGGCCGACGAGGTCGGTACGGATTCCTCCGCTCGCGTAGTGCTGGGCCGGCGCGACGGGCACGAGGTCGGTCACGGGGTCGATGCCGTGCTCGCGGCAGCTGGCGACGACGGACGGGAACCGGCGCTCGAGGAACTTCTTGCCGAGGTGGCGGCAGTCGAGCAGCACGTGGTCTGTGCCGGTCTGCCTCATCCGCGCGACGATCGCCGTCGAGACGACGTCCCGGGGTGCGAGGTCGGCGAGCTCGTGCACTCCCTGCATGAAGCGCACCCCGTCGCCGTCGACGAGGAACGCGCCCTCACCGCGGACCGCCTCGGAGATCAGGGGCTGCTGCCCGCCCGCGCCTTCACCGAGCCACAGGACCGTCGGGTGGAACTGGACGAACTCGAGGTCAGCCATGACGGCGCCTGCCCGCAGTGCGATGGCCATGCCGTCGCCGGTCGACACCGAGGGGTTGGTCGTGGCGGAGTAGATCTGACCGAGTCCTCCCGTCGCGAGGACGACCGCACGGGCGTGTGCCGCCCCTACCCCGTCGACCTGGCCCTCGCCGATGACGTGGACAGTGACTCCGCAGATGCGTGAGCTGGCGTCCTGGAGCAAATCGACGACGAGCGCGTGCTCGATCACCTGGATGCCCGGATCGGCCCGCACGCGGTGCAGTGCCTCGATGAGGGCCCGGCTGATCTCCTTGCCCGTCGCGTCGCCGCCCGCGTGGGCGATGCGGTCGCGGTGGTGACCGCCTTCGCGGGTCAGGAGAATCTCCCCGTCCGTTCCGCGGTCGAACTCCGCGCCCAGGGCGACGAGCTCTCGCACCCGGGTCGGACCCTCGTTGACCAGGGCGGTGACTGCGTCGACGTCGCAGATGCCACAGCCCGCGACGAGGGTGTCGTGCAGGTGCTCCTCTGGCGAGTCCGCCGGGTCCATGGCGGCGGCGATCCCCCCCTGCGCCCACGCCGTCGAGCCGTCGTTGAGCAGCGTCTTCGTCACGAGCAGCACCGTGAGCCGCTGCTCGCGCAGCCGAAGGGCGGCCGTGAGCCCGGCGATGCCGGTGCCCACGACGATGACGTCCGCGGAGGTCGTCCAGCCGGGCTCGGCCGCGGCGAGCCACCGGGGCACCCGGATCACGGGACCCTCTCAGCGTTCGTCATCCGGCTCCGCCTCCTCGTCCAGCACCTCGATGACTGCCGCCGCGGCGGCTGGTCGCAGCCGACCCCGCTGCAGGGCGCGCTGGACCGAGGCTCGGGCGAGCGCACGGTAGGTGGACCGGATCTGCGGCGCGGCCGCGAGCTCGGCAAGGTGCTCCGCGACGGTGCCGGCATCGCCACGGACCACAGGTCCCGTCAGGGCCTGGTCCCCCGTGCGGAGCGCGTTGTCGAGAGCGGCCGCGAGGAGTGGCGTGAGCACTCGGCCCGGCTGATCGACGCCAGCGTCCTCCAGAAGCTCCATCGACTGGGCGACGAGGGTGACCAGGTGGTCGGCGCCGTGCGTGAGGGCGGCGTGGTAGAGCGGACGGTCCTCCTCCTCGACCCACACCGGCTCGCCGCCCATCTCGAGGACGAGCGCCTCACCGAGCGGCCGCAGCTCCTTGAGAGTGGTGACACCGAAGACGCAGTCGGGCAGCCGCTCGAGGTCGATCCGGGTGCCGGTGAAGCTCATCGCCGGATGGAGTGCCAGCGGCAGGACGTCACTGCGGGCAGCCGGCTCGAACACCCCGACCCCGTGTCGCCCGCTCGTGTGGACCAGTACCTGGCCGGGGTGGAAGGCGCCGGTGGCCGCCAGACCCGCGACCAGGCCGGACAGAGCGTCGTCCGGGACGGCGAGGAGGACGAGGTCTGCCGCGGCGACGACGGCGGGCACCCCGAGGAGAGGTATGCCGGGCAGCAGCTCATGCGCCCGGTGCAGGGACTCCTCGCTCACAGCGGATGCCGCGACGACGCGATGGCCCACCCGGTGCAGCGCCGCGCCGAGGACGGCTCCGACCCGCCCCGTGCCGACGACACCGACGGTGAACCGCGCCGGCTGCTCGGTGGGATCGGTCACCCGGCTGAACTTACCCCGCTTGCCTCACCCGCCTCGCGTCCGCGTCGAGAAGGGTCCCGAGCCGCCCCCACCCGGACGCAACCCGCACGCCCCGCCTTGCGTCCGCGTCGAGAAGGGTCCCGAGCCGCCCCCACCCGGACGCACGGGGCGCGGGCGGGCGCCGATAGGTTGGCCGGCATGAAGGCGGTGCCGTGGCGGGAGGCATGGCAGGACGCCCTGTACGGCCCCAGGGGGTTCTACCGCGATGCCGGCGGACCGGCCGCACACTTCACGACCTCGACGCACGGCGGAGCCGGTCGAGTCCTCGCCGAGGCGCTCTGGGCGTGGGCCGGCGCTCTTGGCGCCGACGGGGTCGTCGACGTCGGAGCCGGGCGCGGTGAGCTGCTTCGCCACCTCAGCGCCGCGGGCCCGGGTCGGCCGCTCACCGGCGTGGACGTCGTTGCGCGGCCGGCGGGGCTCCCTGAACTCATCGACTGGGTGGTCTCGCCGGGGGGTGCGCGACTTCCCGAGGACCTTGCCCCGCGCAACGCCCTCGTCATCGCCCACGAGTGGCTCGACGTGGTGCCCTGCACCCTGGCCGAGGTGGACGCCGACCACGTCCTGCGGGAGGTCCACGTCGACGTGGCCACCGGCAAGGAGTCTCTCAACGGCCC
>JAABUW010005402.1_pt1 | contig 16633 bp, 16 predicted proteins | sample 5560081 | NCBI WGS metagenome assembly JAABUW01 (sample SAMN10711882, study PRJNA513363) | rock metagenome | isolation source: Antarctica rocks | place: Antarctica: Victoria Land, Knobhead sud | reverse complement strand
CCAGTTCGATCAGGTCTTGCCGCGATACGTTGTCCAGGAACCCAGGTCGGATCATGGGGCCGGTAGAGTCCAACTCGGACCCGCTTGGCAAGGGGGCGGGGCCGGATTTTCAAAGAGTCGGGGTATAGTGGAGAAGGATGTTGGTATCGAGGATAACGAAAGCAGTTTCGGCCATTGTGCGATTTTACAGGGCCGAACCACCGTCGCCTAGTCGCGATGGCCGGTCGCAGGCCTGCTGGTCAGCGAGTGCGGGTTGCCGCATTGCCGACCAGCATGCGCAAGCCGGACACTCAGCGATCAACCAGAGGTGGATCGGCTCAATGGATGCCCGACCACTGATGCAGGCCCTGCGGGCCTGAACACCAAGGCTACCCCGGTTAGCTCTCGGGCCGGTCGGCAAAACTGGTTTTTGGATACGCGACCGCGTTTCCCCACGGTCTCATAGCTCGTGTCCGCTTTTCGCAATGTCCTTCTCCGCAGCGGACCATCCGCTTTCGGCCAGCCCCACTATCTCAAGCGTGTAGCTACCGAGCGAAGCCGTGCCACGGCGACTTCCAGGTCATCGGCAATCTCTGCCGCGATTTCTGCAGGCAGCGGCAGGACGGCAGGGTCAGTCGCTTTGTCGTCCTGGAGCCATTGCAGGTTCAGGTCTGCGCAGTCTCTGCTGACCAAGTCGGTCACGGGAAAGCGTCGCCATCGATCCTGCCCCTCCTGCTCCGTGCGGGTATGGCGGTCGTGCAGCCGCGCCAGGGTGACGAACTCGACCAGGTCGGACTGACGCAGCGGCCGTTCCTTCAGCGTGAAGCGCTTGTTGGTGCGGAGGTCATAGACCCACAGCGCCTCCGTCCAAGGATCGTCGCGGCGTGTGCGGCGGTCGAAGAACAGTACGTTAGCCTTCACCCCGGGGCGGTAGAAGATACCCGTGGGCAAGCGCAGCATGGTGTGGAAGTCGAAGTCCTGTAGAAGCCGGCGCCGAAGACGTTCGCCGGCGCCGCTCTCGAACAGCACGTTGTCGGGCAGCACCACGGCAGCCGTGCCGTTCTCAGCCAGGATCGTCATAACGTGCTGTAGGAAGTTGAGCTGCTTGTTGCCCGTCGTTTCCGTGAAATCCGGACGTGCATAGTCCTCGCGCTCAGTCTCGGCCTCTCCATCACCGGTGAAGACCTGGACGCTCTGCTTGCGGCCGAAGGGCGGGTTAGTCAGCACCAAGTTCCAGCGCTGGCCAGGGTCGGCAAGCAACGCGTCGCCGCGAGCGACGGGGCTGCGCTCGGCGCTGCCCAGGCCGTGCAGGAACATGTTCATAGTGGCCAGGCGAGCGACCCCAGCGACGATGTCGTTGGCGCCGAAGCCGTGGGCACGCATGCGGGAGGCGGTGTCGCGGTCTGCGGCGGCGGGGTGGCGGCGCATGTGATCGTAGGCGGCGAGCAGGAAGCCGCCGGTACCACAGGCCGGGTCGCAGACGGTCTGATGCGGCGTAGGGTCGACTACCTCGACGATCGCCTGGATCAGCGGGCGAGGGGTAAAGTACTGGCCGGTGCCGCTCTTGATGTCGCTGGCGGTGCGCTCGAGCAGCCCCTCGTAGATGGCGCCTTTCACGTCGGCACCAAAGGCTGACCAGGTTTCGGCGCCGATCAAGCCGACAAGGCGGCGGAGGTGCGCGGGTTCCTCTACGCTAAGCCGGGCGCGGGCATAGATGGCGCCGATCAAGCCGGGCTGGCGGCCCAGCCGATCGAGGATTGCGGCGTAGGTGCGGGCCAGTTCGGCGCCTGCGAGGGGCGTGAGGTCGGACCAGCGGCAGCCTTCGGGCAGCAGGTGATCGAGCCCTTCCTCCTCCACACGTTCGGTGTCGAGTTTGAGGAAGAGGAGGTAGGTGACCTGTTCCGTATACTCGCCGCTGCCGACGCCGGCGCCGTTCAGGATGTGGGCAAGGTTCCAGACCTTGGCGACGAGGGTGGAGGCGGCGGGGTCTGCGGTGAGGTCGGTCATGGGCTGGGCGCCTCCGTTCGGGCGGCGCGGCGGCGTGGGGCAGGTGGTGCCGCCTCGGCGCGGAGACGAGCGAGCAGGGCGGCGGCGGGTTCGTCGGCCGGGTCCTGCGGGACGAGGCGACCGGTGAAGGCGGCGTAGAGGATAGATCGGCGAAGTTGGCCTATCTCAGCCTCAATAGGATGCAACGCTCGGTTAAGGGCGCCCTCTGCCTCGTCCACGTCAAAAAGCGATTCATCCGTAATTTCGAGAATGCGTTTGCGTTCTGCATTCGGCGCAAGAGGAATTGGAATTTTCCGCAACTTATCCTGCGAGATGTTGCGCATTGAGAGTTGAGCTCCCTGTGCCCGACTTTCGATCTGCACTCGTCCGGCTGGGGATTTGAGGTATAGCTCAACCCACCGGTCAAGCCCGTGCCTGAACCGCAGCCTTAGAACCTTGTCGCTGAGCACGAGCCGGCGCTCGATCTTCTTCACGATCACCGGTGCGCCGACGAGTTCGAGCGTGTTTGCGCGCGAAATCAGAAAGTCACCTGCCGCAATTAGGTGTCGGGGATCGACCAGCATCGTAGCGGGAAGCGTCTTGCTCTGCCTTTCATCGAACTCTCCCCACGTGACGGCGCTGATCTTGACGATGCCGGTTTCGCCAACCACCGGGGCACGTCCGATCGCCGCGACATTCAGGCCGGCCTCGATCCCGGTAATTAGGTCATCCAATGGCGCCCACGCCCACCCGGGCGGCAGCACTGCAGTCTCTGTGTCCCCCATCTCGCCCTACGCCGCCTCCGCGCCCGGCATGAGATGCTCGGACAGCTCCTCCAACAACCCCTCCAGCCGCTCCGCCCCGAACAGCCGCCGGGCGCGGGGCATGCCCCCACGCGTCGCAAACTGCGGCTGGTCCCGCAGATCGCCCGGCAGCACCTCGGCATTGGCGGCCACCGCGTTGCGCAGCAGGCGGAGCCAGGCCGTCTGTTCCTCAGAGTAATCCCGCCCGGCGTTCTTCTCGCGGCCGAGCCATAGGTTGAAGCGCCGCTCCACCTCCGGCGCCAACGGCTCCAGCATCGTGGCCTGACCCAGGGCGTAGCGCACCAACGCCACCAGGTCGGTCAGCAACCGCACAGGTGATGGATCGCGCACGCTGTCGGCACCGTTCAGGCGGCGATACGCTTCCCAGACCCGGGCGCTATCCAGCAGCCAGGGTGGCCGGGCCATGGCGTCGGCTAGGTCGCGTAGCCCGGCATAAGTCACGCGCCTTGCTGCCTGGGGCCTGGCATACAAGACCTGCAGCGCTGCGAGCTGGTCGGCCTGGCCGTCGAGGAACTGCCGGAAGCTGTGCGCGACGCGCCCGGCCTCCTGCGCGTCAAACCCGTCGGACAGCACGCGGTCGGGCGTCAGCTCGTCGATGACGATTTCCGCCCGCTGACGCTCCTCCAGCACGGCGCGGCGTAGCTCTGGATTTGCCGCGAGGGGGCGCAACGCCGCTTCGCGCAGGTTTTCCGCCGCGGTATCAGGCGAGGTGCCGGTGCGCGCGGCCTCGGCTTCGATGACGGCTGGGTCGGCGCTGTCCACCAACGCGCGGGCAAGGGCGTTCACGGGCGTGCCGTTCGCTGCCGCCGTCAGGCGCGTCAGGGCCTCGGGCGGCAGCGTGCGACCAAGCCGGGCCAGGCGGGATGCCAAAGTGCTGCAAAGACCCTCATCGGTGTGACCGAAGGCGGCCCGCTCCAGCAGCTCCTTCAACGTGGCGCCGCGGTCGCGGTCCAGCGGCTCGGTAGCGACCTTGCTGCTCTCCGTCACGCCGACGGCGTCCACCACCACGAAACGGTCCTTGGCGCGGGCGCTAGGCGTGGCAAGGCGGAGGTCGTCGGAGCGGATGGTGCGGGCGCCGCGCCCCTTCATCTGCTCGAAATACTGGGCGTTGCGCACATCGCGTAGGAAGATCACGCATTCCAGCGGTTTGATGTCGGTGCCGGTGGCGACCATGTCCACCGTGACGGCGACACGGAAGCGATGGCTGGTGCGGAAGTCATTGATCAGGTCCTGCCCGGTGCGGCCAGTGCTGCGGTAGGTGATCTTCTGCGCCCCGGTGTCGTCCAGTCCCAGCACTTGGCGCGCGATCTCGGTTACGGTCTCGGCGTGGCTCTCGTTCAAGCAGAAGACCAGCGTCTTGGGGATCTCGCGTCGGCCAGCGAAGAGCTGAGTCGGCAGGGCGGCGCGGAAAGCTTCCAGCACGGTCCGGATTTGGTTCGGCACCTCCACGGCCCGGTTGAGCTGGGCGGCAGCGTAGTCGAAGTCCTCCGCCAGCACGGCCCAGCGGCGGCGGCGCGTTGCGCGCTCGCGATGCGGGACGGCATACCCGGCTTGGACGCTGCCGCCCCGCTCGCCTACCTCTGTGCGGATGCGGTACACGTCGAAGCCGACGTTGACGCCGTCGGCGACCGAGCGTTCGAACGGATACTCGCTGACGAGGTTCTGCCCAAAGAATCCCAGCGTATGGCGGCCCGGCGTCGCGGTCAGGCCCACCAGGAAAGCATCGAAGTAGTCCAGCACCTGGCGCCAAGTGCCGTAGATGGAACGGTGGCACTCGTCCACGATGACCAGGTCGAAGGTCTCGGGCGGGATGGCGGCGCTGTAGCCGACCTGGTGCTCGCTTCTAGTGTCCGGATGCTCGAAGCCGCTGCCTTCCTCCTCCGTCTCATCCAGCTCCTGGCCGCGCAGGGCGGCGTACAGGCGCTGGATGGTGCAGACGACCACGGCGGCATCCCGATCCAGCGTGCGGCCGCGTAGGTGCTGGACGGGGAACTCCTCGTGGAAGAATAGGGTGCTGCCGGGTGGGCGGTAGCCCTTAAACTCAGCGACGGTCTGGGTGCCAAGATTGGCCCGGTCCACCAGGAACAGGATGCGCCGGGCGCCGGCGTAGCTGAGCAGGCGGTGGGCCAGGGCGCAGGCCGTGTAGGTCTTGCCCGCGCCGGTTGCCATCTGCACCAGGGCGCGGGGCCGGCTAGCGCGCAGGCTGTCCTCCACCCCCGTGATCGCCTCCGCCTGGCAGGCGCGCAGGCCCGCAGCATCTAGCAAAGGCAGGGCAGCCAAGCGGGCCCGGAAGCTGGTCGCTGCTTGCAGGCGGCGACGCAGGGACTCGGGCCGGTGTACGGCGAAGATCCGGTGCGGCACCGGCATCGGGTCGTCGCCATCGCGGAACAAGGTCTCGCTGCCGGTGGACAGAAAGGTGAACGGCAGCGGGTCGCCCCAGTGGGGATAGCCAGACGGGGCATGGACCGCGTAGTCGGTGCCCTGCGGTGCCGTGCCCAGCAGCGTGACGCCTTCGGGCTTGGCTTCCAGTACCGCGCAGGCTTTTCGGTCCAGGAATAGTACATAGTCGGCCGGGCCGGTAGGCGTCGGGACCTCGCGAACGGCGACACCCGGGCCGACATGCAGGTTGAGCTCACCTCGGCTCTGCACGATCCAGCCTGCGGCTTCCAGCATCGCGTCGATTTTGGTGCGGGCGCGGGCTTCGGGTGTCATGCGGAAGCAACCAAAGCGGCAAGGTCATCCATGCGCCGAACAAACCGGATCGGCGTGCCTGGCAGGCGGATAAAATTCTCTCGTTCGTAGAAGGATGCCGCCGCCTCGTCCTTGGCGTCGAGCACGAGCGCGAACGACGCAATCTCGCTGCGGACAGCCCGCATAATCGCATCCACCAGCAGCACCCGGCCGAGGCCGACACCGCGAGCGGACAGGTCGGTGGCAAGTCGGCCGAGCAGAGTGGCGGGCAGGCGGGGATAGCGGGGGAGCTTCTTCGCAAGCGCCGCCGGAACCTCGGTCAGCTGAATGGAGGTGGCGGAAAGGGTATAGAAGCCGAGTACCTTCAAACCGTCGGTCGTCCCCACGAAGGGTGCAGCTACGCGGCGCCGCGCATCCTGGCCAGCTTGTTCCCACAAGTAGCGGTCGAGGGCGGGCACGCCACTTGAGAAGGCACCGCGGTCATGCTGTGCACTCAGCGGTTGGATGCGGACGGCCGCGATGTCCAAGACTGTCTCAGCAGCCTGTCATGGTCCGGTGGCGCCGAACACTGTCGCGCAGGCGGTCACCGATCGGCGGCGGATCGAGCAATGCGTCGACGAACGAACGGCTTTCGGCCGCGCTGAGTACCATTAGGTCATGCGCTTCGACGGTGCGCTTGGCAGCATCTTGTACGCTGCTGATCACGTAGTCGGTCACGCTGCGGCCCTCGAGTTCGGCCGCGCGCTGGATCAACGCTTTCTGGTCGGTCGTGATCCGAGCTTCGAGGCGCTCGCTTCGAGTGCGGTCAATAGACTTTCGTGCGGTGTTGGCCATGACAACCCTCCACCATCGTTGTACGGCCATTTGCCGGTTCACTCAACAGCCATTATCTGGGCTCAATTCCCGAGTAGAATCGTCCTCAGCCGTTGTCTGCTTTGCCCGACCTGGCTCTCCACACCGGACCGTCCGTTATCGGCCATGCGTGTTAGGGAGAGGCAGCTCGAATACGTGCAAGTGGTCGGGGAGCAGACATTCCCACCCTGCGCATTAAGCCAACGACGAACAGAAGGTCCGCGCCCGGGGAGCGATCCTAGGAACGACGCTGGTTCCGTGCTTCACGCCGCCACCAAGCCCACCGGGAGCCCCGGACGCAGCTACCGTTTGAAGTCGATCTCTTCCAGGCGGGTCTGCACGGTCCGGCCGCTCTCCCAGGAGTTAGCACCCTGTGCGACTTCCGGCATCGGGATGTCGGCGCGGTTCTGTCGCTTGCGGGGCGTAGAGATGCCGAGCCTGCGGTCCCGGTCGTAGATTAGCGCCTCGTTGGCTTGGCCGTCCTCTGTCAGACCCATCATCAGCTGCGGGATACCGTAAGGGAAGTCATCTCGGTCGTATTGCCAAGTGTGGAACGTTTTGCCGTAGGTCGTCACCAGGTCCTTGAGGTACGCGTGCTCCGCGAGCTCAGGGATCCCCGGAGCGACCAGGATGCCGGACTTCACCTCGTAGTGGTGGCTGTGCCACAGCCGCTTCTCGTCTTCAGGCAGGCCGCGGAAGCGCTCCTCGCTGATGATGTACTCGATCCCGATTAGCCGGGCATCTGGCGCGTTGCGGTCGAAGATGACGCATTGGTGCAGGTCGTGGCGCAGGTGGATGCAGAAATGCGACGCCTCCACCTGCCGGCCCATCTCGTCGGCGTACATGTGGAAGCCGTTCAGGAAGGTGCTCATCGCCTCTACCGGGTATTTCCGCTGCAGAGCGCCCGCCGCCGCGTCGAGCACGCGGTGCTTGAGGGGGTGGCCCTGGCCGATGCGGGCGGTCGTCGCCGCCTTGCGGCCGAATATCACGCCCGCTGCGGCCACCACCCCGGCGGCGACGCCCAAGCCGACGGACCCGAGCAGGCTTCGACTGGGAGAGCAGTGCGGGCAGGATGCGTCGTGTGTAGATGTCATGGGTCGTTTCCCCTTCACTCCCAAGAACGCAGGGAGCCAAGAGCAGGCACCTTCAACAATCTGCCATGGGTCGAATTCGGTGGACCACGCCGTCAGCTAGCCAACGTCCGCTTTTCCGCCCTCTGCGCTCCAAAGCGGCCCGACTGCTTTCGGTCAGTCTAGCCAAATTTGAGCATACTATGCTTGCTTCGTCCCAAACAGCAACTTGTTTAGCCAGGTAGCTGACTGGCGAGGTCTGGTGGAAACCGGACCTCCTACACTAATACCTGCGCCTCATCCCGCTCGTCTGCGTTTCTGATGTGCCCATCACGCAGGTGGAGCGAAAGAGTGGGAACGACCCTTCAGAAACGCGACAAACGCGCGCAACGTCGCTGATTGGTGACGACGGCCCGGAAAATACAGGTAAAGCGGCTCCAGCGGGGACGACCATGCGGGCAGGACCCGCACCAACCTACCGGCATCCAGGAGGTCGGACACACTCGCAGCCGGCGCGCTGACGATCCCGAGACCCCTCACAGTCAAGTCGATCTGCGAGGCAAGGTCGTGGACGATCGTAGCCGCTGGCGGTGCGATGTGCACGGTCTCGCTGGCACATTGCAGCACCCATGGCTTGATCAGGCCGGTGATCTGACTGCGGCACACCATGGCGCGATGATCGAGCAGGTCGCTCGGCCGCTTCGGGGTCGATCGAGCATCGAGATAGCCAGGCGAGGCCACGAGAACCGCTTCCGACTTGGGCGCAACCGGGACGGCCGCCATGTCCTTCTCGAGGCAATCACCATAGCGCAATCCTGCGTCGAAGCCCTGCTTGACGATGTCGATCATGCGCGCTTCGACCGCGATTTCGAGCTCCACGTCAGGATAGGTGTCCTGGAAAGCTGCCAGCGCCGCGGCAATGAGCAGGTCAAAGGGCGCGCGCGGCATCGTCAGGCGCAACGGGCCGGCTGGCCGTCCGCCACGCCCCGCTGCCTCCTCCGCGGCTCGCCTCAGTTGCGACAGTGCAGGCGCCGCCGCGAGTAGGTAGGAGGTGCCGACATCCGTCAAACTCACGCTGCGGGTTGAGCGGCGCAGAAGCGACGCGCCGACCCGCTCCTCAAGGCTCCGGATTGCCTGGCTGACGGCCGATGGCGAAATACCAAGGCGGCGCCCTGCTTCGGAGAAGCTGCCAGCTTCGGCCACCGCGACGAACACGGCCACGCCGTCAAGTGTGTCTCTCTGTCGCACCTGATCCACTTGTAAGTTTCGCTTCAAGCTTCATGCTGAACTGATACGCTAATAGCAAGGACCTGATCGACGTAGGCTTGGGAATGCCAATCGTTCAACACTGTCCCATTGACGGCCCGATCCCGGTCGAGCTTCCCAACCAGCCGTCCTCCCCCCTCGGGGTGCCTGCGGCCGCTAGGTCGGGCGAAGCGCCGGGAATACCCGCACCCACACTGCTATCGCGCACCCTGAGCACGGCCCGTCAAACAACCCACTTCTTCGAGTGCGGGCCGGCCGACGGACCGTTGATGATCTTCCTTCACGGCTGGCCCAGCATCGGTTTGATGTGGCGCGCCCAGATGGCCGCGTTCGCTGCCGATCGTTGGCTCTGCATCGCGCCTGATCTGCGCGGCTACGGTGGGCTCCTCCGCGCTCGCGGCCAGTGACGCCTACACCATCTCGGCTATCGTGGCAGACATGGTGGAGCTCCATGACCACCTCGGCGGCAGGCCTGCGATCTGGGTTGGCCACGACTGGGGCAGCGTCGTGGCCGGTGCGTTGGCCGCGCACGAGCCCAAGCGCTGCCGCGGCGTCGTGCTGACCTCGCTGGCGTATCAACCCGGCGCGAACGCCCTGCCCACGCTCGTCTCGCTGGTAGACCGGACGATCTACCCGGCTGACCGGTATCCGGATGGCCAATGGGACTATTACCGCTACTACACGACGCACTTCGCGGCGGCGGTCGCCGACCTCGATGCAGATAAGGCGGCAACGCTGGCGTCGATCTTTCGACCCGGCAGCCCCGCCGCAGTCGGCACGGTTTCGCCGAATGCGGTGGTCACGCGCAACGGGGGGCGCTTCGGCGCCACGCATCGCGCCCCGCCCACCCAGCCTGAGCCGGCTCTCTGGCCGCCCGCGGACTTCGACGTGCTGGTGCAGTCGTTCAAGGCTTATGGCTTCCGCCCCGCCTGCGCGTGGTACCTGAACGACGACGCCAACATCGCCCACGCGCGCGGGGCGCCCGATGCCGGCCGCCTGTCGCAACCGGTGCTGTTCATCAACGGCGACTTTGATCAGATCTGCAGCATCACCGGGAACCGCCAGGGCGACCCGATGCGCGCAGCCTGCGCAAAGCTCACAGTGACCAGCATGCCCGCCGGACACTGGCTGCCGCTGGAACGCAAGGCAGAACACATAGACGCCGTCCGCACTTGGTTACGGAGCGAAAACCTTTGATGGCGTCAGCCGACGGACGGCTTTGCACGTGACCAGTGCGACAGCCCTCAGTGACCGCGCTGTCGGCCTCCTGGCGGTCGCCTCGGCCATTGCCGTGGCGAACGCGTACTACATTCAGCCGCTGCTCGTCGAAGTGGGCGGGGCGCTTTCCATCTCCAGCGGACTCGTTGGCATCCTGCCCGGCCTGAGCCAGATCGGTCTGGCGTGCGGGCTGGCGTTCCTGTTGCCGCTCGGGGACGTCATATCGACACGCAGGCTGCTCCTGACGGTCATCCCGATCCAGATCGCAGCGCTGGTCCTGTTCGCCACGAGCGGTTCGGCCCTTGCTGTCGCAGTAGCATCCCTGCTGGTCGGTTTGTTCGGCATCGTGCCTTACATCCTGCCGCCCTATGTCAGCCTGCGCGTACCGGCGTCGCGGGTCGGCCAGGTGACGGGGATGCTGACACGCGGAATCATCATCGGCATCCTACTCGCCCGGACCGCATCAGGCATCATCGGGATGCACTTCGGCTGGCGTGCGGTGTATTGGGTCGCCGCCGCCATGATGGCCGTGGAGCTGGTCTTCCTTCTTCGCACGATAAAACCTGAACCGGCGATACCGTCTCACGTCAGAGTGCCCTATCGTACTCTGATCGCCTCCCTGGTGCATCTACTTCGCACCGTCCCTGAACTCTGCACTGCCGCCCTGTGCGTGGCTCTCAGCTACGGTTCGTTCATGGTGTTCTGGCTGGGAGCGACACTCTATCTGCAAAGCCCGGCGTTCGGCTGGACACCGCAGGCGATTGGCCTGGTCGCGTTGGTCGCGGCGGCAGCGGCAAGTGCCGCACCGATGTTCGGTCGAGCGGTCGATCGATCCGGACCGCACGCGACCCGGCGGGCGGCGCTCGCGGGAATGGTCATCGCTTGGGTCCTGTTGGCGGTGTTTAAGGGACATCTGGCCGGGATGGCGGTGGGGCTCATCGTCCTGGACATCAGCGCGACCATTGTGGACATCTCGAACCGGACCATCCTCTATGGTCTCGACGCCGGGATCCGGACACGTCTTAACGCGGTGTACCAGGTAGCAATGTTTTCCGGGGGTGCGTTGATGTCGGTCCTCGTCGGCGTCTGCTGGTCACTGGGCGGATGGTTCGCCTTGTGTGCGCTCGGCGTGGCTCCCGTTGTGATCGCCTTCCTACGATGCTTGCGTAGCGTGCGGTGAGGTCGTGCCGGTTGGCCCAGCGTGTGCGATGAAGGAATGGAACTGCTACGACCATCGAGGTCGCAACTTCCATCCTTAACCCAAGACTTGGCTGCATAAGCCGAATTGAAGAGCCGCAAAGGGTTGGAACCTGCCAGAAAGCAGCCGGCAGCAGATGTCCGCTTCCCGCTATTTTCAGCTCCAAAGCTGCCTGTCCGCTACCGGCCAAAGAAAGTCAATCACCTGACCGGCAAGTCCTTGGCTCGTGGGAGCCTCCGCGACCATCGCTAGCTGACGCCGCTCAGGCAGCCATCCTGTGAAGCGCGCACAGCTTATTGCCATCGGGGTCACGAAGGTAGGCCAGATACAAGCTGCCGGAGCCACCTTGGCGCACCCCGGGCGCGTCCTCGATTGCGGTGCCGCCATTCTCGACCCCGGCTTTGTGCCACGCCTCCGCTTGCTCGGCGCTGTCCACCATAAAACCGATCGTGCCTCCGTTCGCCGAAGTTGCAGGCTCGCCATCAATGGGCTTCGTCACCAGAAGGCGTCCGCCGCCATGCACATAGATCAGGCGACCTTTTTGGTCCTGCGCCCCTGGCTGCCCGCCCATGGCCCCGAGCAGGGCATCGTAGAAAACCTTCGACCGTGCAATGTCGTTGCTGCCGATCATGACATGGCTGAACACTCGATCCTCCCTTTTTGTTCACGGCCTGCGAACCCCACATAAGTGCCGGCCCGCAGGGACACCGCTCCGGCTACATCAAGAAGCGCTGTCTCTACAACCCTCCTGCCAATTCCACGTCCGCTGTGCCTGATCCCAGCCCGACAACGGACAGACCGCTTTCGGCCAACTCCGGTCGTACAGCCCTGGTTGGCTGGATGCCAGAGTTGGATCGATCTCGGAACACAACACGCATCCCTGATCAGGTGAGTGAAGCGTCGGAGCAGATGATGCCATCCGGCGACGTTTGAACCATGTCGCGGCGGCCAACGTGTTGTGTGAACAGACGAATGCCTTCGCCCAGATGACCGTGATCCAGCGCTTCCAGCAGGGCACAGTAGACGAGGTGGCTGGGGTAGAGCTGGGCAGGCGGTGTCGCAAACCAGCGGAGGTCTCCGGCTTCGGGCGTCTCGTCGCTACCCACGACGCGCTTGCCGGGACTGCCGTGCAGCGTCGCCTGATAGCAGAGCGAAACGGAGTGGCCCCGGTCGTCGAAAATCTGGAGGAGCGCGACTGGCCGCTCGGCGACGTCCACTTCGCAGCCGAACTCCTCGCGGGCGCAGACCGAAATGCGATGCTCGATCTCCTCTCTATGGCGGACAATGCTGCCCGGGACGTGCCAACCAGCCCCGAACGGATCGCTGCGCCAGGCGAGCAGCACGCCCTTCCGTTCGTCCTGGACCAGCAGGTCCACATTGACCGTCGCCATCACCTCGGTCATGAAGCGGAACAGCGGCCAGGGCAAGTTTGCGCCTCGTCCGCTCAACTTGGCCAGGATGCCCTCGAGTGCCCGCAGCTCCCCGTCCGTGAGTGCCTGGTCATCGAGGGGTGTCATCACTAGCTCCTCTGTCGTCGCCGCAAACGATTAGCGACCCTGGTTTGCCCCGCAACACGGAAATTGGTGAAGGTTCGCTTTGGGTTGGAAGCAGCTGCTCGTTAGAAGCCCAGCGCAAGCTGTGCAGCATTCCGACAAGGCTTACCATCCAGGCCCGACACGGTGACCCCGAGCAGCCGCACCCCGAGCCGCGGCGGGAACAACGGCCGCAGCAGGTCCAGGCTGACCTGTTCCAGCACCGCCTGCGCCGCCACGGGACCGGCCCCGGACCGGCTGCGCGTGACTTGCTGGAAGTCGGCGAACTTGACCTTGATCGTCACCGTGCGGCCGGCGTGCCCACCACGGGTGCAGGCCGCCCAGACCTGGGCGAACACGGGCGCCAGCGCCGGCTCCACCTCCTCCCAGCGAAGCACGTCCCGCTCGAAGGTCCGTTCCGCGCCGACCGACTTGCGAATCCGGTCGGCCTGCACCGGCCGGTCGTCCACGCCGCGGGCCACGCCATGAAGGTAGTCGCCCGACTTGCCGAAGTGCTCGGTGAGGAAAGCAAGCGGCTGCGCCCGCAGGTCGAGGCCGGTGTGGATGCCCAGCGCCGTCATCCGCGCCGCGGTCTTCGGACCGATGCCGTGGAACTTGCCCACCGGCAGCGCCTCGACAAAGGCCGGCCCCATGCGCGGCGTGATGACGAACAGGCCGTCAGGCTTGCGATGGTCCGAGGCGAGCTTGGCCAGGAACTTGTTGTAGGACACTCCGGCCGAGGCAGTCAGGCCCGTCTCGGCGCGTATGGCAGCGCGTATCTCGGCGGCGATGGCGGTGGCCGAGCCGCGGTCTAGCAAGGGACGCGTCACGTCGAGGTAGGCTTCGTCCAGCGACAGCGGCTGGATGACCGGGGTGTAGCGGGCGAAGATGGCGTGGATTTGCTGCGACACCGCCTTGTAGACCTCGAAGCGCGGCCGGACGAACACCAGCTCCGGGCAGCGCCGCCGTGCGGTGACGGAGGGCATGGCCGAATGCACCCCGAAGCGCCGGGCCTCGTAGCTGGCTGCGGCCACGACGCCGCGCTCGCGCGAGCCGCCCACCGCAAGCGGCACGCCGCGCAGGGCCGGGTCGTCGCGCTGCTCCACGGAGGCGTAGAAGGCGTCCATGTCCACATGGATGATCCGGCGCTGGGCGGAGGTCGGGTCCGACAAGGGCGTCATGCTGGCTTGCACGGTAGCAGGTCGGCCATCGTGTGATAACGAACCAGGGCCGGCCACCCAGCGCCGGTGCCGTTGGAGCTGAAGGCTGGTCAGGTCCGAGGCCACCCTCCGTGCCAATGATGATGAGACATCGTCCCCCCGGAAGTTTAGCCTTGAGGGTGCTGAAGGATTATCTTGCTCATGCCCATGACACAGACACCGATCGATGCCGCGGCGGGCGCCGCCACGAACGGAGGCCGGAGGCCGACGGTGGCGGCGCCCGCCTCGGCCTCACCCGAACTCACCGCCCGCCCGCACCGCCGCATTTTCACCGCCCAGGACAAGCTGCGCATTCTCGCCGACACGGACCGCGCGGCTGACACCGGCGGCATCGCCGCCATCCTGCGCCGCGAGGGCCTCTACTCCTCGGCGCTGACCGACTGGCGCCGGCAACGAGACGCCGGCGCCCTTGGCGCACTGACGCCGGCCAGGCGCGGCCCGAAACCTGCTGAACCCAACCCGCTTGCGGCCGAAGTGGCCCGTCTTCAACGGGACAATGCCCGCCTGACACTTCGGTTCAAGCACGCCGAGGCTGTCATGGACGTCCAAAAAAAAGTTGCGGAGCTGCTGGGCATCCCGCTGGCGCCCAGCGACGGCGAGCCTTGACCGACGCGGTCGCTGGCCTGGCGCCTGCCGACAGTGTGATGGCTGCGGCCTGTGCCACGCTCGGGGTGTCACGCGCCAGCGTGCAACGCCGGCGCGCCCGCTTGGCCGCGCCGCCGGTGGCTCTGCGTCCGCGGCCACGTCCGGCACGGGCGCTGAGCGTTCCGCAGCAGCAAGCCGTGCTGGACCTGCTGCACGCGCAGCGCTTCGCCGACCAGGCGCCGGCCGAGATCTACGCCTGCCTGCTCGACGAGGGTGTCTACCACTGCTCGGTTCGCACCATGTATCGGCTGCTTGGCCAAAACGGCGAAGTCCACGAGCGCCGCAAGCAGTTCCGCCATCCCGCCTACCAGAAGCCCGAACTGCTGGCAGAGCGTCCGAACGAGGTCTGGTCCTGGGACATCACCAAGCTGATGGGACCTGCCAAATGGAGCTACTTCTACCTTTACGTGATCCTCGACATCTTCAGCCGCCGGGTGGTCGGCTGGTGTGTGGCCGACGCGGAGAGTGCCGCGCTGTTCCGGCCGCTGCTCGACGACGCGATCGCCAAGCACAACGTGCCGCCCGGCCAGCTGACGCTGCATGCCGACCGCGGCGGCCCGATGAAGGCCCGCGCCACCGCCTTGCTGCTCGCCGACCTCGGGGTGACGCGCTCGCATAACCGCCCGCACACGTCCAACGACAACCCCTTCTCCGAAAGCCACTTCAAGACGCTGAAATACCAGCCGCGCTTTCCCCAGCGCTTCGGCTGCATCGAGGACGCCAATAGCTTCTGCCGACGGTTCTTCGATTGGTATAACCAGGACCACCACCACGCCGGCATCGGCCTCATGACCCCGGACCAAGTGCATTACGGCCAGGCCGATGCCGTCCACGCCGCCCGTCAGCACATCCTCGATCAGGCGTTCCGGGCCAACCCGGAGCGCTTCGTCAACAAGCCGCCCGTGCCACCCGACAAACCAACCGCCGCCTGGATCAACCCGCCCACGCCGAACAGCCGCACCTGATTGCCGTCCCTGATGCCAAAGTAACCGTTGAAGCGCTTCATGCCTTTCCCCGGCTGCCCTCTTGCTTGTCACCAGCCATCGTCTTTACGCCACGCCTTGCCAGCTCGCTCCCCTTGCATTTCGTCACGTAACGCAAAGAACCCAGTATGCTGGTCATCCGATCGTTGCCCGCCAGGATCACAACAAAGAACCGGCCGCCTCGCTCAGTTCAATGCCGCACAACCGACCCGACCATCCAAGCCTAAATTCCAACCCCGGCTGTGTCAAAGTTGTTGACACGTTCCGAAGACGACGTAATTGATGGCGACCACCAGCACGACGGCCCAGAACACCAAGGACAGCACGCCCAGGATGGTGGCCTCCCCCACCGTGTCGCCGGCCGCCTTCAAGGCTTCCCGGAACGCGTAGATCGGGCTGGTGCCGATGTCGCCGAACACGACGCCGAGCGCGCCGAGCATGAGGGCGGACCGGACGGGATGGTTCGCTGCGGCGTGTGTCGAGACGGCAGCTGCAGTCGTCAAGGCGGGCACTCCTGGCCAGGTTGACGACTACATGCGTAAAGGCGAACAAACCGTTCACCTTCATAGGACCGAATGGAGAGTGTCTTGTTGAACGGGCGAGCAGGAGCGTGGAGCTCCTGTCGCCGTTCAGCACGATTGGCTAGCTCGTCGAAGCTGCCTTTTCATGCTTGGCGGCCAGCTTGGCCATCTTCTCGCCCATCTGGCTGGTCATCTCGTCGGCGCCGTAGATGTCGGAGACGATACCCTTCAGCTTCGTCACATGGTCCTTCATGCCAAGGGCCTGAGCAATCGCTGCTGCCGATCCAAAGCCGGTGATGCCGTAGTGGCACATACGCTGATACTGTCCGATGATAACGATATCCTTGAGCTCGCCCTCTTCCGGAGCTTCCGCCACGCCATGCTTCAGTGCTTCACGGCAGAGGCCTTCCATGCCTTTGCAGTGCTCCTTCTCGATCTCGGCGCCTGCGTCGGACAGCAGGCCTTTGAGGGTCTCGTTGTGCTTGGCAATACCGGCCAGGGATTCGGTGAAGTGGCTCTTGAGCTTAGGATCGTGCACACCCTCGCTCAGCGTGGTGAGCGCCTTGACCATCTGATCGTTCGCTGACCAGAGGTCCTTGATTTCGTCGGTGTAGACTTCCTTGAGGCTGGTCGGGGTCGCCATTGCTA
>JAABUW010005398.1_pt1 | contig 16639 bp, 15 predicted proteins | sample 5560081 | NCBI WGS metagenome assembly JAABUW01 (sample SAMN10711882, study PRJNA513363) | rock metagenome | isolation source: Antarctica rocks | place: Antarctica: Victoria Land, Knobhead sud | reverse complement strand
GTGGGACAAAGTGGGGACAAGCGGACCGACGTCCCACAACGCCCTGGCGAGGCGAACCTTCGTGAAGCGGCGTTTGACCTGCGGTGATGCGGTCGAGCTGTTCGGTCGGGCTGACAGGATTTGAACCTGCGACCCCTTGACCCCCAGTCAAGTGCGCTACCAAGCTGCGCCACAGCCCGTGGCTTGCCTCCCGCCTGCGGGAGAGCGAACGAAACCCTAGCGCACGGCATACTGGCGCTCTAAATCGGCTGATCACCTGGCGGTCCGCCGCGACGAGGGGCAGGCTGGCGGTCAACGAAAGGAGTTTGTCATGGCAGACGATCACTGGGGCGAAGCGATCACCGACCACGTCGGCACGACAACCGAGTCCGCGGCGGCGGTGGACACCGACGAGGAACGGGTGGCGATGCACCGCGCGCAGGCGAGCGGCCTACAGGCCATCATCTCGAAGGTCGCCGAGGACCACCTCGGTGACCGCAAGGAGGTCATCCTCGCGAACCTGCGCCGGGAGCTCGAGGCGCACGGCCACCGGCCGCAACCGCATGCGTGGCTGGATGCGGTCGCCGAGGAGATGGAGATCGGGCACCACTACAAGTGCTGACTGCGAGCCGGCACGCGTTTGGCTGATGTCACCGTGCGGTACAACACTGGGGACCGTCCATGCAGGTCCGCTCGACCGGGGTGGGACCGGACAGCACGGTGAAGGAGTGTCATGGGATTCCTCGACAAGCTCTTGGGTCGGCAGCCTTCCGGCCCCCAGCGGACGTACCCGCCGCAGCAGCCGTACAGCCCGCAGGACGGCGACGTGGCGGGGGGTCCGGCTGGTGGCGCACCGGGCTCGGGCGGTCAGTCGGGCAACGACGAGCGGGCGATCGGACGCTACCGCTACCTGCTGCGGACCGCTCCCCCGGAGGCCATCGAGCAGGTGCACGCGGAGGCGTTCGGGCAGCTGACGCCAGAGCAGCGGAGCCAGGTGCTGAGCCAGCTGAGCCAGGACCTCCCGGAGGCCGAGCGTCCGCGCAGTGACGACCCGAGCGAGATGGCCCGGGCTGCGACGCGGGCGGAGATGCGCCAGCCAGGTTATCTCCAGCAGTCCTTCGGCCGGGGCGGCATGGGCATGGGCGGCGGTATGGGGGGTGGCATGGGCATGGGCGGCATGATCGGCGGTTCCATGCTCGGCACGATCGCGGGCGTCGTCGTCGGATCGGCGATTGCGAGCAGCCTGTTCGGTGGGTACGACCAGTCGCCCGAGGCCGCCGAGGCCGGCGACGCGGGCGGGGTCGACGGAGGTGACGGGTCCAGTGACGCAGGCGGCCAGGACCCAGGGGGGCAGGATGCAGGCGGCCAGGCTGGCGACTACGGGAACAGCGCCGACGCGGGGTACGCGGACAGTGGGTATGCCGACGGGTCCGGGACCGCGGGCGGCGGAGACTACGGCGGCGGGGACTACGGCGGCGACGCCGGCGGTGGTGGCGACTTCGGTGGTGGGGACTTCGGCGGGGGCTTCTGACGTCGCCCGCCAAGCGCGGCGCGAGCGGACGCAGCCCATCCGGACGGCCGATCCTCTTGGAGTCCGAGACGTGGTCACCGACGGCGACGGTCCGGCTCCCGCTCTGGAGATGCGCGTATAGCGTCTGCCACCCGTTGCCGTGCGAGACGATGATCCGCTCGCCGTAACCGGCGTCAAACTAGCTGGACGCGACCACGGTGCCGGCCCCGCTTATTTTGACGACCTTGCCCACATTGGCCGGGTTGTGCTTCGAGTAGGGGCCGCGGTGACTCGCTGGGCCTACTTGCGGCGGCGCTTCTCGCGGACCCGGACGGAGACCTCGATCGGCGTGCCTTCGAAGCCGAACTCCTCACGCAGGCGCCGTTCAAGGAAGCGCCGGTAGCCCGCCTCGATGAAGCCCGACGCGAATATGACGAACCGGGGCGGGCGGGTCGCGGCCTGGGTTGCGAAAAGGATGCGTGGCTGCTTGCCGCCTCGCACGGGGTGGGGGTGTCCGGCGACGACCTCGCCGAAAAAGGCGTTGAGCCGGCCCGTCGGGACGCGGAAGTCCCATGACTCGAGCGCGGTCTCGATGGCCGGGACGAGCCGGTCCATGTGCCGGCCGGTCTTCGCCGAGATGTTGACGCGCGGAGCCCACGGGATCTGGACGAGGTCGCGCTCGATCTCGCGCTCGAGGTAGTAGCGCCGCTCCTCGTCGAGGTTGTCCCACTTGTTGTAGGCGACGACGAGCGCGCGTCCGGAGTCGACGACCTGCTGGATGACCCGAACGTCCTGCTCGGCGATGCTCTCCTGGGCGTCGACGAGGACGACGGCGACCTCGGCCTTCTCGAGCGCGGTCTGCGTGCGCAGCGACGCGTAGAAGTCGGCTCCGCGGGTCTGGTGCACCCGGCGGCGTATGCCGGCCGTATCGACGAAGCGCCACGTCTTGCCACCCAGGTCGATGAGCTCGTCGACGGGGTCGCGCGTCGTGCCGGCGACGGGGTCGACGACGACGCGCTCCGAGCCGGCGAGCTGGTTCAGCAGGCTCGACTTGCCGACGTTGGGACGGCCCACCAGCGCGACCCGGCGCGGGCCACCGCGACGGTAGGCCTCGCCGACCGCGGAGTAGTCCGGAAGCACCCCGAGGACGGCGTCGAGCACGTCACCGCTCCCCCGGCCGTGCAGCGCGGAGACGGGGTAGGGCTGGCCGAGTCCGAGGTTCCACAGGGCGGTCGCGTCGGACTCGAAGCGCTGGTCGTCCACCTTGTTCGCGACGAGAATGACCGGCTTGCCGGAGCGGCGGAGCAGCCGCACGACGCCCTCGTCGGTGTCGGTCGCCCCGACGACGGCGTCGACGACGAACATCACGACGTCGGCGAGCTCGACGGCGATCTCGGCCTGCTCGGCGACGCGCAGGTGGATACCGCGCGCGTCGACCTCCCACCCGCCGGTGTCGACGAGGGTGAACCGGCGCCCGGCCCACTCGGCCTCGTAGGCGACCCGGTCGCGCGTCACGCCGGGGACATCCTCCACGACCGCCTCGCGCCGGCCGAGGATGCGGTTGACAAGGGTCGACTTGCCGACGTTGGGGCGGCCGACGACGGCGACGACGGGCTGGGGGCCGGCGAGGTCGTTGCCGTCGGCGTCGAGCCCACCGGACTCGAGCAGGGCCCGGTCCTCGTCGCTGAGGTCGAACTCGTCGAGTCCCACCCGCAGCGCCCGCTCGACCGCGAGGTCGTCGACCGAGGGGTCCTCGGTCGGGACATCGCGGGTGGGGTCGGTCGCGTCGCTCACAGGATCCTCGTTCGGTCGGTCAGTCGGCTGCAGGGTGGCCCTGAACAGGCCACAACCACCCATTGTCCCTCAGTCTCGGCCGTCCTCCTGCCCGCCGCCACGGAGACCGCCCCGCGGAGTCCCGGTCAGGCATGCTCGGTCAGGCGCGCTCGGTCAGGCGTGCTCACGCGTGAGCCGGCGCACCACGGAGAGCACCGCCTGTACAGAGCCGTCGAGGTCGAGCTCGGAGGTGTCGATGGTGACGACACCGTCGGCAGCAGTGGTGAACTGGGAGACCGTCGAGTCGTCGCGGTCCCGCCGCACGACCTGGTCGTGGGTCGCCGCCACGGCTTCGGCGCCGGCCTCGCCGTGCAGCTCCCGGGCCCTGCGCGCCAGCCGGGCCTCCTCGCTCGCGGTCAGCAGGACGCGCACATCGGCGTCAGGGGCGACGACGGTCGTGATGTCGCGGCCCTCGGCGACACAGCCGCCGGTGCGCTCGCTCGTCTCGGCGATGAGGGCGCGTTGCTGCAGCCGCAGGGTGGCCCGCACTCCGAGGTTGGTGGCGACCAGCGAGACGGCTGCCGAGATACGCGTCTCGCGGATGGCGTCGGCCACGTCGACGCCGTCGACAACGACGGTCGGTCGACCGGGGTCGGACCCGATCTCCAGCGGCAGGGACTCGGCCGCCTCGGCGACGGACTGCACGGCATACAGGTCGATGCCCTTCTCCAGGCACCACCACGTCACCGAGCGGTACATCGCGCCGGTGTCGAGATACCCCACCCCGAGCTCGCGGGCCACCGCGCGCGACACACTCGACTTGCCCGATCCGGACGGCCCGTCGATCGCGACGACGAGCCCACCGTGCGAAGCGGGGGGTGGCGGCATGGGTGGAAAGCCTAGGGGACGCAGCGCGTCAGTCATGCACCCGCCAGCCGCGTTCGTCCAGGGCCCGGCGCAGGTGCACGGCGGCCCCGGGGACGACGGAGACCTCGGCGAGGCCGAACGGCTGACCCATCCCGTGCTCGAGGTGCAGGTCCTCGAGGTTGACGCCGGCGTGCCCCATGTCGGTGAAGAGCTGGCCGAGGGCCCCCGGACGGTCGGGCACGACGACGACGACGGTCGCGTATGCCGTGGGCGGGGCACCGTGCTTGCCCGGGATCCGCTCGTGCCCGACGTTGCCGTTGCCCATGGTCCGGCTGACGACCTCGAGCGCGCCGCGGCCGTCCGTCGTGTCGAGGTCGTCCAGCGCCCTGATGACCTCGTCGAGGTCGGTGCGCAGCTCACGCAGGACGTCGCGGACCGCGCCGGCGTTGCCCGCGAGGATCTGGGTCCACAGGCGGGGGTCGCTCGCCGCGATCCGGGTGACGTCCCGCAGCCCCTGTCCGGCCAGCGCGACGGCGGGGTCGCTGAGGTCGCGCAGCCGGCTCGCGACAAGGCTCGCCGCGACCTGCGGCACGTGCGAGACGACCGCGACGGCGGCGTCGTGCTCGTGGGCCTCCATCACACTGACTGCGGCGCCGACCGCGTTGGCGACCAGCCGCACGGCGTAGACCGCTTCGGGTCGGCTCTGGGGCGTCGGGACGATGACCCAGGCCCGCCCGTCGAACAGGTCACCGCGAGCAGCCATCGCGCCACTGCGCTCCCGGCCCGCCATCGGGTGCGACCCGACGTACCGCCCGAGGTCACCGCCGGCGTCGCGGACCGCGTCGACGACGACGCCCTTGACGGAGGCGACGTCTGTGACAAAGGCGTCTGGCCACCGGGTCAGCTCGGTGAGGATGACCATCGCGGCGACGTCCGGGGGCGCCGCGACGACCACCAGCTCCGGAGCGTCGGAGGCGTCGGCGGCCAGCGCGCCCGCCCCGAGGTCTCGCGCGAGGCGTTCGGCGGTTGGCGAGGGATCCGTCAAGGACACGCGAAAACCGTTGCGGGAGAGGGCTATCCCCAGACTGGTCCCGATGAGACCAGTGCCGACGATTCGGACGTGCGTGGTCACGTCGCCCGGGAGCGGTGGCGTGGTTGGGCGAACCGGCTCACAGCCCTGCCGCCGTGTAGAGCTTGCCGACCTCGTCCGCGCTCAGCCTGCGCGTCCGGCCGGCCTTGAGGTCGCCGAGGCGGATCGGCCCGACCTGCGTGCGGACGAGGGTGATGACCGGGTGACCGACCTCGTCGAGCATCCTGCGCACGACGTGCTTGCGACCTTCGTGCAGGACGACCTCGACCAGCGCGCGACCGGGCTGGGAGTCGACCACCTTGAAGGAGTCGACCTGCACGGGGCCGTCCTCGAGCTCGACGCCCTCGCGCAGGCGCCTGCCCAGCTCGCGCGGTACCGGCCCGGGGATCTGCGCGAGGTAGGTCTTCAGGACGCCGTATGCCGGGTGCTGCAGCCGGTGCGCGAGGTCACCGTCGTTGGTCAGGAGCAGCAGACCTTCGGTGTCCGCGTCCAGCCGGCCGACGTGGAAGAGCCGTTCGGGCCGGTCGCCGACATAGTCGGCCAGAGACACCCGGCCGAGGTCGTCGCTCATCGTCGAGACGACACCGGCCGGCTTGTTGAAGGCCAGGTAGACCCGTGACTCGTCCAGCTGGACCCGGACGCCGTCGACGTGGACGGTCTGGCGGTCGGGGTCGATCCGCACGCCCAGCTCGGTGATGACCTGTCCGTCCACCTCGACCCGGCCGGCCGTGATGAGGTTCTCGCAGGTCCTGCGCGAGCCCACGCCCGCGGCGGCGAGCAGCTTCTGGAGCCGCACGCCGTCGGGGTCATGGACGTCGACCTTGGGCACGTCCGGGCGCTGGGGCAGCTTGGTCGGCTGGCTCGCCTTGGTCGAGCCGGCAAAACGTGGGCTGGGTGGGCTCTTGCGGCCCTGACCCGAGGAAGGCGGGCCTCCGGCGCGTGGTCGACCAGCACCGGGCCCGCTGCGTCCTGAGCTGTTGCCACCAGCGCCGCCGCGACCGGCACCTGCACCGGAACCGCCTCGCCCGGAGCTGCTGCCCCCGCCGCCGCGACCGGCACCTGCACCGGAACCGCCGCGACCGGCACCTGCACCGGAACCGCCTCGCCCGGAGCTGCTGCCCCCGGCGCCGCCGGATGACCGACCGCCGCGCCCTGGCTGCCCGCTCATGCTCTCCCCCGCTCGGCGAGCTCGTCCAGCAGGTCGACCTCCGGCAGGAAGGGCGCCAGTGCCGGCAGCTCGTCGAGCGTGCCCATCCCCATGCGCTGGAGGAAGTAGGAGGTCGTGCCATAGAGAATGGCCCCGCCCTCGCCCTGGTCGTCGAGCTCCTGGATCAGGTTGCGGCTCAACAGGGTCCGCACGACTCCGTCGACGTTGACGCCGCGGACGGCGCCGATCCGGACCCGGGACACCGGCTGGCGGTAGGCGATGACCGCGAGGGTCTCCAGGGCCGCCTGGGTGAGCTTGGCCTGCTGCCCGTCGAGCAGGAACTTCTCGACGACCGGCGCGTAGTCCGATCTGCTGTAGATCCGCCATCCACCGCCCAGGTTTCGCAGCGTGAAGCCTCGCTGGGACTCGACGTAGTCCTTCTCGAGCGCGGCGAGCTGGCCGAGGACGTCCTCGACGGGCAGCTCGAGGGCCGACGCCAGGGTGATCTCGCTGACCGGCTCGTCGACGACCATCAGCACCGCCTCGATCGCAGAACGGACACCACCCGGGAAGTCGTTGAGGTCGAAGGCGACCTGATCCTCGCCTCCCGGGCCCTGCTGATGTTGCTCGTCACTCATCGGTCACTCCATGCCTGTCGTCGTGCAGGGTCTTCTCGAGCGCGTTCCCGCCCCGGGGGCGCCTCCACCCAGGGCAGCGGCGAGTCCGAGGGCAGGGGCGGGTCCGAGGGCAGCGGCGGGGCCAGCTCCTCGAACTCGTCGCTGACCAGGAGGGCCCCGTCGGCCGTGCCGATCCAGCGGACTGTGAGCTCGCCGAGGGACTCCGACTGCTCGAGGGCGACGGCCGACTCCTTGAACAGCTCAAGGAGCGCCAGGAACCGGGCGACGATGACGACGGTCGATTCGGCATCCGCAACGAGGTCGCGGAACGAGCAGGCCCGCTCCCGGCGCAGCCGGTCGACCAGCAGCGCCGCCTGCTCTCGGACGCTGACCTGCGGTGCGTGCAGGTGCTCCAGCCCGACGCTCGGCGGGACCCTCGGCGTCATGGCGCGGCCGGCGACCATCGCGAGCTGCTCGGGCGTGATCCCCATGACCAGCTCGGGCAGCAGCCGAGCGAAGTGCGGCTCGAGGCCGGCCTGGCGCGCGGCCATCCGGCCGGCCGTCGCCATCCGGAGCGCGAAAGCCTTCGCGATGTCCTTGAACGCCCGGTACTGCAGCAGCCGCGCGAAGAGCAGGTCACGCGCCTCGATGAGCGCGAGGTCCTCCTCGTCCTGCGGGCCCGACTGCGGCAGCAGGCGCGAGGACTTCAGGTCGAGCAGCGTCGCGGCGATGAGGAGGAACTCGGACGCCTGGCCGAGGTCCCAGTCGGTGCCGCTCGCCTGCGCGGCCTTGAGGTGGGAGATGAACTCGTCGGTGACGCTCGCCAGGGCGATCTCGGTGATGTCGAGCTTGCGCTTGGAGATCAGCCCGAGGAGCAGGTCGAACGGGCCCTCGAAGTTGGTCAGGTGCACGTGGAAGGGCACCGCAGCACCCCGCCGGGTGAGCACCCCGCCTGGCGCCACCGGGTCGGGTGCCCGCACGTCGTCCGCCCGCGAGGCAGGCAGACCGGGCAGCTCGAGCACAGGCGCGTCAGCGCCCGACCCCACGTCCCCCGGTGCGTCGACGGTGAGGTCGACGGACGGAGCGTCGGTCATGGCCTCAGGCCGCCCCACCACGGGCGATGAGCTCGCGGGCAAGCTGGCGGTATGCCGTGGCCGCGCCGTGCGTGGACGCGTACGTCGTGATCGGTTCGGCGGCCAGGGTGGCGTCCGGGAACTTGACCGTCCGGCCGATGACCGTGTGGAAGACCTTGTCGCCGAAGTGGTCCACGACCGAGCGGACGACCTCGCGGCTGTGCAGGGTGCGGCTGTCGTACATCGTCGCGAGGATGCCGTCGACCTGCAGCCGGGGGTTGAGCCGGTCGGTGATCTTGTCGATGGTCTCGATCAGCAGCGCCACCCCTCGCATGGCGAAGAACTCGCACTCGAGCGGGATCAGCACCCCGTGCGACGCCGTCAAGGCGTTGACGGTGAGCAGGCCGAGCGAGGGCTGGCAGTCGATGAGGATGACGTCGTAGTCGTCCATGACCGGCCGGAGCACCCGCGCCAGGATCTGCTCCCGGGCGACCTCGCCGACGAGCTGGACCTCTGCAGCGGACAGGTCGATGTTGGCCGGGACGACATCGAGGTTCTCCGTCGCGGTCGACTGGATGACGTCGTGGATGTCGTGGCCGCGCTCGATCAGCAGGTTGTAGATCGTGACGTCCAGCTCGTTGACCCGGATCCCCAGACCGACAGATAGGGCGCCCTGCGGGTCGAAGTCGACGACGAGGACCTTGCGGCCGACCTCTGCGAGCGCGGCGCCGAGGTTGATGGTCGTCGTCGTCTTGCCGACGCCACCCTTTTGGTTGCACATGGCGATGACCCGGGCCGGGCCATGGCTCGCCAGCGGTTGGGGGTCGGGGAAGTCGGGCATCGGGCGGCCGGTGGCCCCCAGAGCACCGACGCCGGCCTTCTCCGTGCCGGGCAGGTGCGCCTCGTGGCTGCGGCTCTCGACCTCAGGTCGAGCCTGAACGTCGCGCGCGAGGCCGGGAGCAGGGTCGGGGAGCCTGGCCCACTCGTGTGGCGCGGCCTGCGTCGGGTCGGTCTGCCACGACCCCGCCGAGTCGGGTGCGCCCCCTGAGGGCCGGTGCTCGTCGGTGGCTGCCTCGGTGGGCCGGTTCACCTCTGCGGTCACAGGTGCGTCACTCCCGGGTGCGTCGAACGGGTCGGTCAGCCTCTCGCTGATCCCCGCGACCCTATCAGCGGGGGCGGTCCGTGCCGAGCCGAGAGAGCCGGCGCCGGCCCCGCGGTGCTCAACGTGCTCTCGGGTGCGCGACGGCATACACCTCACGCAGTCGCTGGACGCTGACCATCGTGTAGATCTGCGTCGTCGTCACCGAGGCGTGGCCGAGCAGCTCCTGGACGACCCGCACGTCCGCCCCCCCGTCGAGCAGGTGAGTCGCGTAGGAGTGGCGCAGCGTGTGCGGGGAGATGTGCCCGTGCATGCCGGCCCGTTCGGCGGCCGTCCGGAGTGCCCCCCACGCGCTCTGGCGCGAGAGCCGGGCTCCGCGCTGGTTGAGGAAGAGAGCGGACGTGCCCCTGCCCCGGGCGGCGAGCGAGGGACGACCCCGCACGAGGTATGCCGTGACGGCCTCGCGCGCGTAGCGGCCGACCGGGACGACTCGCTCCTTGCTTCCCTTGCCGAGCAGCCGCACCGAGCCCTGCCCCGGGTCGGTGATGTCGAGGTCGTCGACGTCGAGCCCGACAGCCTCGGAGATGCGCGCGCCGACGCCGTAGAGCACCTCGAAGAGCGCCCGGTCGCGCAGCGACGTCGCCGTGTCGCCGAGGGACGCCGCCTCGAGGAGGCGCTCGACGTCCTCGACGGGGATCGCCTTGGGCAGCCGGCTCGGGGGGCGGGGCGGTGGGACGGCGCCGGCCGGGTCGGAGTTGACCTCCCCCTCGAGGACGAGGAACCGGTGGAACCCGCGGACGGCGACCAGCGTCCGGGCCGCGGAGGAGGCCGACAGCGGCCGCCGTCCCGGCGAGCCCTCCCGGAGGGAGGCGAGGAAGTCCGTGACGTCCGCCGCGGCGACCCCACCCGCCTGGGTGGTCCCACGGTCCGCGAGGAACTTCGCGTAGCGGGCGAGGTCACGCCGGTAGGACAGCAGGGTGTTCGCGGCGGCCCCGCGCTCCACCTCGAGGTGGTTCAGCCACCCCGCGACGTCGCGCTCGACGGGGGTGCGCACCGGCCCCGGCGGGGCCGTGCCTGACGGCGTCCGGGAGGCCTTCGCCGGTGACGCCCCCTCCGGTGGCGCCCCCTCCGTTGACTTCCCCTCCGGTGAACCAACGGTCAGCGGAGGACCTCCTCGAGGGTCAGCGCCTCGACGCCGTGTGCCTCCGCGACGGGTCCGTAGGTCACCGAGCCGTCGTAGGTGTTCAGGCCTAGCGAGAGGGCGTCGTCGCGCCGCAGGGCCTGGCGCCAGCCGCGGTTGGCGAGCTCCACGGCATACGGGAGGGTGACGTTGGTCAGGGCATACGTGCTCGTGTGCGGCACGGCACCAGGCATGTTGGCGACGCAGTAGAAGACCGAGCCGTGCACGGGGTAGGTCGGGTCGGCGTGGGTGGTCGGCCGGGAGTCCTCGAAGCAGCCACCCTGGTCGATCGAGATGTCGACGAGCACCGAGCCGGGCTTCATCCGCGAGACCTGCTCGTTGCTGACCAGGGTCGGGGCCTTGGCACCCGGGACGAGGACGGCGCCGATGACCAGGTCGGCGTCGATGATCGCGCGCTCGACCTCGTAGGCGTTCGAGGTGACCGTCTGGCAGTGGCCCTGGTAGATCGCGTCGGCGTGCCTCAGCTTGCGCACGTCCCGGTCGAGGAGCAGGACCTCGGCCTGCATGCCGAGAGCGATCGCGGCGGCGTTCATGCCGGAGACCCCGGCGCCGATGACGACGACCTTGGCGGCGTAGACCCCCGAGACGCCGCCCATCAGGACACCGCGGCCACCCTGCGCGCGCATGAGGGTGTGGGCACCGACCTGGGGGGCCAGGCGGCCGGCCACCTCGGACATCGGTGCCAACAGCGGCAGCGAACGGTCCGGGAGCTCGACGGTCTCGTAGGCGATGCCGGTGACCTTGCGGGCGCAAAGCTCCAGGGTCAGGGGCCGGTCGGCCGCGAGGTGGAGGTAGGTGAAGAGGACCTGTCCCTCGCACATCCGCTCGTACTCCTGGGCGACCGGCTCCTTGACCTTGAGGACGAGCTCACCCTCGGCCCATACGTCGTCGGCGGACTCGAGGATCTTCGCTCCCGCCGCGACGTAGTCCGCGTCGTTGATCGAGGAGCCGAAGCCCGCGTCCTTCTCGAGGAAGACGTCGTGACCGTGCCGGGCGAGCTCGTGCACGCCGGCCGGGGTGATGGCCACCCGGAACTCGTTGTTCTTGACCTCGCGCGGAATGGCGACCTTCACGGCATACACGTCCTTCGTGGGGTGACGGCGCGCCCGGCCCCGTTGCCGTCGCTGCCAGCTGGCTCTCGTGGAGCGCACCGAGTCTAGACCGACGCCAGCAGGTGGTCCGTGCTCCCACGAGCCGTAGGTTGGGCGGGACGACGACCCGTGGACGACAGGAGTCTCCCGTGAAGATCTACGCCGACCTGCCTGCGCGACGCACGGTGCAGCTGCTGTCCGACGTGTTCGTCCTGTGCTGGGTCGGCGTGTGGGCCTGGGTGGGACGGCTGGTGCACGACTCCGTGCTCGCGCTGCGCGGGCCGGCGGACGCCCTCGAGAGTGCGGGCGGCTCGTTCGGCGACAGCATGACCGGCGCCGGGAGGCAGCTCGGCAGGGTGCCCGCCATCGGCGACGACCTGCAGAGGCCCTTCCAGTCGGCCGCCGGCACCGGGAACCAGATCGCGCAGGTGGGCCGCGACCTCGGGATCGCCGTCGACCGGCTCGCCGTGATCCTCGGGCTCGTCAGCGCCCTGACGCCGATCCTCGTCGTCGGCGGCATCTGGCTGCTGGCGCGGGTGCGCTTCGCGCGTCGGGCCGGAGCGGCGCAGCGGTTCGTCGACGCGGACGTCGACCTCGACCTCTTCGCCCTGCGCGCCATGGCCCGTCAGCCGATGCACAAGCTGGCCGGCATCAGTGACGACCCGGCCGGTGCGTGGCGGGACCGGGACGCTGACGTCGTGCGGCGGCTCGCGCTGCTCGAGCTGCGCTCGAGCGGCCTGCGCCCACCGGGCGAGAGGGACTGAGGCTCAGTCGGTGCGGGTGACGCTCGGGTGGAGGTCGGCGTCGGGGCACTGCCAGCTCGCGGGATCGGCCGAGACCTGCTCGCCGCTGCGGATGTCCTTGACCTCCTCTCCGCCCGCGCCACCACCGGGGAACCAGACGTAGGGGATGCCGCGCCGCTCGGCATACCGGATCTGCTTGCCGAACCTCGCCGCGCTGGGTGCCACCTCGCAGGCGATGCCGCGGCCGCGCAGGGCGGTGGCGATCGCGACCGAGCGAGGGCGTTCGTCGTCGTTGTTGAGCGCGACGAGGACCGCGGCGGGGGTCGAGCGCGAGGACCGGACCAGGCCGTTGCCCAGGAGCAGGCCGAGGATGCGGGAGACGCCGATCGAGATGCCGACGCCGGGGTAGGTCGTGCGGCCGTCCGACGCCAGCGCGTCGTAGCGCCCTCCCGAGCAGAACGAGCCCCACGACTCGAAGCCGACGAGCTGGGTCTCGTAGACGGTGCCCGTGTAGTAGTCCAGGCCCCGGGCGATCCGCAGGTCGGCTACGACCTGGCCCGGCGCGTGCTCCATGCCGGCCGTGAGAACGGCGGCCAGGGACGCGAGCCCCTCCTCGAGGGTCGGGTGGGCGACGCCGAGGGCGCGCACCTGCTCGACGAAGGACAGGTCGGCCGAGCGGATCGCCGCGAGGGCGAGGCACTGGGCGGCCTGCTTGTCGGTGGCCCCGGCGTCGACGAGCATCGCGGCGACCTTGGCTGGGCCGACCTTGTCCAGCTTGTCGACGATCCGGAGCGTGCCGGTGACGTCCTCGAGGCCGATGGCGAGGTAGAAGCCCTCGGGGATCTTGCGGTTGTTCACCTGGATGACGAACTCCCCCACCGGGAACCGGCGGAAGACGTCGGCCACGACAAGGGGCATCTCGGCCTCGAAGTGCGACGACAGCTCGCCCACGTCGACGACGTCGATGTCGGCTTGGGTGAACTCCCGGTAGCGGCCCTCCTGAGGGCGCTCGCCACGCCAGGCCTTCTGGATCTGGTAGCGGCGGAACGGAAAGCTGAGCCTGCCGGCGTTCTCGAGGACGTAGCGGGCGAAGGGCACCGTCAGGTCGAAGTGCAGGCCCCACCTGGTGTCCTCGTCTGCCCCGCTGAGGCGGGAGACGGCGTAGATCTCCTTGTCGGCGTCCTCGCCCTGCGCGCTGAGCCGCTCGACCGGCTCGATGGAGCGGGTCTCGACCGAGGAGAACCCGTGCAGCTCGAACGTCTCGCGGATGACGTCGAGGAAGCGCTGCTCGACGATCCGCTCAGCCGGCAGGTACTCGGGGAAACCGCTGATCGGCAGCACCTTGGCCGGCTTTTCCGTCCTGGCGGGCCGCGTGGGGGTGGCCGGCAGCGTCGGGGTGGCGTCGGGACCGCTCACGTGTCCAGTCCTCGCAGGTAGGGGTTGGTGGCCCGTTCGCGGCCGATCGTCGTCTCCGGTCCGTGTCCGGTCAGGACGAGCATGTCGTCCGGCAGCGGCAGGACGACGTCGCGCAGGGAGCGCTCCATGGCGTCCGGGTCACCCCCGGCCAGGTCAGACCGGCCGATCGACCCTGCGAACAGCACGTCCCCACTGACACACGTCGCTGTCGTGCCGGTCTCGGCGCCGAGCCGTTCCGGTACCTCCGGGAGAGTGAACATCACCGAACCCTCGGTGTGCCCCGGCGCGTGCAGGACGGTGAGGTCGAGGCCGGCGAGGGTCAGCGACTGCCGGTCGGTCAGCGTGACCACCCGCTCCGGCTCACGCCACGTCGACTGCTGGCCGAACTGCTGCTCCAACATGGCGACAAGCCCGCGGTCGAGCAGGGCGACGGGGTCCACCAGGCGATAGCGGTCGTCCTCGTGGATGTATGCCGCGGTGTCACCTGCGCAGACCGGCGTCACCGAGTAGACGTGGTCGACGTGGCCGTGGGTGAGGAGCACGGCAGCCGGCCGGAGCCGGTGCTGCGCCATGACTTCCCGAAGCTGTTGTTCGACCCCGATGCCCGGGTCGACGACGAGGCACTCCTCCCCGGGGCCGGTGGCGAGGACGTGGCAGTTGGTCGCGAACGCCGCAGCCGGAAAGGAGATGGTCAGCACGAGCCGAGGGTATCCGCCCACCGCTCGCGGTATCCGACCCGGTGGTAAGCGTCGTGGACCGGCATGCACCCCGGCATACGCGGTATCCGCCCCGGCATACGCGGTATCCGCCCCGGCATACGCGGTATGCCGCCCGGCCCAACCGTCATGGAGTCGTGACCCCGGCGTGCTCGGGAACACGCGGGCCCTGCCTAGACTGACCCTTCGTCCCGGCACGCCGGGTCGTCGTCGGACGGTGATGGACCAGGGAGTGCGCTGTTGACGAGGGCTCAGGACCGCGCCAGAGAGCGTTCCCCGTCGTGAGAAGCACGAGCAGAAGCGCGTGCAGAAGGAGGCCCAGTCCGTGCGTGACAAGCAGGCCGTGTTTGCCGTCATCGGTGTCCTCGTCGTCGTCTTCGGTTTCGTCTGGTTGGCCAATGTGCTGACCAACCGCACCGACACGACGCCCGACCCGGCCAGCACGGTCCAGACGGACCCCTCCACCGGACCAACCGCCTCGCCGACCCCGACGGCCACGCCGTCCGTGCTGGCCGGGTGCACCCCCGTCCCCGCGGCACAGAAGGCGGTCAAGGCGCCCACCACGCAGCCGGACCTCGCCGGGGCGAAGGGCAAGACCTTCGTCGCGACCGTCACGACCAACTGCGGCCCGGTGACGGTCGAGCTCGACGGTGAGAAGGCCCCGGCTGCCGTCTCGTCCTTCATCCTCCTGGCCAAGCAGGGCTACTGGGCGCCCAGCCCGTGCCACCGACTCACCGGAGACGAGCAGAGCCTGTGGGTGCTGCAGTGTGGTGACCCCACCGGCACGGGCGGCGGCCCGGGGCCCGGTTACCACTACGGGGTCGAGAACGTCCCGGCCAACGACGTCTACCCGGCCGGTAGCCTCGCCATGGCGCGTCAGAGCGGTGACCCGAACAGCAACAGCGACCAGTTCTTCGTCGTCTACAAGGACACGACCCTTCCCAAGAGCGGTGACGGCAACGGCTACACGATTTTCGGCAAGGTCACCGGCGGGATGGATATCGTCGACAAGATCGCTGCTGCAGGGATCAACCCTTCCGACAAGACGTCGCCGCTCGCCCCGATCAGCATCCTCAGTGTGGATGTCCAACCGAAGGCCTGACCACTGTGACTGACGCCGACCTCACTCGTGAGGAAGACACCACCGCTCCGGATGTCGCGTCCGAGCCGACCTTGGCTGTGCCAGCGGCTACGGAGCCGACCCCGACCGAGCCGGCCGGAGTCCCGGGGCGCCCGGCGGCCGCACCTTCGAGCGTCCCCGTGCCCACCCCCGCCCAGATCCCGGGGCGCCCGGCTGCCGCACCCTCGAGCGTCCCCGTGCCCACCCCCGCCCAGATCCCGCCCCGCCCGGCGGCCGCACCCGCCATGCCGTCCCCGGCGCTGCTCGCCCGAAGCCACGGCGCCCCGGACCGCTCCGCCTTCGGCCGGGTGGGAGATGACGGCGTGGTCTTCGTCAAGACGGCCGACGGAGAGCGCGAGGTCGGCTCCTACCCGGGAGCCACCGCGTCGGAGGCACTCGCCTACTTCGCCCGGAAGTATGACGAGATTCTCGCCTCCGCCGATCTGCTCCACCAGCGGGTCACCCAGACCGACATCTCCGCGAAGGACGCCGAGGAGAGCTTCGCCCGGCTCACCGAGCAGGCCCACGAGCCGAACGCCGTGGGCGACCTTGCCGCGCTGCAGACCCGGGTCAACCAGATCCGTGAGGTGGTCGAGCACCGCAAGGCGCAGGAGTCGCAGCAGCGGGCCGCCGCTCGGGAGGAGGGTCGGCTCCACCGTGAGGCGCTCGTGTCGGAGGCAGAGCAGATCGCGGCCCAGCCGGAGGACAAGGTCCAGTGGAAGAACAGCGGCGCCCGGATGCGCGAGCTGCTCGACGAGTGGAAGGCTCACCAACGCTCCGGGCCGCGACTGGACCGGGCGTCCGAGTCCTCGATGTGGCAGCGGTTCAGTGCCGCCCGCAACAGCATCGACCGGGCCCGCCGCGTCCACTTCGCCCAGCTCGACAGCCAGCAGTCCCAAGCCAAGTCGGCCAAGGAGCGGCTCGTCACCGAGGCCGAGCGTCTGGCGTCGAGCAAGGACTGGGCCCCGACTGCAAGCGCCTTCAAAAGGCTCATGGACGAGTGGCGGCGGGCTGGGCGCGCCGGCCGCGCCGACGACGACGCCCTCTGGGAGCGGTTCCGATCGGCCCAAGACACGTTCTTCCACGCCAAGGACGCGATAGTCGCGGCCGAGGAGGAGTCCTTCCGCGGCAACCTGGAGGGCAAGCTCGCCATTCTCGAGGAGGCCGAGGCGATCCTGCCCGTCAAGGACCTGGAGC